>Ga0134128_10011016_pt1 | contig 10822 bp, 9 predicted proteins | sample KB31754_FD_96462 | JGI IMG/M metagenome (GOLD analysis project Ga0134128, IMG submission 96462) | Terrestrial soil microbial communities with excess Nitrogen fertilizer from Kellogg Biological Station, Michigan, USA - KB3-175-4 | ecosystem: Environmental > Terrestrial > Soil > Unclassified ...
TCCAGCAGGAGTATCTTGCAGTTCTCGAAACCAGGCATCAGACGCCGTACTATCTCAATCTCCACCATGGCGACATTGCGCACACCGTAATTCTCGGCCGCACGGGCTCGGGAAAATCGTTCTTGCTCAATTTTCTGATCACTAATGCACAGAAGTATGAGCCCTACACCTTCATCTTTGATTTGGGAGGAAGCTTCGAGAGCCTGACCCGCCTTTTCGGAGGTTCTTACCTCCGGCTCGGGCTTGAATCCCGCGACTTCAAGATCAATCCATTCGCCTTGCCTGCGTCGAAACAAAATCTGGACTTTCTCAGCGTGTTCGTCCGGGTGCTGGCCGAGTCCCAGAGCTCGGAGCACATTTCTAGCGTGCAAGAAAAAGAACTATTCGAACAAATCAAGAATCTCTACGAACTCGATGATCGGGACCTACACACGCTTAGCACTCTCGGCAACACCTTGCGTCGCGATCTCGACAACCGGCTACACAAGTGGAAACAAGGCGGGCAATTCGGCTTTCTCTTTGACAACCCTGAGGACACTCTTAGCTTTTCACGATTTCAATGCTTTGATTTTCAAGGTATGAGGGAGTACCCGCAGCTACTGGAACCGTTGTTGTTCTATGTGCTGTACCGCGCCGATGCCATTATCCGGGACCCCAAACTCAGCCATATATTCAAGGCCTTCTTCATCGATGAGGCTTGGGTGTTCCTCAAGCACCCAAGCATCCGCCTCTACATCATCGAAGCGCTGAAGACATGGCGAAAACACAACGCCGCTCTGGTGCTCTCCACCCAATCGCTCGATGAATTGCGCAAATCAGAAATTATCGACGTGATCCTGGAAAGCTGCGTCACCAAGATTTTCTTGGCAAATCCCGACATAGACCACGAGTTATATCAGCGCCGGTTTCACCTGAACGATCACGAGATCGAATTGATCACTGGCCTTGTTCCTAAGCAGGGGATGCTTATCAAGACGCCCGAATCCTCTAAGGTTGTTCACCTTAACGTGGACGCTAGAAGCTACTGGCTCTACACCAATGATCCGTTCGACAACCGAAAACGCGCCGATGCTTTTGCCGCGTACGGCTTTGAGAAAGGACTCGAAGTTCTGGCCACGGCACACGCGGGCTCGAGCAACGCCTAAACCCAACTTCAGGAGCCAAACCCATGAAACTGCTCGTTCACGGTACCTTTTGCCTTCTAATTTTCATCCTTTCCTTCCCCCTGGCGCACGCCGACGTTGCCGCCCGCATCGTCAAGTACTCACAAACCGACATTATTCCGATTCGGGCAAAGATCCGTTTTTCCACCCTCATTGTTCTTCCGGCAAACGAAGAGATCCTTGACTTCACCACCGGCGACAAGGATTTCTGGATCATCAACGGCAATCACAATTTGTGCTATCTGCACCCCGCGCAGGCAGGCATCCGCAGCGATTTGAACCTCGTGACCGCAAGCGGTCACGTGTACTCCTTCCTGCTGACGGAGATCAGCAAAGACTCGGAGGCTGATCCGGATTTGAAGATTTTCGTCACCCCCAGCGACCAATCGACGCTCGCCGGAAGCCTGAGCTCGGCTCAGTATGTCCGCTCGAGCGAGCTCGAAGCATACAAAGAAGAAGTGACCGAGCTTCACCGCGAGGTCGCGCAGGATTTGCAGCGAAGGCAAGAAGAGGCCAGCAAGCGGATGGATGAGTTCAGGCGAACCTACCCATCCACCCTCGTATTTGACTATCAAATCGAAAAAAAAGCGCAACTGGCACCGTTCTTGGTTTCCACCATCTACCACGACAAGGCCTTCACCTACGTCAAGTCCACCGCTCACGAGACGCCCACGCTTTATGAAATCAAAGACAAGAAACCAAACCTCGTTAACTTCGATTTTGAAAACGGGACGTACGTGGTGCCCAAGGTCATCGACCGCGGCTATTTGGTTATTGGTAAGAAACGCGTGACATTCAACCGGCGTGGCAACTGAACGCGATTTCGAGGTGCGCTGCGATGGAACAAGCAATCAAAGACAAAGCTCCGAAACCGCCGGGGCTGATTCCCAAGAACCTTCAGGCTTTCATCATCGTGGGTCTAGCTTTGCTGATGGTCATCATCATGGCCATCACGGGGCATAGGCCGCCGGCACCACCCAGTACGGGGGCGGCCTCTTCACTGCCGAATCTGGTTCCGGTGAACCCCCAAAAGGTCAGCGACTTTCAAAAAGATATTGAGCAAACCCAACGTGAATCCGCTCCGCAAGTCGAGGCAGCATTGCTTCAACAACAGAGGCAATTGGCATCGCAGGCTACTCGGCCGGCCCAGCCTTCCCCGTCCCATCCTTACGGGAGCCCGGTCACGGCCTCCGATCCCAGTGGTACGTACCCGCCCGGCGCCTACGTAGCTACGCTGCCTCAGGGAGCGGAGAATCCGTCTCCCTCTGACCCGATCCGCGATGAACAGAAAAAACGCGCATACCTTTCCTTGTTCGCAGACAACGTGGCGCTTACGTATCGAAAACAATTGCGCAGTGAAGCCCGATCGCCCGCTACGAACTCCCCTGCGAGCGCCCCTTTTCCTCCCGCTGTCGCCGCAGCCGATACGTTCGAGACGCAAGACCCGTTGACACCGCAAGCAGCCAGGGAGCTGATGCGCGAAGGTCAACAGATTGCGCAATTGCAAATGGCTGTCGCCGGCCACTCGCCACTTCCCCCGGCCTCGTCCAGCTCGCCTAAACCTGCGTTGATTCCTGCTACCGCAGAACAAACCCACACCGTATCTCTTCAAGCGAACACCGAGGGCGAATCAAGAAAGTCAGAAGTATCTGCTCCCCCCGACGGCAAAAAGTTTTTGGTTTTCGAAGGCACGGTTTTAGAGGCCTTGCTCATCAACCGGCTTGACGGCACTTTTGCCGGACCGGTCAGCTGTATCCTCTCCAACGATGTCTATTCCCGAGACCGTCAACACCTGCTCATTCCCGCGGGCAGCAAGATCGTGGGGGAGGCTAGCAAAGTTGACACTTTCGGGCAGGCGCGACTGGCTGTCAGCTTTCATCGACTCATCATGGTGGATGGCTACTCGGTCAGCCTTGACCAGTTCAAAGGACTCGATCAAGAGGGTGCGACCGCTCTTCGCGACAAGGTCAATAATCACTACGCCAGGATCTTTGGAGCATCCCTTGCCATCGGTGTCCTCGGCGGCGTTGCGCAGCTTGGCAGCGGCACCGTGCTCGACTCCGACGCGTCGGATCGCATCCGCCAAGGATTCGGTGTCGGCATGGCTAATGCGGGAGAACACATTCTCGACCGTTTTCTCAACATTCTTCCGACCGTAACCATACGAGAAGGCGCGCGGATAAAGATCTACTTGTCCAACGACCTTCTTTTGCCCGACTACAGCACCCACTCAATACCCGCAACCCTCTAAGCCCAAGGAGAGCGACAATGAAGAAGCTTTTATCGATCGGTCTAGTTGCCGTTGCACTGGCACTCGCCCCAAACCGCGCGCAAGGTCAGTTCGGATTCAGCGTCGTCTATGACCCAACAAACTACGCCAACGCACTGCTACGCTACTCGCAACTGGTGCAACAACTAAATCAGCTTCGCGCCACTTACAGTCAAGTCCTCAACCAGTACAACCTAGCCCTGCAAATGTCTCGCAATATTCCCAATATGGCCACGCGTTATGCGGCTGCGTGGGCACCATGGCGTTATGCAAGCGCTCAAGACGTCTATGGGAACACCACCCCTTGGATCAACGGCGTCAACTCTGGCGCGTTTCCTGCCGTGGTCGGCGGATTCAAGGGGGCCACTAACACCTTTGTTCCCTACAGTGCGACCCTACTAGCCTCCATGCCTGCCAGCGAAGTGCAGCGAGTGCAGTCCGATGCTGCCACCATCGAACTGGTAGACAGTGCCGCTCAGAATGCCATGCAAATAATTGGCGCCATCCGTGCGAATGCGCTGAACACGACCAACACGATTGGCAACATCAAGAATGACTCCTTTTCCAACACTCCCAACCTCAACACCGAAGTTTCCGTTCTTAACAAGGTAAATGCCACCAATGTTTTGGCCCTCGAAAACGCTCAGGACACAAATAAACTGCTGGTCGCGCTAGTTGAGCAGCAGACCGTCCTTGCCAAACAGGCTCGCGACTCGGCCACTGCCATTACCAGCGCTGATATCAGCCGTCGCTTGAATAGTTCCGGCTTTGGCCAGCAGCTCGCCGGAGGTATTGGCCAAACTCTCAATAACTACCGCCTGCCCTAATCGCCGACATGAGGAGAGGAACATTGCTATGGGTCAGCTGAACTCCATCACCACTTTCATCACACAGCTGCTCACGCAACACGTTGGGCAATTCGCTTTCCTCGGCCAAAGCATGTTCCTTTCCTTTGCCACCATCATGATTGTCTGGTTCGGGGCCAAAGCGGCGCTCAGCTCCGCGGATCGCGGTGGCGGCTTTCAGTTTGGCAACTTTGCGGGACTGGTCATGATGATCGCCTTTGGCTTTGCCATGACCCAGTACTACGCCACTCCTATTCCGGGGCTAGGGCGCAGCTTTTATCACTTGATCACGGATCAGACTTCTTATCTCAGCAGCCTCATCGCAGGCACGCAACTGCAGAATGCCACCAATGCCATCAGCCAATATGAGGGTCAGATTCAGTCACCCGGACTGGCCGATTTCTCGGGCAGCCTCGCCTACATTCTCGATCTGGCGATCTTGGCCCTATGGGAAGCAGTCGCCATCATCATCACTGCGTATGGCTTCGTGGCTCAAGCCATTTGTGTCCTCGTCGGGCCCATCTTTATACCTTTTTTTATCGTGCCCAAGCTCGAATGGCTCTTCTGGGGCTGGCTAAAGTGCTTCATGCAATACGCCTTTTATCAGGTGATTGCGGCGGCAACCATATTTGTAATGGGCAATCTTGTCATTTACGTGCTCACTCAGCCGCCGTTCTTGCCCATTCCCGATCCCGCCAGCCTGCTGACCTTGTTGATCGTGGTTTTCTTGGGCGGCGTCTACGCCCTGCTTAAGGTTCCGGCACTCACCAGCCACGTTTTTAGTGGCACTTCCGGGCTCTCCTCGGGAGCCGTAATTGAGTATTTGTGGTCATGAGTGATAAAGAGTTCCAAGAAGCCAAGCAGCTCTACCTCGAAAAATACGGCGATGCGATCGTCACCAACAACTATCTCAAGGTCGCAGTCGCCTTGCTATGCTTTGCCGTTTTGGGCCTGGTCATTCTCAATCTGAAAACGGTTCGCACTTTCAAGAATTTCCGCCCGCTCGTGATTCGCATTGATCAACTGGGACGCGCCCAAGCGGTCGACTACAGGAGCCTTGAATATCTTCCCGGGGACCGAGAAGCCAAATACTTCCTCTCCGAATTTTGCCGCCTGTATTACCGCCGCAACCGCTACACGATTCATAACGACTTCACCGACGCTCTCTATTTTCTCGATGGCAAGCTGGCGAACGACACAATCGAACGACATAAGAAAGAAGAGACGGTCAACAAGTTCCTCACCGACCCTTCCTCGCCCGAAGTTGATATCGAGATACGAAAAGTAGCTCTGGAATCCATGGAGAAGTCTCCCTACCGGGCTTCCGTGGATTTCTACCGAGTCGAATACGCTCCCGCCGATCATTCGATCCTAAACCGAACCTTGTGGACGGCCAATTTCGTGTTCCTGTTTAAAGACCGCGTTCCGAACGAACTGATCCCGGTAAATCCACTCGGGATGACGATCACCTATTTCCGGGAAGATCAGGCGTTCACCAGCGAGACAGCAAAATGAAAGAACGACATCAGCAGGACAGTTGCCCCGCCCAGGCGCTGCCAGGAGGCCCGCGGTGATCTCGAATTCCATTTTTGCAGCCACGGTTGTCACCTTGGGGGTGCTTTTCTTTCTGGCAAGCAAGCTTCGCTTCCTCGCCCCGTACCGCCTCCTCCTCGCCGAGCACTACCTTTCGCAGATCTTGATCTCGATCACGATCCTCTTCTTGAATCTCGCCGCCGCGTTCTTCGCCTTGGGTAGGCGCTTTTTTTTGAAGGACACCGGCAGCAAGCTCGCCCACTTTGACCGGGAGCTCAATGCTGGCAGGACGCCGATGCCGCCACATCTAGGTCGCGAGGAGTTGAACTGAATGTCGCGCTCCAGCCGAACCAGCCGTGATGCTGACCCCGAATTCTCATCCACCTCTTATTTTCGCAAGGGCGATGAAGTGGCACCTGCATCCCATTTGGCAAGGCAAGCGAGCCTCGACGACCACAACGACAAGACCGTGGCAAATGAAGTTTACGGTCGCGGTTTAGAGCGCGAGCGCTCCCACTGCTTACCTGAAAGCGACCTCACGACATTGACTGACATCGGTGCCTTTCGTGCGTTGGAATTAGACGATCTGGCGCGCCATCGCTATCACGGGGATCTGATCGCGGCGCAGAAAAGCATTGGCAATCTCTCGCATGCAGGCCTGGTTCGATCGCGAACCACCTATCCCAAACGCACCGTCTACTTGACTCTCACCTCTGCGGGCCACCGACTGGTGGTCGAGAATCTCGAGCGAGAAAACTCCAACCAGAAGCTCTATCACGGTTTTGTGAAGATCCGCGATGCCCGGCATGATGCCGCCCTCTATCGTCTCTATCACCAGGAATTAGGCCGCATCGAACGCATGGGTGGAAGAGTGCGGCGGGTCGTTCTTGATTTCGAATTGAAGCGTTCCATGAATCGCCGACTGGCTAAATTGAACTCCCTTCCGTGGGAGGAACAGATGAAACAAAAGGAGCAGATCGCGCAGGAACATGGCCTGAGAGTGGTCAACGGCAGAATCCCCTTGCCCGACCTTCGCCTCGAGTATGAAGGGCCGGACCAGCAGCTCGCCAAGGTCGATCTCGAATTAGTGACCGAACACTACCAGCGTGGGAGCCTGGCTCTAAAAGCCAAGGCTGGCTTTGCCATTTACGCCTTCGCTGAGGACGCGGCGCGGCTACGCCCGGCGATGCAAGACCCCGAAATCATGCTCGACATCTTGTCACTATGAACATCGCGCCAGAATATCTCGCGAGAATTCGAGGTTACGGCTACAGTCGAACCGAGGCTCAGTTTCTCTACCTGGTTGCTACTCATTCCGGCTATTTCACTCAGAGGCAGTTCCTCCGCTTTGCAGACGTAAAGAGCGGGGGTTCTGCATTCCGGCTTACGCAAAAAGTATTGCGACTCGGGCATGGCCGTAGCAGCCGGTATGGCTGCCACACCTTCATCTACAACCTTCACTCGCGGCTCATTTATGAGCCGATCGAAAAAGACAAACTTCGCAATTGCCGACACCTCGCGAATGATTCGATTCAAACTCGGCTCATGATCCTGGATTTTGTTCTCGGCCACCTGCAGCATCAATATCTAGAAACCGAAGCACACAAGGTCGGCTTCTTCCACCGCGAACTCGGCCTGCCACTCGCGGTTCTCCCCGAGCGTAGCTATAGAGAGAAGAATTCCAAGGACCCGGCCAAGCGCTATTTTGTCGATCGCTTTCCTATCTTCATGCCTTGCGATCGAGCCTCTCTGCTTTCTATTGCCCCCACGTTTGTTTACTGTGACTCCGGTGGTCGGGGGTTACTGCGATATATTCACCACCTCCGCGCCTACTCAAACCTGCTGCATCGCCTGACCGCATTCAACTTCGTTTATGCAGCTCCCATTGACACCAAATTCAAACGGGCAGAAAAATTGTTCGCCTACCGGTTTGGCTGTCACACCCCGCTAGATGCGGAACGCGTAATCCGCTATTTCGAAATCCGGCAGCTGTGGGACTCCCACAAAACCAGCGTATTGACCAAGGTGGACCGGCAACTCCTCCGCGAGGGCGATCTGCGCTTTCAGGGGCAGGCCTTCCAAGAGATGTATCAACAGTGGACTGCAAAAACGCTTCTCCCATCCGACGTGAACGACGTTTTTGAGCAAGCAAGAGTTCGGGGAAAGAAAGTGTTCTCAACCTGCATTCTCCCCAGCGCGTACAACATTTTCGAACGAACTTCCTGGGACCGTTCGATACCAGAATCCGAAACCAGCTCGCGAAGTCGCGAGACTGAACCGCGTTCCTCGCCGTTTCTCCGGCTGGCCAGCCTAACTCATTGCAGTGGCATTGAGGGCGAATGAACCCGAGGCGCAATCTGACAGGAAAATGAAATTCATGTGGGCTATTTGTTCAACACCTGGCACATCCGTTGCTCAGGTACACGAGTGGCAAGAGGCGAGCAGCCTATGACCGGACACATGTTGGCATCGAAGAACTTAATCGCCTACATTCTGGCTTGCGGAACCGGACTGATCTTTCATTTCATGTGGCCATTCCCGAGCCACGACCTCGTACTTCAGTTGATCGCCCTGCGTGCGCCGCTGATTTACTCGATCGCTGGCTACGCCTACGATCTGCTTCTATTCACCACGCCTTACATCGTGTTCTCTGGCGTGCTGTCCGGCCTCTATGTGTTTCTTCATCGACCGCAGAAAAAAGTGAGGCTGAAGCCTCTCCCTCCATTCGCGGACCCAAAACAACGGGAAACCCTCTTCCTAACCCTTGGGGAGGTTCATCATCCCCGAAGGCCTGAGCCCAACCACCAGCCGCAATGGATGAACGTGCCGGAACGTGGACTCTTCGCCGGCATCGCCATCTTTGGCGCAATCGGGACAGGGAAAACCTCGGGCTGCATGTATCCCTACGCCGAACAACTGATCGCCTACAGGTGCAGCGAAGCCGAGCACCGGCTTGGGGGGCTGGTTCTTGAGGTCAAAGGAGATTTTTGTCAGAAGGTGCGGGCGATTCTCGAGTCCCACGGCCGCGCTGCGGACTATGTGGAGGTCAATCTAAACGCCGAATACCGCTACAACCCTTTGTACAACGATCTCGATGCCTACGCCTCGGCCTACAACATCGCTTCCCTACTGAATAATCTGTTCGGCAAAGGTAAGGAGCCGTTCTGGCAGCAAGCGTATACCAATTTGGTTAAGTTCATTATTCAGCTTCACAAGGTCGCTTATGACTACGTCACCCTATTCGATGTTTACGAATGTGCAATAAATCCTGAGCTTCTCGAACGGAAGATTCGCGAGGCCGAACAGCTCGTTCATGGCCGCCATTACTTCATGGTCTCAGACCAGCAGTTCCGGGCCCATCCCGAACTAGAGCGGTTCGATTTCCTGGCGGATGAACCGGCTGGGAGTCATAAGGCTCTTCAATCTGCCATGCTCGAAGAACTCCTGCAAAGAAAAAATGTTGCATACGAATGCCAGCTAGAGATCTCTCCCGGAATGGGCGATCCCTTAAAGCTCGAGATCTTGGAAGGGGTGAAACGGTGGTTTTACCACGACTGGCGCCGGATCGAGAACAAACTCCGTACTTCGATCGTCGAGGGAATCTCCGTGTTCCTGTCTCTGTTTGACGACAACCCCGCAGTGAAGCGCACTTTTTGTCCGCCGAAAGAATGTTACGACCCGAAACTGAACGCCGATCAACGCTACGGACAACCATTGCCTCCGTTTGTAGAGCTTCTCGAACAAGGCAAAATCTGTGCCCTCAATTTTCCGGTCGCTTTGAATCCAGGACTTGCGAAGGCGATCGGCGTCATGATGAAGCTCGACTTCCAGCGGGCACTATTGAATCGTATTCCGAAGATCGAAGCCAGCCCGAAACAACACTTCCGGCAGGTCTTTTTCATCTGCGACGAGTACCAACACTTTGCAACCGCCGGCGAAAATGAGCCCAACGGGGACGACAAATTCTTCGCACTTTCTCGCCAATCGAAGTGTATTTCCATTGTCGCCACTCAAAGCATCAGCTCCCTGCGCTCGACATTGCCGGGAGAAACGTGGCGCACCCTGCTCCAAACCTTCCGCACCAAGATCTTTCTCGCGCTCTCCGATGAATTCTCCGCCAAGATCGCCAGCGAACTCTGCGGCAAGGAAGACCAGTGGAAAGTCAACTACAACATTTCTGAAAGCGGTCATGACGCTCGCGTAAGCCTCTGGACCGGAAAGGCGTTGGCTCATAAGGCCAATGTGACGACCTCGAAGAGCTACAACACCTCGAACGTCCTTCGTTTCGACTTCAAAACCTTCACCGAGCTCAAGAATGCCCAATCGGTTGCGCTTGTCTATGACGGGCTCAATCCCATGCCACCCACGTTCATGTACCTCAAGCCCTACTACAACGACGTGAACAAGTCTTATTTTCGGCAACTCGCAGATGGAGAGCTCTGATGGATGGATTCAAGCTCATTCTTCCCTTCCTAAGACCGATCGAGAACTTGATTCTCGATTCCGAGATCAACGAGATCATGGTCAACGGATCGGACCGCATTTTTGTCGAGAGACAAGGGCACATTCTACCGGTGCCCGAGGTGGCCATCAGTCAAAAGTCTCTGCAAGCGGCGGTCCGCAATATCGCACGCCGGCTCGGCGACGATATCTCGGAAGAAAACCCGCTCCTCGATTCACGTCTTCCCGATGGCAGCCGAGTGGCGGCTGTGCTACCGCCGTGTAGCTTGAACGGTGTGGTGCTGACCATCCGCAAGTTCAACGCAAAATATTTTGCGATGAAAGAACTGGTCGCGGGCAAGACCCTGAGCGCAGAAGTTGCTGACCGGCTCCAATTGGCAATTCTGAGACACCAAAACATTTTGATCTCAGGCGGAACCGGGACGGGGAAGACGACCGTTCTGACAGCACTTTCCAGTTTTATTCCCAAATACGAGCGCGTTCTGGTGATCGAAGACACCGCCGAGATTCAGATTCAAACACCGAACCTAGTCCGATTTGAGGCACGGAGA
>Ga0134128_10011017_pt1 | contig 10822 bp, 9 predicted proteins | sample KB31754_FD_96462 | JGI IMG/M metagenome (GOLD analysis project Ga0134128, IMG submission 96462) | Terrestrial soil microbial communities with excess Nitrogen fertilizer from Kellogg Biological Station, Michigan, USA - KB3-175-4 | ecosystem: Environmental > Terrestrial > Soil > Unclassified ...
CCAGCGCGGCGCCGAAGCGCTCTACGCGCGCACCGAGCCGTTCCGCTACGCCGCTTGGTTGAACGGCCAGAAGCGCGATCCGGAGGCGGCCGCTGTGCTGGAGAAGCTGATCGCCGATGGCCCGGCCTCGGAACGGCCCTGGGCGCTCTCCGCGCTGGCCAATCTGCAGACCGATCCAGCGCGCCGCCTGGCGCTGGCCCAGCGCGCCGTGGCCCTCGACCCGAAGCTGGCGGTGGCCTGGCTCGCGCTCGCCAATGCCTGTGGCCGGCTCGGAGAGGCCGATCGGGCCGACGCGGCGGAGCGTCGGTTCCTCGCCCTTGTGGAGAGCGCCGGCCGCGGCGGGGTGAGCCCGAAGACGGTGATCGCCGCTCACGACGCACGCGCGACCCTCGCCGGCGACGTCGCCGACTGGCAGACCGTGCGCCGCGAGGACACAATCGTCGCCGAACAGGCCGCCGAGCCCCAACGGCGGGTGGAGGGCGCGGTGAACGCGGCGTTCGCCGCCGCGTCCATGCACGAGGCGACGGAAGCCCGGCGCCTGCAAGGCGGGAGTGACGACGCGAAAGTCAGTCAGGTGCTCGGGTACCCGGTCGCCAACGGCCTGATGGGCGCGTTCTGGATCCAGGACTGGGCCGAGGTGGTCCGCCAGGGCCAGGGTTTGATCGCCATCGCAGAAGTCCTGCCGCACCCAGAGCAGGCCAAGGACTACGTACGCCAGCGCGTGCTGCCGCCGATGTCGACCGCGCTCGTGCGGCTGGGCCGCCGCGACGAGGCGCAGGCGCTGATCGCCCAGATGCCGCAGGCCTGCGACTTCTGCCGCCAGGACCGCGCCGCCCAGCTGGCCATGGCCGGCGACGTCGCCGGCTCGGAACGCGCCTGGGCCGAGATGATCCGGCGCAATCCGAAGTACGTGTTCCCGTACAATTGGAGGGCCGTCTACCGCCTGGAGCGCGGGGACTACGACGGCGCCATTGCCGCAACCCGTGCGACCAACAAGCTCGGACCCCGCTGGGCCGATCCGCTGGAGATCTGGGCAGAGGCGCTTGCCGCCAAGGGCGACCTTGCCGGCGCTGCGGCCAAGTATCAGCAGGCCGCCCTCTACGCGCCGCGCTGGGGCCACCTTCACCTGAAGTGGGGCGAGGCGCTCGCCAGGCTCGGCCGCCACGACGCCGCCCGCGCCAAGTTCCAGGCCGCCGCCACCATGGACCTCGGCCCGGCCGACCGCGCCGAGCTCGCGGCGCAGAAGCGCTAGTCAAGCAGCGCCACCGCGCGCGTCCAGCCGGCGGAGGCGCGGGCGATCTTCACGGGGAAGCAGGCGACGGTGAAGCCGTGGTCGGGCAGCTGCTCCAGGCCGTGCAGCTTCTCCATCTGGTAGTAGCTCCTGATCCGCCCGGCCTTGTGGCCTTCCCAGATGATCTTCGGGTCGCCCGAGGCCTCGAAGCGGCGCCGGGTATGCGAGAACGGCGCATCCCAGGACCAGGCGTCGGTGCCCACCACCTTCACGCCGCGCTCGGTCAGGTAGAGCGTGGCCTCCTCGCCCATGCCGCAGCCGCGATGGATGTAGTCGGGGTCGCCGAACGCCGCGCCCGCGGCGGTGTTGACCAGCACGATGTCGAGCGGGGCCAGCGCGTGGCCGATCCGCGCCAGCTCGGCCTCGACCTCAACGGCGGAGACGACGTGCCCATCGGGCTTCTTCCGGAAGTCCAGCTTCACGCCGGGCCGCAGGAAAAGGTCCAGCGGCGCCTCGTCGATGGTGGGGCTGCGCACCCCGCCGTCGGTCGTGGAGTGGAAGTGCCAGGGCGCGTCCATGTGGGTGCCGTTGTGGGTCGAGAGCGTGATCCGCTCCACCGCCCAGCCCTCGCCGTCCGGCAGCTGCTCGGGCTTCAGCCCCGGGAAGGTCGCGGCGATCTGCTTTGCGCCTTCGCGATGATCCGTGTAGGCGATGGTCGGGCGCATGGTCTCGGGATCGCTGACGATGTCGGCGGTGAGCGGGATGGAGAGGTCGACGATGCGCATGCGCCCGGCTCCCTAGCGCCCCTGGAACACGGGCTTGCGCTTCTCCAGGAACGCACGCCGGGCCTCCTGGCCGTCCTCGCTGCCGAACGCGCGGCGGATGTTGGAGACCTCGTAGCGAAGCTGCTGCTCCAGGTCGGAGGTCTCGGCCCACTTGGCCATGCCGCGCTTCAAGAGGCGCAGCGTGATCGGCGACCAGTCGCAGAGCCCCTGGCAGTATTCCGCCAGCCGGCCCTCGAAGGCCGCGTCGTCGACCACCTCGCCCGCCATGCCGAGCGCCACGGCCTCCTCGCCGAGCACCGTGCGGTTCTCCATCATGAACCGCATGGCCGGCTCATAGCCCATGGCCTGCGGCAGGGTGATGGTGAGCCCGGCGTCGGGCGAGCCGCCGATGCGGGTGTAGCCGGCCATCAGCCGCGCGCTCCGGGCCACCAGGCGCACGTCGGTGGCCATCGCCAGGCCCAGGCCCGCGCCCACCGCGACGCCGTTCACCCCGCCTACCACCGGCTTGTCGCAGCGCTTGCGGATGGCCAGCAGGAACTGGCCCACCCAGCCGATGTCGTCCAGCTGGGCGGTCTGGGCCGAATAGGGTGAATAGGGCTCGTTGGCCGGCGACAGGTCCAGCCCGGCGCAGAACGCATCGCCCGAGCCGGTGATCGCCACCACCCAGACGCCGTCGGCCGCGGCGGCCTCGTCGATCGCCTCCACCACGCCCCAGGCCAGCGCCTGCGAAAGGGCGTTCTTCTTCTCCGGCCGGTCCAGCCGGATCGTGCGCACATGACCCTCGTCGGTCACCTTCACCAGCTTGCCCATGGCATCGGCTCCGTCTCTTGAACTGACAGCATACCCATATCCGCTCATTCCCGCGGGGAAAGGGATGCTAAGGAGCCCGCATGCGCCTGCTGCTCAACATCCTGTGGTTCGTGCTCGGGGGCTGGATCTCCGGCACGCTGTGGATCCTCGCCGGGTGCCTGCTGGCGGTCACCATCGTGGGCCTGCCCTGGACGCCGGCGGCGTTCCGCATCGCGGGGTTCAGCTACTGGCCCTTCGGCCGCGTGATCGTCGACCACGATGAGAGCCCCGTGGGCTGCCTGCTGAACGGGCTGTGGCTGATCCTCGCCGGCTGGTGGCTCGCGCTGCACCACCTGGTGCTGGCCGTACCGCTGGCCATCAGCATCATCGGCATCCCGTTCGCCTGGCAGCACGTGAAGCTGGCCGGCGCCTCGCTGGCCCCGGTCGGCAAGCGGGTGGTCGAGGTCGCCTAAACCCCGCAAGCGAAACGGGCCGGACGGTCGCCCGCCCGGCCCGCTCGAAGCGCTCAGGGCTCTATCGGCTCAGGCCGCGGAGGCCGCCGTGCGGCGCCGGCGCATCGCCGCGCCCAGGCCGCCGAAGCCCACCAGCATCAGCGCCCAGGCCGCCGGCTCCGGCACGGACGCGATGGAGACGTTGTCCAGGGCCGGGCCGAACGCGGTGTCGGTCGCCGAGGCGAAACTCAGCGTCGTCGACGTGCCGGTCGCGGTGAACCGGTACTGGTAGGGCTGCCAGCCCATGTTGGCGTGGCTGTCCGAGCCGGTCACGGTGAAGGTGTTCGACTGCACCGGGCCGCCGGTCGCCGAGCTGATCGCCACCTTGGCCGCCGGCCCGCCGTCCGGGTTGCCGGCCAGGAAGAAGTTCACCAGGTAGTCCTGGCCAAGCGTGGTGGCGAAGGTCTGCGAGACGCTGCCGTTGGCGTTGCCCGACAGGTCGATGCTGCGGGCGCCGTCCTGCGGCTGCCAGTAGCCGCCGATGTAGTCGATGGAGTCGCCGCCCACCAGCCAGCCGTCGATGGCGGTCGACCCGGCGTCGAGCGTCAGGAAGGTGCTGCCCGGATCCACCGTGGCGGTTTCGAAACTGCCATTGACGATGGTGGCGGCGCCGGCCGCCCCTGCGGCCATCAAGCCTGCGGCGATCGCCGCGGAAACAACCAAGCCACGAACGCTACGCGACATCACAGCACCCTCCACTAAACGCCACACCACTTTGCGAAGGCTCCCTGATGGCGTCTTCGCAGCGTACCGGGCTTTCTAGCGCGCCCGGATCGCCTCCGGAAAGCGGATTTACGTGGAAATAGAAATATTTATTGGCGCTCGCGAGTCATCTTCCCGACATTGGGGCGACGCCCCTCGTACGATGGTTGACGGCCGCTGCGTCAGGCGGTCGAATCCGTCGCGCGGAACCACGCGAAGTCGATGAGGGGCCCCATGGATCGTGCGACGGTGGATCGGCAGGCGCTGCGCCTGGCGGGCCTGGCGGCGGGCCTGATGGCGGCGGCTGGCGCCGCCCACGCGGCCGGGAACGGCTATCAGCCGCCCCGCAACGGCTACGGCCAGCCCGACCTCACCGGCGGCTGGTCCAACGCCACCCTGACCCCGCAGGCCCGCCCGCCGCTCTACGGAACCCGCCGGGCGATGACGCCGGAGGAGGTGCGCCTGCTGGAAGCCGCCAGCGCCGCCAAGGACGCCGCCGGCCGCCGCTCCGAGGGCGGCTCGAGCAGCTCGACCAACGTCGGCGCCTACGACCGCGGCTGGATCGACAACGGCGTGGGCGCCATGCGGGTGGGCGGCGAGCCGCGCACCAGCCTGATCACGACCGCCGACGGCCAGCCGCCGCCGCACAGGGGCGACGCCCCGCGCGTCCTGCCCGCCAACGCCGGCAGCCGCGAAGCGGGCCTCGAGGCCGTCAGGCAGGCCGCCACATTCGACCAGTTCGAGGCCCAGGGCAGCGAGGCGGCCGGCCACATGGGCTCGTTCGACAACCCGGAGAGCCGCGGGGTCGGCGAGCGCTGCCTGATCGGCTTCGGCCGCAACGCCGGCCCGCCGATGTTCCCCAACGGCTGGTACAACAACAACTACCTGATCCAGCAGGGCAGGGACGCCGTCGCGATCGTCGTCGAGATGGTCCATGACGCGCGCATCGTGCGGCTCAATTCACGCCACCGCACCGACGACGTACGCCCCTGGTTCGGCGACTCCATCGGCTGGTACGAGGGCGACACCCTGGTGGTCGAGACCGACCATATCCCGCAGGCGCAGGCCTATGACGGGGCCTGGCGGGACCTGAAGGTCACCGAGCGCTTCACCCGGGTCGGCAAGGACCGCCTCGCCTACCGCTTCACCGTCGAGGCGCCCAGCGTCTGGGACCATCCCTGGGGCGGCGAGTACGAGTTCCATCCGCTGAAGGGGCAGGTCTACGAATACGCCTGCCACGAAGGCAACTATGCGCTCCCCGGCATCCTGGCCGGCGCGCGGGCCGCCGAACGCCAGGCCGCCCAGACGGGCGCCGCCAAGACCGCAGGGCGGTAGGTTACCGGATCAGTTTATTGAGTTTATTGGGTTCGTCATGGCCGGGCTTGTCCCGGCCACCCATATGCGCCGGCGTTCATTCGATGAACTGTGGCGCTGCTGACGCGCAACCTCGAAACTCGGAGTCTATGGGTGGCCGGGACAAGCCCGGCCATGACGACCAGGTGGGGTTATTGAGTCGAGGGCCTACCCCACCGGCGTGCTGCAGGCTCGCAGCAGGTCCTGGAAGAACGGCGCGATGGCCGTCTCGATCGGCTCGGCGCCGTCCCACTCGCCTTCCGTCGCCACGCAGTTGACCACGCAGTCGCCGCGCAGCAGGCCGGCCATCACCCCCTCGTCCAGCGCCATCGAGCGGCCGAGCAGGCCGTCCATGCCGATCTCCCACCGATAGGGCCCCCGCGCGCCCAGCCGCTCCAGCAGGTCCGCGTAGCTCGAAAACGCCGCCGTCAGCTCGGGCTCCAGCGTGCGGATCGCCCGGTTCGGCTGCTGCTCGGCCAGCGCATCCTGCACATAGGCGTCGACCGACCACACCTCGCCGGAGCGGAAGGCGAAGACCACGCCCGAGCTCTCCGTGGCCGACGGCGACACCGCATAGACCCCGAACCCGTCCTCGGCGCGCAGCTCCGCGGTCCCGCGCGCATCGCCGAAGATCGGCAGCACGCGGCTGGCCGGCCGGCGCATCGCCGCGCGCAGCGCCGCGCAGGTCCAGGTCCGCCCCGGATCGGCCGCCGGCATGAGCCGCAGCCACGTCGCCGTGCCGCCGGTCAGGCGCACCTCGGCGCCCGCGGCCTCGCCGCCCTCGGCCACCCCCAGCGGCTGCGAAGGCTCGCGGAAGTAGCCGCGCTTGGCCGCGCCGCGCGCCCGCGCGAACGGCCGCGCGCTCGCCGCCGCCAGCGCCCGGGCGGCCGTGGCCGGCGACCTGGCGCCGGCCAGCATGTCGCGGATCTCGCAGGCCAGCGCCGCCGAGAGCGCCGCCTTGGCCGCCTCCCGCTCGGCTTCGCTCAGCGTGATGTCGACGTCGAGGCTGACCAGGGCGCGGTCCAGCGCGCGCTCCAGGAACGTCCCGCCCCGCGGCGCGGGTCCCTCGGCCGGCCGCACCTTCTCGGAGAGGCTCTTGCTCATCGCGACCAAGGTTATGCTCGGAGGGTTGAGAGAGCGTTCCCTACCCCTTCGCCTCGCCACGAGGCGTGCATCAGCGGGAGGGATTGGCGAGCGCCATGTCCCTCACCCGGCCGTCGGACAGCCGCATCTGACCGGGCTTCAGGTCGCCAGGGCAGTCGCCGAGCTGCACAACATGCGTGTCGATCACCTGCTTGTGCGCCGGCTGGCCGGTCTGCGACTCCAGGTGGTGGCGGAAATCCCGCATCCCGGCGTCCCCATCCATGGTGCTGCGGTAGGTCGTCGACGCGCCCGCCGCCTTGTCGCAGACGGTCTCCATATGCATCGAACCGACGGGCCGGAGCTCAGAGTGGTGCGTGCAGCCCTGGCCGGGCGGCGTCGTGCGCGCGGCGGCCCGCGCGCGCACGTCCGCAATCTGCCGCGCCGCCGATTCTGAGCTCATGCAGTATTGCGTCGGGCCCTCGCGCTTGCCGTTCACCGTCATGGTGATCTCGAACAGCCGCGGGGTCGGGAACGCCCTGGCCATCGCCTCGCCGCGCTCGACCGGCGGCACGGGCAGCGGCGGCATGGGCCGGGGCGGATCGGCGCCCATGGTCAGCACGCCGGCCGCCACCGTCGCCATCCCGCCCCACGAAATCCGCATCCGCGCCCCCGCAAGCTTGACGTTACGAGACGAACCCTACACCGCGCACGCGCCAACGCCAGCGCCGTGGTCCACCGCCGCTCGTCCGCCCAAGAGTGGATTACGGTGACACTGTATGAAATCGCCGCTGCGTTAGGCCGCTTGCCATCAGGAGACCCATGGCCCGCCTCGCCCGTGTCGTGATCCCCGGTGTTCCCCACCACGTCACCCAGCGCGGCAACCGGCGCGAGAGGTGTTCTTCGGCGACGCCGACTACCTGGCCTACCGCGACCTGATCGCGGCCGCGGCGAAGCGGGCGGCGACCGAGGTCTGGGCCTACTGCCTGATGCCCAACCACGTGCACTTCATCATGGCGCCCGGCGACCCGGATGGTCTGCGCCGCACCTTCGCCGAAGCACGCCGCGGCTACGCCGCGCGCATCCACGCCCGCCTCAAGGTCACCGGCAACCTGTGGCAGGGGCGGTTCAGCTCCACGGCCATGGACGAGCGCCACCTGATGGCCGCCGCCCGCTACGTGCCGATGAATCCCGTGCGCGCCGGCCTCGTGGCGCATGCAGCCGACTGGCCGTGGTCCAGCGCCCGCGCCCATCTCGCCGGGCGCGACGACGAGGTCGTCACCACAGCCCCGCTCCTGGCGCGCATCCCGGACTTCGCCGCGATGCTGGCCGCGGCGCAGGAAGACGAGGCGGCCGTGCGCGCCATCCGGCGCTCGCGCACCACCGGCCGACCGGTGGGCGCGGCTGAGTGGATCGCCGCCCTCGAAGCGGCCACCGCCCGCGCCCTCGCCAAGCGCGCCCCCAAGCCGCGGCCGCTCAGCGCCGACGGTGAGGGCGACCTATTTCGTACAGTGTCACCGTAATCCGACCGCTCGCCGCGAGCGAGCGGTGGAGGGGGCGAGCCGCCGCACGGCGCGCAGCATCCAATCGCGTCAGCTCTAGAAGGTGGTACCGACGATCAACATCAGCGACGTGGCTGTCGTGGTCTTAAAACGCACGGTCGTCTCGCCTGTGGGCAGTGGCTTGTTCGCGAATACTCCATCGCCCAACACCTTAGTGTCGGGAGTAAAAGCGACGCCTAGGCCGACCGTAAAGGCGTGGCCGCCGGCCTCGCTTGGCTTGAAGCCCATCATCGCGCCGACACCAAATGACTTGAGCGTGGATTCATTCACCACGGCAGCAAAAAACGGACCGACGCCCCAGTGATCAGCATCCAGGCCCAGGAATCGCCCGCCTGGATGGAAAAAATAGTGCCCCTCGCCCACAATCGCGAGACTCGTATTGTCGTCTTCGTTCACGCGCACAACGCCGTTCACGACATCAGCAGAGGACACTCGGTTCGAGCCCACATTGAAATTCACACCTATCGCAACGCCCAAGTTCAGGGACTTGAGAGGGTCGGGTGCCGGGTCGCCGCTAGGCGCGGCTGCCGGTTGATCGGCAGGCTGCGCAGTTGCGGGTTGATCAGCGGCCAACACCGGTCCAGCAACGACAGCGAAGACGGACGCCACGACGGCGAAGAGTGCCGTTCTTTTCATCAGAACCCCCCTATCCTTCGCTCGCAAGCTCGGCAATGAGCTCGCCAATAGCGAGAACATTATGACAAGACTCGTTTTTGTCGAGTCCCATGTGGGAGGAGCAACCGCCGCAGATCACCAACGACTAGCCCTCATTGCCGCCGCTGTCCGGCGTCGGACCGATGCTGAAAATGTGGACACTGGCTTACAGAGCAGCGGTGCCAATCATTACGGTGACACTGTACGAAATCGCACCTACGGGCGCGCTGAGGCTTCAGGCCCACGGCGCCACTCGCTCCTGCCGTGGTCCCCACCGAGGATCACCCACCATCTGTTTCGTACAGTGTCACCGTAATGGCGAGGCCGAACGCGACGCCGAGCGGAAGGCCGCTCAGTCCGGGTTGTAGTTCAGGATCGGCCCCAGCCACCGCTCGGCCTCGCCCACCGTCCACCCCTTCCGCCGCGCATAGTCCTCCACCTGGTCGCGCTCGATGCGCCCCACGCCGAAGTAGTGCGCCTCCGGATGCGCGAAGTAGAGCCCCGACACGCTCGACGGCGGGGTCATCGCGAAGCTTTCGGTGAGCTCGATGCCGGTGGCCGCGGTGGCGTCCAGCAGGCGGAAGAGGGTCGCCTTCTCGGTGTGGTCGGGCTGGGCGGGATAGCCCGGCGCCGGGCGGATGCCGCGGTACTTCTCCCCGATCATCAGCTCCAGGTCCCAGGGCTCGTCCGGGGCATAGCCCCAAAGCTCGGTGCGCACGCGCCGGTGCAGGGCCTCGGCGAAGGCCTCGGCCAGGCGATCGGCCAGGGCCGACGCCAGGATGGCGGAATAGTCGTCGCCCCTGGCCTTGAAGTCGCGCGCGATCGCAAGCTCGCCGTGGCCGGCGGTGACCGCGAACCCACCCACCCAGTCGGGCCTGGTCCCCACCGGGGCCACGAAGTCGGCCAGCGCGACGTTGGCCCGGCCGCCTTCGCCTTTCGCCATCTGCTGGCGCAGGGTGTGCAGCCGGGCGAGCTCGGTCTGCCGCGTCTCGTCCGTGTAGAGGACGATGTCGTCGCCACAGGCGTTGGCCGGCCAGAAGCCGACCACGCCGTTGGCGGTCAGCCACTGCTCGCCGATCAGCCGCTGCAGCATCACCTGGGCGTCGGTGAACAGGCTTGTCGCCGCCTCGCCCACCACGTCGTCGGTCAGGATGTCGGGGTAGCGGCCGACCAGCTCCCAGCTGGCGAAGAACGGGCTCCAGTCGATGTGCCGCGCCAGCTCCGCCAGGTCGTAGGCCGCGAACGTCCGCGTCCCGAGGAACGACGGCTTGGGCGGATCGTAGGCCGTCCAGTCGGGGGTGAAGCCGTTGTCGCGCGCCTCGGCCAGGCTGGCGCGCGCGCGGCGGTCGTTGCCGCGCGCGAACTGCTCGCGCACGCGCTCGTACTCGGCCGCCGTCTCGGCCTCCAGCCGGGGCCGCTCGGGCGACAGCAGGCCCGAGACCACGCCCACCGCGCGGCTGGCGTCCAGCACATAGGTGGTCGAACCGCCCTGATACTTGGGCGCGATCTTCACCGCCGTGTGGGTCTTGCTGGTCGTGGCGCCGCCGATCAGCAGCGGGATGGTGAAGCCGCGGCGCTGCATCTCGCCGGCCACATAGGCCATCTCGTCCAGGCTGGGCGTGATGAGCCCTGAGAGCCCCACCATGTCGGCGCCCACCGCCACCGCCTCGTCCAGGATGCGGTCGGCCGGGACCATCACGCCCAGGTCGATCACCTCGTAGTTGTTGCACTGCAGGACCACGCCCACGATGTTCTTGCCGATGTCGTGCACGTCGCCCTTGACGGTCGCCATCAGGATCTTGCCGGCGCTCTCGCGCGGCTTGCCTTCCTTCTCGGCCTCCATGAACGGCAGCAGGTAGTTCACCGCCTGCTTCATCACCCGGGCCGACTTCACCACCTGCGGCAGGAACATCTTGCCAGAGCCGAACAGGTCGCCGACCACGTTCATGCCGTCCATCAAGGGGCCCTCGATGACGTGCAGCGGCCGTTCGGCCGCAGCCCGCGCCTCCTCGGTGTCGGCCTCGATGAACTCGGTGACGCCGTGCACCAGGGCGTGCGTCAGGCGCTGCTCCACGGTGCCTTCGCGCCAGGCCAGGTCCGGGCCCTTGGCGGCCTCGCCCTTGCCCCCCTTGTACTTGGGCGCGAGTTCGACCA
>Ga0134128_10011018_pt1 | contig 10822 bp, 11 predicted proteins | sample KB31754_FD_96462 | JGI IMG/M metagenome (GOLD analysis project Ga0134128, IMG submission 96462) | Terrestrial soil microbial communities with excess Nitrogen fertilizer from Kellogg Biological Station, Michigan, USA - KB3-175-4 | ecosystem: Environmental > Terrestrial > Soil > Unclassified ...
CGGGCGCTCTGCGCGACCCACAGCGCGGGCAGCCCGAACGCCGGCTCGACGGTCGGCTCGCCGGGCAGCGACTGGTCGGCGTCGCCGGGGTTCATGGCGAGCAGGCAGCCGGCGGCGAGCTGGCCGCGCGCCACCTCGGAGCCCTTGATCCGCACCGCGTACTCGTGCGAGGCGAGCTGCACGTTGTCGCGGATCCGGATCGGCTGGAGCACGAGGCCGAGCTCCGTCGCCATCTGCTTGCGCACGAGACCGACGCGCTTCAGCAGCTCGCCGCCCTCCGACTCGTCCACGAGCGGGATCAGGCCGTAGCCGATCTCCAGCTCCAGGGTGTCGAGGCCGAGCGCCTTGGTGACCTGGTCGGTGCTCGGGACGGCCGGCAGCTGGCGCTGGGCCTCCGACACGGCGAGCTCCTCCAGGCGGGCCTCCTCGCGCAGATCCTCGATGGTCTTCCCGACCACCCGCAAATAGCTGTCCATGCTGATTTTGCGCTCATGCTCCACGTTTTCCTGGAGATGATGCATCATATCATCGAGTTCTTGGTCAACCAAGGGGGGCGGCGCCTCCACGGTGGAGAGGGCGACAACTTGCCGCACCACGTCCTCGTAGTAGGTATCCATGGCCTGATTGCGGCCCTGGATTTCCATCGATTGCTTGAGGGACGAGCGTAATTCCTCAAGGGTTTCATAGTTGCCGAACGTCTGGGCGAAGGCATCGTCCAACTCCTGGGTGGTCTTCCGCTCCAGGCGGAGCACCTCCAGGTGAATGGTCATCTGCTTCCCCGCATGCTCGGCGGGTGTATAGTCCTCGGGGAGATCGATGACGGCGTCCTTGGTTTCACCAGCCTGCAAACCAATGATCAAATCGGAGAGGCCGGGGATGGGGAGGCCGGGGGTCTCCTCGGCGGAGAGTTGGTATTCCCACGACTCCTGGTCCACAAGGGTCTCGTCGCCCACGGTGGCCAGCAGGCGCAAGGTCGCCACGTCGCCCGCCTCGGCCGGCCGATCCTCGACCGGCTCCCAGGGAGCTTGCTGCTCCTGGGCGCGGATCAACACCTTATCCACGTCCTCAAGCGTCACCTCGGGGATCTGGGGTGCGACCTGGAGCGAATGGTAGTCACCCAATTGGGCTTGGGGCCGTACATACACCTTGGCGGTAAAGCTGAGTGGCTTCTCCGGATCAACCTCATCCGTCTTGGGCGAGTCGACATCGGGGTAGCCGAGTGGCTGCAGGTCATAGTCCTTAATCGCCTGGGCGTAGGCATCATTCATGCAGATGTCTGTCGCCTCGCTCAGCAATGTCTCGGGCCCAATGGCCCGCTCCAGCACGGCGCGCGGCGCCTTGCCGGGTCGGAAGCCGGGCACGCGGTAGCGCCCAGCCAGTTTCTGGTAGGCCTTGTTCACGGCCCCACTCAGCATTTCAGGATCTATTTCTATTTGGAGTTGCACCTGGCTCTGGGGCAGATGCTCTACTTCAACCCTCACGGGCGACCGACCTCACTAGCAAAACTCTGGGAAAACATGTCAATGGTTGGGGAGCGATTGTGGGGAAGGAGGGACTCGAACCCTCACGCATTGCTGCACATGATCCTAAGTCATGCCCGTCTGCCAATTCCGACACTTCCCCCAACACTGGATAGGATAGCATATACGGATGCCCGGGCTGAAGAGAAGCGTAGGGGTAGGCTCTCGCCCTTCTCCCATGATATGCACAGCCTTTCGGTGGTGTCAAATAAGGTAAGTGGGGTAAGATCGGCGCTGGGAGGGGACGCGGTGGGCGCTCCCCGAGCCGGCCCGCCCCACGGGCCAGGGGAAAGACGAGGCGGGTGGATCTGCTGTATCGTGCCTTCGGCCAGGAACACGTCTGGCTGCAATTGACCGTGGCGACGGTCGCCGTGTGCGCCCTTGCCCTGGTCCTTACTCCCGTGCTGGGCGCGCTGTCGCGCCGAGCCGGCGTCCTTTCTCCGGGCGATCGGGAGCGCGACACCCGGACGGATCAGGTGCCGCTGCTGGGCGGCGTCGCCTTTTTTCTCGCCTTCATGATTGGCATGGCCCTGTTCGAGCCGCTCACCGGCCACCGCCGCGATTCGCTGAGCGGCGTCTCGATCGACGCGGGGAGTCTGATGCTCCATCTGCACGGGCTTCTCCTGGGCGCCGCCGTGGCCGTAGCGATCGGCGTCCTTGATGATCTGTTCAATCTGCGTCCGGCGATCCACTTTCTCGGGCAGGTGGCGGCGGCCGTGATCGCCTTGAAAGGTGGTCTGGCTACCGTGAATGGGATCTCCAACCCCCTCGCCGACCACTTCTTTTATGCCCAACCCGAGAAACATTTGCAAATCCTCCTGCCCCTGCCGGTGGCGGGCGCCTTCACCCTCTTCTGGCTGGTGGCCATGATGAACACGGTCAACTTCCTCGACGGCCTGGATGGCCTGGCCGGCGGCGTGGTGACGATCGCCGCCATCCTCCTGGCCATCTGGAGCGGGCGGGTGCATGGGCAGGGCGCCACCACCCTCACCGGCAGCGAGGTGTTGGTCCTGCCGCCCCTGATCCTGGCCGCCGCCCTGATCGGCTTCCTGGTCTTCAACTGGGCCCCGGCGCGCATATTCATGGGCGATTGCGGGGCCCAGTTCGCCGGCTTCACCTTGGGCGCCCTGGCTATCCTGGGACCGGCCAAGATCGGCACCGCCCTGTTGATTCTCGCCGTGCCCATCCTCGACATTGCCTGGGTCTTCGTGCGCCGTCCCTCCAAGGGACGCGGTTTCGCCAGCGCCGACCGGGGACACCTGCACCACCGCCTCCTGGACCGCGGGATGAGTACACGGCGGATCGTGCTCCGGTTCTACGCCATCTGCGTCGCCCTGGGAGCGATTGATCTGGTGCTCACTCGTACCTCCAAGCTGATCGCCTTCCTGGCGGTAGCCGTGGCTACGGTCTTCCTCTTGATTCGGGTCACCGAACGGGCGCCAGGCAAGCCGTTCCTTGGGCGGCACGCGCCGCCCGCGCGGCGATGAAGCCTGCCGGCGCGCATTCCCTCGCGCCCTCCGGCCCCGAATGCTATGCTTGAGGAAGCGGAGTTTCACCATGCCAAAAACCGATCAGTATGGCGAGTATATCGTGCCAAGCTTGGCCCTTGAGCCGTATACCCTTATTTTCGACCGGCAACGGCAGCGACCGGTACTGCGCCTGCTGGGCGTACTCCCTCTCCCCGTGGGCGCGGAGATCGAGCTTCCCGATCCCAGCCTGATCGCGACAGTTATGCAGGTACGCCTCCTGGCCGGCGGTGAACGGGGAGCCATCCTCCGCCTCGACGTAAGCGTCCCACCCGCGTATTGGGGCGAGCGGGACGAGATGATGGAGGAAGTAATAGCCGAGGCGGAGGAAACGGTAGCCGAGGCACAAGAAGCCGTGGCGGATGGCCAGGGAAATCTCGCTCCGTCAATTCCGATCTCCCCATGCTGAGTCCGGAGTCCAACCGGGTTGGCGATGGGCGAGCCCTCCGCGACAGTACACGGGCTATCCGGTACCCTTTACCGGTGGAAGGGGATGGAGATGGGCGCGGGTAAGGCGGAGAAAACCAGGCGGATCGAACAGGCGCCAAGCACGCGGCAATCCATCCTGGTGGTAGAGGATAATCCCCAGTTGCTGGAGGTGCTCGGGATCCTGCTTGACTTCGAGCGGTACCGCGTGACGCTCAAGGCGGATGGGCAGGAGGCCCTGAACTGGCTGGCCCGCCGGTGCCCAGCCCTGGTGATCCTCGATTGGCGACTCCCGAAGGTGAGCGGCGCCCGCGTACTTGCCGCGATTCGCGAGCGGTATGGCGCCCAGGTACCAATCTTGGTGCTCTCGGCCGTCGCGGATTCAGCGGAGGCGCGCGAGGCCCGCGCGGATGCCTACCTTCGCAAACCATACGCCATTGAGGAATTGGTGGCTACGATTCGCCGATTGCTCGCGGCCTGATCAACTGCTCGTACCCGCGGCATCACTCACACGTCGCCCGTGCGGCGATACAGCATGCTATCTTGATAGGCGAGAGGGCCATCAGCATGTTCGAAGCACGGACGAACCGCTACGAGGACGAGTGTGCCTTCCTCCTGGCCTTTGTCGATGACACGGAGGAGTCGCCCTGGATGGTCGCCTCGGACTACCATCTGCAGGCCGAGCACGGGGCGGTGCTCCCCACCCGGAACTACCTGCTCCGCCGCCGACCCGACCTCTATGTGAGCGGCGAACTGCTGGTCCGCTTTCCCAAGCCGGACGGCGGCACCGGCCAGGTGGGGCCGGACATGCTGGCCGCCTACGCTCCCCAGCACCTTCGGATGTTCTTCGACGTGGTCAAGGAGGGTGGCTTTCCTGCCTTTGTCCTGGAGATCGTCTCCCCCGAATCGGACCGGCGGGACAAGCACGACAAGGCCCACCTCTACGACTTGCTGGGGGCACAAGAGTACGCCATCTTCGACCCACGGGGGCGAGAGGGGCGGCAGTTGTGGGGCTATCGGCGGGACGAGCACGGGGCCTGGCTGCCCTGGCCCGGCGCGCGGTGGGGGGAGTTGCACAGCGCCGTGCTGGAGCTGACCCTGGTGGCGATGGGCTTCCTCCTCCGCTTCCGCGACGAGGAGACGGGGCTGCTGATCCCCATCCTCGAGGAACTGAGCGACGAGGTGGCGGTGGCCGAGGCAGGCCGCGACCTGGCCGAAACCGCGCGGGAGCAAGCCGAGATACGAGCAACCGAGGAGCAGGCGGCGCGCGAACGCGCCGAGGCGCGGGCGGCCGAGATGGAAGCCGCACGGGATCAGGAGCATGTGGCACGGGCAGCCGCCGAGGCTCGCGTGGCCGAGGCTGAAGCGCGTGCCCGCGCCCTGGAGGCGGAGCTGGACCGGATGCGCCGGCAGGAATGATCGCGTGGGAAGTCGAGCAGCGCGAGGGAGTGCCCCGCGCCGGTGACCCTGATCTCTCAGGCCGGCGCCCTGCCGTTCGCGGAGTTTCGCCGCCGTCCACGGATCGGCTGACCTCTCAATAATGCCGGCGCCGTCCGATACCCCAACTGGCGAGCATCCAGCGGAACAACATGGCGAACATGTTGAGCCGCCAGGGGCGCGCCCGCAAACGACGCGGTGAGGTGGCAATCCAGCTTCCCCTGACCCGGCACAGCGGGAAGCCGGCGTCCCGTACCCGCGCCAGAAAGTCACTGTCCTCGGCCAGGCGCAGTTCCTCGGCGAAGCCGCCGATCCGGCTGTACGCCTGGCGCGAACAGAAGAACATCTGCGCCTGGAGATTGAAGAGGCGCTTGCCAAACTCCAGCAGCGCGAAGAAACCTCGGTCGAGAAGGTCGCTGGAGTCCGCGAGCACGGGGATGCTTCCCGCCCCGTAGCCGCGCCGGCCCCAGCCCACCACGCTCCGCGCCAGATTCGGCGCCATGCGCGAATCGGCATCAAGGAAGATGAACAAACGGCCCTGGGCCTCCCTGGCGCCCCGATTCTTCGCCCGGGCGACCCCCGCCACCGGCTCGGACAACAGGCGCATGGAAAGCGCGGGGTGGGCGGCGCCGTACGACCGCGCCACCTCTGCCGTGGCATCCACCGAACCGTTGTCCACCACCAACACTTCCAGTTGGTCCAGCGGCCAGGTCTGGGCCGCGACCGAGGCCAGGGCACGCCGCACATAGCGCTCCTCGTCGCGAGCCGGAATGATGATCGAGATCTCAGGCATGCCGGGCAACGAGCGATCCGTAACTTACGATTCGTCGATTGCCGATCAAGCGGGGGAGTCGCTGGAGGAGACGCGCACAGTCCGCGGACTGCCGCGCCCCTTGCGGATGTAGGAATACCTTGAGCACCGGCGCGACCCGCGGTACCGGCGCCCAGGCATATCCTCCCAATCGGACCAATCGCTCCTGTACCGGTCCCGCCCCCATATAGCCGATCCAGGGAGTCCACGCGCGGCGCCCATCGATCAGGTCGTGCACGGCCAGCATAGAGACATAATACTGGAAGCCGCACTGCCGCAGCTGGCGTGGGAGCCGCGAGGAGGCCAGCCAGCCCGGCGCGCAGAAACCGCGCGGATCGAGGCCCGCGTCCTGAAGGATGCGCCGCCCAGCCAGCAAGCGCTCTCGCGTTTGACGGCCATCAAGCGTGAGGAACTCGGCGGCCGTAGGCGCGAAGAGGCGCCCCCGTACCTGCCGCGGCCCCAGGCCGCGGATCGGGTGGGCTGCCCGGTGAGTGTAACCGTGCAGCACAATCTCCGAACCGGCCGCCGCCTCACGCGTGAGCATCCGCGCGAACTCGGGATGCGCGCGGATGTCGTTCCGATCGTCCTCGTTGGGGATTACCTTGAGGGTGAGCGGCCGGGCCCCCATGGCATCGCAGGCATCAAGGAGATAGCGCACCTCCGGCGCCAGCGAGGGCGTGACATCGTGAATGGCAATGACGATCTTCCGCCTATCGGCCATTCTCGTATCACCTCCCTCGAAGAGACGGAACCCGCAGGCGTATCGGCGCCGGATTCAACTATCCCTGGTGGAAAGCGTCCAAATATCGGGCTGACCAGCCTGCATCTACCAGGATAGCACAGCCGGCTTTACTCCCGCGCCACCCCGATCAACAGCTCTACGATTACCACGTCGCGCCAGATCCCGTCCAGTTGGGCGTGGCGACGGTAGATGCCTACCTCGCGAAAACCCAGGCGGACGCAGAGGGCGCGGCTGGCCGCGTTCTCGGGGAAGACGCGCGAGACCAGCTTCCAGAAGCCGCGCTCCTCGCAGGCGGCGATAAGCGCCGCCAGCGCCGCCCGCCCCGCCCCGCTGCCGCGCGCCGCCCGATCAGCATAGACCGAGAACTCGGCTATTCCTGCGTAGCAGGGACGGGACCGGTAGAGGCCGGCCCAGGCCGCCGCCACCACCTGGCCCTCTCGTTCCGCCACCATGGTGGGGTACCGGTCGCCCCGGTCGGCCAGAGCAGCCAGGATCTGGGCCGCGTCACGCGGCTCCGTCTCGAAGGTGGCCACCCGGTCGGCAATCCCCTGGCTGTAGACGCGGGCGATGGCGGGCGCGTCCTCCGGGCGCGCGGGGCGGGTGGTCGGGTTCACAGGCAACACTCGGCGCCGGAACAGACGTTCGCGTCCGGGGTCGCGATCATGCGGAGGGGCGCGGCGGCGGTAAGCGGCTTGACCGCCCGAACGAAGGCGCTGGCCAGCTTGCCATCGCCCGCTTGCCAATCGGCGGGAAGCGTACTGGGGTCGAGCCCGGCCTCGGCTGCCGTGTAGCGGCGGGTAATCTCCACGCCCACCTCGGTGAAACCGGCCCGGACCAACAATTCGGTGTAGGTCTCGATCGGGAGCGCCCCAGCCAGGCAACCCACCCATGCCTCCATGTTGAGACGGAGGGCCTCGGGAATCGGCCCATCGGCCACCACGTCGGAGACCGCGAAGCGGCCGCCGGGCCGCAGCACCCGGAATGCCTCGCGGAGTACCTGTCCCTTATCGGCGGCCAGGTTGATCACGCAGTTACTGATCACTACGTCCACTGAATTGCTGGGCAGAGGAATGGCCTCGATCCGTCCTTTGAGGAAGGCCACGTTGCGGGCGCCGGCCTCCGCCTTGTTCGCCAGGGCCAGGGCCAGCATCTCGTCGGTCATGTCCAGCCCAAAGACGAAGCCTTCGGGACCGACCCTTCGGGCGCTGAGCAGCACGTCGATCCCGCCGCCCGAACCGAGGTCCAGCACCGTTTGCCCCGGCTGAAGATCGATCAGGGCGGTGGGGTTGCCACAGCCCAGCGAGGCGAGTACCGCGTCCTCGGGAAGACCCGTCGTCTCGGTGACATCATACAAGCCGCCGCTGACCGTATCGCAGCAGCCCGAGCCGCAACAGCCGCCGCCCGATTGCACGCGGAGGGCGGCGCCGGCGTAACGTTCTCGCACCAAATCGGTAATGGTCTCGTCAGTCGGATTGGCATTCGCGGTCATCGGTTTCTCCTCATCGAAGTTTATCGATTGATGGTGGTAAAAAAAGGGATCACGGCAAATCGTTCAAGATCTCAAGGCTCCTCCTTCCGCTCGCGGTCGCATGATAGAAGGCCCAGATCCCCTGTTTACGGCAGTCGATCAGCCCGGCCTGCCGAAGCAGACGGAGGTGATGGCTGATCGTGGGCTGGTTCTGGGCGAATCGGGGAGTAAGGTCGCAGACGCAGAGCGGCTCCTCCTGCTGGCTCAGCAGATCGAGGATACGCAGACGGGTAGGATCGGCCAGCGCCTTCAGTTGCTCGGCCAGCCGCTCGGCGCGGGCAACCGACAGCTTGGGGGCCCGCGCGGGCGTGCAACACGGCTCGCCGCGTTGGCGAATAGGCAATGGTCGGGGCGCCAGTTGGGTTTCCATGGAGAGAGTATAGGCGATTCATTGAAGATTGTCAATGCGTTTTTGTTATCCAGCGTGGAATGGAGATTTTTGCTCCGGCCTCGGACCACGCGCATATTTCCATACACTTATCCACGAGCTTAGTTGCGGCGCCCACCTGATTGTGTCTATCCTGTTAATGCTTCCGCGTGTAGTCCTCACGCGGGCAGGTACCAGAATAGGGGATAGTGAAGGGTCGATCTGGCGAGTAGCATGGCAAGCAGGCAGACGTGGAGAATAGATCCTCGTTGAATCCTCTCCGCGTCCCAGGAGTGAGGGGTTCGGGCATGATGATCACTCTCATCCTCTCCACGGCGCCTCCCATCCTGTTGGCGCCAGCCGCCGCCACCGCATTTTCCGCCCTTGCCGTTCTCGCCTACCAGGCGGCTCACCGCGCCGGCGGCTACTCTCCCATGGCGCGGGAGATTCCCACGGCGATGATGGCGCGGGTTGGCCCCGCGCTCAGCGCGCATTCCAGCCGAGTGGCCGAGTTCAGCGAAGCGATCGCGCGGGCCCTGGAGTGCCGGAGCGAGGATGCTGACCTGATCGTTGCCGCCGCGCGGCTGCATGATATCGGGAAGAGCCGGGTGCCGGCTGCCGTGCTGAACAAACCGGGACCGCTTACCCAGGCCGAATGGGAAGTCATGCGGGCCCACGCGGAAATCGGGGCCAACGCGCTGCAAGATTGTCCTGCCTTCGCCAAATTAGCGGCGATCGTGCGCCACCATCATGAGCGATGGGATGGCCGCGGCTATCCTCACCAACTCAGGGCCACCACCATCCCCCTGGGGGCCCGGATCATCGCCGTGGCCGACAGTTTTGATGCCATGACCAGCGACCGTCCCTACCACCGAAGGATGCGCGCCGAGGAGGCCGTGAACGTGCTGCGCCAGGGCAGGGGCACGCAGTGGGACGCCGTGATCGTCGACACCTTCCTCGAGTGTCTGCCGCGCTGACCCACCCTTTCCTCGGCCTCTCTCCCGATCGGGCAGAGTGCTTTTCCAGGCGGCTTCGTTTGGAGCGACGCGATCCCGACCGCAGTCGGGGATCAAACGAACCGGGCGGAGGCCAGCGCCAAGACCGGCGCCGAGCCTATTCCCCGAACGGGGAGTACGATTTCCGCCCCATACCCCCCAAATGGATAAGGAGAATTGGTGATTCCGTGCCATATCGCCCGCATGCTACTGTAGGTGCGTGGCTTGTTGGTGCGCGGTGGGACGCTCCTCATGGGAGGCAGCGATCCTCCCTGACCAGCCAATCCCGGGTTGGCCGCGTTTGAAGGGTACGCTTGATATGGTACGAATCACGGTTATGCTGGCGATTGCCGCCCCCCTGTTGCACTCGCGGATGCGCGCCATCACGGTGAATGATCCGGGAACGCTGCTGGTGTATGACACGCTGAACGGTCGGGACGCGGAGGAGCATATGCGCGATCTGGCGCCGCGCGTCGTGCTGTGCGATCGGCAGATGCTTGCCGATCCTGACTTTGCTGGTCTCCAGGTCGCCAGGAGAGATCGCCCGCTGGTCGTATTGGTGACCGTGAACTGCGAAGGTATCCCCCCGCGGGCGCCGATAGCCCTGGCCGGCACGGTGCCGTTCAACACACGCGCCGGCGACCTGGCGTCCCGCCTCCGAGCCATTCTCCACATCGAGGCCGCCAAGCCGGAACTCACCGCCAGCGTGACCGCGCCGGTCTTCATCCCGTCACCCGAGGCGACACAACTGAACACGCGGTTCACCGTCCCCGATCCCCTTTCATCCCGGCCCAATCACTCGCGCGAGGTAGGCCTGGCGCCCGTACCGGGCCAGCAGCCGGTGCCGACCAAGACGGCGCACCTCAAAAAGACCTCGTTTCTCAAGTCAGTGCTAGAAGATCTCGACCCAGTGCACCAACCGGAAAGAGCCTCGTTCCTGTCGCGATAGATGGTCAACCAACCTTGGTTGCATTCGTTCGCGACTGACGTGAAAGAGGGCCGCGCCCGGGAAGGGCATGCCTTCGTGCCATGCTCCCTCACCTTTACGATTGGGCATGCGTGCGTTAGACTTGCAAGCGTCAGGGAAAACCCCCCGAATCCTGGCGTATTCGCGGAATCCGCGTTGAGGAGCACACGAATCAGCATGGCAATGGAGTTACCCCGTGTCCTGCTCGCCTTTTCCTCGCGTGCCGTGGCCGAACGTCTGAACCAACAATGGCTGTTGGATCACGACATCATCTCCCTGGGCATCACCACCGAGGGGGCCGAGGCGGCGCGATGGATACTCGAACTCCAGCCGGGGACGATTCTGTGCGATGACCACATACTGCGCCATCCCGACCTGCTGGGGCTCCTCGCCCAGCAGTCTACTCGATCTCTTTGCCGAGTCGTGCTAGTCACCCCCGACTCCGGCACCGAGGTGGTGCCCGAGGCGATCCCGATTAGCGCCAGGCTGGATATGAATATGGA
>Ga0134128_10011019_pt1 | contig 10822 bp, 15 predicted proteins | sample KB31754_FD_96462 | JGI IMG/M metagenome (GOLD analysis project Ga0134128, IMG submission 96462) | Terrestrial soil microbial communities with excess Nitrogen fertilizer from Kellogg Biological Station, Michigan, USA - KB3-175-4 | ecosystem: Environmental > Terrestrial > Soil > Unclassified ...
CCGCTGCCGTAGCTCAGTGGTAGAGCACTCCCTTGGTAAGGGAGAGGTCGTCAGTTCAATCCTGACCGGCAGCACCAGCTAAATACAAATAAAATCAAGAGTTTTCCCGCCCCATTGCTGCCCCTAATGGTGCCCCTAAATGAATGTCAGAAAATGATGCCTGTAAAATCCGGCTTCCGTGTCCCAATGCGTTATTTGTTCCAGCGCAAAGAGGGCGGCAATTGGTATGTCAGGCTACAGCCGCCCGGCCAAAAACTCGTTGAACGCTCTCTCGGTACGTCCGATCAGAAAGCCGCAGAGATAGCGACAGCCGACCTCATCAAGCAGCACGAGGCCTTCATGTACCAGCGGCGGCAAGCTCGCGTTGCCAGCGTGGTGCACGGGCCATGGGCGCATGAATATACGCCCGGACTGCACACGCTACTGGACGGTCACGTCATGGCGACCGAGACTGATCTTACGTTCTCAGACGGGACGCGCCGACCGAACGGCGAGCCTGCGATCCATCTGACCGGGACGCGACTGTCCGCAGCCCGCGAGTTTCAAGCCTTCGATGATGCCTACGACGGCAAGATCGGCGCCGTCGCGCGTCTTGGTGCACTTATCGCCGCTTCTTGCCGGGAGTGCTCATGGCGCGCCGCCGCCGAAGCGCCGCTCTTCGGCCTTGTGATAATATTGCAGCGAAATCATCATCAGCCCTTGCAGCGGCCGCAGCGGTCCGAGCGTGACGATCAGGATCGGCGGAAGCCACAAGACGGCGTGGACCCAATACGACGGGTGGTAAACTGCTTCCGTGATCAAGGCGGCGCCGACAACGAAAATGCCGGCCAGAAACATGATGAAAACCGCCGGCCCGTCACGGAATCGGCGAAGCCGTAGTCGAGCCCGCAAGCTTCGCAGCGGGGACGCAGGGTCAAAAAATCCCACAAACAGCTTTCCCTTGCCGCAACACGGACAGCGGCAGCGCAAGCCCGCTTTGATGGTGGCGATCGCTTGCTCGGGATACCGAACACTTACCGTTGGGGTTAAAGCACTGGAAGGCGGCGCCGTTCCGATGTGGGCGTCACCCGCTTTTCGTTCTGGCTACTTCTGAATCTGCTCGTTCAACCTCGCCACTGCCACCGCAAACGTCGCAGCGGCGTTGGCCAGTTCCATTGCATTCCCTGCAGGTGCCGATTGTGATGCCTGCGATAGAACTTTCCCCGCTGCCACGGCAAGCACTGCAGGAGACGGTTCTTTGGCCATGGCATTTAGGACATAAGACCCTGTTTGGCATCGCGCGTGTCTCCCAGGACGTCCAGTCAGGAACTTAACGTTGATTGTCATGCCCGCGAGGAACTTTATGGCTCATGCTTGACCTACCTGGGCTCACCATCATTGATCTAAATCAAAACACGGCCGGGAGGTCTCGGCTAGCTTGCGTTGATGCCCCAGGAATTTTCGCCAGCCTCACTTCAGCGAGTGCCATCCAGAAGAGAGCATATTGCTACTCGTGACACGCAAGCTGGTTGGATGATGTACAAACAATCCTGTCCTCCCTTGCCTCGCGGGGTCCGCATAGCCGAGTTGGCTCAGGCAAAACGCCGGTTATCCCCATTACGGTCTTGAAGCCAACTTCGCACTTTGGTGTGCTGTGGGGTAGGGGAGCGGTGGTTTTTGATCCTTTACGCGCAGAGGTGCCGACATGAGTGAAGGCGATCTTGACGCTCCCAATGTAAAAATTATTCCTCCCCTGGTTTATCTCGCGGGGCTCGTGATTGGCCTTCTTGTCAGCATCTGGGTGCCAACCAAGATTGTTCCTAGTTTGCTGGCATGGACGCTGGGGGGCATACTTGTGGTTTTCGGCGCCCTTCTCGCTGGCTCCGCCATTTTAAAATTCAAAGATGCGGGTACGACGGTTCGACCTGACCGAGCTTCCAGAACGCTTGTCATCGTAGGTCCGTATAAGATCACTCGCAATCCAATGTACCTCGGACTGGCTCTGGTCTACGCAGGCATTTCAATAGCGGATCAATCTGTTTGGACGCTGATACTTTTGCCAATTGTATTGATTATCATACAGCGTCGAGCAATCGAACTAGAGGAAACATTCTTGGAAAAACGTTTTGGCACCGACTACCTCAGGTACAAGGAAAACATCAGGCGTTGGATATAACGGCCTTCGTGATCAAACTCGAAACCGTGAGGCTGCTGGGAACCTTGCTTTCGCAAAACCGGAGCGCCTCTGCCTCGCACAAGCAGGGTAGCAATACCTATATGATATTGTGTGGGAGCAGACCCTACCAAGGGACGCCCTCAACGCAGTTGTTGAATCGGGGTGCTTTAGCACACCACCCTCTAGCTCGCGCCGCGCCGCCAGCATCAGCGCCGCGCCCCTCGCGCACGCGTATGCATGAGCAAACAGGTTAACGCGGTTGGAATGGCGACCTCGGCCGGCAGGCGGCGCGAGCGGGTCGGTCTGCTGACCGACCGTGTGCCTGTCGGCGACCGGTGCCAGTGCCAGTGCGCCAAGGGATAACGAGCACCATTCGCCAGCTCGAAATCTCAGAGCGAAAGCACGCCGTAGAGACCACGCCGTGTGTCCCGCTGAAATGCTGCTTTACGTGCGGCGTCGATCAGGCTTTGGTGCTCAGGCGGCCTTGACCTTCAAGCTTGGCAGGCGGGCCTTGAGATAGCGGCCGATCAGCAGCGCGGTCGGGTAGCTGACCTCCTCCTCGGTACGCGCATGCGCCATCAGCTTCTTGGCAAATCGCGCGTGGTCCACTTTGTTTTCAGCTTTGGCCGCGTCGATGAGCACCTTCAATGCGGTGACGATCTTCTTGTGCTCCGAAAGCATGGTGGGCAGCTCTGCCTCAAGCTTATCGGTCATGGCCAGTACAACGGACATTTCTGATTCGATCTTGCCCTGGGATAGGTCTGCAAGAAGCCCAAGCGGCGGCAGCGCGTACTCCTCCTCCTTTACGAAATGAGGGTGCATCAGCCTTGCGACCGCCTGAGCGGCTTGCGCAGTGCGTCCACCTGCTTTGGTAGCCCGAGCCAACTCGGCGTGCAGCTCTTCGTGTTCTGCTTTCAAGGACGGCGGAATTTGCAATCGCATGGCAGTCTCCTTTTCTTGGCTTCTCCATGATCTCCATCTGCGGTGGCACCAATTTCAGAAAAAGGGAGTATTCGGTGTTCCGCATTGATCTTTATCAAAGCCAACTTCGCTATCGCGCAGGCAGGCAAAGACTCAAGGAAACCTCCGCAGCCGGTTCTATGCCGTGGTGATAGACGATACGCCGGTTCCGATGCGCTTAGTTAGCCCTGTCGGCTAGGCGGTGAATAGATACGTTTGCAATGGCGGACTCCGGACGCAGCGCCTCTGTCGGTATCGTCTTTCGCGCCTCTCGCGCGCTAGCAATAAATAGATAAATAAGAGGAACGCGAGTCGCCTGCTACCCCACGACGAGCGCACAGTGCGCGCGCAGGTCGATCCCGCACACGCCATCGCTCTCAGACCTGTGCCGCTCGAAGCGAGCGATGCCATAAGCCCCTCGATACAGCTGTTGATCCCGGGTCAGTTGCAACACAGGCCGTTCAGGGATTGTGCGAGAGGGTGTAGTTGATTCTGATCTCGACGATCCGCCGGCGTCGCGCGACATTGAACGCCGCGGCTCTTCCGGTGTACCGTTTAAGATCTCGGCCACGTCACGCCCGAAAACCAATGGAGCCATTATGATCAAGGTCAGGCGAATCGGCCACGCGACCTTCGAGACCCCCGATCTGGGCCGGGCGATTGATTATTACACGCAGACCAATGGGTTGGTGCTCGCTGCCAAGGATAATGGCCGCGTTTTTCTCGCGACGCGGACCGGCTTGTTGGCGGTTCAGCTCGAGCGAGGCTCACAACCGCGGTGCACCCGGCTATCGTTCGAAGTCGCTCCCGATGCGAATTTCGCCGAGATCCGAAAGCAGCTGGCCGAAGAGGGGATCACCTGCGACGAACGTCAGGGGCCGTGTCCCGGTATTGCAAAAACGCTGTCGTTCCCAGATCCCAAGGGGACGACGATCGAGCTGTTTTCCCAATGGGGCTTTTTGGAAACGCAAGCCAACCCCGCTGGCATCGGCCCGCTCAAGCTTGGCCATGTCGCCTTCTTCTGTTCCGACCCCGCGAAGATTGCCGAATTCTACCAGCGATTGCTCGGTTTTCGCGTCTCCGACTGGATCGACGACTTTTTCGTTTTCCTGCGCTGCAATACGGATCATCATTCGGTGAATTTTATCAAAGGCGAACGCGCGCGCATGCACCACATTGCGTTTGAACTGCGCGATACTAGTCACATCATTGACGCATGCGACGTGCTGGCGCGATCCGAGTTTCCGGTTGTCTGGGGTCCATTGCGCTTCGGACCGGGGCACAACATTGCCATCTTTCATCGTGACCACGACGGTCACACCGTCGAGCTCTATACGGATCTCGATCAGATGAAGGATGAGGCGCTCGGCTATTTCGACCCGCGCCCGTGGCATCGGGACAGACCGCAACGTCCCAAAACCTGGAAACGCCAGGACGGCCCGATCTGGGGTATGCCGCCTCCGGCGGACTTCCTCCGAACGTGAGCGCGCGACCGAAGTGGGCACCTCGTAGCGTGGCGATGCCGGACGAGGATGATGAGGAATAGCATTGCCATTGCGTCGACTCAAACTGGACTGGAATGGTCTACCGGTTAACCGAGATTTCGGGTCTCAGAGCTGGATTCAGGTTGACTCGGCGCGAATTACAGTGTGCGCAGGAAGGCGTGCTGCTATTGGTCAAGAGAGCCCAGGAGCGTGTTGCGGGTTTTCTGCTGGAGATGGCGGGGCGCGCGTCTGTTGACAAGTCCGTTGAGTTGCCCATGTCGCGCGAGGACATCGCGCACTATCTCGGCCTGACCATCGAGACCGTATCGCGGACTCTTTCTGCTCTGCAATATGCTAGTCTGATCGAGCTGCCGACATCGCGCCAGATCGCGTTGCACAACCCTCCCGGCGTTGCATCGGATTTCGGCGGATGAACCGCTGCCCAAACATAAGAGCACGAAGGTTATGGCAAACGGCTGCCATTAGCACTGTTTCTGGGAGCTTGCCATGACCGGAGAATGGATCATTGCCAACTTGCTTTGGCGCAATGCAATGGGGCGCATGAGCGTAGCCAATGCGGAATTGATCCAACCCGCGCGTCACACGATGAGAGTCATCGCGGCGGCTGGCTAGCTATTTTAGCCACATCGAACGCATGATAGACGGCAATCCGATTGCCGACACTCCAGGTGACCGAAAGCGGCTGTGCAGTCTTGCGGCAATCCCGAGAGCGCAGCGTTAACCCGTGACCCGAAGTCCGGCGCTGGCATTTCCATGTCCGGCGTATTTTCGGCGACTAACTCGACGCGAAAGTCTGGCTCTTAAGAAGATTGTTCCCATCAGGATCAACATCTGGCCTGAGCTGGGTGGCCGAGTCGCGAGCTTCGCGAAGGGCGTGAAGGCTGTTCGACCTCCGGGCAATCCCTTAGGGAGAAAATCGGAATTTTCCTCCTGAGGCCGAGCACCTATTAATCATAGCGTTGATTCACCGAGGGGGCTGCTATGCAAAGCTATCACATGCCTCGCCCCCGTATTCACGCGACCGCTGTCAATATACAACATGCGAGCCACGGAATTGCGAAGACTGTCGCCTATGCGCTGGTGAGCGGGATCATCGTGTTGTGGATGGCGTACCTGTCGTCCGTGACCAGTTCCATCCTGAGCAGGCTGAAAATTGTGACCTACAATAATGCGGTGTTCAGTTCGACGGCCAAGGGGGACCGGTTGGCGGGCGCCACGTTCGTCGACAGATGGAGTGCACTTGGCAGAATCGATGCGATGCGCCCTAGTGTGACCGTTCCATACTCCTGCCAGCCGGACACGCCGTGCAGCGCGAAACCGTCTGTCCTCACCCGATTGGCTGTCGCGGAATAGCTGATCGCAAATGTTTGCGAGGAGACCATGATCAAGAAAACCTCGAGATCGATGCTTGCAGGCGCAACATTAGTTGCGGCGACGTGTTTTGAGGCGCCTGCTAGTTACGCTTTCGGCGATGCTCCCTGGTGCGCGGTGATTACCCTCGGTTCTGGCGCGGTCTATTGGGACTGCCAATACCGTACCGTCGAAGAATGCGTGCCAAACGTTTTGGCGGGAAATCGCGGTACTTGCAGTATCAACCCAGCACCAGGGCGGCCATCAGCGGGCGGCGAGCGGTACCCCCGTCACCGGCGGCACCCTTCCAACCACGCCTACTGAGTCGTTTGATTCTGTGGCAAAAAATGACTCGGGCGATAGTCGACGCCCGAGCCATGTTCGTCCCGTTACTCGGCTACAGCAAATCAATAGCAGCCATAATAACGTAAGCAGGCGTAGTACCGTCTCGTGTGCCAGCCCCACCGACGTGCGCAATAGCGAGCGCGATAACTGCAGGAATTGCCGTAATCATATCCTCCGTACGTCCACCAAGGGTACGCATACCACCATCCACCGTAGTAATAGTGGAAGCGCCCGTGACGGTGGTGGTATCGCGGATAGTGCACGCCCAAACGAGCCACAATACCTGGTCGCGGAGTAAATCGCGGCATTCCATGCATCCGGCCGAGCGCTCCATGGCCATAGGGACTGAGGATGCGCGGAGTGACAACGCCCGGACCCGTATGGAATCGAGGAGCGGCGAATCGTGATCCGGCACCACCGGGGGCCAAAATGCGCGGTCCCACGCCGCCGCGGTGCAACGCCCCTCCGCCGTGAACGAAAGCACCTCCACCGATGGGGCCGTGAGGTCCTCCTACGCCGGGCGGTCCTCCTCCAACAGGGCCAGAGCCATGAGGCCCGCCACCCGCGACACCGCTAGGCCCTCGGCCACCTCCGCCGCCGCCAGGATGCGGCGCTTCGGCAACCTCGACGGGGAGTGCGGAATATTCGGTTTTAGCGCCGCCCCCGTTTTGAGCGCCGGGTAGCCAGGTAGCGGCGTCAATGACGTGAATCGGATTGAACGCGACCAGGCTCGTGCCGAGCGCAACAACCCATACCCATGATCTCTGCATGATCGCCTCCTTACTCGTTTCCGCTGTCGATGGAGGATGCTCCGCCAGGTTCCTAGCTGGCATCTTTTCCCACGCTGGAAGTCGAGGCGCTCAACGAGGCGCAATGAAGGCGAACTGCAATACAAATTGCCGCTGTCGTACCGATGCGGTGAGCGCGCGTGATCGACTCCGACCTCCATTGAAACTCGGAGCGGGCTCGTAATATGCCCTTGGATCCTACATATGGATGTCTCAGCGGCTGGATGTCTCAGCGGCCAAGTAGAATTTTGATTTGTTCGACTGACGGTGATGGTATTTCCATCTACGATCTGTGGCAAACACGCCGCCAATCAGATAATCGCGGCTGACGAGCCCAGATGTCTGTCAAAAGCCCCATGCGTCTCCTTACGTTGGAGCCGTTGTAGCGTAGCCGGATCTATCGACAACTCTAGTAGAGCAGCTACGATCAAGGTAGCCACAGATGGGGGATTCTTCTCAGGCGGATGAGGCAATGGCATGGAGCTTCAAGTTGAATGCATAGCCATCGCAAAGGCTGATGGCACCAGCGCAATACTCGGACACGCTGGATTTATAAAGACGGTTGAAGATCTCTATGAGGCTATGGTGAGTTCAGTTCCAGGGGTGAAATTCGGTATAGCTTTCGCAGAAGCCAGCGGCCCCTGCCTCGTAAGGAGCGATGGAAACGATGATGGCCTGAGGGCACAGGCGGAAAACAACATTCTCAAAATAGCCGCAGGCCATACCTTTCTGATACTTTTTACAGATGCGTATCCGATTAACATCACAAACAACGTCAGGAACGTCAGCGAGGTTGCTACGATTTACTGCGCCACCAGCAACCCAGTACGGGCTATCGTGGCAAACGTCGGGGATGGCCGTTCGGTCATTGGCATCGTCGATGGCCTTTCATCCCGCGCGATAGAAAGCGAGGATGACAAGCAGAACAGGTCCAAGCTCCTACGGGAGCTCGGATATAAAAGAGGCTAGGGCCCCTGCCAGATCACCTGGCGGACCTGACAACACCATCCGAAGGTTGCTGCAATTGCGCGAGGACGTTACCGCTCGACTCGAACAGCGACTAGGACGGTTGCACGCCCGACTGCGCCTTGGCCTTGAAGCCGATCATGAGGCTCAAGTTTTCGGGCAGGGAATCAACTACTTTCACTTCGAAAATTTTTCCTGGTCGCATTTCGTTATTCAGTTCTCCCTCATGTTGACCGGATTGTACTGGCGAGGACGTAGCAACGCCGCGAATGTCACTGTTAAAACGAATTACATCAGTTCAAAGAAAATACCGGCCTGCTTCGACGGCTTCGCCATCCTGCAATTAAGCGACTTGCATGTCGAGCTTAGCCTTAAAGCCATCGAGCGTTTGCAGGACATCTTGCCGAACTTGTCTTACGACGTTTGTGTCTTGACCGGGGATTATCGAGCTCAAACTTTCGGGCCCTTTCAGGCGACGCTTGATGGAATGACGAGCCTCTGTAATCAGCTTAAGAAACCCGTATATGGCGTGCTTGGAAATCATGACACGATCCGGATGGTGCCTGCTCTGGAAGATATCGGCATCAGGATGCTTCTGAACGAGAGCGTGGCGGTCGCTCGCAATTCCGACCGCATCCATATCTCTGGAATTGACGATGCTCACTTTTATCGCGCTGATAATCTGGAGCGGGCGAGAGGCGATATACCCGCTGAAGAGTTTTCGATCCTGCTATCCCATACTCCCGAGATATACCAACAGGCTGCACATGCAGAGTTCGACCTACTGCTGAGCGGACATACCCACGGAGGCCAGATTTGCCTGCCGGGTCAAATGGCGCTCAGCCTTGATTCTGTGCTTCCCCGGCGCTTCGGGGCAGGCCCCTGGCGATACCACGACATGCAGGGCTACACGTCCGTCGGGGTAGGCTGCTCCATCGTGCCAGCCAGGTTTAATTGCCCGCCAGAGATCACGATCCACTATTTGCACACAGCTTAATAGGTCTACCTAATACGGGCGTGTTCGAATGTGCAAAGCGTACAAAAATCGCGATAGGGCTATTTCGCCGAAAAAAAATATACCCGTGATGATGACGACATCGAACCATTTCAGTTCTAATTCGTATGCGCATAGAATAGCGGGCAACAAACTCTCCGGCACTTGATCTAGACCGGTGAGGCGCTCACTCGCATGCAACCCTAACCTCCGCTTCACAAAACTTGAAAAAAGATCACCCGCCATCGCCATGGCGCCAGCACCCAGTCCGATTTTCCAGTTCACGCCAATCACGGGCGCAACAATCATTGTGGCGAGCACCGAGCAAATCACGCCTCGAACCGTCTTTGATCTTCCCAATAGCGGCTTCCCATCGCGCCAAATTTTGCCACCATCCAGCGGCCGCACCCATATGTTACCAAGCAGCTTATGCGCGATGACCGGCGCTCCATTTGCAATCGTCAGGAGGATCACGATTCGTGCAATTTGCGACCAGTGCATGAGAACGACGCAATAGTTGAGAGGTGTCGCGGGCGCTTTCTGTGGGTCAATTCTAGCAGGTTGCGCTTGCGCCACGAAATGGACGCGGCCGCTTTGTTCTGTCGCGGAGGCACGATCAGGTAGCGTTACCCGCTTAGGCAGCGGGATGTCTCGCTTTGGCCGGCTTTCGAGCTACTTTCTCGTCGCACGCACCGGCTTGGCAGCGGCCGGTGCAAGATGCCTTTCAAACCAATCTGCCGCATAGTCGATCACGGTCTCCAGCGCTCCGGGCTCGGGAAACAGATGGCTCGCGCCGGGCACAATCTCGAGCGCTTTTGGTCTAGTCAGCTGTGCAAGGGCCTGCTCGTTGAGCTCGATGACGCCAAAGTCGGCGCCGCCGACAATCAGAAGGGTTGGCGCCTGAACGCTGCCCAGAGCATCCCCGGCGAGATCGGGGCGTCCGCCACGCGACACTACCGCACCGACGCGGCGCGGAAGCTTGGATGCCGCAACCAGCGCAGCCGCCGCTCCGGTACTGGCGCTAAACAGCCCGAGTGGAAGTGCTACCAGTGAAGGTTGATCATCGATCCACCGCACCACATCGATCAACCGGTCAGATAGCAACCGGATGTCGAAGACATTGGCGCGGTCGGCTTCCTCTTGTGGCGTCAGAAGATCGAATAACAAGGTGGCAATTCGCCGATCGTTCAATGCATGGGCGACAGCTATATTGCGCGGACTGAGACGACTTGAGCCGCTGCCGTGCACGAAAATGACAAGCGCATAAGCATCCTTCGGTATGCACAAAATTCCCGCAAGTCCGATCGGCGGGATACGCACGTTTCCCGTATTATCTCGCCGCGAAGCCCCCGCAGTGGAACGATTTGTCACGATGTTCCTCCGTTGTGCTCCGCCATAACGATGCGTCACACCCTGCTCGCCGGTCCGGGCAACTGCGCCGGATCAAGTCCCAGTTCTTCGCAGGCCTGCCGCACGGTGCGCGGGTCGAGGATCTGGTGCGAACCGCCGAGTGGGACCTCTGCCCGTCGACCTTCTCGATGCACGGTCACCATCACGTGGCCCGCATGCCGACGGTCATGCTCCCCGTGATCGATGCGACACCCTTGCTTCATCAGCCATTGTCGAAATGTTGCGCTTTCCATCGCCCTACTCCCGTTCGCACAAGCTCGATAGTCAGAATGACGTCAATCTCACCAGGCCCAGGTTTTCCACGCCGGCCATTGATCTAGGTCAAGAGACGAACGGGCGGCCTGATTAA
>Ga0134128_10011020_pt1 | contig 10821 bp, 8 predicted proteins | sample KB31754_FD_96462 | JGI IMG/M metagenome (GOLD analysis project Ga0134128, IMG submission 96462) | Terrestrial soil microbial communities with excess Nitrogen fertilizer from Kellogg Biological Station, Michigan, USA - KB3-175-4 | ecosystem: Environmental > Terrestrial > Soil > Unclassified ...
GCCCGCCCATGCCAACCAATTCCGCGCTCATGGCGGGGGCCACGTGGAAGGCCTCTAGGTGCACTCGTCCGGGACGTTGGTTACATGGTGAAGGGGGTGAAAGACCTCTTAGCTTGGTGGTTGCCACACACACCGAACGACCAGGAAGTCTTCATGGTCCACCGTAATGCCCGTCCGACTCCTGCTGGTAGGACCATCCTTGTTCAGAGTGTTCTTCAGGGCCGGCCCGTGGACCATGTGGCGAAGGAAATGGGGGTCTCCCATACCTGCGCGCACCGGTGGTTCCGGCGCTATTTCGAGCACGGCTGGGCCGGAATGGAGGACAGATCCTACCGTCCGGGTTCGTGCCCGCACGCCACGGCCGAGGCGAAGATCCAGGAGGTCCTCGCGGCGCGGGTGAAGCACCGCGAAGGCCAGGTCAGCGGCGAACGCATCCGCGCCCGCCGGGCCGCCGACCACCGCTACGACCGCGACACCGCCGGGGCACTGCTGCCCATTGATGTGACGAAACCCGGGCCGCATCCCCGACGGTGGCGGCTGGCGGGTCCATGGCCGGCCCGAGGCCGTCAGAGGCCGCGGCATCGGCTACGACTACGTCCACGTCGCCGTGGACGATCATTCCCGCCCGGCCTACGTGGAGGTCCTGCCCGATGAGAAAGACCCGAGCTGCGCCCGGTTCCTGAGCAACGCCGCGGCGTTCATTGCCGCCAGCGGGGCACCCGTGCAAGCCAGCGGGGCACCCGTGCAAGAGGTCATGGCCGACAACGCCCTGGCCTGCATCCGCTCCGCGGCCCCCGCCACGGCCCTCGCGGATCCCGTCGCCAAACACCGGCGCACGAAGCCGCGCGGCCCCCGGCAAAACGGCAAGGCCGAACGATTCAACAGCACCCTCCAGGAAGGCCGGGCCCACAAGAACGCCTACGACTCCAGCGACCACCGCACACAAGCCCGCACAGGATGGCCAGGCTTCGACAACCACCGCCGCAACCACAGCGCCCTCGCCGGACCACCACCCATCAGCAGATGCAACCAACCTCCCGGCCGAGTACACCTAGACGGCGAAAAGAGCTTCGCGCACAGCGTGCTCGAAACCACTGATGTGGCTCCGAGCGAGCTCCGCGGCCCGGGCCTCATCTCCGTCGATAACCGCACGGAGCAGCCCCACATGCTCATGCACATGACGGGAGAGGTCGGGAAGGCGATCCAGGACCATGCACCAGATTCGTGTCGCGAGATTGTCGTAGCGAATCAAGATATCTTCGAGGTGGGGATTGGCGGCGGCCGCGTAAATGCCTTGGTGCACACGGGCATCGAGGCGCAGGGTTTCAACGACGGAGGCCGCATTTGTGTCGAAAGACTCTACGGCCTTCATGACGGCCCGCAATTGCTCCCTCATCGACTCCGTCGCCACGCGAGCAGCGCGGGAGGCGGCAAGAGGCTCAAGCTGGGCGCGGATCTCGGAAATAAACGCAAGATCAGTGATCTCGACCCGCGACGCGAAAGTGCCCCTCCGCGGATACGCAACTACCAGGCGATCCAGCTCCAGCCGCTTAAGGGCTTCTCGCACCGGAGTCCGGCCGACGCCAAGGTCCTTGGCGAGGTCATCGTCATCGAGCAGGTCCCCGGGCTTGATGTCAAGCATCAGCAGCCGGTCCCGGATGCGCTCGTACGCCACGTCGGCCAAGGACTTCTTGACCATGTCTTCCGCGCTTGCCGAAGCTTCAACTGCCATAACCCGGACCTCTTTCCATTCAAGTCAAACAGGCTATTGACCTCGCCCACTGACCAATATACGCTGACTCAAACCTAATATATCAGTTCCTGATCTGAGAATATATCTCACGAGAAGATACCTAAGGAGGAGACATGACCCTAGTGGCAACAGACTCATCAACCAGCACGCTGACTCAGCCCGACCCCCGCGTGGAAGACCAGGTCCAGAAGTTCGTACTCACACTGTCGTGCGTCGAACGTGCCGGTATTGTCCAGGCGGTCACCACTTTTCTCTTCGAACGCGGCTTCAACATCGACGAGCACCAGCAGTTCGACGACGGGCTCCGCGAGACGCTGCACCTGCGCACGGCATTCTCGGGTTCACCCGAATACACGCCGGAGAGGCTCCAAGAGGAGTTCAGCGCCATAGCGGACCGCTTCGAGATGAAGTTCAGCTTCCATGACCAGACCAAGCAGCGCATTCTGGTGATGGTGTCCAAGTTCGGCCACTGCCTGAACGACCTGCTCTTCCGCTGGCGGGGCGGAAGCCTCGGGGGCGACATCGCCCTTGTGGTTTCCAACCATGAAACCCACCGGGCCATGGCCGAGGCCGCCGGCCTGCCCTTCATCTACCTCCCGGTGACCCCCGAGACAAAGCTGGATGCCGAACAGCGCCTGCTGGAACTGGTGGACGAGCACAACATCGACCTCGTCGTGCTGGCCCGGTACATGCAGGTGCTCTCCGACGATCTCTGCCGTTCCCTTGAAGGGCGGGCCATCAACATCCACCATTCCTTCCTCCCTGGGTTCAAGGGAGCTCGCCCGTACCACCAGGCGTACGACCGTGGCGTCAAACTGGTAGGTGCTACTGCCCACTACGTGACAGCTGAACTCGATGAAGGTCCGATCATCGAACAGGAAGTCATCAGGGTCGACCACAGCTACGGACCGGCCGCCTTATCAACCGTCGGCCAGGACGCAGAAGCGCTGGCACTCTCCCGCGCCGTGCGGTGGCATTGCGAACACCGTGTATTGCTGGACCGAACCAGCACTGTCGTGTTCCGGTAAGCACGCCCACCACACCAGCAGAGACAACACACGAAAACCAGTAGGAGAAACCACATGGCATCGACGCCAAACATTGTCATTATCGGAGCTGGAATCGTCGGCACAAACCTTGCCGACGAACTGGTCACCCGGGGTTGGAACAACATCACCGTCCTGGACCAAGGACCCCTGAACATGCCCGGAGGGTCCACGTCCCACGCCCCCGGTCTCGTCTTCCAGACCAACGCTTCAAAGTCCATGGCGCTCTTCGCCAAGTACACGGTGGAGAAGCTTCTGTCCTTAACCGAAGACGGCGTCAACTGCTTCAACCAGGTCGGCGGCCTCGAGGTCGCCACCACCGAGACCCGTCTGGCGGATCTGAAGCGGAAGCTCGGATACGCCGCATCGTATGGAATCAGCGGCAAGATCCTTTCGCGTGAAGAGTGCATGGAGCTCTACCCGCTGCTGAACGAGGAAGACATCCTGGGAGGGCTCCATGTCCCCAGCGACGGCTTGGCCAATGCTGCCCGCGCCGTTCAGCTGCTGATCAAGCGTACGGAAGCCGCGGGCGTCAAGTACCAGGGCGACACCACGGTCACGGGCATTGAACAGTCCGGACGGCGCGTCACTGGCGTCCAGACATCGGAAGGTGTTATCCCCGCGGACATCGTGGTTTCCTGCGCAGGCTTCTGGGGGGCCAAGATTGGCGAAATGATCGGCATGTCCGTCCCCCTTCTGCCGTTGGCCCACCAGTACGTCAAGACCACTCCGGTGCCGGCGTTGAAGGGCAAGAACCACCTGCCCAACGGCGCGTCCTTGCCCATCCTGCGGCATCAGGACCAGGACCTTTACTACCGCGAGCACGGCGAACGCTACGGCATCGGCTCCTACGCCCACCGCCCCATGCCCGTGGATCTTGCGGACCTGGGCACCTTTGAGCCGGGCGCGATCAGCGAACACAACATGCCCTCCCGGCTCGATTTCACCCTGAAAGACTTCCTCCCGGCGTGGGAAGCCACCAAGCGCATGCTGCCTGCGCTGCGCGAAAGCGACATCGAGGATGGCTTCAACGGCATCTTCTCCTTCACGCCCGACGGCGGATCACTGGTGGGCGAGTCCAAGGAGTTGGATGGTTTCTTCGTCGCCGAGGCCGTCTGGGTGACCCACTCGGCCGGCATTGCCCGTGCCGTTGCCGAACTCCTGACCACCGGCAGGTCGGAGATCGATCTGGGTGATTGCGATATTCACCGCTTCGAGGAGGTCCAGCTGACCCCGGAATACGTCAGCGAAACGTCACAGCAGAATTTCGTTGAAATCTACGATGTCCTGCACCCGCTCCAGTCCAAGCTTTCCCCCCGCAACCTTCGAGTCAGCCCTTTTTATGCCCGCCACAAGGCCTTGGGAGGATTCTTCCTGGAGGGTGGCGGATGGGAACGCCCCTACTGGTTCGAAGCCAACGCGGAACTGCTGAAGGAGATGCCGGCTGAGTGGCAGCCCCCGGCCCGTGATGCCTGGTCGGGAATGTTCAGCTCCCCCATTGCCGCCGCGGAAGCCTGGAAGACCCGCACCGCGGTGGCCATGTACGACATGACTCCGCTCAAGCGCCTCGAGGTCTCCGGCCCGGGAGCATTGAAGCTGCTGCAGGAACTCACCACCGCGGACATGACAAAGAAGCCCGGCGCCGTCACCTACACCCTCCTGCTGGACCACGCTGGCGGCATCCGAAGCGATATCACCGTTGCCCGCCTGAGCGAAGACACCTTCCAGCTCGGAGCCAACGGCAACATCGATACCGCCTACTTTGACCGGGCAGCACGCCACCAGACGGAAAGCGGAACCGCCAGCGACTGGGTCCAGGTGCGCGACACGACAGGCGGCACCTGCTGCATCGGCCTGTGGGGCCCCCTCGCACGGGACCTCATCAGCACCGTAAGCAGCGACGACTTCTCCAACGACGGCCTCCGTTACTTCCGTGCCAAAAAGGTGGTCATCGGCGGCGTCACCGTCACCGCCATGCGCCTGTCCTACGTCGGCGAGCTGGGCTGGGAGCTCTACACCAGCGCGGACAACGGCCAGCGCCTCTGGGATGCCCTGTGGAAGGCCGGACAGCCCTTCGGCGTCATCGCGGCGGGCCGGGCCGCCTTCAGCTCGCTCCGTCTCGAAAAGGGCTACCGCTCGTGGGGCACCGACATGACCACCGAGCACGACCCCCTGGAAGCCGGCCTCGAATTCGCCGTCAAGATGACCAAGGAAAACTTCGTCGGAAAGGCCGCTTTGGAAGGCCGCACCGAGGAAAACTCCGCCCGCCACCTCCGCTGTCTGACGGTCAACGACGGCCGCAGCATCGTCCTGGGCAAGGAACCGGTCTTCTACAAAGACCAGGCGGTCGGCTACGTCACCAGCGCCGCCTACGGCTACACCGTTGCCAAGCCGATCGCCTACGCGTACCTCCCGGCCGCTGTCTCCCTTGGTGACTCAGTCGAGATCGAGTATTTCGGACGACGCATACAGGCCACAGTCACCGCAGATCCGCTGTACGACCCCACGATGACCAGGCTCCGCGGCTAACCACGCGACGGACCATTAAAGGACGCGCGGCCCGGACTCATGCCGTAGAACCAGAGTCCGGGCCGCCGTTCTTCCATGGCCCGTCCCATACACCGCCCAGTCGACTCGAGCGAAGCCCAGGAAGACACATGATCAATTCAGAAACAATCACCGAATACCTCGCCAGCCTTGCCTCACGCGAGCCGACCCCAGGCGGCGGCGCAGCCGCGGCCCTCCACGCCGCGCAGGGTGCAGCGCTCGTCGCCATGGTTGCCAGATACACCACAGGTGCGAAATACGAGCAGCACGCCGAACTCGTTCAAAGGACCATCAACGCCGCCGACGGACTCGTAGTCGAGGCCCTGCGCCTGGCCGACGCTGACCAACATGCGTTCCAAGGCGTCATCGATTCCTACAAACTTCCGTCCGGAAGGGAAGACCTCAGGGCCGTGAGAACAGCATCCATCCAGGAAGCCCTCATCCTGGCCGCGCAACCCCCCACACAGCTCGTCAAGCTCGCCGGCGCCATCGTGGATCTTGCCACGGAACTCTTCGAGGTCGCGAACGCCAACGTCATCAGCGACATCGCCGCTGCCGCCGACGCAGCCCGCGCAGCCGCCACCACGGCGCGGGTGAACATCGACATTAACGTTGTCGCCATCAAAGACACAGCAGCCCGTTCACGGTTGGCTGACCAAACCGACGGCCTGGAGGAAAAGGTTATCCTGGCAGCGGACTCCCTCGTACGGCGTGTGCGCGAAAGGATTCTCGGTTGAGCACCTTACTCCTCTCCGGAAAGACACTGGCAAAGACCATTCAGCAGAAAGCCCACGATGAGGCCCGCGGCCTCGAGGCCGACGGGCTGCACCCAACGCTCGCCGTGGTTGTGGCCACGGACGACGGCTCCACGCACTGGTATGTCCGGTCCATCGAACGGGCCGCAGAAAGGGCCGGGATCAGTTGCCGCATTGTGGACCTTGGCCACGATGCTACCGGGGACGACTTGGCCGTTGCACTAAAGGACCTCAACGCCGATCCCTCAGTGAACGGCATCATCCTCCAGACGCCTCTGCCTCCCGGTGTCGAGTCAGATGAGCTGGTCGGGCACATTGCCCCGGAGAAGGACATCGATGGCGCGAACCCGTTGAGTCTCGGCCGACTGGCTGTCGGGCAGCCCTCGTTCGCACCTGCCACGGCCCGCGCCGTCATCGAGATCCTTGACCATTTCGACATCCCACTCGCAGGCCGGAACGTCGTCGTCATTGGCCGTTCCGCCGTCGTGGGGAAGCCATTGTCCCTGCTGCTGCTGGAACGCGACGCCGCCATTACCATCTGCCACTCCAAGTCTGGTCCGCTGGAAAGATACACCAAGACCGCCGACGTCGTGGTCGTCGCAGCCGGGCGCGCCGGCCTGCTCAACGGCGGCCACGTTTCTTCCGCTGCCATAGTGGTCGACGTCGGCACCAACGTCCTTCCCGACGGCTCCCTCGTGGGGGATGTCGATGAAGCCAGCGTGCGCGGCGTTGCCGCGGCACTGACACCTGTCCCCGGCGGCGTCGGCTCCGTCACCACATCCCTGCTTCTTCTGCACACCACCCAGGCCGCGCGGCAACAGTCGCGTGCTTTGATCCCCGGAACCGCCGGATGACCCGCCGAGGGCGCAACTGCCACCGCGCGGAACCCGTTGTCCTATCCATCGAAGGCGCCGAGGCGCCTGACGGGCGGACCCTGTCTCCGCACTGGTGCAGCTGCCGAGGCTGCAGGAGACCGCCACACTGCCACCCAGCAACCCTGCCAGCTCCCTGTTTCGTGCCCAGATCTGAACGAACAATCACAGGCCTTCCAAAGCCCCGTTGCATGACATCGACGAGTCCAGGCTGACCGTCGGCAAAACCAAGACGAAGGCCGTCGGCATTCCCGCGGTGGTGAACTCGCTGGAGATCTCTCTCCAGCAGATGGGCCCGGTGCGCAGCGTGCAGAGGCTGCTGGCCGTCAACCAGGTCGACGGCTTCGACTGCATGGGCTGCGCCCGGCCCGAACACGGCAAGCGCAACACAGCGGAGTTCTGTGAGAACGGCGCGAAGGCGGTGATCGCCGAGGAGATGAAAGGGATGGACCACCCCGACGAAGCGGTTTTCTATACGTCGGGGCGGACCTCCAACGAGGCCGCCTTCCTCTACCAGCTCCTCGTGCGGGGGCTGGGGACAAACAATCTCCCCGACTGCTCCAACATGTGCCACGAGTCCTCCGGCTCGGCCCTCGTGGAAACCATCGGGATCGGGATGGGCTCGGTCAGCCTCCTCGACGTGGAAACCGCCTCGCTGATCTTTGTCGCCGGGCAGAATCCAGGCAGGAACCACCCGCGCATGCTCAGCGCCCGGAATAGGCGAAGAAGAACGGGGCGGGCATCGTCTCCGTCAACCCGCTCCCCGAGGCAGGGCTCCTGCGCTTCGAGAATCCACAGACGATCTCCGGCGCGCTCGTCGGCACCCAGTTGATCGACGATTTCCTCAAGGACCACACCGTAGGCCTTGAGGACTACCTGGGGTTCCTCCGGAAGGCCCGGTGGGATGACATCGTCGAGGCGACGGGCCTGACGTTGGAGCAGATCCACTCGACGGGTGAACGCCTGCTGGCCTCCCATGCCACCATCGTGTGCTGGGCCATGGGCCTGACCCAGCACAAGCACTCGGTGCCGACCCTGCGCGACGTCGTCAACGTGCTGCTGCTCCAGGGCAACATCGGCAAGCCCGGGGCAGGCGTCTGCCGCGTCCGCGGCCGCTCCAACGTCCAGGGCGACCGGACCATGGGCATCTTTGAAAAGATGCCGGAGGAGTTCCACGACATGCTGGACCAGCAGTTCGGGTTCCTGTCTCCCCGCAAGCACGGCTACGACACCGTGGCGGCGATCCGCGCCATGCGGGACGGGAAGGTCCGCGTGTTCATCGGCATGGGCGGCACCTTCGTCGTCCCCCACCCGCCGCGCGACGCCCGCAGGTTCGAGACGCCGTCGGGCAAGGCCCACCTCACCGGCAATGAGCTGGAATTCATCAAGGTCCCCCCCGGGGCGGCTGGTCCTGCAGACGCTGCGCTCACACGACCAGTACAACACCACCATCCACGGCAAGGACGACCGATACGGCGGCATCCACGGTGGCCGCCGGGTGGTCATGGTCAACGGGGCGGACATCGCCGAGCTCGGATTCAGCGACGGCGACATGGTTCACCTGGTATCCGAGTTCCAGCGGGTTGGGCAGGCCGTCCGCGAATATCTGTTTGCGATCGGAGGGAACCCGGACAGGCCAGGGCTCGTGGATACGCCCGCGCGGGTAGCCCGGGCGGCTGCGGAGATATTTGGCGGGCTTCATGAGGTCCCCCTGGCAGTGCTGGATAAGACCTTTGACCTTGGGCACGCAGAAATGGTCCTCGTCAAGGACATCCCCCTCTACTCCACCTGCGAGCACCACCTGGTGCCGTTCCACGGCGTAGCCCACATTGGCTACATCCCATGGGCTGACGGTCTCGTCACGGGACTGAGCAGGCTGGCCCGGCTTGTCGATGCGGGGTGACCGGAAGCCCGGGGCCAGGACCATCACTTCAGCCGTCCGCGGGGAGCTGCGTCTGCCGGCGGATGGGCCGAAGCGCTCAGCCTGATCCACGGGCGTTAGGAAATTTCTGGACACACGCCGGCAACGGCGTGACCAGACCGACGAGCTCACGAATGTCGGCCCTACGAATCGCCAGGACGACCACGAGCAGGACTTAAGCCACTGCAGGGCTGTGCTGATTGCAGTGGTTGTACTTTCCCCGCGGCAGGCCCTTCTGCTTGGGGGAACTGCTTCGCATACTCCTTGGCTGTGCCGAATTTCGGCTTCCGCGGCGATTCCCGTGGCAGCCTCGTGGGCCCGGATTTCGTCCAGGACTTCAGCTAGCTCTGGCTCAGGCAGCCGATGCACCCGGAGATTGGAAGTCAGGCGTTCCTCGTAGCGCATGGTTGTTCCCGTCGCGTCGTCTGATCTCGGTAAGAGCTTCGCTCATTCGCCGCCGGGCTGTCCTGAGCGCTCGAATTCCTGCCTGCCCAGCTCAGTGAGCGTGAACTGCTTGCAGCCCGGACCGGTCTGGCCGTGTTACACCGTCTGCTCGACGAGGCGCCGGCCCCGGACGTGTCGCCACCTTCTAGACCTGCTGGCCCGTCGACAACAACTCGTGGCCATGCGATTTCAGAGATCGTCTTCGGGTCGGGCGGCGAGGATCCGATTGGCACTGACCTGAAGGATGCCGAGCGACTCCTGGATCAGGGGCGATGCGATGCTCCCCTTGCGCACAGCGGCGACAATGCGGCGCGCGGGCTTTCCGCTTCCCGTGATGCGCAATCTAACCACGTTTTCGGCACTGCGCAGGGGCGCCAGCCGCGGCAGCAGGCCCACGCCCAGACCCGCACCAACGAAGGCGATCTGGGTTTCCCATTCAACGGCCTCATGAGCAATCCGCGGTGTCACCCCGACTGCAGTGAACGCCGCGGTAAAAAGGGCATGGTAGGTGGAACCGGCGGCCTCTGTGATCCAAGGTTCCGACGCCAGCTCTTCGAGCGTCACCGTTTCCCGCGATGCCAACGGATGATCGGAAGGAATGATCACGTCCAAAGGATCGTCGAGCAGAACAGTCTGCTCGAAGCGCGGATCGTCCTCAAGATAGGTGTCGGATTGCATCGCAACGATGACGGCGAGGTCGATTCGCTCGGCAACCAACAAGTCGAAGCAGCGAGCCGGATTGGCCTCAAGAACCTGCACGTCCAGCAGGGGACGTGTCGAGCGCAGGGTGGCGGCCAGCGGCGCGAGCAACTGGGCAGCCGCCGTGGAGAATCCGCCGAGCCCAAAATGGGACTGCACCTGGTCGCCGGCTTCCATGGCCGCGGCGCGCAGGCTCTCCCATTCCGCGATGAGCGCGTCCGAGCCCGCGACGAGAAAGCGGCCCGTGGCGGTCAGCCGCAGGCCCCGTCCCTCTTTCGTTAATAGCTGCATTCCGAGCACGCGCTGGAGCTCTCGCAGTTGCGCGGAGACGGCAGAGGGAGAATAACCGGTGAGTTCCGCAGTGGCGCCTATGGTGCCGCAACGGGCGAATACGCGGAGTGTGACGAGCCTCGCATCGATCATGCATCCATTGTGCACTGTGTTCCCTCAAATTTTGCGCTTTTCTTGCAGAACATTTGTGACTAATCTCATGGCTACAACATTTGCGAGGACGCCGACGGTTGCACCCCACCTCCTGGCCTCCCGAATCGCACACTTCCCCAGCCCTCCCGAAGGAAACCCATGACGGCTTCAGTGAACGTACCCCTCAATTCACGCGGAAAAATCGCTTCATCATTGCCTGCCGAGCAGCTGGCAGAAATTACCGCGTTGTTTGAGTTTCGGCGCGCCGGCCACTCCCTCGATGCCCCCTTCTACACCGACTCGACGATTTTCAAGATCGACATGGAAGCCATTTTCGGCCAGCACTGGATCTTTGCCGCCA
>Ga0134128_10011021_pt1 | contig 10821 bp, 13 predicted proteins | sample KB31754_FD_96462 | JGI IMG/M metagenome (GOLD analysis project Ga0134128, IMG submission 96462) | Terrestrial soil microbial communities with excess Nitrogen fertilizer from Kellogg Biological Station, Michigan, USA - KB3-175-4 | ecosystem: Environmental > Terrestrial > Soil > Unclassified ...
ATAGGGTTAAGAGGTTGACGCATCATGGGTAAACCGCAGCTTAATTAGGGCTTGGACCGATCTCTGTACCGGGCAGAGTCCGCTGTCGAATCCTGAGCCGTCGTCGCGAGCGGCAATCGGCACCTCCGAGACGTGCCAACTGCAGACCAGGGCGACCACCGGATACTCGCGCCTGAGCTGACCGCTAGTCCGCTTTCCCGACCGGCTTCGCGCCCGCCGCGGCAAACAGGCTGAGCGCGAACCAAGAAGAAAACGCCTCCACCTCGCCACGCGCCCCGTCGAGACGAAGCCGCCCGTCCCCGATAGCATTCTTGAGCGGAATGTGGCCGAGCCAGATTTGCGTGAGCACGCGTAAATTGACCTCGACGAAGAGATCGACATCGAATCCGGGATTGCGATAACACAGATCGACGAGGCCGCGCTCGAAAACCAGCCAGTAACGGCGCCGGCTGATCGGCACGCCGGAGAGCTCGAACTGGACCACAAGCCGCCGATTCCGCTTCGGAGCATGGTCAGCGACGTTGCGGCGAATGTCCCACATCAAAAGGTTGGGGTCCAAATTCGCGGTATCGATGAGGTCGTGCCGGAGCCAGCGCTGCGCCCAGAGCCCCATTTTCTCGATAACTGGGAATAATTCCTGTCCGGCCGTCGTCAGGTGATACTCCATTCCGCCGCCGTCGCCCTGCCGGCGCTCGATAATGCCGGAAAACTGCAATTGCTTGAGACGTTGCGCCAGTAGCGCCGACGAGATCCGCGGCACACCGCGCTGTAGATCGTTAAAGCGGACGCTACCGCACAGGAGCTCTCGGATGATCAACGGCATCCACCGCTCGGCCAATATCTCGGCCGCCAGGGCAATCGGACAAAATTGACCGTATCCTCGTCTCTCAGCCATGCCACATCCTATCAAAAGGCGGCGTCGCGTCCACTTCACATATTAAAGTTGCCGCGTCGGGCGGTCGGGGTGAAGCTCTTGCACAGGCTCAAATGGAGGTGCGGATGCCCCGATCTCTCGACCTGGAAGCGCTCGTGGAGAGCATTGGACCGCGCTTTGCCGAGGATGCGGCCGAACGCGACCAGGGCGACGTGTTCGTTTCCGGACACTACGACCTTTTGAAAGAGCACAAGGTCTTTTCGGCGCTGGTTCCTGTCGAGCTCGGGGGTGCCGGTGTGCGGCATAGCGCCATGTGCGCCTTTCTGCGGCGGCTTGCCCAGTATTGCCCCTCAACGGCCCTGGCGCTCTCCATGCACCAGCACCTCGTCGCGGCCGCGGTCTACCACCACCTCAACGGCAGGCCCGGAAGGAAGCTCCTTGAGCGGGTTGCCGCCAACGAGACGGTCCTCATCTCGACCGGCGCCAATGATTGGATGGAATCGAGCGGCACCATGGAGCGCGCCGATGGCGGCTATCGCGTCACCGCCAAAAAGCCGTTCGGGAGTGGTTCGCCTAAGGGCGGCGTGCTGGTGACCTCTGCGACGTTTGACGATCCCAAGGAGGGCTGGCAGGTTCTGCATTTCGCCGTTCCCTTTGCCGCGCCGGGGATTTCGCTGGCCGACGATTGGCACGCGCTCGGCATGCGCTCGACCGGTTCCCACACGATCATTCTGGATAACGTCTTCGTGCCGGACGATGCCATCGCACTGCGGCGGCCGCGCGGTCACTTCCATCCTGCGTGGAATGTGATACTGACCGTAGCATTGCCCCTGATCATGTCGGTCTATGGCGGGGTCGCGGACGCCGCAGCGGCGATCGGCGCCACGTTAGCTGGCAAGCGCGCGGGCGATCCGACCGTGCCTTATCTGCTCGGCGAGTTGACCAACGAGCTGACGACGGCCCAGCTCGCCCTTGCTGACATGGTCCGCCTCGCCAACGACTTCGATTTCGCCATGAAGCTGGAGGTCGCTAACGCGATGCTGGTGCGCAAAACCATCGTCGCGGACCATGTTCTGTCGACGGTTGAAAAGGCGTTGGAGGCGGCCGGCGGCGGCGGATTTTATCGCAATGCCGGCATCGAGCGCCTGTTGCGAGACGCCCATGGCGCGCAATTCCATCCGCTGGCAGCGAAACGCCAGCAGCGGTTTACGGGCCGCATTGCACTGGGCCTCGATCCGATCTCGGATACGGAATGAATGAACCACGATGGTGATTGGATTTCGCGCTTGCCTGAGGCACATCGGGTGGAGAAGCGGGAGGATGCACATGACCTACAAAGGCTCGGCAAGTGCGTTGGTGCTTTCGGTGGCGATGCCAGCCATGGGGGTTAGTCGTATCCGTGTGCTGCTACTGTGGCTCGCATTGCTATGCGTGATCTGGCCGGCAGGACCTGCTCACGCCGATGCCATCGTAGACGCTAAAATCACTGCGAATGTCTACGACATAGTGCCAGGCCAAGCAGGGTCCAAGTGGAGCTATTATCGGGACTATTATGAGCCCGATACCGTCGGTGTAGAGGTTCACACCAGTGGCGGGAACAACATCGCCACCGGCGCCGGTGGCAATTGGACAGTGGACGCAAAGACCGAGCCGGGAGGTGGAGCTACCGGGATTTCCGTGAGTACCCACGCAACAGCGGATCAGAATGACCAAGCTGACGTAGGCATAAATGCGAGCGACTATCTGGTGGATACCTGGACGCTCGATCCTAAAGACCATCCAGGCGTAAGCGAAGTCAGAATCAATGGGCAACTAAACCTGAAGGGCAGTTTAACCTCCTCGCATACCGGAACAGGAAATGCCAGCGCGAGGGTACTCCTGTTTTCCACTATCTGGTCGTTCGCGCCCTCGCCCTATGCGGACGGCACCTACGGCAGCACGGACAGCGGCTGCTGTGTCCAGGTTGGCAAACCTTACCCATGGTCAACGGGGACCGAACTGACGTTGAACGAGCCGTTGATCACAACAATCCCGATCTCAGTACTAATGCCGGTGAACGTGCCATGGGCATTTGCGCTAGGTATGGAAATGTACGTCACCGCGTTCGCAGATACCTTCCCGGATAGTTTCCAAGGATGCCCGTGTTCGCCGGGAAAGGCATCGGTAGATGCCAATTTATTGACACCCTCAGTTGGGGCGGCATCACGTCGGTTATCGACCCCACCACCGGCCAGCCCATCACCGACTACAAACTCGCCTCGACCTCGGGCTTCGATTATTCCAAGCCCTTCGTCGAGCCTGCCGCGGTTCCCGAACCGTCGAGCGCCTTTCTGTTGCTTTCCGCATTCGGGGGACTTTGCGCGATACGCCGGCATCGCCGCCGCTGCAGGCTGGCGGTCCTCGTGAAATAACCAGCGGCGCCCGCCTTGGGGCCCCTTGGCAGAGGCAGGCACGCGCGATGGAACGTGACTGCGGCATCGAGTTCGGGAAGATGGGGCCACCCGGGTAGTGGTAGGCCTCCCGCCGGTCACTAGGGGGCTGGCATGTCACACGAGATCGGACCCCGGTGCCCCGGCGGCGACTTGGAACTGCACGAGCCCACCTCTGATGTCGCGGACGGAACCCAACCGAGAGGCTCGTTACGTCTCACTGGGGCTTGCTCATGTGAGCCAGCGACGTGAGCTGACTCCTTTGAGTCATAGACGTGGCCTTTCGATTTTTGAGACAGTCGTCTCGCTATGTCCTTCACGCTTGCGAGACGGAGAAGACGATGAGGATCGGCTACGCACGCACATCAACCGTCGACCAGACAGCAGGGTTTGAGGCGCAGATTAAGGAGCTCAAGGACGCAGGCTGCGATAGGGTATTCAAGGAGCAGGTGTCCTCTGTCGCGAAGCGGGCTCAGCTTGAGGCAGCGCTCGATTACGTCCGAGATGGCGACACGCTGGTCGTGAGCAAACTCGATCGGCTCGCCCGCTCGACTCAGCACCTGCTCGGGATCGCCGATCGGGTGAAGCGCAAGGGCGCTCACCTGCACATCCTAAACCTCGGCATGGATACAGGCACGGCGACCGGCAAGCTGCTGCTCACCGTGATCGGCGCGATCGGCCAGTTCGAGCGAGAGATGATGTTGGAGCGGCAGCGGGAAGGGATTGCCAAAGCGAAGGCCGCGGGGAAATACCGGGGCCGAAAGCCCACGGCGCAGGCGCAGGCTGCCGAGGTCAAGAGATTGCGGCAGGAAGGTGTGCGACCAACGGATATTGCGAGGCAAGTTGGCATCGCGCGGGCGAGTGTCTACCGCATCTTGGCGGTTTGACATTTGCGCCTTCCCTTGAAAGTTCGATGATTAATCTCCAGGCGGCCGAGAACTTCCGCTTCCGTAGTTGTTGCCGCCGCTTTCCGTCGACGCGGCCCCGGGGTAGATCAAATTGATGAAGATGTCTTTGTTTGAGCTGCCCAGCGTGATCGCGGCAGCGTCGAAGGACGGAGCGGCACCCAGGAATCCGTGCGCATCGTTGCTAAAGCCGTATGCTTCGGTTGGGTAGGCCGAGAGCACTTTTGTCGAGGCGACCGTTATCGTTCTCGTCGTCGACTACGATCACGGCGTACCGCCCCGGCGGCAACTGTGTGAACACAGCACTCTGCGTGCCCCGTTTGGCCCTCATTGCCATGCCGACGAGGCGGCCAAGATCAGGCGTGAGCCCGCGCGTCGATCCGTTAGCGATTGCGCGCTGAAAGCCAGCTTCATTGTTGTAGAGCCCAATAAGGATCTCACCGTTTTTCGACCGGACTGTTCTGATGGTCACACGCAGCTCGGCCGCTACGGCAGGAACGGCCAGAACCGTGGCCGAAGCAATGAAACTAAAGCGAACACAGAGCCCAATTTCCGGCTCGGCCGCGCTTTGGCTGCAAGCTGGCCAACCGTGTGTAAGTGAAACGCAAATTGCACAATCATGCGGTTCCATACTCGCGCGATCTGTCGCATTAACGGCATGAACGGGAGCGTGTCACCAGCGAGGGCCGGGCTCAGCGGTGAACTGATCCACCGCGTGGACCATCGCCAAAGAGGCTGATGAACAGAACCCAGCCTTCCGATTCCTAGCCAAGTTCGGCAGTGCTCTTTGCCACCAGTGTTCTGTCGTAGTAGTCGGCGAGTGCCGAAAGCGCGGTGGTGCAATCGCCCGCATAACAGGAGCCGTGCATCACCGCCAGGCAACGAGGGTTCAACGCTGCAAGCGTGCGAATGGTTGGCTCGGTGGCCGGTGTCAGCGATGTCGATTGGAATGCCTCCTCAGCGGCGATCGCCGCTTCGACGATGCTGTTCCTGGTGATCGCTGGCCCTTGCCCCGCATGCGCGAAAAGATCACCACAGAAGAGTGTGCCAGTTATCTCCTCATAAATGAGACCGGACTCCCAGGCGTGGGGGACATGCGGCGTGTCGATGTAGCGCACGCGTCTTCCGCCGATGTCGAGAACCTCACCGTTCGCCAGTGCCCGCGGCATTCGGTCGGCCAGATCATTCAGCGACACCATGCACGCCGTGTGGCCATGGACAACTTGCGCTTTTGGCGCGGCAGCAAGCCACAGGTTCATTGAACCGCATTCGTCGGCCTCGACGTGGCCAAACGCTATCCAGCGCAGCCGCTCTATAGGCATAATCGTGGTGAAGGCAGCCGAGACCAGCGGAAACATCATGCGAGGGCCACAGTGAAAGAGCAGCGGCTCTTCGGATGCAATGAGGTATTGGTTGAAGGTGAACCTTGCCGGCGCCGCTATTTCGGGCACGAATGTCGAAAAGCGATAGATGCGCTCGGCGATTTCGTCGACCTTTGTGTTCATCTTTTCGCGCTTTCTAGAGGGGGGACAAGGTCGATTGTACCCCGTCCGCGACAATCTCGAAGATACTCAAGGTTCGCTCCCAGCATTCCGCTGCCGATCGCGGTCGTCAGTCTCCAGACTGGGCCGAAGAGCTGCCCCTGAGCCGCATCTCAGGGCGGATCGTTCTCAAGCTCCACTCCAGCGAAGCGAACAAACAGACAGCCGAGTTCGTAGAACGGACCTTCATACGGCGACCAGCGTGAGCATTCATGGTGCTGGTCACAACGCCGCCCCGAGATTGACCAGGTGGTGCCGTCCAGCCCGAGCTGCGGGGCATCTTCCGGCATGGTCCAGAAGCAGGATCGTTCAACGATTGCCTGAGATTCTGTCCACTCCTCACGCGACAAATTCCGGCTCGAGCGCATAGGAGGGAACGCGCGGCGTCTTTCAGTGCTCAGGGTTATCGTGTCGCCCGTGCGGCTGATGGTGATGAGCGCCGCGTTCCACACGGAATTGCCGACATAGCCGAAGGTATAGACCTCGTCGGCGCGGGCAGTTCTTCGTCGGTGTTGTCGCATCCCTTGCACCTGTCATCAGCCCATCGACCACGGAAGGCACCAGCAACCGCTGTCACCGTCTTACCCGAAAGCGGGCGAATCGAGTAGTATCCGGCCATCAGGTCTGGAGGTCGCCATGCCCGCAGCCTTCCACCTCGTCGCCACACTGCTTCTGGCGCACGCACCGGCACTACCTGCAGCAGATCAGCCGCCATCCTTCCTCGATCCGCAGTCGCAGCAGGAATGGAACCACGCGCAGGAGCTTGCGCGCCAGGGAATAAACGAGCTGCTGCGGTCCCTCGAGATTTTCAGGGACAGCCTTCCGGCTTATGGGCCGCCGTACATCGACCAGAATGGCAATATCGTCATCCCGCGGCAGCCGCACATGAGGCCGGAAATGGGCGCACCAGTGCCGGAGAAGCAGTCCGATCCGACCTAGATAGTCTCGAACGGTTCAGCTCTGGTCAATCGTAGGCGACTTTTGCTTTCGCGGGCGAGCACAGCGGCTCTGCTTATTGCTCGTTTCATCCAACGCGGAAGTCGAAACCTGTCGTTCCTTGGATGTTCGGAACAGGTGCAGGCGAGACGCTGTTGGGAGGTTATGAAACAGGTACTCATCGCCCTCGCCAGCACGGCTGGCCTTCTCGTTGTCGCTGGTTGCTCCGCTGCGCCATCATATAGAAGTGCTCCGGGATACCAGAGTTACGTAGGACCCACGGAAGCGCCAAACGCTCTGTACGGAGAGAATTACGGACCATCCTACGGAGAGAGGTACGAAGCGCCTTACGCTCAGTACGGAGCGCCCTACTACGGAGCGCCCTACAACGAAGCGCCCGACGCAGAAAACTGCACGATCAGCAATAAGCATCCCAGCGGCGCGTCCTGCTAGGACTCCACAGGGGAGGCGCAGTTCTCGTCTTCATTGAGTGACGGGCTTACCTTCGCCTGTTTGCCCGCCTGCGTGACACATCGCGTGACACATCGGAGCCGGCGAGATACATCGGGAGCATGGTGAAATGCCGTGGGTTCCAGACGATGCCGAAAGGCACACGCACAAGGCGACAACGACGGAGCTTCAAGAGCTTTGGGCAAAGGTCGCGAATGAAGCCCTAGAACGAACGGGCGACGAGGGTCGCGCCATCCGCGAAGCAAACGCAGTGATCGCGCGGCAGACGAAGGTCACTCCATAGGCGGAGCAGCCTGCCCAGATAGCGTGGTGACCGCCTGTTTGCTCCGTTGGCTCCTCCCGGAGCCTGCAACGCTCGACGGCCATCCTCCGCGACAGCGCTCGCTGCGCCCCTCAACGCTAGTCATCCTGGCCCGAGCACACCGGGCGCTGTTAGCGGCACGTTAGGCAATCTGAAAGAAGTTGCGCCTATCCAGAGTGGGCGGGAAACCGGGAGCGGATATGGAAGGCGGGGATTTCGGCTGGGTGTCGCTGCTGCAGGTCCGCGCCGATTATGTGCGGAAGGCGGCCACCAATGCCCGCACACCCAACATCGGCAAGGAGTTCGAGGAGCTCGCCTCGGTCTATCAGGAAATGATGGACCATGCCGACACCAGCGATGCGGCGGAGGCCAAGGGCAAGTTGACGCGCTATCTCCTGAGCCGTGCCGCGCATTTCCTGCGCGAAGCGCGGAGCCTCACCGGCAAGGCCGGCGACGATCTCAAATACCTCGCGGGTGTCTTCGGCGCCGAAGCGTCGCGGGTGCAGAATCACTTGGTACGCTGAGCTTCGAGCTCAGGCGCGCACGCCCAGAACACATCAGGCGCGGATACGGCCACTGCCGCTCCTCAGTCCTCGTCTTCCGGGATCTCGCACGGTCGATCATCGGCGTCGAACCATTCGATCAGCAACCTGATCGGGCCGGCGCAGCGTGGGCAGTGATGGTTGTGATGGCCGTTGTTATAGATCTGCTCGATGCGGTAGTCGGCCCCGTAGCGAAGCAGCAGGGCCTCGCGGCTGAGGGCGACCGGGCCGCAACGGTAGCATGAGGCGGGGATGTCGGTTGTGAGCTGGAGCAGCGTGGTCTCGGGCAGAATGACTAACGGGCGTAAATGATCTGACATTCTTTTCTCCTTCATTGGTCTGAGGTGCGGCGCACTGCACCGCGAACCTGTAGAAAGGCTTGAGGCAGGCACCGTGGCGCGCGTCTGGCGCGTTCCCACGTGGTTCCGCTCTGTTTTCGGCTCGGCGGAGGTGCGGGTTCGGTGCGGTTTTGGTGCGCGTCTGGTGCAACATCACCGCAGCAACACCGCAGCTTTGCCGCAATTCGGCGCAGGGGGTGACGAAGCGTCATGATAGGTCTCCCGACCTGATCAGCGCGGCGCGACCTGCGGCTGCCTCCACAAGGTCGTCTCCCGGTGAGGCATCCATTTCGACAACCTCACACGGCGTTCCAAGGGCAGCTCGCGCTTCCATGTTCGCCGCATCGTCTGCCGACCCGATGACACGGAAGTCGCCCAGAGGACCGAGCTCAGCCTCGAGCGCGGCGCGGGGATCAGGATGGCGGAGTGGGTCAATTACGGCTTGAGTGGGAGTACCACCTTGTCGACCGATCTTCCGATACTCCACTCTCACTAGGGACAAGTTGTAATAAGAAGGATTTATTTCCACTTTGTCCCCAGTGAGAAGTGGATGACGCGACAACCACTTCTTGGCGGCGTCGGCGCTCGGCCACAGGTCGGGGAAGATCTGATGAAGGTCAGCGGGCGCGGTTACCAGTATGCCCTTCGCAGCCCAGGCGCGCTGGTAGCGGGTGCCACCTGCCAAAATCTCGCTCATCGGCGCATACCGATCGACGGTCACGCCTGGCAGCGGCAGGTCACAGAGGATATAGACTTCACGATCCGGGCGCCCGTGGATCAAGCGCAGCCTGTCGATCGCCTGGCACATGCCGCGCTCGCGCGTCCGCTCGACGATCGCCTGGACACGCCGATCGGGATGCACGTCTACCCGAACGCCGGCCCGAGAGCCGTCGCGAAAACGATGGCCCCGGATCTCCTTACGATAGGAGCCAGCCAGTTCTAGCGGTTCTGCGCTGTCGCAGTAGATGGCGCGTGCGATCTTCTCCGCCTCCTTGGGTGGCATCTGTTCCCGGCCGAGAAGGATGACAACGTCATAGTTTGACCAATCATTAACCCCGAGCACCCGGCCGTAATGTGTCCAGGTCGCGCCGCCTCGCTCTACCGATAGCGGGAGCTTTTTCTCGGTCTCGCCGGTGAACGCTCGCCTCACGGGCAGATTGGTCACCACCAGCACCCGCTTGCCCTCTTCGCTTTTCGCGCGGATGAAATCCATGATCGCCTGTCGCCGCGCTGCCGCTCGTTCGATTTGATGTGCGCCGGGCGCCTCAAAAGCGTTTTCTGGAACGAGTGATCGCTTTGACAGAACCGTCCCTTTCGCCTGGGTCACTCTGCCGCGCCGCTGCGCTCGGATTTCGACCCCCTCAAGCGTCGGGCCGAACAGCGCCCGATTCACGTCTAGGTCGGCATCGGCGTCGATGATGAGCAACGGCACCGACTTTGGGGCGCCGATGATCCTTTTTCTGCGATGGAAGTATATCTCGCCCTTCGAGTATGCGACCCCATGAGCCTCATCGCGGTCATGGCGCAGCTCGGCCGTAAGCTGCCGCAGCATTCGCCCAACATTCGAGCCGACGTGAAACGACAGCTTCCCCGCAGCGGCCTCTAGCTCATGCTCCGCCATGTCGGGCTTGAGCGCCGGCTGCTCAGGCGGCTTGTCGGCGAGCTTGGCGAGCGCCCGGAGCGCCTTTGCTGTGCAGCGCTCGTCTCGCCGCAGGGCGCCCAGTAGTGGTTGCTCGCTGGTGAGGGCACAGAGGACGGCATTGCCGAGCTCAAGGGCCTTTTGCCTATCGTCTTCGCTCTCGGCGCCAAGGTACGATCCAGGCTCGACCAGCGCCGTTGCCCGAAAGTTAAAGGAATAGATCAGAGCCGATGTCGAGTTCTCATCGACGATGACAATGTCGGGACGCGGCAAGTTGAGCGCCTTTTGCAGCGTCAGGTGATCGTGGGCGAAGAGCCGAAAGGCTGGCCGATAGTCCTTGTAAGGCCGCAGGTACTCGCATTCCGCGTAGTATGGGCATTGCGCCGTGTCCGATGCGCAAATCGCCCCGTAGACGCTCCGCACCTTACCCCCGAGGCGCTTCGCCAATGCGTGGCGTTTGCATGGTGCGTTCCCCCGCTCGGCCTCGTGATCTCGCCCTCGGTGCAGCAGGGCTCGTGGCCGCGTACCGTCCTCGAACGGAGGAATAGGCGCCGCTCGCTTGCCGATGTCTCTCTGCGTCTGCTGGGCGAGCGCTATCGTCGGGACGAACATGTGAATGTGACGACGCCAAATCGGGTGGCGGAGCAGGTAGTCCTCGATGATCGCCTGCGTCTTGCCCAGCCCCGCGTCTCGTCCGGCAACACTCTGGACGGCTCTTCCTACTGCCCAACAACGACCTCGTGGCGGTTTGCAAAGGCATCAAAGCCAAGACCATCCAGGATGCGGAAGAGACGCTGCGCTATCTCTTCAACGACGACTCCCTCTTGCGGCACACGCAGGGTGCC
>Ga0134128_10011022_pt1 | contig 10821 bp, 11 predicted proteins | sample KB31754_FD_96462 | JGI IMG/M metagenome (GOLD analysis project Ga0134128, IMG submission 96462) | Terrestrial soil microbial communities with excess Nitrogen fertilizer from Kellogg Biological Station, Michigan, USA - KB3-175-4 | ecosystem: Environmental > Terrestrial > Soil > Unclassified ...
GCGTTCGGACTTGTTGCCCGACATCCAGGCGATCGGCGAGACCGTGAAGGGCTATGAGGCGAGCGCGCTGTTCGGCATGGGGGCGCCGGCCAGGACGCCCAAGGAGATCATCAGCAAGCTGAATGCCGAGGTCAATGCGGTCATGTCGGAGTCCGCCGTGAAGAAGCAGCTGGTCGATCTCGGTGGGGAGCCGCGAATCCAGGCGCCAGAGGCTTTCGGGGCCGAAATCGTCGCCGAAACCGAGAAGTGGAAGAAAGTGGTCGAATTCGCCGGCCTCAAGGTCGAGTGAACCGCTGAACCTTTTCGCGCGTTGGTGCATCTAACCAGGGAATCAGCAGCGCTTTGCGCGCAAGGAGATCAATATGCGTAAGCTCATCCTGGCCGTGATGGCCGTCACCGCGGCCGGTGCGGCCACTCTGGCAACCTCCGCTCCGGCGGCGGCCCATGATTACCCCTGGTGCGTTCAGGGCAGAGGCGTCGGTTACCCCGGCGACTGCTCCTACACCAGCTATGCCCAATGCATGGCGAGCGCTTCCGGCCGCCTGGCGTCTTGCGGCGTGAATCCGCGCGTGGCCTACGGCCAGCAGCGCGGCCGTCGTGGCCACTGGGGCGACTACTAGCGCTGAGCGGGGGAGTTCCCCGCCTCCTTCTCACGATTTGAGCGGAACCGGCTGATCCTGATCGATCGGCCGGCTCGCTTGCGCGTGAGGGCTCGCCCGCCGTTTTTGTCCCGAAAGATTTTGCGCCTTCCTTGACAATCCCTCGCTCAAGCCTATACTAAACCCTATGGTTAAGTATAAGGACGAGACGCTGGACCGCACCTTTGCGGCGCTTTCGGACCCCACGCGGCGCGCGCTTCTGGCGCGTCTCGTGGAGGAGCAAAGCCTGTCGGTCAGTGAACTGGCGCAGCCTTTTTCAATGTCGCTTCCGGCGATCATGAAGCATCTCGACGTGTTGTCGGATGCGGGCCTGATCGCACGCGAGAAGACCGGTCGCACGGTGGCCTGCCGGCTCACCGCGCAGCCGATGGAGCACGCCATGAACTGGCTTAATCGCTACGCGCGCTTCTGGTCCGAGAATCTCGACCGCCTTGCCGCTTTTGTGGAGGAAGATCCATGGTCCAATCATCGGCCCAATCAGCAACTGCCACCAGCCTCGACCGGCGCCCCAGCCTCACCCTCACGCGCCGGCTCCGCACGCGGCCCGAAAAAGTCTATGCCGCGTGGACGGAGCCGCAAAACCTAGTGCAATGGTTCGCACAGGCGCAGGCGCGGCCTGGCTCGCTCCAGGCTAATCTCGACGTGCGCATCGGCGGCCGCTACCGCATCAGCTTCACCGATGCCGCGAGCGGCGAATATCACGACGTCGGCGGCGTCTATCGCGATGTCGCGCCGAACGAACGGCTGCAATTCACCTGGGCCTGGCATTCGACGCCGGAGCGGGAATCTCTGGTAACGATCTCGTTCAAGCCCGATGCCGTGGGCACGCTGATGATCTTCCGCCACGAACAGTTCGCCGATCAGGCCGCCCGTGACAATCACGAGAAAGGCTGGAGCAAGTTCTTCGACGTTCTGGAAAAGTTTGTCGGGTAGACGTCATTGCGAGCGCAGCGAAGCAATCCATAGGCCCGGCAATAATCTGGATTGCTTCGTCGCTTCGCTCCTCGCAATGACAGAAAATCGAAGGAGATTCTCCATGCAACCGCACAAGATCGTGTCGCGCGAGGAATGGATCGAGGCGCGCAAGAGCCACATGGACCACGAGAAGGACCTCACTCGCCTTCGCGAAGAGCTGAGCCAAGAGCGCCGCAATCTTCCCTGGGTCAAGGTCGAAAAGAATTACGTTTTCGACGAACCGAACGGCAAGGCCAGCCTTGCGGACCTCTTCAAGGGCAGGCCACAGCTCGTGGTGCAGCATGTCATGTTTGCTCCCGAATGGGACGCCGCCTGCAAGAGCTGCTCGTTCTGGGTCGACGGCTTCGAGCGGATGGTCCCGCATCTTGCGGCGCGCGACACCACGACGGTCGCGATCTCGCGGGCGCCGATCGCCAAGCTCGAAACTTTCAAGAAGCGGATGGGCTGGACGTTCGACTGGGTCTCGTCCGGCGGCAATGACTTCAACTATGACTACGGCGTTTCATTCACGCGCGAGCAGATGGACGCGGGACAGGCGCGATACAATTACGGAACCACCCCGCTCTATGGCGACGAGCTACCCGGCATCAGCACGTTCTTTCGCGACGAGACTGGTAACATCTTTCACACCTATTCCACCTACGCGCGCGGCCTCGACATGATGAACGCCGCCTACCAATATCTCGACCTGACGCCGCTCGGCCGCCACGAGGAAGGCCTGCCCTATCCGATGGACTGGGTGCGCCTGCGCGATCAGTATCAGCCGGAGGCTGGTCAGGCGGGGTGTTGTCACGGTTGATGTTTAGGGTGGGTTAGCCGAAGGCGTAACCCACCGCCTGAGCCGCTGCCAAGAAGAGGTGGGTTACGCTCCGCTAACCCACCCTACACTCTACGCCTTACCGCTTCGCGGTCTCCTCCGCAGCCGTGCAGGAAATCAACAGCGTATAGGCGCGTGCATTGCCGGTGATGTCGGCGGTCTTGAGTTCGGTGCCGGGGGCCACGGTTTCATAGGCCACGACGCTGTTGTCGAGGAAGTCGCGGATCGCGCCGGTCTTGATCGCGAAATTGATGTTTTCGGGGATGGTGCCGGTGCGCTGAGCGACGCGCATCGCGTCGAGTTTCCCCGTGACCACGCCGACGATGTCGCCGGACGAATCGAGCAGCGGACCGCCGCTGTTGCCGGGCTGAACCGCGGCGCTGATCTGCAGGTACCGCGTATCGTTGTACAGGCCGCTGAGCGAACTGACGATGCCGGTCGTGACCGTGAAGTCTGAGGACAGCAGGCCACGATAGGGAAAACCGATCGCGACGATGGAATCGCCCGAATGCATCGCGCGGTCGCGGATCCTGGCAAAGGTCTTGAACGAGGCGGCTGGTCCCTGCAGGAGCGCCAGATCATTGGCTGCGTCGCTATTCACAACGCGCAGCGTCGTAGGCGCCTCGCCGGTCAGATTGCCCTTGATGTCGCCAATGCAATTATGGATCACATGGTGGTTGGTGACGATGTGGCCATTGGCGCTGATGACAAAGCCGGTGCCGGTCTGGGTTCCGGTCCTGCCGGTTTTGGGATTGCCGGGCGCATTCGGCGCATCCGCCTTTGCCGCCACGGCCTTGGGCGCAGTGAACTCGCCGGCGCTCTTGACTCCGCCGGCCTTCACCGTGTGAACGCAATTGGCGAGGACAGCTAACAAAGGGGCGGTCGAGGTCAGGTTGAAACTCAGGGCATTGCTGTTGCCCGTCGTTATCACCATGAGGCTCGCCTTCTGAAATGTGCGGGCCACGTTTGGCGGCAGAATGGCGGTGGCCATGATGTCGGAATTCGCGGTGGCGAACAGCCTTGCCTGCGCTTGTCCGTCAAAGGTGACATCAACCGGCACCGTGTTGCCTTTGGTCAGGCGAAAGCTGGGGCTCGCAAAGCCGAGCAGCCATGAATTGCTGGCGTTCTGACCGACGACGAGTATGACGCCGTTGCCATAGCCTGTGGTCGCTGCGCAATGCGAGAAGGCGCCGGTGTTGTCGTCGGTGAAGGCGCCGCCCTGCCAGTTGCCGACATGTATGCTGCCATAAGGCCCCGCGGCGTCGGCGACGGCCGTGATCGCAATCTGCACAAAAAATGCAAGAAACAGCGCCTTACGCATTACCCGCTCCCCCATGTCAGCGCCTTATTCTACGTGGACCATGAAAGGGAAAGCAACCAAAAGTAGTTCCGGCGCAGCAAGTCGCCCGCGCATCACTTGCATCCGCTTCGCGACCCGCTATACTTTGTACCGCAAAGTTAATTGGCGCCGAAATTTATCGGCAGGGGACATCACCGCGTGCAGACCGAAGAGAGGCACGACCTCGACAAGGCGCTGGCCGATATCATCGCTATTCGCAGCCAGCTCGCGGCCGGAACGGCCTTTGCCGGCTATGGCCCGGCCGCGATCTTCGCGACGTCAGGCGTGGCGCTGATCACCGCGGTTCTGCAATACTTCTTCCTGGTCGATCCCACTCTTCATCCGTTGACCTTCCTGTTCGGCTGGGCGGCGGCGGCGCTGCTGTCGGCCATGATGATCTTCACCGAGATGGTTGCGCGCTCGCGCCGGCATCATTCGGGCCTCGCGGATGCGATGATCCATCAGGCCGTCGAGCAGTTCCTGCCCTCGGCGGTGGCCGGCGTGCTGCTTGCTTTCGTGCTGTGGAAATTCGCGCCGGAGTCGCTGTGGCTGCTGCCGGGGCTATGGCAGGTGCTGGTGTCGCTCGGCGTGTTTGCCTCGGTGCGGACGCTGCCGCGCACCGTGGCGCTGGGCGGAGCCTGGTATTTCATCGCGGGCTTCGTCGTGCTCGTGCTGGCGAGCCAGAGTCACGCGCTGTCGCCCTGGACCATGGGCCTGCCGTTCGTTATCGGCCAATCGCTGATGGCGACGATTCTGTATTTCGCTTCCGGAGAGACCGATGCCGAAGAATGAGATGGCCAGCGCGCCGTTCTCCTATGCCGGGCTCGACCGCGTCATTCATGAAAAGGCGCGGCTTGGCCTGTTGACCTCGCTGATGGCGCATCCGAAGGGATTGGCCTTTGCCGATCTGAAGCAGCTTTGCGGCCTGACCGACGGCAATCTCAGCCGTCATCTCCAGGTGTTGCAGGAGGCCGGTCTGGTCGAACTCATCAAGGGCTATGAAGGCAACCGGCCGCATACGTCGTGCCGGCTCACCAGGGCCGGCCGCCGCCGCTTCCTGGATTATCTCGCCGTGCTGGAGCGGCTGGTGCGCGACGCCGCGACGGCTGCCGGCAAGGAAGGCTTGCCGCTCGGGCGGCTTGGCATCCTGCCGACCTGATCCTCACAGTTTTGTCCTTCCCTTGTCTCGGAGCTTTGCAATGCAAAGTAATCTAGCTGCCAAATTGCACGTCGGCATCATCATGGACGGCAACGGCCGATGGGCGACGCGGCGTGGACTGTCGCGGCTGCGCGGCCACGAAGCCGGCGTCGAGGCGATCCGCCGCGTGGTGGAGGCGGCGCCTGACCAGGGTGTCGGTACGCTGACGCTCTATGCCTTCTCGACCGACAATTGGCGGCGGCCGAAGGCGGAAGTCACGGCATTGATGACGCTGCTGCGCTTTTATCTCGCCAACGAGGTCGAGGCTCTGGTCAAGAACGGTGTGCGCCTCACCGTGATCGGCCGCCGCGACCGCCTGCCTGACGGCATCGCAGCCGCAATCGCGCGCGCGGAGGAGGCGACCTCGCGCGGCGAGACGCTGAACTTGCGCATCGCCGTGGATTATTCGGCGCGTGATGCGATCCTCAACGCCGCGGCCAAGCTCGTCGGCATGACCGAGCCGACGCGCGAGCTGTTTTCGCAGCTCGTGACCGGCGAAGCCGGCTTGCGCGACGTCGATCTCATCATCCGTACCAGCGGCGAGAAACGGCTATCCGACTTTCTGCTCTGGGAAGGCGCCTACGCCGAACTGTATTTCACCGAGCGGATGTGGCCGGAGTTCGATGGCGAAGCGCTTGCCGACGCGTTGGCATCATTCCATCGCCGCGAACGCCGCTTTGGTGGGCTGCAATCGGTGTCGCTCGAGGCCGCGCCGAGCCTGTGACCTTGTTGCCAGCCTTCCCGCGAATCGGGGAATCATCTATCGCTCGTCGCATGGCCACGCCGACCCGGCTCCGATGAGCACTCAGCAGGAACCTGCCGCCAAACCATCCAATGATTCTGCGTCTCCACGAAGGGAGACGCCGGCCGCCTGGTTCGAAGCCGGGCTTCGGCTGTTGCAGGCTGGCCAACTGGCTGATGCGGAGCAATGCGGACGCAGCGCGCTCGCTCTCGACCAGGGCCACGCCGACTCGCTGCATCTGATGGGTATGCTCTGTGTTGCCGCAGGGCAGCCCGATCTTGCCATCGAATGGTTCGCAATGGCGATCCGGCAAAACCCCGGTGTCGCCGATTACTTCTGCAGCCTCGGCATGGCGCTCCAGCGCCAGGACCGTCTCGATGAGGCGATCCGGTGTTTTGACCGCGCGCTGCTGCTCAACTCCAACCAGGCCGACGTCTGGCTCAGGATGGGGGAGACCCTGCGAGACCAGAAGCGGCTCGACGAGGCGATCAAGTGCTTTGACCATGCGGTGACCGTCAATCCCGACCAGCCGGAGGTCTGGTTTGGGATGGGCGAGATGCTGCGGCAAGAGAAGCGCGTTCACGAAGCGCTCCTGAGCTTCGATCAGGCGCTGAAACTCAAGCCCGATTATCGTGAAGCAGCGAATGCCAGCGGACTGCTTTATTTCGAGGCGAAGCGTTTCGAGGAAGCCGCCGCGCGTTTCACGCGATCGGTGGAAATCGATCCGGGCCAGAGCGAAGCCTTCAACTCCATCTGCCGCTGCCAATGGGGGCTGCTGCGCTTCGAGGAGGCGCTCGCCAATGGCAAGAAAGCTTGCGCGCTTGCCCCCGACAGCCCGGAAATCACCAAGAATGTCGGTCTCATTCTGCAGAAGCTGGGGCGTGACGAGGAAGCGCTGACCTGGTTCGACAAGGCGCTCGCGCTCCGGCCGGATTTTCCTTCGGCCCTCAACGACCGATCCACGACGCTGTTTGCGCTGCGCCGCCTCGACGAGGCCTTTGCCGACATCGACCGCGCTATCGCGCTCGATCCGGCCTGCGCCGACTATCACTGGAATCGTGCCTTGATGCGGCTTCTGCTCGGCGATTTCGACGCCGGGTGGCCGGCGCGGGAGTGGGGACGAAAAAGCACGCTGGTCGGCTTTGTCGACCGGAAATTCACGCAGCCCCGCTGGTTCGGCGAGGAGCCGATCGCGGGCAAGACCATCCTGCTCAACAGCGATGAGGGTTTTGGGGATTCGATCCAGTATTCGCGCTATGCCTCCATGGTGGCGAAGCTTGGCGCGCGGGTCATCCTCGAGGTCGAGCCCTCATTGCATCCGCTCCTGACCGGCATGGAGGGCGTGGCGCTTTGCGTGCCGAGGATCGAAGACACCCCACTTCCGGATTTCGACCTGCACTGCCCGCTGTCAGGCCTGCCGCTCGCGTTCAAGACGCGGCTTGAGACCATCCCTGCGCCGCGCTCTTATCTGCCGCCGCTGCCGGAAGCACGCGTGCAGCACTGGCGGAGCCGGCTCGGTGCGCACGACAAATTCCGCGTGGGCTTGGTGTGGTCGGGCAATCCCCTGCATGCCAACGATCGCAACCGCTCGACGACGCTGCGGACGATGTCGGTGATATCAGACGATCGTGCGTGCTTCTATAGCCTCCAGAAGGAGCCGCGTCCGGAAGACGAGGCAACGCTGTCGGAACGCGCCGGCATCATCGACGTGACCGCTGATCTCACCGACTTTGTCGAAACCGCCGCGCTGATCTCCTGCCTCGATCTCGTTGTCACCGTGGATACCAGCGTGGCGCATCTCGCGGCGGCGCAGGGATGCCCGACCTGGATCCTGTTGCCCTTCACGCCGGATTATCGCTGGCTGCTCGGCCGCGACGATAGTCCCTGGTATCCGAGCGTGCGTCTGTTCCGCCAGGATCAAGGCCGCGATTACGCCGAAGTGCTCGCCCGCGTGCGCTCGGAGCTCGGCGTGCTGATCTCGGCGTTCGGGGCCTGAAGCGCGATGAGATTGGGTCGAATCGTCATCGCGCTTCAGTTCGGCCGCAGTGAGACATTCAGTTCGTGGAATCGGCGCGTCAATTCGGCGACGCTTTTCCAGCCGGTCTTCTCGCGGGTCCGCCGCAGATGGGTGTACACCGTGGTGACGCTGATGTTGCGGCTCTTTGCATAGGCGACCGCGGTCATGCCGCTGCCGAGCGCCTGCACAAGCTGCGCTTCCGCGTTGGTCAGCCCGTTCAGCTCCTGCAGCATCTTCCCCGCGGCGAGATTCTGCTGCAGGGGATCGTGGACCAGCAACATCGCCGCGACGTCGGCATGGATCCTTTCACCTCCCGTGCGCAACAGGGGGCGCACCGAGACAGTGTAGGGCGGCAAGCCCTCGCGCGGGACCGCGAAATCGGTCGCCTGGAACGCAGCGTCAGGATGATGAATGCGCTGAACCGCGCCCAGCGCAGCGGCGAAGCGGCTGCGCAGATCGGGCGTGGCGAACTCGATGCTGTTGCGATCGATACGGAAATCTCGATTGCGCGCCGCCAGGTGCTGCAACGCCTCGTTGACGAACACGATTCCGCCGTCCCTGCGCAAGAGCGCAATGCCGTCGGACAGCAGATCGAGCGCATTCTCGAACAGGTCTTCGCGGGTCGGAGCGGGATCTCCAAGCAGCTTCCGCATGGCATAGGCACGCTGGAAATGCGGGTAGAGCCGACGCATCAGCGCGACCTCGCGCTCGGTGACGGGGCCTTTGCGGGGCGATCGTTGCACCGCGATGACCGCGATCCTGTCCTCGGTCTGCTCCAGCACCGCGGAGATGAAATAGCGCAGGCCCATGCTCGGCAGGAATTCGGAATAAAATGCGTCGCGCCTCATGGCCTCCTCGTCCATCAGCCGGCAGTCCCAACTCACCTCGCCAGGCTTTTGCCGGAGAATGGGGGGAATGCGCGGATTGAGCGCTGCGAAGTGATCCGAATAGCGCGGGGCGGCTGCATGCGGCAGGCCGGCCGAAGTGAACCACAAGAGGCCGCCGCTCGATTTGTCGATGACCTCATAGGTTGCGCCGCTTGCGCCCAGCAGTCGGCTGATCGCGCTCAACGCGTCCGCTACCTTGACCTCTCCAGTTCCGCACGCATAAATCGCCTCTACGGCTTGCACATAGAGATCACCGTTCCCCATTGTCGCTCCAGAAAAAAATTGCGCGGAGCCCCCGTCCAAAAAAGGCCGCGCATTCGCCCTCGGATAACCCCCGAACCGACGACGCAATTCCCCGAACTTAATCGTAGAAGCTGCTCGCCGGGCTTGGATTGATATGAAGTTTTCCTGATTTTTTCATCGAAGTTCCGTGCGCCATGTCACAGCGTAAAGTTGTAGTCGTGCCCTCACGCTAGTGGTCCGATTCCGACGCATCCCTCCGGGAAGGGTTTTGCGAACGTCAGAATCGCGGGAACCTGCACCCAGTCCGCATCATTGGCGCATCTGCCCAAGCGGGATGAGGACGCGCTTCTTAACCTTGCCGAATTGACGCTGGAAATCGTCCAATTTGGAGCTTTAATTTGGCAGCATTTTCTCTAATGCGCGCATATGCCCTGCCAGCCGATCGTACGCAGCGATCCCGGTGGTTGCGGCGCGCGACGCAATCGTTTCTTGCAGAGCAAGGTCGCCTCCTGTGCGACGATGTCGCAGGCGGGCCGCGCCACGAATGAGAGATTTCCTTGAGCCTCGGGCCATCATGCCCGGGGCCTCTGCCCCGGTCTGGATCAGGACGGGAACCGAGCGCGACGTGGAACGACTTTCCGACTATTTCGGACGGTTGTCCTGGTCGGCGCGCTACAACCGCTTCATGGGCGCGGCGGAAAACCTCGCCAGGATCGCGCGCGATTGCCTGATGCCGACGCGCAAGGCCGACTGCTTCACCCTCGTGGCGGAATGGCGCGTGCAAGGGCGCGACATCATCATTGGCGAGGCAAGCTATGGGTTCGATCGGATGAGCGGGTGTGGCGAGTTCGCCATGTCGGTCGCCGATCGCTTCCAGCGCCGTGGCCTCGGCTTGACCCTGCTTGCGGCTCTGCAGTGGCGAGCCCTCAGCCTCGGTCATCTCGACCTGTTTGGCGAGACGCTGAAAACCAACGATGAAATGAAAAACCTTGCGCGCAAAGCCGGCTTCGAGTTCACGCGCTCGCTGGACTGGCGCGCCGTGCGCTTTGACAAGAGGCTTCAGGGCTAGTGGTTCGATTCTGGACATTCGCATCCGTGCAGCAGGCGCTCTTGCGAATGTTAGAATCAAAGGATCACCAGCCAATCGTCACGTCCCGCATCAGCGCAAAATGTGAAGCTGTTTTCCGAAAAGGTGCCCTCGGGCTTGACCCGAGGGCATGCGAAGAAGCAAAAGCGCGATGTCGATTGAACCTGAAGTCATCGTGCTTGGGTGTCACGTACGGTCAGTCGGCCATCATCTCGCCGGAGCCGCCGAACTCGGCCGGAAAGTCCTTCAGCTTCGGCAGGCCGTCCCGCATCGGCAACACGGTTTCGGCGTAGTTGACATGCACGCCCGGCTGGAAGGCGAGGTCGGGAAGCGTGGCGGCAAACACGTCGATCAAGCCGAGCGGCGGATGGTTGGTCATCAGATGGCCGCCGCACTTGATGCAATATTGACGCTGGCTGAGCTGGGTCTTCTGGAACATGCCGACGTTTTCGGCGCCCGACTTGATGCGGACCGTCTCCGGTTTCCAGAGACTGAACGCATTGACCGGACCGCCCGACCACGAGCGACACGACGCGCAGTGACAATAGCCCATCGCTTCCGGGCTGCCTGAAACTTCGATCTCAACGGCACCACAGAAGCACTTGCCCGATAATTTCATCAGAGGGTCCTCTCAGGAATAAAGCAGCGGGAAGACCATCTATGCGGTGTGGCCGTCTTGGATTGTTGCGACCAAGACACGGCGCGAAGCGACATGTGTGCGGCAGCTCACACTCTCATCCGATCGGAGGACGCGAGGCAATTTGCGATTCGGTAACAGGCGGTCGGGCTGAAGGAATGCATGATCAACTTGTGGGGACGCGGGATGGCCTCAATTTTCAGGCGTTGCACGGATGACA
>Ga0134128_10011024_pt1 | contig 10821 bp, 7 predicted proteins | sample KB31754_FD_96462 | JGI IMG/M metagenome (GOLD analysis project Ga0134128, IMG submission 96462) | Terrestrial soil microbial communities with excess Nitrogen fertilizer from Kellogg Biological Station, Michigan, USA - KB3-175-4 | ecosystem: Environmental > Terrestrial > Soil > Unclassified ...
CAGATTATAAAAACAAAATTCGGATATCATATCATTCAAATGATACAGCGTAAGGGCGACGAAGCCGATATACGTCATATATTGATTCGCCCTGAAAGAACTTCCGAAGACTTTAAAGCTGCTTTGGGAAAGCTCGATACTGTTCGCGCTGATTTGATTTCGGGGAAAATTGATTTTCCTCAGGCTGTAGGAAAATATTCTACTGATGATGCTGCAAAGCTTACCGGCGGTATGGTCACCGACCCCCAAACAGGCAGCTCAGATATAGAAATTAGTAAGCTCGACCCTTCCATGGTTTTAACTATTGACAGTTTAAAACCCGGCGGCTATTCACAACCACAGATCTTTCTTAACGAGCAGAACGAAAAGTCTTGCCGCATAGTATATCTGAAGAGCCGGACAAAACCACACAAAGCAAATCTTAACGACGATTACAGTAAGCTCGAAGAGCTTGCCCTGCAACAAAAACAAATGCAGAAACTTGAGGAATGGATAGAAGAAAAACTACCTTCCTACTATTTAAAGATAGATCCGGCTTACCAATCTTGTGCAGTATTTAAGAATTGGAATCTGGCAACTAAATAAATTAGAACGTAATTTTCACAGCCGCATAATATTCAATTATGCGGTTTTTTTATTTAGCTGAACAGGAATGCAATATCTTCTCTCGTTAATCTCTTAAGGAACGCATTATCATCAGAAACCAGCTCGCTTGCCAATGCTCTTTTACGCTCCTGCAGTTGCAGCATTTTCTCTTCTATCGTGTCTTTGCAGATAAGGCGGTAAGCAAAAATATTTTTGGTCTGGCCTATACGATGCGTACGGTCTATCGCTTGTTGTTCCACGGCCGGATTCCACCAGGGATCAACGATATAAACATAATCCGCAGCCGTAAGGTTCAGCCCTATACCACCCGCTTTTAAGGAAATAAGAAATACACGGCAATCATCATTGTTCTGGAATTCCTGTATGGCCCGCTCACGTTCTATAGATGTAGTGCTGCCATCAAAATAGGTATAAGGGATATCGTTTTTCTCCAATTCATGTTTTATCAGGGCAAGCATTCCAAGAAATTGTGAGAACACAAGAGCTTTATGGTTTCCTATATTTTCCATCAGTTCCCTCATCAGTTCATCCAGTTTAATAGAATGATTTGGGAATTTTTCTTCTTCATTCAGTATCGCTGGTGAATCACATATCTGGCGAAGTTTGGTAAGCCCTTGTAGTATATGCATCGTAGAGCGTTCTATTCCGCGCTCGTCTATCATACCCAATATCTGCGATCTGTAAGCATTTCTATATGCTTCGTACACTCTGCGCTGTTCATTACCCATTTCGCAAAACAAAATTGTCTCTGTCTTTTCAGGCAGATCTTTGGCAACCTGCTCTTTGGTGCGCCTCAACAAAAAGGGATAAGTTAGCTTACGCAATTGCTGCTTCACTTCATCTTCCTGGAATTTATCTATAGGAGTCGCAAATTCATTCATAAAAAATTCCCTGCTCCCCAGCATACCAGGGTTTAGAAAATTCATTTGCGCATATAGGTCAAATGTATTGTTTTGCACCGGGGTACCGCTAAGCGCAAGTCTGTTTTTAGCATTAAGCAATAAGGACGCTTTAGCCACCTGTGATTGCGGATTTTTTATAGACTGTGATTCATCAAGCACTACATAGTCAAAGGTTATCTCTTTAAACATTTTGACGTCACTTCTCATCGTGCCATAAGTAGTGATAATTATATCATAATCCTCAAAAGCACTTGAACGTGTGCTTCTCTTTGGCCCATGATGTATAAAATGTTTCAGCTCCGGCGTGAATTTTTTTACTTCATTTTCCCAGTTATACATCAGCGTTGTCGGACACACTACTAAAAATTTTGCCTTTGCAGCATTATTTTTATAATGCTGGAAAAATGCCAGCGTTTGCACTGTTTTACCAAGCCCCATATCATCAGCAAGTATGCCGCCCCAGCCTGCCTCTTTAAGAAATATCAGCCATTGGAAACCGGTAAGCTGGTAGGGTCGCAACTGCGCCCGCAATTGTTCCGGAGGATTTATATTGCTAAAATCATTTGAAATTATATTAGTAAGCCTTTCTTTCTTTTCTTCCAGTTCCTGCTGCAGTGTTTCTTCATCTACTTCTGCAAGCAATTCATCCAATACGCTGAAATGAAATTTTTTCAGTCTTAGCTTATCACCTTTACTTTCACCTACTTTCAGAAGCAGTGCGTATTTTTTCAGCCATTCTTCTGGCAATAATCCTATAGAGCCATCATCCAGCCTTACAAAATTCAATCTTTGCGCCAAAGCTCTTTTCACTTCTGAAATGGATACTGACTGCTCACCAAATGCAATCTCTACAGATGCATCAAACCAGTCCACACCACTGCTCACATGCACTTTTGTTTCCGGCTTATAAGTGCTGATCCTGAGGTTTTTCAACCCTTCAAAACCATATAGCTCCACTTTCCATTCTCTCATTATATCAGTGAAGCGGAAGAACCAATTGTTGGCAAGCACTACATTCCCTGGCAAATAGAAGAAGTTGTCCTTCATATTTTGCTGCATATCGCTATGCAGCGTACGTAGCATTTGTATAAATTGTTGCTCTGCGGCTTCATTGCGCTGTACTATCTTCACTACACCATTATGAGGCTGTATCACATCTCCAAAAAATCCCCATCTCACTTCCACTCCATTATATGAAAATGCAGGTTTTAGAATCAGCATTTGCTCCCGCTCCTGCAGGTACAGATTGTAGGTTGGCTTCACCTTATCTACATGCTCCACAAGATCTTCAGTAAAGCTCACATGCAACGTATGGCTCCATTCCATTAACTGCTGCTCCAGGAATATCGGCCATTCCTCGGTGCTTACCCGCATCTGTCCGTCTGGCATAAACCGCTCTACGATCAATGTCTCCGGTATATTGCCGATACAATACAGACTATATTCATATAGTAGTAAGCCCACATTCAGCATTCGCACTTCTTTGTGAGTAATGCTTCTGCCATTAATACCCCATGCCAGGTTTACAACATATTCATCATCATCTTTTACCACATTCAGTTGTGGGTGCACTACCTTATCCGCAAATTCTATTGGTTGAAGTGAAGTAGAGCTAAGGCTTTTTTTCTGGTCATGCAAAAAGCAAAGCGGATGTGATCTGAAACGTTCAAATAATTTCTGGTATTTAGGTAGCAGGTATTCCCATACTTGTTCCTTTATATCATCAGCAGGTTTGTCTTTTAATGCCTGCGCATAATCATCCAGGAAATCCCCGAATGGTAAATTTTTTCTTAAATATTTTAATATCTCTTCAGGAGTAAATTTTCTTATAATGGGTATCAGCTCTCTTTCCTCTTCTCTGTATTTATTAGTATTAACATATTGCTGCAGCTCCAGTTTATCTATACCATTAATAAATTTCTTTTCTTCCTCATCAGTCGTGCCCGATACCAGCACTACATTTACAAATGGGTACCACCTCACTGTCGAGTCTATCACTATCCCAAGCCTTTTTTCATCTTCCATTACTTCTGTATCTACCCGCTCTGTTTGCAGGTTTTCAGAAGCAGCTACCTTTTTAATTGTCGGGTCCAGTACCCTTAAGAATGGCTTTCCATTTTCATAGGTAAATGTGAACTTATTGGTCAGATCGTCATTCAGGTTATAGCCATACTGTCGGAGCAGTTTATTTTTTTGCTCACTCCAGTCCTGCATCGTTTGGAAATACTGTGGACCGAATGTATTAAGTATTTGAAGGAACAAAGTTGCTTTATGCACACACAGCGGATGATCCTTTTCATTACATCCGCACGATGTATCAAAATATCTTTCTTCGTTTTGTTTTATTACTACTTTATAGGTCTCATCATTATCGGGCACTTCCGCTTCTATGGTATCATTCCTGTTGGTAGTAATGATAGCTTTTTTTTCAGTGGCCCACTCATGTGCCTTCTCCATTATCTCAGGCGATCCGAAAATGCTCAGCATTTGCAGGCTCACCTGGCGCATACGCACTACAGTATGTTTTTGATCATAAGTAATATCGGTATTTTCAAAAAAGCCACTTTGTAATATATCATTCAGTTGAAATAGCGCCGCTACCTCATGCCTGCATATGTCACCCAGGTTGTATGGGCACTGGCATCTTACAGATACCTGCTTGGGTTGCAAAAACTTTGAGACAGTTACAGTATAATAATTTTGATACAGATCATTACGTACACGAAAACGCACTTGCTCCAGCAAATGATCTACGTCAAGTAATTGGACACCAGAAGTGAGGAATATTTTTTTCCCGCGACGTACTACCTCTTCGGTGCCATAGTTATAAACATGCTTTAGCAGCGGTGGTAACGACATGAATTAATGCACAGTTCAAAAAAGGCAATCTCCAAAAATACCGAAAAAGCTGCTTATATAGTAACTAATTTGATTAAATATATGTTAAACGGACTAAATAAATAGTTTAAACACAGCGTATACTCCGGCTGCCAGAAGCGCGCTCACTGGTATGGTTAGTATCCATGCCCATAGCAGGTTAATAGTAACACCCCATCTCACCGCCGACAATCGTTTGGTTGCTCCCACACCTATGATAGATCCCGTAATGGTATGCGTAGTGCTTACAGGTATCTTTAGATTTTCTGTAAAAAACAATGTTATCGCTCCTGCGGTTTCAGCAGCAACTCCTTCAAATGGGGTAACTTTCGTTATACGCGTACCCATCGTTTTTATAATCCTCCAGCCACCGCTCATCGTTCCTAACCCCATCGCTGTATAGCAGCATAAAGGAACCCAAATAGGCATTTTATCAAATGAAGGGATGCTCCCACCCGCTATCAAAGCTGCAGTAATGATTCCCATTACTTTTTGTGCATCATTACCGCCGTGCCCTATGCTAAATGCAGCAGACGATACCAACTGCAATCTTTTGAACCACGCGGCAGACCTCGAATAATTCAGGCTACTTAGGAAAAGTGTAAATACACTCATTATTACTAATATAAGTCCAAGCAGTATCCACTTAAAATTCTTCGTATCTACAATTACGTTCCACAAATGGCTGCTGGTGTGCACTTTTAAATTGGTTTGGTTTGTTTCCAATACCTGCGATAAGAAAATGATTACCCCAACTATTATCAGTAGCGATATTATTTTAGGCAATGCTCCTTTCTTAAATGAATTAATGAACCAGATCGAAATAATAAATGCCATTAGCATACCTACCAGCGGGGCCAAAACGATAAAGCTTACAGTTTTAATTATCGGATCCGGATTGATGGAATGAAATCCCGCATGTGCTATCGCCGCCCCGGCAAACCCTCCTATCAGGGTATGCGATGAGCTGGAAGGTATGCCAAACCACCATGTAAATAAATTCCATCCTATCGAGGCTAACAGACCGGCGATAATAACCGGCATCGTAATAAAATCCGCCTTCACGGTCTTAGATATTGTATTTGCTACTCCATGATCTTTAAAAATGAAAAAAGCGGCAAAATTGAATAACGCTGCCCATAATACTGCCTGTAATGGGGTTAATACTTTTGTCGATACTACTGTAGCTATGGAATTAGCCGAGTCATGAAAACCGTTAATGAAATCAAATATGAGTGCCAGTGCTATAATAACAATTAAGGCTGTAGACATGTTTGCTGGCTGTTATGCGTATTTTATAATGATGGATTCAATAACGTTTGCTGCGTCTTCGCACTTATCTGTCACCGTTTCCAGCATTTGGTACAGGTCTTTCCGCTTAATGATTTCTACAGGACTTATCGCTGAGGAGAATAATTTTACCATAGCCATATCCAGCAGGTCATCCCCTTCATTTTCCAGGCTATTAATTAACACACATGCATCCGTTATTTTGCGCAGGTCCTTCATATTTCGCAGTTCATATACCGCTATGTGCAGCGCCTTTACAGATCTCATTATATTATCAGCAAACGCGTGTGTGGTATCATCTATTCCGTCCATATTATAGTTCAGCATACGCTTTGCCGCTCCCCATATATAATCTGCTATATCGTCGAGAGATGTGGTAAGGAAGTGAATATCTTCACGGTCAAACGGTGTGATAAAGTTTTGCCCAAGCTCTATAAATATCCTGTGGGTTATTTCATCATTCTTATGCTCCAGGTCTTCCAGGCTCTTCAATAATTTTCTTCGCGCTTCATCGTCTTTTTCCTTTGTCACTTTCATAAATATTTCGCCCATTTCTATCAGCACATTCGATACTTCTTCAAATAATCCGTAAAAAACACGGTCTTTAGGCAGGAAAAGTTTTACAATAGAGCCAAACGACATAACAATAATTTAATAAGAAAATAATAATTGCTTAACGTGCGGCAAAAATATAGCCACGGGCTGTATTATTCCTTTCGCTTTAGAAAGTTAATAATTTCTTAACCTTGAAGTAATAAATATTTTTTAATAGAAACGGACTCTTGGATCAAGCCATCCGTATACCATGTCCGTTAATAGGTTGATTATGATGAATATGAATGCGGTAAGTAGCACAGAGCCCATCACTATTGGAAAGTCAAATTTATCAAGTGCGTCCACCGTTATCTTGCCCACTCCCTTCCAGCCAAAGATATATTCCACAAAAAATGCGCCGGCTAATAATTCTGCCAGCCACCCGGATATGGTAGTTACCACCGGGTTGAGAGCATTAGGTAAGGCATGCCTGAAAACGACCTTTGTTTTAGATAGCCCTTTGGAATAAGCAGTTCGTATATAATCCTGCGATAATACATCTAATAATGCACTACGTGTAAGTTGGGTAATGATAGCCATTGGTCTTACTCCAAGCGCTATGGCCGGTAATATTAAATTTTTCAATACCAGGTGCTTACCGGTAAACGGGTCATACTCCCAAAGGCTGCCGGTCATGTTCAGTCCCGTTACATTGTGCAGTAAATAGCCAAATAGGTAAGCAATTAATAACCCTGCAAAAAAAGAAGGCATCGATATTCCGGTTACGCTGGCAGCTACGGCCGATGTGTCCAGCCAGGTATCCTTCTTTAGTGCCGCCAGGATACCCAATAATATTCCGGCAATGGTTGCAATGGTCATTGCAGCTAATGCCAATACCAGGGTGTTGGGCAATGCCTCTCCTAATACTGCGCTCACTTCCCTTTTGGTCCGGTACGACCTGCCCAGGTAGGGCCATTTTATTGCGATACATTTATTACCAGGTACAGAAAATAATTTGGCGTAATGGTATTTATGTTGCGTTGCTGCATCTTTCCCATGTATGCCTATTGGGGAAATATCATCTATATAAAGAAAGTATCTTGTTATTAGTGGCTTGTCAAGATTCAGCTCTTTCTTTACGTTTTCTATCGATGTCAGATCACTGCGTTGTCCCATCGTAAGCCTCGCCGGGTCACTTGGCAATACATTGAACAGGAAAAAAACCACGGTTACAACGCCCAGCAATACCAGCAGGCTATATCGTATCCGCCGTGCCAGGAATCGCAGCACTACTTATAGATCAGTTGTCCGTTATTAATGGTCAGGCTTTCAGGATAATCCCTGAAGCTCCACTTATGCTGCACTGTGCCATTGTCCAGCAGCATTAGCCCGGGATTAGAGCGCATTGCTGTTTTGCTCACTGTCCCGTCAAGTTCGTAGAAAGGTATATCATTCAGCTTCCATTTCTGTTGAAAAGCCATTGCATCAGGTTTGCCCGATGAGCACAATACATAAAATGGAATATTCAATTTTTCAGCCTGCATTGCCAGCGAATGTATCCTGTCCATATTATCTTCACGGGCATCGGTGGCATCTTTTACAAAAAGCAGGAGCACATATCCCTTCATGGTTAGTATCTCCTGTGTATGGTCGTTGCCATCATAATCTGTTATTACAAAATCTTTTATTTCAGGCTCTGCATTTCCCTTTTGTACTAGCTTATCTTTTCTGTCCACAAATTTCCAGGTAGTATCCTGCCATGGATAATTATCCGTGGTAAATTCTTTTTTCTGTCCATTCTTTTCATAGATAAGTACAGACTCATATTTATCAGGTACAGCGCCCGGTGGAACCTGCATTTTCTGCCATAAGTTACTGCCTGCTCTGTATGAAAGACAATCCACAAAGGGCAAATGTTCCAGTGCCCACCATTGTATCCCGAAAGCAAGCACTACGGTTAATATCATCAATGCCGTACCTGTATACCTTGCAAACAATGGTTTTATTCTTCCTCGGTAAGCTACCAACACCACACTCAGTATCAGTAAAGCTACATCCTTATAAAAAGTATCGGTGCTTGATATTTTAATACATTCGCCAAAACAACCGCATTCTTTCACTTTGCCTGTAAAAAGCGCATACCCTGTAAGAAAAGTGAAGAATATATTAAGCAATAAAAGCAAAATAGAAAACACTCTGAAACCCCATCCCAACAATACAGCCACACCAACGGTTATTTCAAATGCGATCATGAAAATGGAAAAAGCAAATGAGAAAGGCGTCATGAACATTATATGCAGAGCCTCAAAAAACTCATTCATTTTGTAGGTAAGCCCCAGCGGGTCATTTGCCTTCACAAGACCCGAAAAGATAAATAACACACCTACTACGATCCTGATAAACCAGAGAAAGTATTTCATGCCGAAAAATTAGAGTTTTGAAATTTTAAATAAATATCGCAAAAAAATTGGCATTCCTCTTTGTATATAAATTCTTGTAACGAATTATTAAGCATTCTACTTGTAACGAATTATTAAGCATTCTAATTAATAATTGTCACTCTGAACGGAACACCCGGCCTTTGTGCGCAAGCCGTGAAGTGAAGAGTCTCACTAAATAAGAGCCACGCATTACAACGAAATATCAGGAAATAGTCACTACCCTTTCGATACTAATATCTCGGCACTTTAAAATAACCATGTGTTATCGTGTGAGTAGCTCCAGAACCGTTTATGTCTGAAAATGTGCCATAGAATTGGCCTTCTATCGTCGTATCTGTAATAGCGATCACTTTTATCCGACCACCAGGAGTTATTATAAATGAAGATGTTGATGTAGCTGATTGTACTAAAAGATTTACGCTGACAGATGAATCAGATCCATTATAACTATATACTGTATTTGCAGTTGGTATTGTTGAAAAAAGCACATCGAAGGATGTATCTGAACTGTTACTCGCAGTGAATGCTGGCAATGTCAAGCCCCATGCTGGGCCTGTAATAGTCGCCTGGTACGGTACGCCATCTATTTCTGCGCTTAATGGTGCCGTGCCTGTCCAGCTCCAGCTTGTACCCGTTGGGGTGCCAGACTTATTCGCAGGTGTGTTATTTGAACTCTTTTTGCAGCTTGATGAAAATAGGATTACCAAGGCTAATGCCGCCATTACGATTGGGCTTGGTCTCATAATAATTTATTTTAGGTCTAATGTTTTAAGGGTTAGCAATCCTATTATTACGAAAATATCTCAGCTCTTATTCATTCATCTTTATCAAAGCGAATATAGCATAATTCACAATGTCTGTAAAATTAGCATCTATTCCTTCCGATACTAACGTCTTACCGTCATTGGTTAGTATTTGCTTAATGCGTAATAATTTCACCAATATCAGGTCCACAAACGATTGCTGCGACATATCCCTCCATGCTTCTCCATAATCATGGTTCTTTTGCTGCATCAGTTCTTCCACATCATTAGCTTTCTCTTCATACAGCTCTTTTGCATCCTCAGCGCTCAGTTCCGTAGGCGCATCTCCCGGAATCCCTTCTTGTATCAACGCTATTATCCCATAGTTTACTATGCCTACAAATTCGCTCTCTATACTATCTGCTATTTTTTGCTCTCCGTTTTCCTGTATTTGGCGTATGCGCCATGCTTTGATGTAAATTTGGTCTACGATGGATATAGGGCGCAGCACCCGCCACGATGTACCGTAATCCTTTGCTTTCTTTACGTATAGATCCTTGCATTGTGATACTACCTGGCGATATTGCTGCAACGTATGTTTCATCTGTGGCGACATACTACTTAAACGTTCTTGCATTTTATTTGTAACGATGAATTCCAAAAATACGCTTTTACCCATACAAACCATGCTGCAAAGTCATGGAAAACTATTGGACTTATCTCGTCCCATAGTAATGGGTATTCTCAATGCCACTCCCGATAGCTTTTACAATAAAGGCCGGGATAGCGATCTAAAAGGATTATTGCAAACTGCCGAAAAGATGGTAAAAGATGGAGCCACGATATTAGATATCGGCGGGGCTTCTACAAAGCCTGGCTCGCCATTGATAACACCAGATGCGGAGTTAAAACATATCATTCCTGTCATCAAAGGGATCCATGATCATTTCCCCGATGTTTGGTTATCGATCGATACATACAATAGTGCAGTAGCCAAAGAAGCAGTTGCCGTAGGAGTGTCTATTATTAACGATGTCAGCAGCGGCAGGTTCGATAACAATATGCTGCAAACCGTTGCTTCACTAAAAGTCCCCTATATCGCAATGCACATGCAGGGCATACCCGAAACTATGCAGCAAAACCCTCAATATGGCGATGCAGTGACAGAAGTAAAAGATTATCTGCGCCTGGTATGCGACCAATGCACACAGGCTGGCATCACAGATATAGTGATAGACCCCGGTTTTGGTTTCGGGAAAACAGTAGAGCACAATTTTCAGCTATTACGCTCCCTACACACATTCAGGACATTGGGCCGTCCCATATTAGCCGGCCTTTCCCGGAAATCAATGATCTGCAAAGCACTCAAAGTAAATCCCGAAAATGCCCTGAACGGCACCACAGCGCTCCACATGGTTGCCCTGCAGC
>Ga0134128_10011026_pt1 | contig 10819 bp, 4 predicted proteins | sample KB31754_FD_96462 | JGI IMG/M metagenome (GOLD analysis project Ga0134128, IMG submission 96462) | Terrestrial soil microbial communities with excess Nitrogen fertilizer from Kellogg Biological Station, Michigan, USA - KB3-175-4 | ecosystem: Environmental > Terrestrial > Soil > Unclassified ...
CATCTATTCAAGCAAGCCGGCGCTCAATATGTCGTTCCTGTCTTTGAACATCACGATGGATTTGCCATGTATGACAGCGGTTTGTCCGACTGGACAGCGGCGAAGATGGGGCCCAAGCGCGATGTGGTCGGTGATCTGGCCAAAGCTGTACGCGCAGAAGGAATGCACCTGGGAGCCTCCTCGCATCGGATCGAACATGACTGGTTCATGGACGGTGGGCGCAAGTTTGCGTCTGACGTGAACGATCCGAAGTACGCCGCCTTCTATGGACCGGCACAGATTCAGTTACAAGATAAGGTTGCCCCGGGAGGTAATGATCTCGACGAGGACTGGACCTACGTCAGCTCCGCTTATGCCGATGACTGGGTAGCGCGTTCGGCTGAGATCGTGCAGAAATATCATCCGGATATCATCTTCTTCGACTGGTGGATTGGTCAGGCATCTGTCCGACCCTATCTGGCGGAATTTGCCTCCTACTACTACAACGAATCATTGCAGCATGGTCCGGTTGGCATCATTACCTACAAGAATGTCGACATGCAGAGGAACTCCGGAGTACTGGATATCGAGCGTGGACAATTGTCGGAGATTCGCCCGCTCTACTGGCAGACGGACACTTCGGTCAGCAATAAATCCTGGGGCTATATTGACCACGATACGTTCAAGACTCCGGCATTTATCGTGCATCAGCTCATCGATGTCGTCAGCAAGAATGGAAACCTGCTGATGAATATAGGTCCACGGTCAGATGGCACGATCCCCGATGAGGTGCAGCAGGTTCTGCTCGACGTTGGAAACTGGCTGAAGATTAATGGAGATGCAATCTACGGCACACGCCCATGGAAGATCTATGGCGAAGGCCCGACAAAGGTCGCGGCAGGAAGCTTCCATGACACCGAGACTCAACCCTACACCGCAGAGGACTTCCGTTTCACCACAAAAGGAAATGATCTCTTCGCAATCGAACTCGCGTGGCCAACCGGTCAAGAGGCCGTCGTTCGTTCGCTTGGAACCTCAGAGCTATCGGAAGACCACATCCAGTCGGTATCCCTGCTTGGTTCGGAGGCAAAGCTGACCTATCAGCAAGGTGCTGACGGACTGCATATTCAGCTTCCGGCCAAACCCGCAGGTGACATTGCTTATGCATTTCGTATTACGCTGGACCGGGCAGCGAAGCCACCAACGAAGTGAGTCACCGCATTCGTCTGTAATTTGTCGGTGACTCTGAGCACGGAGCGGCATAGCGATGAAGAGCTATCGAACAAGCCAACCTCTATCCCTCGGGATGTTAGCGGCTACTCTGCTGCTCTGCACGGCGCATGCTCAGGGCCCTTCTCCAGAGCTCTCGAAAGCCACGCCCTCACGTTGGACCGAGACAAGCTGGTGGCCCACCAACGGAGCTCCGGCGCGAGAAGAATATGTAGGTGGGGACACCTGTTCGAAGTGTCACGGTGGTATCGCAGCAAGCCAACGAACGACTCCAATGTTCCAGGCCACGAGCCGACCGTCGGAGTCGCCGTTGCTTATGAATCACACGCGGCTTCCCTTCTCCGAGCCGGGCTATAGCTATGTGCTGTCTCGCCAGCCGAATGAGAGCAGGTTTCTGGTCAAGGATGCCACGCGAGAGATCTCGGCGCCGATCGGGTGGGCCTTTGGAATGGGCAAAGTGGCACAGACTTATGTGTTGAAGCGCAACGACCAGTACCTCGAAGGCCGACTGACCTATTACACCGGTCTGATGGCACTTGGGATAACACCCGGCCACTCAGCCGAGACTCCGTCAGATATCGAGGCTGCCCTCGGCCAACCCATCGATTCGGAGACTGTCACACGATGTTTCGGTTGCCATACGACCGCGTCGACCACCTCTGGAAAGTTCGACCCGGATCATGCCACGCTGGGACTTACCTGCGAGGCTTGCCATGGACCGGGCGCTAAACATGTGGCCGCGATAAGCAGCGGTCAACTTGACCTGGTGAAGAAGTCGATCGTTAGCCCAATGGAGCTGTCACCGGTGGATTCCGTTGAGTTCCGCGGCGCTTGTCATCGGACCCCGGCGGACGTGGCAGCCTTTTCCAACAGGGGGATTACGACCTTGCGATTTCAGCCTTATCGACTGGAGCGGAGTCTCTGCTGGGGACAGAAGGGCGATGCGCGAATTACGTGCGTTGCCTGCCATGATCCACACAAGCCGCTGGTTCGGGAGTCGTCTGCGTACGACGCGAAGTGTCTGAAATGTCACGCCAGCACGGGAAGTCCGGCCTCTTCGACACTGCTCCCCGGCTGCACCGTGGCGGCGAAAGATTGCACCTCATGCCACATGCCAAAGTATGAGATTCCGGCGGTTCACGCCTCGTTTACCGACCACTATATTCAGATCGTGCGTCCTGGCACTGGCTTCCTGCCATAGCCCAGGGGGTACCCCCTCCCCCCTACCAATAAGCCTAAAGTCTTCGAAACAAAGGATGTAGGTCTGGACTTCGGGGATTCTGGTCCACGTGTCGTGTTCAAAATAGGAAAAGCCCCGGCGATTGGCCGAGGCTCTCTAGCTCTACTTCTATTGTAGCTGGGCGGGTAGAACTAATATGCCAACTCCAAAAGACAAAATATCTGTTTGTTATGTGGGAGTTATGAAGTTATCCAGAGGTTTGGGGGCTTGACAAGCTTTCGCAATCGGAAAGATCAGGGATTTCCCCGTAACCTTTTTAGACAGGCTCAAAAAGGAAAAACCCACCCTCCTGGTTTGTCTGGAGGGTGGGTCTTGTATTGGTGGCAAGTAGGGGTTAGAAGATGAATTTCCCGCCCAGCTGCAGTTGTCGCTCTTTAGTACCATTTGCGACACTGTTGACCGTCCCAAAGCTGCTTCCATTATTCAGGTCGCTATTTGGCGTTCCCATGGTTGGATGATTGAACAGGTTGAACGCCTCAAGCCGGAACTCGAATCGTCGTTCACCCCATATAGGGAACTGGCGGAAGATTGACGCATCCACGTTGATATAGCGCGGAGAACGCAACGAGTTTCGACCGGCAGTGCCGAAGGTATATTGCGCTGGAGACGTGTAAGCCGCAGGATTGAATCCAAAGCCCTTGGGAACATTCTTGTGAGGATCACCCACAATATTGGCATGTTCATATCCAGACCAGCCCACGTTCCCAGTGTTCGCGATGTCACTGCTAATGATGGGCGTGTAGGGCAAGCCCGATCGGGCCGTGAGGAAATTGTTGAGCTGCCAATTTCCAAGGATGTAGTCAGCCACACCATTGCCCGTGGACCAGCGCTGTCCTTTGCCGACAGGAATCTGGAAGATTGTGTTTTCAGTCAGGACGTGGGTGAGGTCCGTACCGGACACTGACCGGCTTCCGTACGCGTCGGGATGATAGGGGTCAACTGGAGAACCGCCTTCTGCCCCGAACCAGCCATCGCCACCGGCGTTGATCGACTTGGACCAGGTATACCCGACAGAGTAGGACAGGCCATTCGAGTAGCGCTTATCCAATTGAAGCTGTGCAGCGTTGTAGGAAGAGGTTCCGTTGCTGCGGTCGTAAAAGGTTGGCCCAATATAGGGGTAGAGCGCTCGTGCCTGCGGATCGCCCGGTCCAGGAGTCAAGGCGGTGTTGTAGTAGCCGCCTGTAACCACCCGATGAGAGACAGACCCGACGTAGTTTGCCGTGACGGCGGTGGACGGGTTCAGTTGACGCTGTACACCGACGTTCCACTGCTCCGAGTAGGCGTTCTTGATGTTCGGATCGTAGAACCACTGCACCTGGTTGAACGGGGTAGCGGCTGGGAACAGACCACTTCCTCCACTACCAAACGGATTCTGCACGGTCACAGTCGGTGTGGGGGACGTCGCTCCGGGAGTCGTCGGCAGGTTCTGGCCATTGTTAATTAGCTGCCCGATATCGGGCCAAGAGCCTTCGATGTTCTGCGCCATCTGGGAGACAGCGGCCCAGTTGTCATAGACGATACCAAAACCGCCATGAAGTACGGTTTTATTTCCCAGGCGATAGGACAAACCGAGGCGCGGCCCCCAGTTGCCGGTGAAGTTGTGAGCGATCTTGCCGCGCGGATCGACGACCACATGAGCGGGGAGTTGACCGCCAGCGTCCGGGATGCAGGGCGCGAAGCCTCTGGATGCACAGGTTGGTGGAAGCTTCTGCAAGACGTAGGTTCCATTGGCGAAGTTCATATCGCCGGTCTCGATTCCGCCCTGCTGACCAATGGTATCGTTGGTCCCATACGGAGGAAGGAAGGAGTAGTCGTAGCGCAGGCCTGCGTTGACGGTGAGCCTGGACGTCGCCTTCCAGGAATCCTGGAGGAAAAAGTCCATCACGCCACCCGGCCGGGTCTTTTCGTTCACATTGCGACGGTTGGCCCCGTCCGGAACGCCCAGCAGGAATGAGGACAACGAATCACCAGTCCCTGGAGTATTGGGATCTGCCGTCTGCTGTGCAAGAAACGTCTGGTTGACCTGCGAGAGGGGGCTGGCGAAAGAATTGCTAATGAAGCCACCCCCTAAATGAATCTCATGATTGCGTAAAATCTTGGTGAGGACGCCGCTGATCTGATGGCTGTCTGTGGCTTTCGGTGTAAGGTTAATGCTCTCACCACCACTCGCATAACCGTTGATTCCCAGCGATGGAAGCAGGTTTCCCCCTCCATTTCCAGCAAATCCTCCGGCAAATGCACTGTTAAATCCGACCGTGGTGAAGATGTCGCCGATTGACTTGCTCCAGAAATTAGTGGAGTTGGACTGGACAGTCGTTCGGGCGTACTGCAACTGGAGAATAAGACCTGGGCTAAAGACGTGCACGTAACTACCTCCCCAGTTACGGGCAGGGACGGAATTTTCGCCTTTCAGCCCGGGAAGGCCGCCTGAATGGGTCACCACGTTGTTGATCATGCTGTAGCGGAACCACGCAGAGTCGTTCTTGAACAAGTGCTGGTCGATTCGGCCGGTGAACTCGTTCTGAGTTTGCACTGTCGGAGTGGTGTCGATGGCGTTGTCGCCATTGCTGTCGAGGGGTGGACCCGCAGTGGGATAGACGAACTTGGCATAGGCCACCATGCGCTGATCGATCCTGTTTGTCGGTATCTGGTTCCCCGCGAAGGGAGTGCGAAGGTACTGGCCGGGATGTGCAGGGTCGGCGATGGTGGAGTACGGATCGTAGATCTGAGGAGCACCGCTCTCGTCACCAGCCAACTGTGCCGCCGTTGGAACCTTCAGCAAAGTGCTGCTGGCAGCGTTATATCGAAAACCCTGGTAAGCGACGAAGAAGAATGTTTTGTCCTTCCCCTTGTATAGCTTTGGAATCCAGACTGGACCGCCGATAGCTCCACCAAACTGGTTCTGGTGAAAAGTAGGTTTCTGACTGGAGGATGGCAGGAAGTACGGACGGGCATCGAGTGACTCATTGCGGAAATACTCCCAAGCCGAGCCGTGGAAAGAGTTGGTGCCGGATTTGCTAACGACGTTGACGACGCCACCCAGCACTGATCCATACTCGGCGCTGTCGGTGTGGGAGACGACTTTGACCTCCTGAATGGCATCGATGATGGGAGGAACCGCATAGGTGCTCAGAAGACTGCCGAAATTATTGAGGCCATCGGTCAGGAAGAAGTTACTGCGGTTCGTCTGTCCGTTGATTGCAGGAAAGGTGAACGCCGCACCCTCTGCGACAGGTGCGGAGAATCCGCCCCCGCCCATGCCATTGTTTTGACCTGTGCTGACCGGCACAACGCCAGGAGTCAATGAAAGCAGTGAGGTAAAGTTGCGGCCATTGGTCGGTAGATCGTTGATCTGTTTGGTGGCGAGCACAGTACCGAGGTTCGAACTGGTCGCATCCAGCTGCTGCCCCTCTGCCTCGACGGTCACGACCGTGCTCTCCGACCCGATGGCCAAGGCGAAATCGATCGTTCCCGTCTGGCCCACGGCAAGCACGAACTGCGAGACTTGTTTCGGACTGAAGCCCGTTGCGGACGCTGCAACGGTGTACCTGCCGGGCGTGAGATTGGTGAAAACATACTCGCCGGCGCTGTTGGTCACGGTGGTACGAACCACCGAGGTATCCACTGCGGTCAAGGAGATCTTTGCGCTGGGCACTACGGCGGCGGTCTGGTCGCGAACCACTCCGTTCAGTGACGCGGTCGAGAGTTGGGCAACCATCTGCGCGGGGAGTAGCAGCAGAACTGCACAACTAAGCCAGCTAGCGATTCGAAGCGCTTTATTTGTAATCGCTTTCATGTACACCCTCCAAAAGTCTTTCCCAAAACAGCCTTTTTTGTAATTTGAGGCCCAAGGAACGTCCAGCTTGATCGTCCGGACTTGTTCCTTTACTTTTACGTTAACTTAGCTCGATGACACTTTTATCTGTCCACTAGATTCGTGTCAAGGATAAAAATCAATTTTTGTATGGATATTTTTGTCCATCTTAAGGTGGAGCCGAAATCCCTCGATTTTGCCTCCAGCCACGACCCCAATTCTGGCACCCCAGGCGAACCGCTCCAAGTCAATGAGTAGGGGCATCGCTGTAAAGTGGTGTAAAAGAATGGCTGATGTTCTAAGCTCCTCTGAATGAAACGAATGGATACGAGGTTTACCGAGACTCCGCGATACCGGCCGATGAGGTGTCTTGGGTGGATGCTGTGTGGTGTGCTCGCGAGCCTTTTTCTGGTGGACGGATTCGGGCAAACGCAGAAGGTGGCTGGCAATACAACACCAGATCCAGGGGCAATAGTTGTTGGGGATCGCGATGGCTATGTGGGATCGGCAAGTTGTTCTCGGTGCCATCTTGGGATTTACAAGCAGTTTTCGCGGAGTGGTATGGGGCGCTCCATGTCCCCTGTTACACCTGAGTGGATAAAAACGTTGCCCGCTCCAGCGGATCTCTATGATGCCAAGCTCGATCGCCACTTTGAGGTTCGTGCCCGAGACGGGAAGCTCTACCAGAGTGAGTACCAAACAGACGCGGAGGGAAAGGATATCTTTCGCGACACGCGGGAGCTCGATTGGATCATCGGAGCAGGAGCCAACGGATTGGGGGCGCTGGTGCAACGGGATAACTACCTGTTTCAGGCGCCGCTGTCCTTTTATTCGAAAACCGGGACGTGGGGACCGTCTCCGGGGTACGAGTTTGGGGACTACGGATTCAACCGTCCAATCCTGGCCGGATGCATCTCGTGCCACAGCGGCCGCCCCCGGCCAGTCGCCAATACCAATGGAAAATTCGAGACGCCTCCGTTTAGCCAGTTGGCCGTCGGCTGTGAAAACTGTCACGGCCCCGGAGCGACACACATTCACGCGATGGAGTCAGGAAGCTCCTCGGGCACGGGCAATGCCATTGTCAATCCTGCACGCCTCAGCATGGATTTAGCGAACAACATTTGTATGTCTTGCCACCAGACCGGCAATATACGCGTGTTCCAGGAGGGTAAGACGTACCAGGACTTCAGGCCGGGCACACCGCTGGACCGTGTCCTTTCGATCCTGATGGTTCCACCTGACAAGGCATCTCCTCCGCAGGCCGATCATCTGGAGCACTTCTACTCGATGACCTTGAGCAAGTGCTATCGCTCCAGTGGCGGACGCATGGGGTGTATCACCTGCCATAATCCACACGTCGAGCCCTCGAAGGAAGAGGCGCCAGCCTACTTCAACGCCAAGTGCATGACCTGTCATACGCAACAAAGTTGCACGCTTCCAGTTGCTGCTCGGCAACGCACCACACCTGCAAACAACTGCATCGGATGCCATATGCCGAAGCGCGATGTGCAGGTGATTTCGCACTCCAGCATCACCAACCACCGGATTCTGGCTCGCCCTGACGAAGACTTTCCCGAGAGCGCCTTTCACCAGACCACGGCGGCGCTGCCTGATCTGATTCACCTCAACCCCATCCCCGGAAGCAAGGAGGATGTGGTCCCGCCGCTTACGCTGTTGCAAGCCTACGGCGAACTCGCGGCAACAAAACCGGAGTATGTTGCTCCCTATTTGAAGGTGTTGGAGCAACTGGAGCAGAGCAAGCCAGACAATGCCCTGGTGCAGGCTGCTCTTGGCCGCAGGGAGCTAAAAAGCGGCAAGGTACAGGAGGCGGTTGATCATCTACAGCGTGCCTTGAAGCTTGGGGCGCAACAGGCTACGGTGTACGGAGACCTGGCCGAGGCAACGACCAGACTGGGCCACCCCGAGGAAGGACTTGCGCTGCTGCAAAAGGCGACAACACTCGATCCATTCAATCCCCAATTGCAGAGAAGTCTGGTGGTGCGCCTCATCGCGATGAAGCAATATGCGAACGCTCTCGTTGCGATGGAGCATTATCTGGAGATCTTCCCCCAGGACTCGTATGTGCGGAAGATGCTGACGCTCGCGAAAGGAGCGCCTTCACAGAAATGATCGCGTCTTGTCCATTGCGAGCTTTCCTCCAGAAAGCACCTTTCTACGCCGTGCCAGGGCTGCTATTCCTCGTCTGCGCTCCGGGACTGATTGCACAAAATGTGGATGGGATTCGCTTTGAAAATCGCCAGCCGCACTCGGGCGTCGATTTTGTGTTGAACAATGGCACCACCAGCGACAAGCCGATCATCGACAGCATTCCGGGCGGCGTCGCACTGCTGGACTACGACAACGACGGCTACCTCGATATCTTCTTCACCAACGGCGCACAGATTCCCTCGCTCGCCAAAGAAAATCCCGGTTTTTATAACCGGCTTTATCACAACAATCACGACGGAACGTTTACCGATGTCACCGAACACGCAGGTCTGCGAGGTGAAGGCTACAGCATCGGTGCAGCGGCAGCAGACTTCGACAACGATGGATGGACCGATCTCTATGTCACTGGGATCAATCGGAACATCCTGTACCACAACAATCACAACGGAACCTTTACCGACGTGACCGAGCACGCAGGCGCGTCGGGAGTGGATGCCCAGGGTAAGAAGCTGCTGGGAGTCTCCGCTGCCTGGGTCGATTACGACAACGATGGCCTGCTTGATCTCTTCGTGACGAACTACCTGGATTGGACACCCGAGACCTCCCGGGTCTGTGGCGAACCCGGCAAGCGGCTATCGTGCCCCCCTTCGCTCTATCTAGGCGAACCGAGCTTGCTCTATCACAACAATGGCGATGGCACCTTCACCGATGTCTCCGGGGAGACGGGTATCGCCAGCGAGATCGGCAAGGGCATGGGCGTCGCCATTGCAGACTACGATGGCGATGGATGGATAGATATCTTCGCCGCAAACGATAATCAGCGAAACTTTCTGTTCCGAAATCGCAAGGGCAAGGGCTTCGATGAAGTGGGCGTGGAGGCTGGGGTGGCCTACACCGAAGATGGCATTCCGGTGTCGAGCATGGGCGCCGACTTTCGCGACTACCGCAACGACAGCCACCCGAGCCTGTTCATCACGGCGCTCGGCGGCGAAACCTTCCCCCTGTACCGCAACGAGGGAAACGGGTTCTTCAGCATGGACACGTATCCCGCCAAAATCGGCTTTTCAACATACAAAATGAGTGGCTGGGGAGCTGGCATCTACGACCTTGATAACGATGGGTTCAAAGACCTGTTCAGCGCAAATTCACATGTAAGCGAGAACGCCGACATCGATCCGCAACAGCACTACCGACAGGCTAACGCTGTCTTTCTTAACCTGCGCAACGGAACTTTTCAAGATGTAAGCGCACAGGCTGGCGCAGCGATGACATCGCGCGCAGCTCATCGCGGTGCGGCTTTTGGCGATTTTAACAACGATGGCAGGGTCGATGTTGTCGTCTCTGCAATCGGAAGTCCGGTGGAACTGCTCTACAACACGTCTGTCGGCGGTAATCACTGGCTGACAATTCAAGCTATCGGAGTGAAGAGCAATCGCGACGGTATCGGCACGCAGATCAAGCTCACCTCTACGTCCGGCGCAGCGCAATACAACGAAGTAACCACCGCGGGAAGCTATGCGAGTTCTTCGGATAAGAGGGTCCACTTCGGCCTCGGGCGTGACAAGGTCGTGAAGGAGATTGAACTGCGCTGGCCTAGCGGGACGATTCAGGTTCTGCACAACGTGAAGGCGGATCAGATATTGAAGGTAACTGAGGGTGCGTCATGAAGATGCTCTGGCTTTGCGTTCTCTGCATCGCGGTGGCCGTCCCGGCTGCGTTCGCAGACAGTTGCACCGGGGCCGAGACCCAATTGAAAACTATCGCCAGCGATCTCGGGCGCAATGCCGTAAAAGCCGCTGAAGATATGCTCACGCCACTTGAGAGGTCGCATCCAAAGTGCTCTCAACTTTTGTTGGCACGTGCTCGGATCAAGACGGCTCAAGGGTCCACCGCAGAGGCGCAGGATCTGTTCATCCGCTACCTGGCTCAGGCGCCGGACGAGCCCACCGGCATGGCTTACTTTGCCCGCTTCCTGATCGATCAGGCGCAGTACCAGCAGGCCGACGATCTCTCGGCCGGTGCGCTCGATAAGAGTCCCTCCAATCCTGCGGCGCTGGCTGTGCGTGGTCAGATTCTGGATATGAAGCGGCAGCCCCAACTCGGCCTAACGCTGCTGAAAAGATCCTGCGAACTCGATCCCAACAATGTCGACGCACAGTTTCAGCTTGGAGTTCTGTATGATCGCGCCAAGCGTCCAGCCGACGCAGTCCAACACTTTCAGAAAGTCGTCGATCTCGACCCGGAGTATGCCCCTGCGTGGGACTACCTCGCGCTGAATCTTGAACCTCTTGGCGAAGAAGACCGCGCCGACGCTGCCTATAAGAAGGGTCTAGCAGTGAATCACGAAGGATCGCGCTTCGACGCATTTCTCGATTACAACTATGGGC
>Ga0134128_10011027_pt1 | contig 10818 bp, 12 predicted proteins | sample KB31754_FD_96462 | JGI IMG/M metagenome (GOLD analysis project Ga0134128, IMG submission 96462) | Terrestrial soil microbial communities with excess Nitrogen fertilizer from Kellogg Biological Station, Michigan, USA - KB3-175-4 | ecosystem: Environmental > Terrestrial > Soil > Unclassified ...
CCATCATGGGCCACGTTCAGCACGACGAGCGGTCTTCTCAGCGGAACTGCCGTGAAGGGCACATATAACGGGATCGTGATCTCGGTGACCGACGGGTGTGCAAGCGCATCGCTCCCTGCGTTCGCGATCAAGGTCAACTGATCCGGCGGTCTTCTGCTGCGATGACCATTGGCGGTTGCCGTCGACGTCATTGAGGTTGATGGACGCTCTCAAGATCAGGAAGGCGATCGTCGTCGCGGCTGATGGCGCACGAGGAAAAGGGATCGGCCGGCGGCGGGGCTACCCGGGAGCTATATGGCGGCTATCCCCACACGTCCGGCACTCGAGTTGCCAGATCGCGTGACAAGCCAGATGAAAGGAAAGCGGACGGCCGTCTCGCGGATCAGAGACTTCGTACTCGATATGCTGCTGCTCGATCGGCAGCTCGCAAACACGGCAGATGGCGCCCGAGCCGTATCCTGCCTGTATCGAGTGCGGGAAAATCACCGGCAGCCGCCCGTCAGCGATGCGCTCGCGAGTCATCGAACGAAGACTGTCGTCAGGGAGAGATCGTCCCTGAGGCATAAAAGCCTCCCGATGTGACTCTGACATGCGAGCGAGCTGCCGCGCGAGAGGCGAGATCATTAAACGGATGGGGCCTGCTCGAATAGGCGGTACGATCATGAGGTCACGTCCGGATTGAGTAATTGCGGTATCTGGCTCAATCCTGAGTCGAGGAGGGCAGCGGCCGATTCCTATTGGACGGTGCTAACGTTCGCGGGCGTGTGTTTGTGTTCCGCGGGACGCCGAAATGGTTCTTGCCGCAGGCCGGATCACGCGTTTGTCGTAGGGCGGGATGCAGGCATTCACCGAATGCTCGCCAGCTGGCGCAAGAAGCTATGTCACTCCTCATTGCAACTGTCGAGCGCTATTGGGTGCCGAGCGGCTCCGCTTTCGTGTTCGCGTATCCCGCATACAGGCTATCGAGCACCGACGTGACGGCCTCGAGAAGGGAGTCGTCGTCGGGCTGCAACGAGCGTGCTCCGGCCATGATCGTCGCGAAGCCAGGACCCTCTGCCGTCGGGATGCCCCCAAGGTCCAGGTGATGGACCATGGCTCCCAGGCGGGACAGAGCCTCGTTCTGCTCGAGCCCGAAGGTTGCGAGGAGCACCTCGAAAGTCACCTTGTTGCCGGTGTGAGTGAACTCCGCTCCATCAAAATCGAAGCCTACGGCTTGCTTCGGGACTTTCTTGATGCTCTTCAGCCAGAGAAACTTCGCCTTTTGATCGATGAAGCGGCGAATGAGCCAGGCGGAGGCGACGCGATCGATCCAGAGCCGCTCGCGCGTTACCCAGGTGCGGCCCGCGTACGCCTTCGGATCGCGACGGCGGATCCTGTGACGGGCAGGGTGGGGCTCATCTGGCGCGAATCGGGCATTGAGCGCGGCTTCTGCATCGGCCAATGCGCCCTCCACCTGATCGCGCGACGGGCCCGGGAAGTAGTCACGTGTGACGACGGACGCGACCTCCCGGCCCAGAGCGGCAAGGCGCTGCCGCGCTTCATTCTCGCGAAGCTTTCCCATCCCGCGCTTGAGCGTGCCAATGTCGCGCAGGATCTGCTCGTAATCCACCGTGCGGTCGAAGAGACGGGTGAATGTCGCCTGTTGCTCGGGCGATTCGCTCTCGAACGGGAGCAGGTGTGCGGTACCACCGGCGGAGCGGATTTCGACCGCCTGCTGGTCGAGCACGCGTCGGGACGAGCCTGAATTCGGCAAGAGGTACACGCCATCGCGTAACAGACCGGCGCCTATGGCTTTCATTGCGCGCCAGAGTCGCATGCGCAGCGTCGGATTGTGGCCGCTCAGGTTCGTGATGAGCATCAGCCAGGCCGGGGCTTTGAGGATCATGTAGTGATTGTGACTCGATGGTTATAGAATCTACCAGGACTCGCCGCCCGTGTGCGGCAGCCGGTCCCGGAGATCCGATGATCAAGCATATCGCGGCAAGCACGATCTGCATCACCACGAATCCGGTCCTCGGGGCGTTGCGCGAGAATGGAATCGAGGTGACTGCGCTGCACGGCCACATGATCGGCGAGTCGCCGAGGCTCTTCTTCATGCATTTCTGGGCGAACGACGACGCTCAGAAGCTGGCGCGAGGATTGCGTGCCGGGCTCGAGCGCGCGAATGTGAAGCGCGGCTCGTGACAGGTCGCAGGCTGCTCGCGGCGCTCGGCCTGACAGCCGCAATTGCTGTCGCTTCGCGGGCTGGCGCGGCCGGTCGGCCGCAGCCGGCGGAACATGCGCGCCCTGCCGATCAGGGCAAGTCGATGCCGTTGCGACTCGAGGCGAAAATTCCGCTTGGGAGCGTGCGCGGTCGGCTGGATCATCTCGCTGTGGACCTTGGCCGCCGACGTCTTTTTGTCGCGGAGCTGGGCAACGATGCAGTCGGTGTGATCGATATCGAGCAGGCGAAAGTAATCCGTACGATCTCGGGGCTGCGCGAGCCGCAGGGCATCGGTTACCTACCCTCAGCGGATACGGTGTACGTTGCGAACGGTGGGGACGGAACCGTGCGCTTATTTCACGGTACGACTCTCGAGCCTGAAGGGGAGATCGCGCTCGGGGACGATGCCGACAATGTTCGTGTGGCTACGGAGTCGCAGCGAATCTTCATCGGCTATGGATCGGGGGCGCTAGCGATCATCGACCCGGCCAAGCGGGCCAAGATCGCAGACATTCCGCTCAAGGCGCATCCCGAGAGCTTCCAGCTCGCGCCGTCGACGAACCTGATATTCGTCAACGTGCCCGAAGCCGGTGTGATTGCAGTGGTGGATCGCGCTCGGACGCGCCAGGTGGCGAGCTGGCCGACGGACGGGCTCCGCGCGAATTTTCCGTTGGCGCTCGACGTGACGGGTGCACGTCTCCTTGCCGTCTTTCGGCACCCTGCGAAGCTTGGTGTATTTCAGACGCGCGATGGGCGTCGGATCGCATCGATGGGTACGTGCGAAGACTCAGATGACGTATTCATCGACGCGAGGCTCAATCGCGTGTATGTCATTTGCGGAGAGGGAGTCGTCGATGTGTTCGGGGCGCACGGAGACGACTACTCGCTGCTCGCCCGTATCCCTACACGTGCAGGAGCCCGCACCGGCCTTTTCGTGCCGGAGCTAGATGAGCTCTTTGTGGCTGCCCGTGCAATCTCCAGCACGCCAGCAGAGGTGTGGGTGTATCGCTCGCAGCCCTAGCAGGGCGAAAGGGGATCGGCGCACTTCCGCGTCCTACGCCGTACGGCTCGGGGCGCAACCCTTCATCCAACCAAATTTGTGCGAAATGCGGCACGGGCTTTGCGTTACGTCCCGCGCGGCTTGCGCTTCCGAAGTGAGGTTAAGTCATCATGGCTGCACGCGTAACCATTGCAGGTCATCCAGTTCATGCGCTTCTGGTGAACATCCCTATTGGCCTATGGGTCTTTACCTTGACCTCGGACGTAGTTTTTGGAGTGACCGGCGACCTGCGTTGGCAAGCTACCGCATACTTCACGCTCATCGGTGGCATCGCGGGGGCGCTGCTTGCCGCAGTGTTTGGACTAATCGATCTCCTGGGGCTGCCGGGGCCGCGCGAGCGACGCATCGGAATCTTTCATATGACGCTGAATCTCGTGATCGTGGCTGTTCAGGCCATCAACTTCGGCCTGCGGGCGACCTCACACGCAACATCGGCTCTGACGCTCGCGTTGTCTGCCCTGGCCGTTGCAGCGCTTTTGGTCTCTGGTTGGCTCGGTGGACAGCTCGTCCATGTGCTTGGCGTCACGCAGCCGGACCATGCCAAATCCAAACCGCCAGCGCTGCACTAAGCGGTAAAATCTTCTACGCTGGGACGATATATTCTTCCATTAGCGCCCCGACTGATGGTGCCGATCAGAACCGTCATCCAATCCCCGATCGCCACTTTGCCGAGCAGTACGCATGCACCGAGGATGCTGCCGATAGCCGCGGCATAGGCTCCCGGAGCCACCCGCGCTCGCCGACCGGCTCGCGCTCCATCTGTCCGACTAGGGCGGCGGGACCGCCGAATCCGAGAAAGCCGAGCCGCAGGAAATACAGCACGAGCGGCTTCAGCGCGCGTTGGCCTGGCACTCAGGTCCTCCGATGGTCCTCAAGGCTACGCCTGGGCACGCAATCATTGCTGGCAAAACCAGGTGCGGTCGAGGCCTGCGTGAAACCCTTTTTGCCAATCCGGTGACTTACGAGCGGAGCGGCTGGGTCCGCGTTGCGAAGGCGCTTTAGCTTGACTTTGAGCGCGGAGACTCGGGCGAGAATTGCCTTTGGCGTGTTGGTTGTCGCTGGCGCGGCAGCGGGGCTCATTTGGTACCTGGTAGCATACAGCCGCTACACGACCTTTGAGGTCCGTACCCGTGATCCGGTCTCGGGTCTGATGGCCGACGCCCCCGTCGAGTTTCACGGTGTTCCGGTAGGGACGGTGAAGCACGTGGAGCTGGTCGATCCCTACACGGTCGAGCTATTGCTGAGTGTCAGGCGCGATGCCCCTATCACCAGGGCCACAATCGCGACCGTTACGACTCGCGGGCTTGCCGCCCGAGGCTTCATGGGCTACGCATACGTTGCGTTGGAGGATGTCGGTACTGACACGCGACCGCCGATATCGCCGCCTGGCGGGCAATTTCCAATGATCCCCGCCGCACCCTCGCGATCTCTGACCATGGACGCCGCTGTCGACGTGGCGACCCAGGACGTGCAGCAATTGACTGATCTGCTGCATTCCGTGCTCGACCAGAAGACGGTCGCATCGCTCAAGGAATCGCTGAACGAGCTGCAGACGATAACGCAGGCGCTCACCGAGCACAGCAAAGAGCTGGACGCCATCATCCAGCATGCACAAGCCGCCACCACGAATGCGGCAGCGGCGAGCCGCCGCATCAGTCCGCTTCTGGAGTCGAGCCAGCAGGCGGTCGAGGCCATGCAGACCGAGGTTCTGCCCGAAGCAGATCAGACCCTCGTCAAGCTGCACGAGTTGTCCAACTCACTCGAGGAGATCACGGCCGAGATTCAGCGCGACCCCGCGGTCCTGGTGCGTGGCAGGAAGCCGCCGCCGCCAGGTCCAGGTGAACAAAAGTGAGGGCATCGCCGCTGCGCATGATGATCGCGGGATTCCAAGCGGCGGGCGTCTGCATCGCGATCCAGGGCTGCGCACTCCTGTCCCCCCCGAAGCTCGCAATCGAGAAGTCCGTCTTGAATGAGCTTCCGACCGCCGTGCCTCATCGCGATACCGACGCAGATACGGTCCTGGTATTCCCGCCGACAGCGATGCCGATCTACGACACCGTACTGATGGCATACAGGACGGAGCCCCGGGAGATCGCTTATTTCAGCCAGCGCCAGTGGGGCACGACGCCGTCTCGAATGATTCAACCCCTGCTCGTGACGACGCTCGAGAAGACTCATTCATTCCGCGTCGTTCTGGTACCGCCTTACACGGGTCCGTATACGTATTCCTTGCGTACGGAAATTCTCGATCTCGTACAGGATTTCACGCCGAAGTCGGCGACTCTGTTGCTCTCCCTGCGGTTTCAGCTCGCCGGGTACGGAGCGAGCCGGGTGATCGCAACGCGGCACGTTTCGGTGCGCGAGCCGATGCTTCAGAGGAACTCCCGCTCGGGAGCCCTGGCCGCTAATGAGGCAACCGCAAAAGCCCTGCAACAGATGGCTGAGTTCGTCCTGGAAAGCACCGCGCCGAATGCGGTGCCAAAGGGGAAGCCTTAGCCATCGGCGCCGGGAAGCATCTTTTTCAGCGTAGCGTCGCGCAAGAGAAAATGGTGCCTCAGGGCCGCGCCAATGTGCGCGAGCATGCAGGCGATCAGGCCGAAGGCGAGCGCAGCGTGCACCTGAATGCAGGTCTGAAACAGAAGATCACTGCGGGCTACCAGATCGGGCAGGGTAGAGAGGCCCAGAACGGATACCGGGATGCCGGCCGCGGAGGACATCACCCAGCCGGTCACGGGGAGTGCGAACATCAGCCCGTAAAAGCACAGGTGAACGAATCGCGCGACGACTTTCTGCCACTCGGGCAGTGTGTCGACCAGGCGGGGCAAGGCATTGGCGAAGCGCCAGAACAGTCTCGGCGCAGCGATGACGAAGGCGACTATTCCGAGCTCTTTGTGGACGAGGATGAGGCGGATCTTCCACGCGTTGTAGCCGGCATCCGGTAGGCTGACCATGTAAAGGCCCATCGCGACGAGGCCGATGAGCAGCAGGGCCATCAGCCAGTGCAGTGCGATCGCCACGGCGCCGTAATGCTGCTCGGAATTTAGAAGCCGGATCATCAGCTCTGCAATCGGATGGCTTGCAATGGGCTGGGTAGTGCTCGTACCCGGCTGCGGTCGCGCAGGGAGCGACTGGCAGCCACCCGGCGGGGCTCCTGCCGGGCGGCGCGATAGGCCAAGCAGGCGAATGGCACCAACACCTACCGTCCGTGCCAGTCCGCTGAGCACGCCCGCGAGGGCGGCTGCCAGTCGCAAGTCGCTGCAAGCCCGGCTAATCGTAGGTATCCAGTTCGTTGCGAAGGGTTCTCAGCGCCCGCCTGCCAACGTGGCTGCTGGTTTCCGTCCCTGGAGTTGCCCTCGAAATCACCATCCGGTAAAAGGGGGCACCTCTCCTTGGGGAGTACCCGCCCGGCTAGACCGGGTCGCGCGTCAACACACTTGGACGCAAGTCCATGGCGTGCGAGGCCCTCGGGCATGGCGAGAACAACGGCAGGACGTCCGGCTGCGAGCGACGGAGGAGTCCGGCCGTGGTCTTTGGCCCGCTCGGCTTGGACTTCCCCGGTGGAATCTTTCCTGATTTCGGTCGCGACCGTGGCGATCGCCGAGATGGGCGATCGCACGCAGCTTTTTTCCCTGATGCTGGCTGCTCATTATCGAAAGCCTCGTCGATAGGGAATACTGACGGCTATTGCACATGAGAATTAGTTGCAATTGCGATCTGCCGCCTTAGAATTCGAAATTTTCGCCATGGCTGGTCCCGTGTCCCTGCACTTTGGAATGCTGTTGCTCTTGGGTTTCGTTGCCGGCGCGACCATCTTGCTCGGCCTGCCGGTCGGCCGGCTGAAGTCCTTCAGCAGTCTGTGGCGTAGCAGCCTCAGCATGCTCGCCGCGGGCATTCTGGTGTTCCTGCTCGTCGAGATTCTGGGCGAGGCAACTGGGCAGACGGCGGCAGCGCTGCGTGCCACTCCGGGCGGATCTACCGCGCCGGCAATCCTTTTAGCCATTCTGCTGATTGCGGGGTTCTGGACGGGCCTCGTCGGTTTAGTGGGTCTCGAGCAGCGCTTGATTCGCTCTGCCACCGAAGCTGCGCCAGAGCAGCTTTCCTTCATGATTGCCGTTGGAATCGGGCTTCATAATCTGAGCGAAGGACTTGCCATCGGGCAAGCTTATCTGCAGGGCCTATCCGGGCTCACCTTCAGCCTCATATTGGGGTTCGCGCTACACAACGCTACCGAAGGCTTCGGGATCGTAGGCCCGGTCCTACAGAAGGGAAGGACGCTCTCGTGGCGCACCCTTCTACTTCTCGCGGTGATCGGAGGTGGACCCACTTTTGTGGGGACGCTGCTCGGCAGTCTCTGGACTTCCACTTACCTTTCAGTCGCCGTGTTGGCGATGGCGGGCGGCGCCTTGCTCTATGTGCTGAAGGAGCTCTTTGCCGGAGTGCGGAGGGAAGCCCGGCAGATGGTGATCATGACCGTCGTGGCGGCAGGATTCATTGTCGGCTGGAGCACGGAGCTGATCGCGGATGCAGGACTTGCGGCTGGCGGAAATACACCGTCGGGAACCGCAGTCGACGCCGATGGTGACGTGATCGCGATTCCGACCGCAGGACTCGGTCCTCACGTCTCGGAGGCTTCCATGGCTGTGCAGAATCGCGCCAGCAACGCGACGTTGCATGAGCAGGAGCTAAGACCTGAAGTACTTCCCGACGGCACCCGCCGCTATACCCTCACGGCTTCTGTGTTCCCCTGGGCGCTGTATCCCGGCGTCACCGTCGAGGCCTGGGGCTACAACCATCAGGTACCCGGCCCGTTGCTGCGCTTGTGGGTGGGCGAGAGAGTCGAAATCGACGTGCACAACGAGCTGCCGCAGCCGACCACGATCCATTGGCATGGCATGGCCGTGCCGAACGCGATGGACGGCGTGCCTGGTGTTACCCAGCCAGCCATACCGCCGGGCGGCACTTTCGTTTATCGGTTCACTGTGACAGAGCAGATGATCGGCACGCATCATTATCACTCGCACGTGAACGATGATTTCCAGATGGATGCGGGCCTTTATGGACCGCTCATCGTCGATCCGTCGCCGCGGACAACCGAAGCCAACGAGATCGATGCGCTCTATGTGATCGGCGCCTTCAAGATAGGCGGCAGCGAAGAGGAAAATGCCTTTGTCCTGAACGGCAAGGCTTATCCGGATGCGCCAGCCTTATTCGTGCCGCAGGGCGCGAAAGTACGCCTCAGGCTGATCAATGCCAACGCAGAGCAGAGTCATGTCATGCACTTGCATGGCTACACGTTTGAGGTTGATGCGCTAGATGGCAACCCGCTGGCGACGCCCATCAAGGCAAATACGGTAACGCTCGCGCCTTCCCAAACGGCGGACATCGTGTTTACGGCCGCCAATCCAGGTTCGTGGATGTTTCACTGCCACATCTTGGATCACACCATCAACCCTGGACCTAATGGTGATGGCTCGGCCGCGCACATGGTCGGCATGGGCGGCCTCGTCACGTTCGTCGATGTGATGTCGCAAGAAAAAGCGCCGCAGGATTACGTTGCCGCCGGGTCGATGATGCATATGCCGTAACTGTGCGCCTCGCGGCACGAGCTTCCGCGAGTGCCTGAACCTGCGACATTCGCCGGTCCTCGCGGCGAAGCCGGCGCAGTCCCAAGTGGCTCTGCTTATTGCCATCCAGGGTGAGCCTGCGCGGGAATCGTGTTCCCTCAATGCACCAGATCCGCGCGTTCGGGGTGACCGGAGAGGCGTTCGGTTGATTCGCGATCCCGCCTACGAGCGCACGGACGGGAGCGTGAACGACACCGTCGTACCCCACCCAACTGTGCTCGTGGCCCAAATGCGCCCGCCGTGCGCCTCGACGATCCCCTCGCAGATCGCCAGGCCGAGACCGGCGCCCGCGGAGCCCTGCTGACTCGCCTGCCAGTAGCGATCAAAGATATGAGGGAGATCCGCTTCCGCGATCCCGCTGCCCGCATCCTCGACCGAGATGCGCACCGCGTCTCCGGCCATCATTGCCTGCACCGTGATCTTTCGACCTTCGGGAGTGAACTTTAGAGCATTGCCGAGGAGATTCGAGAGCACCTGCATCAGGCGCTCGCGGTCACCGACCACCACCGGGAGGCCGGCCTGGATCTCACTGCGGATCGCAACCTGTCGGGCGAGCCCCTCTCCCTCGAATTGTTCCAGCGTGTCGGTGATCAAGGCCTGAAGTTCGACGGGTTCCCGCCGGACGCTCAGTGTGCCGGCTTCGATGCGCGCGACATCGAGCAGGTCCGCGATCAACCGCTCCATCGTCTTCGCGCAACGCTTCATGACCCCGATGGAGCGTCGCCTGTCATCGCGTTCAGCGGTCTGCCCGAGCAGCGCTTCGGTGCAGAGGGCGATCGTGTGAATGGGATTGCGGAGGTCGTGCGCGACTATGGCCAGCACGTCGTCGCGAGCCCTCGTGGCCCGCTCGGCCTCACCCCGAGCGCTCTGCTCGAGCGCCAAGGCCGCACGCAGCTGTGCCGCGTTTTCGGACAGCGCGCGCTCAATATCCAGCCGCTCGGTGACGTCCGTGTCAGTGCCGAACCATCTCGTGGCCTTGCCATCGCCTGAGCGAAATGGCATTGCCCGGACGAGGAACCAGCGGTAAGTACCATCCTTCCGCCTCACCGGGACCGTATACTCCCAAGGCTCTGAGCGCGCGCTGGCCGACGCTTGCACGTCGTACACCCGTACGCGATGGTCCGGATGAAGCGCCAGCCGCCATCCCAGGCCGAGGCTCTGATCGGACCGCAGCCCGGTGAACTCGTACCAGCGGTCGTTGTACCAGTACCTGCGCCCGTCGCCATCAGCTATCCAAGCCATTTGGGGGATCGAGTTCGCCAAAGCCCGGAACTCCGCCTCCCGCTCCCGTAGTCGGCGCGTGACGTCCCGCTGAGCCGCCGCGTAGCCCGCCATTTGCACCGCGTGACGGCAGGTCGCCCCCAGGCGCTCGGGCGTCATCGACGCTTTCACCAGATAGTCCAGAGCTCCCGCCTTCATGAAATCGGCGGCAATCTGCTCATCCCCACGCCCGGTCATAATGATGACCGGCATGTCGCTCGCTATTTCCCGGATGTTTTGCAGCAGGGCCAGGTTGTCGACCCCCGGCATGTAGTAATCGAGGATCACGCAATCGAATGCGCCGGGACGGATGACGGCATGGGCATCCGCAGCGGTCTCCGCCTCGTCGACGGAAACCGCAACCCCGCTTTGCACGAGACAGCGGCGGATGGCGCTCCGGTCGAGCTCGTCGTCGTCCACGATGAGCACGCGCAACTGCGGCGCGTCCGGAGCTCTGATCGACCCAGTGGCGTCGAACGACATGTTCGTGGCTACGGAAGCTCGACGAGAGACCAGTACTTGTTCAGCATCACGATCAGCTCGCTGAACGCCGAAAACTTCACCGGCTTCACCAGGTATCCGGCGATGTTGAGATCGTAGGCGTCAAACTTGTCCTGCTCCGCCGCGGAGGTCGTCAGAACGACCACGGGTATCGCGCGAAGCTTCGGATC
>Ga0134128_10011029_pt1 | contig 10817 bp, 10 predicted proteins | sample KB31754_FD_96462 | JGI IMG/M metagenome (GOLD analysis project Ga0134128, IMG submission 96462) | Terrestrial soil microbial communities with excess Nitrogen fertilizer from Kellogg Biological Station, Michigan, USA - KB3-175-4 | ecosystem: Environmental > Terrestrial > Soil > Unclassified ...
GCCCAGCACAACAGCGCCCAGCACAACAGCGCCCAGCGGCTGCGGGCCGTCTGGCAGGAGCTGACCCTGCCCGAGCCGGTGGCCAAGGCGGCCGCGGCCGCGGGCGGCCCGGTCCTGCTGGTCGACGACCGCATCGAGACCGGCTGGACCATGACCGTGGCGGCCAAGCTGCTGCGCGACGCCGGCGCCGCGGCCGTCCTCCCGCTGGCCCTGGCCAGCTCCGGCTGACGGCGGCTCCCAGCCAAGCTGCTGCGCGATACCGCCGTCCTTCCGCTGGCCCTGGCCAGCATCCGGCTAACGCAGCTCCCAGCAGGGCCCCGGCGTTTCCCCTAGGCGTGCACGGGCTGAACCCCGCCCAGCCCGGCGCATGCCGGGCCGGGGGGCGCGCGGGCTGACCCCGCTGCCCCAGCCCAGCCCGGCGCGTGCCGGGCCCGGGCGCGCGGGCTGACCCCGCTACCCCAGCCCAGCCCGGCGCGTGCCGGAGGTGCCCGCTGGGTGCGCGTCCCAGCCCGCCCGGCCCGCTTTCTCATCATGATCTTGGTGCGCGGGTCCGCCGAACGACGTGGTTGTTGCTCTCACGTCGTTGTAGCGCCGTGGTTGTTGCTCTCACGTCGTTGGCATGCTTTCCGGCCAGGTCACAACCCGGAATCCGATCGACCGCATCCCGGGTTCCCAGGGGCTCGGGGGAGTGGCAGGGGCTGCCGGGAGGCGTGTTACGGCTGATATCCCAGACGAGCAGCGGGCGCCCAGGTTGCGGCCCGGAGATCTAGGGAGACACGCTCTAGGCGCGCGCCGGGGTCTTGTGCTTGGTGGCGGTCCCGGTCGGCGGCCTCTGCTTCTTCTTCGTTTTCTTCGTGTCCTTCTTGCCGGTTTTGGTGCCGGCCTTGTGCTCGTGTGCCCGGCGTTCCTTGGCCAGTTCCGCCGCGTGCCGCCGGGCCCTGGCCGGCGCGGAGTTGTAATAAGCGTCCTCCTGGGCCAGGCCCTTGGTCATCCACTGGAGCATGGGCGGCAGCAGCAGCCGCCAGGTCAGCATGGTGTGGCCGCCGTTAGGCACCAGCTTGAGCGTCACGCTGGGCTGGCGAAGCTGGAGCAGTTCGTCGAACTTCTGCGCGGCGTGCACGTCCGGCGCGTCGCCGTCGCCCGCGCCGACCCAGAACTGCGGGATCGGGCGCCCGAGGGGCAGCGACCGGAGCAGGTCGATGGGGGTGTTGTCCTTCTCCTGCTTCTTGCTGGCGAAGGCGGTGACCCGCCGCGGCGGGCTGATCAGCTGGTTGAGGTCGGGCCGGAAGTAGCCGCTGAGCACCCCGGCCTCGTTGAACACCGAGCCGTGCTGCAGCCCCAGGTTGGCGGCGCAGAAGCCGCCCTCGGAATACCCGGCGATGCCCCAGCCGGCGCCCAGCGGCTGGACCCGCAGGTGGTGGTAGATGTAATTGGGCAGGTCCTTGGCCAGGTAGGTGTCGTCCTGCGGGCCCTGGTGCTGGTTCAGGCATTGGAGCGAAATCCCGCGGCCGCCGTTGGCGTCCGGCATGACCAGTACGGCCGGGTCGGCCTTGTGCTCGCTGATCATGGTGTCCAATATCGTGTTGACGCCGAGCACAGTAATCCAGTCTTGTGGCTGCCCGGGGAACCCGTGAATGAGCTCGATCACCGGGAAATGGTACTTCTGATAAGAACCGGGCTTGAAATACTGCGGCGGCAGGAATACGTAGACCGATCGCGTAATGTGACTGATCGGTCCGTGCACCCGCAGGTGCAGCGTCAGGCCGTATTGGCGGGCAATGGCCAGATCAAAGTGCCCGAGTGAGGCGCTTGAGGTGTGTGGCCCGCCCGAGATGGCCACCGAGGTGGCAGGCACCCCCTGGCTGGTGAGATCGGACCAGGCCGCGCCCCAGGTCGGGTAGTAGTCGTAATACTTGTTGACGGTCGCGATGCCGAACGTCATCGCCGAGACGAAGGCCAGGAGCGCGGTCAGAATGCGCAGGATTAGGTGCTTGGTCACGAGCAGCCACCAGAGCATGCCGATAAAGACCACCACCAGCAACACGAAGAACAACGTGCTCTGTGGTTCAAGCATTCATGACTCCGGCCTCCCAGGCTCTCCCGCCTATGCTGCAATGCATAACGGCTGGAACTGGGACTGAGTGCCCCCTTTGGCTTTCCGGCGGCATAGCTTTACCTCGGCACGGGTTTCAGCCTAAGCGTGGCGGGGCCCCGATGGTGCGACGCGCACCGGTCCGGTTGCGGACAGTGACGACTTCGGCTACTTCGGCGGGCGGTCGATGTCGACCGGCGGCAGGCCCTTGACCTGCTCCTTCGTGATATTCAGGGTAATGCCGTCGTCACTCCTGGTCACGGAGGCGATGGGAATGGCGACGTCCTTGCGTCCCCACAGATGGCCTTCCTGGAGCAGCACGTGGGTGACGTGGTGGCTGCTCGGGTCGATGACCAGACCCTGCACCCGCCCGATCGACCCGTCGGTGGCGTAGACCGGGTCGCCGCGGCGGACGGACACCTCGCCCGGCGGCGCGGCATCCTCGGTGACGACCGGCGGGCCGTCCAGGCCGGTGCCGACCCCGAAGCCGATGCCGCCGCCCAGACCGTAATAGGGCCAGGTCAGTACCTCGCCGGGACCATAGGCGGAGTAGCCGCCCACCTCGGAAGAGAACTGACTCTCCTCGGCCGAGTCGAACTGCTCGAACTCGGCGAGCGTGCACCGCATCCGGATCTCGTGCGGGCCGCCCTCGATCACGTCGAGCGGGACGAGCCGGCTCAGCCCGTGCGGATGCCGCGGCTCGACCACGAGGTGGGTGACGGCCTCGGCCACCGGGTCGATGACCACCCGGGTGACCTCGCCGCACGGTCCGTCGGTGCAGGCCGCGTCGGCCCCGATGACAAATTCTGCCGGTTGCGCCATGACGTCCCCCGTGGCAGCTCAGTGTTTCCAGTCCGTGCGATCCGGCCCGGCGCTGCCCCCGCACCGGCCGGCTGGCGGTCTCTGCTTCCTGGCCTACCCGGTGACCGGCGCCCCGGCACCTCGCTTTGGCCCAGGTCACAGGCGGGCGGCACGGAACCCGGCCCGGCACCGGGCACCGGGGCCGGATAAGTCCTATCATCGTGGCCATGTCGGCGTCTGGTTACCTAGCGCTACGGTCGGCCGGCAATGCGCCCGCCGGGCCTGCGCGGACCACGCTGATGGCGGTGATCGCCCGGACTGCGGCGGTCATCCGCGGCCTGGTGCTGGTCTACATCGTCGTCCAGGTGCTGATCTGGCCGCCGTTCTACGCCGCCCGCCCGGTCCGGCTGGCCGGGCCCGCCGTGGCCGCGGCGTGCTGCGCTGCGGCCGTCGGCAACCGGGTGCCCGCGCTGGCGGGCGTCGGCGCCGGCCTGTTAGGGGAGGACTGGCTCGACGTTCCGGTGCCGGTGGCCACGGCCCTGGCCCACGCGGTGCGCGAGGCGCTGGCCAACGTGGCCAGCCACGCCGGCACCGGCGAGGCGTGGGTCGAGCTGCGGTCCGGTGTCGCTGACGGCACGCTGAACCTGGCCGACCCCGCCGTCCAGGAGCGCTGTGCCCGGCACCCGGGCTGGCGAGCGGCGGTCGATATCGACGAGACGGGTGCGGGCTGTCTAGAGGTCCGCTGGCGTAAGGAGGAGGCCGCGTGACCGGGGGTCAGCCAGACTCAGCGGGGGACATCGCAGGAGACGAGCCGGACGGGATCATCGCCGTCGCCGCGGTGGACGACCATCCGATAGTGCTAGACGGCATCGCGAACTGGATCTCGGCCGCGGGCGGGGCGGGCGCGGTGCGGGTCGTGGCCACCGCCGCCAGCGTGGACGCGCTGCTGGCCGGACCGGGCCGAGACGCGGACGTGGTGCTGCTCGACCTGGACCTGCAGGACGGGACGACGGTGGAGGCCAACGTGGCCGCCATCCGCGCGGCCGGGCCGGCCGTCCTGGTGCTGGCCGCCTCGGACCGGCCGGTGTCGGTCCGCGCGGCCATCCGGGCCGGGGCACTGGGCTACGTGCTCAAGAGCGAGGAGGCCGGGCAGGTCCGGGCGGCCGTCGAGGCGGTGGCGGCGGGAGCGGACTGGATATCTCCGCGGCTGGCCTACATCTTCGCCACCGACGATGCCCCGGACCGGCCGACTCTGAGCCCGCAGGAGGCGCGCGCGCTGCGACTTTACGCAACCGGCATGCCAATGAAGTCCGTCGCCCGGCGGATGATGATCGGCGAAGAGACCGTCAAGCAGTATGTCGGACGGGTAAGAGAAAAGTATTCCAGGGCCGGCCGGGCTGCGCCAACTAAAATGGAGTTGTACTATCGAGCCGTCGAGGACGGATATCTCCCGCCTCCCCCTCCCCCCAAGCCGCGGAATCCCCCCTCCCGGTGACAGGGCCACGGGAGATACCCGCCCTCGACTCAGCGTTCTACGCGATCTCACCCTAAGGGGCGCGCTAGCGTCGCGTCATGACCCCTTCTTGGGGGTCAATACTGCCCTTTGCCCGAATGGCACGAATTAGGCCACTTGATCCGTTGTCTGGATGTGCACTTCGTGCAATTGCACGGCGTGCTCCAAAATGGTCGGTCAGTTGGCCACGGCTACATGCTTGCGGACGGTCTCCGGGTCGCGGAGCAGCCCCAGAATGCACGCGGCCAGATCCTCTCGCGAGATGGTGAAATCGCGCGGCAGGTTCCGGTCGATCGCCGTGCGGTAGTGACCGGCGGCCGGCTTGCCGGTCAGCCGCGGCGGCCTCATGATCGTCCAGTCCAGGCCGCTATGGCGGACCTCTTCCTCGGCCCGGCGCATGTCGGCGCATACGTGCCGTAGCTGGGTGCGCCGGACCAGGGGCTTGACCAGGCGCAGGAGCAGGTCGTCTCCGGCATCGGTGACGATCGAGCCGCTGATGGTGACGAGGCGGCCCGTGCCCGTCGCGTGCATGGCCGTGACGATGGCGGCGGCGGAGTCCTGGCTGACGGTGGTGGGGCTCGTGCCACGGGGCCCGATCGCTGAAATCACGGCCTCGGCGCCGGCCACGGCTGGGGCGATCGCGGCCGGGTCGAGCACGTCGGCCGTGACGACCACGAGCTGGGGCTGGTGCGACTGGCCAGGCTCCGCGGGTCCGCCGGTAACGGCGAGCCGGGCCGGGTCGCGAACCACGGCCGTGACCTGATGCCCGGCCGCGACGGCCTGCCTTACCAGGCTGCCGCCGGTGCCGCCGGTGGCGCCGAAAACGGTGATGTGCATGTCGGGCCTCCTGCTCGATTCGTGGTCAGGACACCGCGCCGGTCCAGCGCGGTCGGCGTGCGTAGGCGGGACGCCAGACGGCCCGGTACAGCAGGCGGACCGGCGGCGGCAGCAGGCCGAGCAGCCGCCGGGTGGCCTCCGGCGTTGCCCCGTCGAGCATCCAGGGGAAGAACTCGGCCGCGCCCCGCAGGCCCTGGGCCCGGCCGGCCTGCCGTCCGAACGCGGCCCAGCCCGCCGCCCCGAGGTGGGCCGCCACGAGCGGCAGGGCCTCGTCCTCCTCATGCGCCATGTGGCTGGTCAGCACATCGACCAGCGCGCCCACCCTCGCGCTCACGGCAGTGCCGCCTGCTCCGGCCAAGGCGGCGTCCACCTCGGCCAGCAGCGGGTCGATGCGGGCATGCTCGGCCTCCATCGCATCCAGCACCGCGACCTGCGCCGGGTCGGTGACCTGCCGTCGCAGGGCGGGCCACAGCGCGATGTCCTCCGCGGTGTGGTGTACGTGGAGCTGGTTCTTGAACGTGGCCCAGCCGGCCCGAACGGCCGGGTCGGCGGTCCGCGCCGCTCGCGCCGCCTCGGTCAGGCGGGTGAGGTCGCGGTAAAAGGCATCGTGAGCGGCGTACATCACGGTGAAGTCGACCGGGCCCGGTGCGGGCCGGGTCCGCCGGGCGAAATCGCTGCGGTTCTGCGTGGTCATCGACGGCCCTCCTCGTCGCAGGAGCACTGCTAGAGTAGATCTGCATCTCATATAATACGGAGATCATATCATATGGATTCGACAGTACCTGGCCAGGAGCCCGGAGACGGGGCCGGCCGTCGTCGCGCGCGGCGGGCGAGCCAGCAGGTCAAGACCTCACTGCGCGACGCGAGCATTCAGCTGGCGCTGCTCAACCACCAGGTCAGCGGTCATGTCGACCTCAAAGGCAGCGACCTGGAGTGCCTGGACCTGATCAGCCGTCTCGGCCCGCTCAGCCCGAGCGCGCTGGCCCGCCGGGCCGGGCTGCACCCGGCCACGCTGACCGGCATCCTGGATCGGCTGGAGCGCGGCGGCTGGATCTCCCGCGCCCGCGATCCGGCCGACCGCCGCGGCGTGCTGCTGCACATCGAGCGGGCCCGCGGGGCCGAGCTACTGGGCCTGTACTCCGGAATGAACTCGGCCATGGACGAGATCTGCGCCGGCTACGGCGAGGCCGACCTGGAGCTGATCGCCGGCTTCCTGCGCCGCACGGCCGATGCCGGGCGAGCCGCCGCCGACGAGCTGGGCCAGGCTAGGACGGCGCCGCCGCCACGATGAGGCGGTCGAAGTCCGGCGCGAAGGCCGACGGGTTGGCGAACTCGATCGTATTGGCGCCGGCCCGCAGGGCCAGCGGCACGGTGATGGTGCCCACGGCGGAGAAGCTGCCGGTCGGGGTGAACGAGAGCGTCTGCGCGGCCCCGCCGTTCACGCTGACCGTGGCCTGCCGGCCGCCGGCCGAGCCTTCGCAGTAGGCGATCGTCACGTCGTAGGTGCCCGCGGCCGCCACGGTCACGCCGTTGAGGGTCAGCGTCCCGCCCTCGCCCACGAAGCCGACCTTGGCCCCGCCCGAGCACGTCGTGCAGGCCTGCACCACCGCGCCGCCGGCCAGCGTGTTCCCCGCCGCCTCGGCCTCGTAGGCGGTGGCCGCCGGCGGCGTCGCCGCGGTGGCGGTGGTCGTCAGCCCGTCAAACGTCACCTGCCCGGGCGACCCCGAGGCGTGCGAGGTCACGAACAGGCCGGCGTCCTGGGTGGCGTTCTGGCCCGGCACCGTGGCCGTGCCTACGGTCAGCCAGTCGGCGCCGTCGTAGGAGTAGTAGCCGGTGTAGCTGTCACCGTCGCGGACCAGCTCCAGGTAGACCGGCAGGCTCTCGGGGATCGTGCCGTTGGCCGGGCTGACCGAGTCGATGTTGTCGCCGCCGGCCGAGGCCCACTCAAGCTGGATCCCGCCCGAGGGCGACTCGAACAAGATCACGCCCTCGGGCGAGGACCCGGAGCCGGTCATGTCGTTGCGGACGATGATCCCGGCCTTGGCGAAGCCGGTCATGTCCTGCTGCGCGGTCACCTCGGTCTCAATGGTGGCCGTGGCGCCGGCCGCGCCGGGCCGGTAGATGGCGCTGTAGGCGTCGGCGTCGGTCCACAGGTCGGCGCCTCCGCCGGAGATGCCGAACTGCTGCCCGGACTGCGCGAACGCGGCCGGGGCGTCGGTCGCCGAGGAGTAGGTCAGGTACGGGGCCTGCACCGGCGGGCTGACCGTGACCGGCAGGCTCTGCGACACCTGCTGTGGCCGGCCGTGCCAGTGGTAGGCGGCGGCGCCAGTCAGCGTGCCAGGCTGGAACAGCTTGGTCGGGGCCTGCGCGGTCACCGCGAACGTGGTCTGCGCGGTCTGCCCGGCGCCCACGGACGCGAACGAGGCCGGCGACGTGGCGGTGACCGTCCAGCCCGTCGGCGCGGGCAGGGACAGCCGGACGTCGCGCACCGGCTCGACGCCGTTGTCGGCGAAGGTCTCGGTGATGGTGGCGGGCTGACCTCCGGTCAGCGCGGTCGGCCCGGACAGCGAGATCGTAGTGGACGGCGGCGCGAGCTGCGGGAGCTTGGTGGGCCGGACCCGGAACAGGGCGACGCCGTGGGCGGGGACGTCGGCCGCGATCGTGGCGCCGCTTTCGGTGACCTGGTGGGTCCACAGGTTGTCCAGCCGGTAGGCGCCGGCGGCCGGCAGCCCGATGGCCGAGGCGGTGGTCGACACCACCTCGGGCCCGCCGCCGGTGTTGAACAGCCCCACCACCACGTCGCCACTGGGCTCGGTCTTGGCGAACACCTGGGCGGTGGTCGTGCTCGCGATCCGCGAGGCGTCGATGGAGTCCTGGTCCACCGAGAGCACGGCCCGGTTCTTGAGGTAGCTCAGGTCGAGCGGGTCCAGGTGGGTCAGGTCGGTGCCGAGGATCAGCGGTGAGGCGGCCAGCGACCACAGGCTCATCTGGGTCTGCCGCTCGTCTGGGGTCAGCCCGTCGTTCCTGCCGTTGCCCAGCTCGAGCGAGTCGTAGTCGTTGAACGCGCCCGGTCCACCGTAGGGCTGCCACTGCGCCACCTGGCTGAACCGGGACGACACGCTGGCCCAGTCGGTCAGCGGATAGCTGGTGCCGCCGGTCTCGCAGCCGTAGCACTCGATGTCGCCGCCGGTCCGCCAGCCGTTGGAGTACTGGGCCCAGGTCGAGGCGTCGGCGATGTTCAGGCTGTTGGACAGCTCCAGGTGGACCGGCCGGCCGGTCTGCTCCAGGGCCTGCGACCAGGCCTGCACGTCGGGGATGTCGAATGACCCGACGCCGTCCAGCTTGACGTAGTCCACGCCCCAGGAGGCGAGCTCGTCGGCCCACGAGTTGATGAACGCCTGGGCGCCGGGCTGGCTGTAGTCGATGCCCTGCATGCCGCCGCAGTTGTAGTTGTTTTCCCGCGCCCCGCTGGCGATCTGGTCAGCGGTGTAGGAGGTGCCCTCGATCGGGGTGTGCTGGGCCACCGCCTGGTCGGAGATGCCGGGCGTCACGTACATCCCGAACTTCAGGCCGAGGCGGTGCACGTACTCGGCCACCACCTGGATGCCGTTCTCCGCGCCGCTGGGCGGGAATTTCGAGGGGTCGGTGACCCACCGGCCGTACTGGTCGACGTCCGGCCCCTGGCTGCCGGGGCACTGGTACCAGAAGTCGTCCACGTTGACGTAGTCGAACCCGACCTTGGCCAGGCCGCTGGTCTTCATGGCCAGAGCCTGGGCCTCGATGTCGGCGGCGGTGGGATCGTGCCGGATGAAGCTCCAGCTGCTCCAGCCCATGGCCGGCGTCAGCCCGACGCCGTTGGCCTCCTGGGTCCTCGATAATGAGGCGGTAGCGGCCGGGGCCGTCGCCGCGGCGAACGCCGCTAGCGCGATCGCGGCCAGCACCGCCGCCAGCCCGCTGATCAGTCGCTTCATGAAGAACCTCAATCTGGGCACATCCGACGTATCGGTTCGGACGCTAAGTCGGCCCGACAACGATGTCAACCGGCAGGCGCTCCTTGATCCGCTTCCGGATCAGAGTTTAGGCTGTCTATCGTTTTAATAGGAAAAACTCTGCTTCGACCGGGCCAGCGTCACGCTGGACACGATCGCGGCGCACGGCGCGTTCGCGGTCAACGTGCTCTCCGCCCGCCAGCAGCATCTGTCGGCCAACCTCGCCCGGCGCGGCCTGGCCGCCGCCTGGGACGGCGTGCGGCACCGGCCGGGGCCGACCGGCAGCCCGCGGCTGGGCGGCGTCCTCGCGTCGCTGGAGTGCACCGTCGAGCACCGGCTGGACGGCGGCGACCATGAGATCGTGGTTGGCCGGGTACACGAGGTGGAGACCAGCGGCGGCGACGGCGCCCCGCTGCTGTTCTGGCGCGGCTCCTACGCCTCGCTTGAGGTCGCCTAGCCCTAGCCCCCGTCGCCTAGCCCTTTCGCCTAGTCCTGGAGGAAGTGATCGTGACCAGCTTCCAGATCGTCACCGTCGTCGGGAACCCGCGTCCGGACTCGCGCACCCACAGCCTGGCCAGGACCCTGGCCGCGGAGCTGGCCAGGGCCTGGCCGGGGGCCGGGGTCAGCGACGTGGACCTGGCCGTCCTCGGCCCGCGGGTGCTCGACCAGGCCGACGAGGCCGCGGCCGCCGCGGTCAAGGAGGTGCTGGCCGCCGATGTGCTGGTCATCGCCAGCCCGACCTACAAGGCCACCTACTCGGGCCTGCTCAAGGCGTTCCTGGACCGGCTCGGTACCGGGAGCCTGGCCGGCAAGACCGCCGTTCCCATCCTGCTCGGCGGTGCGCCCAACCACCTGCTCGCCGTGGACGTGCACTTCACGCCCCTGCTGCTCGAGCTGGGGGCCTCGGTGCCGGCCAGGGGCCTGTTCGTGCTGGAGTCCGAGGTGCCCGACTTCGGCGCCTTCGCGGCCCAGTGGTCGGCGGCGCACGCGCCCGCGCTGGCGGCCGGCGTCACGCCTGCGGCGAGCTGACCCCGGCCTGCCCCGGCGGCGGTAGGCTGTGCCGGATCAAGCGGGCGCGCCGCCGCGGCCGGTGTGGTCGGCGGGGCGGGCTGCCGCCAGTCGGCGAGGAGGGTGAGGCCATGGGCAGGCCGCTGCTGGGCTCGCAGGCGCTGTCGAGCAGCCTGTTCGCCGACGCGTCCAACTTCGAGCAGCGCTTCGTCGAGAGCTACGACCAGGTCAGGACCATCGTCAGCGCGCTCAAGACCCTCCGGATGCGGGTGGTACTGACCAGCGGCTCGTTCGACATCATCCACGAGGGCCACTCCATGTACCTGGAGGCGGCCCGCGGCTTCGGTGACTTCCTCATCGTCGGCCTGGACAGCGACGACAAGATCCAGGCCCGCAAGGGCCCCGGCCGCCCGGCCGTGCCCGAGATGGAGCGGCTGCGCATGGTCACCCACCAGCGCGGCGTGGGCCTGGTCACGCTCAAGGGCGTCAGGCACCCCCGCTGGGAGCTGATCAAGGCGGTCGAGCCCGACGTCCTGGTCGCCACCGCCGACACCTACACCCCGGCCGAGATCGCCGA
>Ga0134128_10011030_pt1 | contig 10817 bp, 8 predicted proteins | sample KB31754_FD_96462 | JGI IMG/M metagenome (GOLD analysis project Ga0134128, IMG submission 96462) | Terrestrial soil microbial communities with excess Nitrogen fertilizer from Kellogg Biological Station, Michigan, USA - KB3-175-4 | ecosystem: Environmental > Terrestrial > Soil > Unclassified ...
CAGGGTGATCTTGCCGCTGACGGGATCGGGAAGGCCGGGGACCTGGACGGAGGCCGCATCGCCCTTCTGCAGCACCTCTGTCTGCGGCTGCGAGAGATGGAGCTTGGCGATCAGGGCGGAGGTTTCCATGACGGTAATGAGTGGCGTGCCGGAAGCTGCGGTTTCGCCTGCGTAGAGGGGGCGTTCGGTGACAACGCCGGAGATGGGGCTGCGGATTTCGGAATAGCCGAGTTGGGCCGCGGCGCCCTGGTATTTGCCCTGCGCGGATTCGAGCTGGCCCCTGGCCGATCGGATGGCGGCAGCGCGGCTGACCTGCTGCATGGAGGCCAGGTGTTTCGCGGCGACGTCGTAGGCGGCCTGCGCCTGGACGAGCGCGGCTTTCGAGGTGTCGAGTTCACGGCCGGAGATCGCGCCCTGATCGAAGAGCTTTTGACGGCTGGCGACGATGGACTGGTTTAGTTCGAGGTTGGCCTTTGCCTGGTCGAAGTCGGTTTGCGCCTTCTGGTAATCCTCGGGTACCTGAGCTTTGACGGCGGTTTGGTAACCGGCGTCGGCTGCGTCGTAGGCGCCGCGATTGTCGGTGACGGCAGCCCTGAGATCGCGGTTCTCCAGTGTGGCGAGCAGCTGCCCGGCTTTCACTTTGGAGCCGCGCTGGACGTAGAACTTCTTGACCGGAGCGGTGATCTTGGGCGAGATGGCCGACTGGTCGACGGGCGAGAGGACCGCGTCGGCGACAACGTGTTCGGTGATAGGCGCGATGTGCGCGGTTGCGGCTTCGACGCTGACGGTGGCGGCAGGGGCTTCTTTTTCCTTCGAGCAGCCGGCGGCGAGGGTGGCCATCGCCAGAACGATGAGGAAGGATACGGGTCCTTTGACCGCGGCGCGCGCGGGTCTCCGCTCACGATGAGAGGGTAGTGTTGTTGAAGGATGGTTCCGGCGGAGTGCGGTCGTCATCTAGAGAACTCCGGTGAGGGTTTGCAGGTTGGCGCGGGCAACGTGGCTGCGCAGGATTCCATCAGCAAGGGCGGCTTCTGCCTGAGCGAGCGCGGATTCGGCGTCCACCACTTCGAGCGCGAGCGCTTCGCCGGCCTGGTAACGCATGCGGGTGAGGCGAAGGCTTTCGCGAGCCGTCTCGACACTGGCACGCAGCGAGGCAACCTGGTCGGAGGCGACGCGGGCCTCGTTGTAAAACTCGTCCAGCTGGGCGATCAGCGTGCGCTGCATGGTGGTCAGGCTGGCCTGCGCGGCTTGTTCGCGGTATTGCGCCTGACGGATGCGGTCGTGGGTGGCGAGCCAGTCCCAGATGGGAAGGTCAATCGCTGCGGACGCCGAGTAGCCCAGGTTGCGAACCCGGTCGGGGCCGTTGACGGCGAATTGCGGTGCGTCGATGCCGTAGGTGTAGTTCAGGGTGAGCGCTGGCAGATACGCCGCGCGGGCGGCAATCACGTCCTGATGTGCGGCCTGCAGGGCTGCGAGCGCGCTGCGCAGATCGGGGGTGTTGTGCGCGGCGGCGGACTGCACCGCGGGCAGATCGGGCAGTGCGGAAGGAGCGGGTTCAGTGACCGTGTAGGGCGTGCGCGGATCGGGAAAGAGCAGGACGCCGAGGTCGAGGCGAGCCTTGTCTGCGGCGAGGACGGCGTCGCTGTACTCACGCTGCCGCTGCTGCAGGCTCAGGTCGGCTTTGACTACGTCGGCGTGGGCCACTTCCCTGCCCGCTTCGAGCTTGCGCGTGAGGTCGGAGAAGCTCTGCGCTTCGTCGCGCGCGCGCTGGGCGACGGCAGCTTTTTCCCGGTTCTCCAGCACACCGTAGAAAGCCGCAACCACGCGCACGATGAGGTCGCGGCGGGCACTTTCGAGGTCGGCGGTGGACTGCCGGGCGACGGCGCGGGCGCGGCGATAGCCGGCGAAGCCGGCGAGACTGAGGTTTTCATTCACCAGCACCTGCGCGGCGTACTCGCGGATGGCATTGTTGGCGATGAATCGCGGCGCGGGCTGCGTCCCCGCCTGTCCAGCCTGGTTGAGAAGACCGTTGGGCTGCGTATACAGGTATTGCCCGTGGCCGGTCGCGTTGGGCAGGAGTCCACCGCGGCTGATGGAGGCATCGAGCCGCGCACTTCCGGCGGTTGCAACGGCGGTGCGGTAGGCGGGATCGTTCCCGAGGGCGGCGGCGATGGCCTGATCCAGCGTGAAGCTGGGGCCGGAGGCTGCGGCATTGGGCTGCGGGGCCTGCGGCAGCGGCTCGGTGGCGAAAGCCGGTGCGGCGAGGCAGGCCAAGAGCATTGCCGCACCGACGGACACACGACGAGCCACGGAGCACGCGAACATTGAGCATGAGAATAGCAATGCCAGCTTAAGGATTTCTGAAGGGGCGCAGATATGCGTGGCTGAGCGGCTGTTTTGCGTGGCGGAAAGCCGGGCCATGCGGCAGACTGGAAGCACCGGAAACGACCATCGGTCCGAGGTCCTGCACTCCTGGAAACCACCCGCGAAGCGACGCTGACGCAAGCACCCGATCTGCCGCGGGTGCTGAACACCTCCCATGCCACGGCGATTGTGGTGGGCACCATTATCGGCAGCGGCATTTTTCTGGTGCCGCAGGAGATGATGCGGGCGACCGGTTCGTCCGGGCTTGTGTATCTGGCGTGGATCGCGGGCGGACTGCTTTCGCTGTTCGGGGCGATGACCTATGCGGAGCTGAGCACGCTGCAGCCCTACGCGGGCGGCGAGTACGTGTACATCCGCGGCGCATATGGGAATTTACCGTCATTTCTCTACATGTGGACCTGGTTCGCGGTGGCGAAGCCGGCGTCGATTGCCAGCGTGACGACCGGGTTGGCGCGGACGCTGGCCATCTTCCCTGCCCTGAAGTGGCTGGATGCGCCGGCTGTGCATGTGGGGTTCACGGTGGCGTGGTCGCAGGTGTTTGCGATCGCGGCAACCTGGCTGATCACCGGGCTGAATTACCTGGGGATTCGGAAGGCGGGCGACTTTCAGCTGGTGTTTACCTGGCTGAAGGGCGTGCTGATCGTGGTGATCGCGGGGTTCTGCTTTGCGTCCTTGCGCGGGCACTGGGGAAACTTCGCGACGAGCTTTGCGGGCGCGCACGGCGGGTTCGGCGGATTCATGATCGCGCTGATCGCCGCGCTGTGGGCTTACGACGGATGGAACGACCTGACGATGGTGGCGGGCGAGGTGCGCAACCCAGAGCGCAGCCTGCCGATCGCTTTGATCGCCGGGCTGGGGATTGTCGGCGTGTTGTACATGGCGACGAATGCCGCGATCCAGTACATCTTGCCGGCGGCGCAGATTGCGGCGTCGCCGCGGCCCGCCGTGACGGCACTGGGGGCGATCACCGGGCCGTGGGGCGCGGCGCTGGTTTCTGTAGCGATGGCGGTGAGCATATTTGTCACTCTGAACGGCACAATTATGTCGGGCGCGCGGGTGCCCTTTGCCGCTGCGCGCGACGGGCTGTTCTTCCGCAGGATGGCGGATGTGCATCCGCGCTTCGCCAGCCCGTCGACGTCGCTGGTCGTGCAGGCGCTGCTGACGACGGGGCTGTTGCTGGCGGTGGGCCGGTTCCAGCAGCTGTTCGAGCTGGCGATTTTCGCGGAGTGGCTTTTTTATCTGATTACGGCGACGACGATTTTTTATTACCGCAGACGGGATCGCGGCCAGCCTGTGTATCGCGTGTGGGGATATCCGGCGGTTCCGGCGCTGTTCGTCGCTGCGGCAGCCGTCCTGCTGGTGTATTCGTACGCAGAGAATCTGCGGAACTCGCTGATCGGGACGGGGCTGATCCTGGTCGGGGTGCCGCTGTTCACGGTTTTCCGGCGAGGCGCAACGAACCGGTCGTAGCCGAAGGCGCGCAAAGAGAGGAGGCCTCGCGGACTGCGAGGCCTCTGTTGTTTATTGCTGTGGGCGCCGGTCTCCGGGCTTCTCGTCTCTGGGAGGCGGACCGTTGCGCTGCGGCGGAGGTGCGGGCCGCGCTTCAGGAGCAGGACGGGCTGGAGGCGGAGCTGGGCGCTCCTGCGGAGGTTCCGGCCGGGGCTGCGGCGCCGGACGGTAGTTCGGCTGCGGAGCGGGGCGTTGCGGCTCCGGCTGTGGCGCGGGCCGGTAGTTTGGCTGCGGTGCAGGACGAACGGGCGGCGGTGGCGCCGGGCGCTCCGGTTGCGGAGCGGGGCGGTAGCCAGGCTGCGGATGTTCCGGCTGCGGATTCGGACGGTCCGGCGGAGGAGCAGGGCGATAACCGGGCTGCGGGTTCGGTTGTCCCGGCGGAGGTCCTGGACGGTAGCCGGGTTGCGGCCCCGGACGTTCCGGTTGCGGTGCGGGCCGTTCGGGTTGTGGGGGCGGACGATAGCCGGGTTGCGGACCTGGACGTTCCGGCTGCGGGTTTGGCCGTTCCGGCGGACCAGGGCGGTAGCCTGGCTGCGGATTCGGCTGGCCCGGCTGCGGCATCGGGCGTTCTATTCCCCGCGACGGTTCAGGACGGTTCGGCTCGCCCGGACGTCCGACGTTCGCGGGTGGACCGTAGCCCTGACCGGGACGCGCTCCGGGCTGTCCTGGCGCCGGCTGATTGGGTGCGGGCTGCCCTTCGCGATTGCCAAATCCCGGTCCTGCCGGGCGCTCACCGCGAGGACCCTGCGCGGGACGCACGTTCGGTATGACGGCGCGCTGTGCGGGACGGATTGCGGTCGGGGGAGCAGGCCGCGGCAGATTGAGCGGAGCACGGTGCTCATTGGACGTCGGGGTTGCAGCGCGGCGTCCTTCGGTGGTCATGAGAACCGGACGCGCAACCGGGCGTCGGATGTCCGAGCGGGGCTGGCCGACGAATGGATGAGCAGGGGCGGCGGCCGGCGGGCGGGCCACATTCACAGGCGCGCTCGCCATCCGCTGCCGCTGCTGCGGATCCAGGTGGAACGCGACGCGGTTGACGCGGGCACCCGACCGGAATTGATTGTCAGGCATAGCAACAACATGGTCGCGGTTCATGACATAGATGTTGTTGTTCACGTGAATGTCGTTGATCGTTCTCGCTCGCGAGACGTCGCCCATGAATTGGTTGTAGTTGTTCACCACGGTGACATTGTGAATCTCCGTGATGTTTACGTTGGTGACGTTGACCTCGCGCACATAGCGCGGTGAGCAGCGATACCACGGAACGTAAGGCTCACCGACTCCGAGCGGGAACCACGCCGCGACGCCACCGCCTCCACCGACGCCAATGGAGAAGCCGGGGCCGCCGCCGACGAAAGCAACGAATGCGGGACCCCACACCGGACGGACCTGCAGCGGTCCGGGCACCCAGCCCCAGCGATCACGCCAGCGAACCCAGCGGCCGTAGTGGAAGGGCGCGTAGCCCCAGGGCTCCTCATCGACCCACGTGTACCCCCAGGGCTGAACGTAGGTCCAGTAGCCCATCGTGTAGGGCTGCCACTCGGGATCGACATCACGCGGGAACCAGATCGGACCGTAGTCGGAAGAGGGAGTCCAGGAGCCGTAATCGTCAAGATCGTCGTAGCCGGGGACCTCGGGATTTACGTAGCGACGGGACGCCGCGTACTGGATGTGGCGGTCGCGCTCCATGCTCCAGCGGTCGAGGTCGTCGGGATACGGCATCTCCACCAGGCCGATTTCGACGGGATTGGTGCCGTAAAGCTGGACCGCATCACCCTGCTCCAGAGCCTGATTGACGCCCGGTCCGGCAATCTGCAGCTCTCCTGCGAAAACCTGCACCAGCGAGGCCTGCTGATCGGGATAGACGTTGACGCGGTAGTCGCCGGTACGCTGAATGATCGCTGCGCCGCCGGGGGTGTCGACCTCAACGGTGCTGCCTGGGTTGAGGCCGAAGACGCGGACACGTATGGACCCCTGAGCGAGACCGATTTGCTGGTACTGCTCGGTGAGATTCGTCAGGGTGACGTCTGTGCCTTCGCCGACGCGCACGTCGGTGGAGCCGGCCTGGATGGCGGCGCGTGCGCCCTGGTCGGTGTAGATACGGTCACCGCTGACCATCGGATAATTGAGCGGCGCGACGCTCCAGTCCTGCGCTCCCTGCGCTTCGAGGGAGACATTGCCGTGCAGGTAAGCGATGCGCGCAGCAATGGCAGGAGGATCATCGTAGTCCTGGGCCAGAGCTGGGATAGAGACTGCGGCGGCAACAAGGACCGCCGCTGCCAGGGTGGGCCGAGTGAATCTCATCATGAGTCTCCTCGTCGTGCGTGCCGGGGCCTTACGTCCGCGAGCCAATGCGTATCTGACGGGCGGTTGACCTCTTACTCGATGAAACCCGCGGCTTCATCGAAAGTCACGCTTTTACGATGCGGAAACAGAGGACGTGGAATATCCGCAGTAACTGCATGGGTTTGGCGGACGTCAAAAAAACGCACATCCAGAGGTGGATTCAGGAAAAGAGGAACTCCTTTGTGCGCAGGTCTTTGATCGTGTCGCGGAGCTTCGCTGCTTTTTCGAACTCGAACTTCTTAGCGGCTTCGCGCATCTCGGTTTCGAGCTTCGCAATGAAGTCGTCGAGCTCGGCCTGCGACTGGAACTCGGGCATGGTCTCGACCTCTTCCGCAAGGTCGGCGTACTCGGCCTGGAGGATCTTCGCCAGCGACATGTCGACCTGACGGATGATCGACTGCGGCGTGATGCCGTGCTCCTCGTTGTAGGCGCGCTGCACGGCGCGGCGGCGGTCGGTTTCATCCATGGCCTGACGCATCGAGTCAGTGACTTTGTCGGCGTAGAGGATGGCGCGGCCGCTGATGTGGCGCGCGGCGCGGCCGATGGTTTGGATCAGCGACCCGGACGAGCGAAGGAACCCTTCCTTGTCGGCGTCGAGAATGGCGACGAGAGAGACTTCGGGGAGGTCGAGTCCTTCGCGGAGCAGGTTGATGCCGATGAGGACGTCGTACTCGCCTTTGCGCAAATCGCGCAGCAGGCGCACGCGCTCCAGGGTCTCGATTTCAGAGTGCATGTAACGGCAGCGCACGCCGACTTCGGCGTAGTAGCCGGCGAGATCCTCGGCCATGCGTTTGGTGAGCGTGGTGACGAGCACGCGCTCGCCTTTCTGCGCGCGATCGCGGATCTCGTGCAGCAGGTCGTCGATCTGGCCGCGGACGGGACGGATCTCGACTTCGGGATCGACAAGGCCGGTCGGGCGGATGATCTGCTCGACGACGACTCCGGCGGACTTGGTGAGTTCGTAGGGGCCGGGGGTGGCGGAGACGTAGACAAGCTGGTTGGTGCGCGCCTCGAATTCTTCAAATTTCAGAGGGCGGTTGTCCATCGCAGAGGGCAGACGGAAGCCGTAGTCGACGAGATTCTGCTTGCGGGAGCGATCGCCATGCCACATGCCATGCAGTTGGGGGACGGTGACGTGGGATTCGTCGATGAAGAGAAGGTAATCGCGCGGGAAGTAGTCGAGCAGGGTGGGTGGCGGCTCGCCGGGAAGACGGCCGGAGAAGTGGCGGGAGTAATTCTCGATGCCGTGGCAGTAGCCGACGGACTTGATCATTTCGAGATCGAAGCGGGTGCGCTGGTGGACGCGCTGCGACTCGACCATGCGCCCCTGGTTCTCCAGTTCCTTCTCCCACCAGGCGAGTTCTTCGAGGATGCTCTCGATGGCGGACTTCTTGCGCTCGGGCTGCACCACGTAGTGGCTCTTTGGGTAGATGGGCAGGCGCGAATATTTCTGACGCACGGTGCCGAAGAGCGGATCGATCTGGGCGAGCGAATCGATTTCGTCGCCGAAGAGCTCGATGCGGTAGGCGTTCTCGTCGTAGGTGGGGTAGATCTCGATGACGTCGCCGCGGACGCGGAAGGTGCCGCGGCGGAAATCGGCGTCGTTGCGCTCATAGAGGATTTCGACCAGACGGCGGGTGATGTCGTCGCGGCGGATGCGCTGTCCTTTCTCGAGCAGCAGCAGCATGCCGTAATAGGCCTCGGGCGAACCGAGGCCGTAGATGCAGGAGACGGAGGCGACGATGACGCAGTCGCGGCGCTCGAAGAGCGAGCGCGTGGCGGAGAGGCGGAGCTTGTCCAGCTCTTCATTGATGGTGGCTTCCTTCTCAATGTAAAGGTCGCCGGCGGGAATGTAGGCTTCGGGCTGGTAGTAGTCGTAGTAGGAGACGAAATACTCGACGGCGTTGTGCGGGAAGAACTGCTTGAACTCGTGGAAGAGCTGGGCAGCGAGCGTCTTGTTGTGGGCGAGGACCAGAGCGGGGCGGTTGAGGTGCTCGATGAGCTTTGCCATCGTGAAGGTCTTGCCGGAGCCGGTGACTCCGAGCAGGACCTGATGCTTTTCGCCGGCATCAATGCCGGTGACCAGTTCGTCGATGGCGCGGCCCTGGTCGCCGCGCGGCTTATAGTCGCTGACTAGCTGGAAATCCACATACCGATTCTAGGAGATCGGGTGCACGGGCGAAACCGGCAGGACCGCGTACGACGGCCGCTTGCTGATGGCGCCGATCCAGAGGCAGACCGGCCAGACAAGGAGCCAGACGAATGAATACCAGTGTGGCCTTTGGCCCCACATGCGCCAGGTAAAGAAGAGCCCGAGCGCCTCGCCAAGGACGAAGAGCGCCATCAGGTGCAGCCCGGGACGGGAGGGCGCAAGAACAGCGCAGAGCCATCCGCCGAGAATGGAGGCAACCGCGAAGATGCCGGTGTTGATCCACAGGAGGAAAGTGGGCGGGACTTTACCCGGAGCTAGTTCTGTGGGAAAGAAGTGCGTCAGGACGGGAACACTGAGCATCACGATGGCATAGACGGCGACATAGCTCACGAGAACGGCGGCGATGGACCGGACGGCTTTCATAGCTGGCCTCCGCGATTGCGGGTTTGTGCTGTGGGGAGGCGAGCAGAATAGCGCAGCGGCCAAGTCTGTGGAAAGAAAAAAGTCGTTGCCGAAGCGGGCGGACAGTCCACGCCCGCTGCGCACTTGCGGCGGCCCTGTTGGTCCCGATCAGTAGTGGCGGCCAGCGTCGGCCGGGTTGTGTTCCCCGCCCCGATAGTAGCGATGGTCGACGACTTCCTGATACGCGAAGGCGAAGCCAGCCTGAAATTCTTCGCTGGCGATCGGCGCCAGGTCGGGATGGGTATACATGGTGTGGCGATCGGGATCAAGCTGCAGGTTTTTCCTGGACTGCAGTTTCTGCGCGATGTCAGCGTTGGCGGCGGTAGCACCGGCGCGGAATCCGTCGTGCCAGGTTTGCGTGTAAGCACCCTGGGGTTCCTCGGGCTGCCAGTTGTACGCGAATGGCGCCTGCGCCCGGCACATGGTCGCGGAGCCAGCGGCAATTACCAGACCCAGTGCCCAGGGAATTGTTTTCTTCATGGCTGTTTCCTCCACCACTTCAGATGCGCGGCAGGTGCATTGGTATCGCCGCTGTTGATGGGAAAAAAAGCAAAGGAGCCGGATGTTACCCGGCTCCTGACTGGCAAAGTGGGGACTTATCGACCCGGCCCGTAGCCGCCACGACGGTCGTCATCATCGCGGTCGCGGCGTCCGTTATTGCGCTGCATCACCATGTTGTAGCCACGGCGGAAGCCCTCTCGGAAATCGCGCCGCATATCGTGGGGAACATCGGGGTGCTTGAACTGCTGATGATCGTCCATATCGGCATGCCGCCGGTTGTACAGATCATGACGCGCCGCTTCCACGCCCTCATGGAATCCCTGATGCCATGCATCGGACCACTGGCCCTGAGGCTCAACGGGCTCCCACTGACCTTCCTGCGCGGTGGCGATCATCGCCGGACCGGCAGCGAGCGCCAGTCCGAGCACCCAGCTGATTGCCTTTAGATTTCTCATATTCATTCACTCCTCGCGGTTCGTGGATTCGCAACTCCTCCCTTACGTGGGATGCTGCGGTCCGGCGCGTGGAGAGGGCCTATATTTTCGTGGTTAGACGCAACCTTTCCCACGATTCGGTGTATCGCCGGGGTGCGCCAAACAGCAACGCTATGAAGTGTCGAGTCAGAGGGTCGGGCGAGGGCTTCTGCTCTCCAGCGAGAGCGCGTCGGCCCATTCCGACGCGTGGTCGACGAGACAATCGCAGGGAATGGATTCGACGGTGTGGGAGGACAAGCCAAACTTGCAGCCGATGACCCAGGCTCCGGCGCGGCGGGCTGTGAGGATGTCCACGCTGGAGTCGCCGACCATGAGGGTCTCACCGGGGGAGACTTCCGCCTCGCGGATGAGTGTGTTCAGGCCCTCCGGGTCGGGCTTCTTGCTGGCGAAGCTGTTGCCGCCGTAAATGCGGAACATGTAGGGGGCGAGCCCCAGGCCCTCGCAGATCGCGACGGAGGCGCGGACGGGCTTATTCGTCAGGATGGCCAGCTTGCGCCGCGTGCCGTCGGGCTGGTGGCGGAGGGCGTCCAGCGAGTCGAAGACCCCTGGATAGACATACGTGTGGTCGAGTTTGTGCTCGTGGTAATGGGCGAGGAAATGCTGGAGGGCGTCTTCCACGAGCGGCTCATCGTCAGGGTCGCCGAGAGCGCGGCGGATGAGCATGGCGGCACCGTCGCCGATGTAGGTGGCGATGATCTCCTCAGGCAGGGGCTGGCGCCCGAATTCAGCCAGCATGGCGTTGATGGAGTTGGTGAGGTCGGTGCGCGAATCGATCAGCGTACCGTCGAGATCGAAGACGATGAGGCGAATGCGATGCGCGGGGATGGGGTTCAGCAGGTGCAGCATCGGAGAGGCAGTCGCTCGTCGGTAGCTGATGGCTCGTAGGTCAACGCGTTGCGGCCTCGACGGGTACAGGAGTGGGCACCTGGTTCACTGCCGGATAGGTGGCGGCGGCGGCGCGGGCTCCG
>Ga0134128_10011031_pt1 | contig 10817 bp, 9 predicted proteins | sample KB31754_FD_96462 | JGI IMG/M metagenome (GOLD analysis project Ga0134128, IMG submission 96462) | Terrestrial soil microbial communities with excess Nitrogen fertilizer from Kellogg Biological Station, Michigan, USA - KB3-175-4 | ecosystem: Environmental > Terrestrial > Soil > Unclassified ...
AGGGCCTAACAACTCCAGACATCAGAACTGTCTTGCGTCTCAAAGAAGTTGCCCGAGAGCAAGAAACTGACCCAGTTGAGATAAATCTAGGTGAACTGCTTGGAGAACGAAAGATTGATCCAGGTAAGACCCCACTGGAATATGCCATTCGGTTGCTTCAAAAACTAGACTTGATGGGAATACGCGACGTGCATCCAAATCGAAGCGACGCCCTAATGGCATTTCTCCCCTTTCTTGAATCAGAACAGAAATCGCTCAGCATAGTCGCATCGTCGTTTATGGGTGTCACTCGCGTCGCGCCCAGCCGAGTGGCCACAGCGATCGAACGAACGGCCAAAAGCGTTAAGGAATTTAAGATACTAATGACGCATCCGGAAATGAGTAAATGGCGAGAAAAACAGGAAGGCAGAGCGGAAGGCTCAATAGAATCGGAAATTTGGGAATCCGTGGATCTATTGAAATCATGGGGCATCTCAGCTGAGAACATTAAGTTCTGGCGAGGGGCACCAACTATATTTCTTCTGTTTACGTCTGAGCGTATGATTGCCAATCCGTACACGCTTCAAACTGAGGCATTCAAAAGCTTTACATTTGAGATCGCTCCAACACATTCTCAAGAGGACGTTTTCTCACAATATTCCCTAAATCACTTCAAACGACCGTGGAACAGCAGCAACGCTGTTCCTATATCAGAAGTTAGGAACACGACATTTCAATAACTGTTTAGCTGTGGATTTGGAATTGCTAATAAGGGAGTAACACCCTCAGCACTAAGAGATTAATTGCTACCCATGTAAGGAACTGAGTAACGACACAAAGTATTCGCTCGAGCGGCTATTCCCCCGCTCGAAGTCTTTGGTTCGACATTGCTAGTTTACTTGGTGTGTCTTTCCCAAGGTGCATTCTAACATCTTGGCGCAATCTTCACGCTGCACTGAATCGTGCATTCTCTGCATGACAACTTGATTCAGTTAGGAGGAGGGCATGGTCAAGATTTCAGAGAGCCATCGGAACGATCTCGAAATAGCCGCAAGAGGAGCTGTTGTGGCAGGTGGTTTCACTGCGATGGGCTATTACCGAGGAGCCTTGGCTATTCCAACAGTTCTCGAAAAGAATCTCAGCCCTTCGACACTTGCGGATGTCCAAGCGACATTGGCAATCTTGCGAAGTCTCGACCCGGCTATTGATCATATTGCTGGCAAGATGAATCTTGGGTTTTCACTGTTTGCGGAAGAATTGGAAAAGGAATCGGCAGTTAACGCTGATGATGAAATTGAGGAACGGATAAAAGAAATACTTGAGCCAATGGGAAGGATTAGCACTCACATTAAGCGCACCACTGAAGATTTTCGAGATAGCTTCGAAACTTGCATCGCTATATTGTTCGATGCTCTTGACGGAACTACAAATTTCCGGGCTGGGATACCACTCTTTTGCTCAGCCATCGCTTTCTTCATCAGCGGCCTCCCTCGAGTCGGAGCCATTTACGATCCCCTTCATAACGTGGTCTATTACGGATCTCTCCATGACGAAACGAGTGTCGAGGATCGAGCCTATGCTTGGCAAGTCCAAGCCGGTAACGTAAGCAATCTTACTAGTATCAAACAAACAGAAAGCCCCAAGAGATTAATCGCAACGCACTTAACCCGCTCGAAGGAAGACAAACGCAATGAGATGATGACCAAACTATCCGCACTAAGCGCGTCGTCCGAGGGAACCTACATGATCAATTCGGGTCAACTTGCTCTAGCGTACGTTGCTACAGGAAATTTATCTGCATTCATTAACAACTACACGAATATTTGGGATGTGGCTGCTGGCGAAGTTCTTATAAGAGCAGCCGGCGGGAAAGTGACAGATTTTGTCGGTAAGGATATTGATTACCGCAGCGGCACCAAGGTCGATATCGTTGCTTCATCAAATGAGGCCCTGCATGAAGAAATCTTGATGATATTGAGAGGTCGAGGCGACTAATCGAAACAGAGTTATAGGTTGCGATTACCGGTAATCGAGGATCTGCGGATTGTATAGCTCGTCTGCGAACTCAGTGATAAAGGCTTCCGCCTGTTCTCTGTTCTTGAATATAAACGCCGTATTGAAGTCGGTAGAGAAGAGCCTCGGAATACCTGATATGTAACCTTGAAATGTCACTATTATTATTCCCGTCTCCGTTTCTCCGCCTGCTGCATCAATCCTCCGTAGTCGTTCCATCATCGCCTGATTAATTGCCTCGGCATAGAGTTCGTCCGCATTTGGAAGGTGACCGACTTCTAACAAGTGAACGTTTGTGCCAAGAATCGCGACCAAAGCTAGTCCAGCTCCGTCAGTTCCTATTTGTGCATCTTCTGGCACATCCATTAACCAATCCAGCAGTTCATATTTAGTCGTTGGCATTAGTTGCCTCTCTTTCTTTTCGGGCAGAAGTTGACTCGAGTAAGTCTTGACACCGCGGGCCAACTCGCTCGAGCCGTCACCTGAATAGGAGTAGCTTTAGCTGCAAGTTGGCCCGCGATGTTTCCAGGTATCTATTTGGCTTTGGCCTTTTCGATTAACGCGATCTCTTTGGTGAGCGCGTCACGAAAGCGCGTGAGAATGGCAATAAGCAAATTGATTTTGGCTAGGGATCGTCGACGCTCTCGTTTAGTACCCAAAAAGAATTCAATCTGGACTCTGCGCCGGCAGTCGGCAATGGTAAGCATGTTGTGACCCCACCTGTATTCGCCTTCGTTGGAGGATTCAACCTCAGCGAAGATATGTGACGTAAAACCAGTTGAGACAGGTGACAGGAATGAGCGCTTGCGAAGAGAGAAAACATTTTTCATGTTAGCAACCTCGGAGGAAGGAATTACGTGAAACCTCCATGTCTCTAGCAAAACCATTTGTCGTGTCAGTTCGATTGAGAGACAGGAGGCTGGATACGCTAGGAACGCAGCGTGTGGCTTATCTGGTCCAATGCATTAGCTGGGGCTTATGGACCGGGACCAACGAAATCCTTTTTGTTAAGCGTAACCCCAACAGAGTAGCCGACAGCTACTTCCTCCCCAGGTGCAGGAGCTTGGTCAATTACCAATCCGGATTGAAGGGCCGAATCGTAACGTGTCGCCAACAGGCGGATGTTCAAGTTAGCGGTGTGAAGCTTTCTGTCAGCGTCTTCATAGGTCAGTCCTTTGACGAGCGGCACCTTGGTTTGAGCTGGTCTAGACCGGCGCTTACGTTGGATATCAAGACTCAGCGCCAGAAGCCGCAATTGTCGGCAAAACGACAGCCAGCAAAACGACATATACAACCAGCAGCGTCACAAGAACCACGATTGGCAGTTTCTGTTTGCCTCGTACGGCATAACCAACGAGGACACCAAGTACGAATCTCATTGCGGCAGTTCCTTTTGGATTTCCTAGTGAATCACCTACTCGGTTTCCGCCTCTTTTTTCTCATTGGTTATGTTAAGGAATCTCGGTTAGAGGAAAGCGTGAGGTAGAGGTAATCATCAACATATATCCAATGGTGATCGCTCAGGATCAATCCGGGGGTTGATGCACAAATGTTCTACGGTGGGTTCTGGTGTCAAAAATAAATTATGAGGATTATCCCAAGTGGGACGCAATAAACGTACTGTAAGCATTGCGGCAAATTGCCGCAGCTCTGAGCGCCGTATAGCCCGAATTTTCATTGACAACTCGCCGAGCCTTTCGTACGCTCAATGCTGGCCGTAAACCTCGCGGCTCTCAATCGACCGGCCCTTTTGAATCTCACTTCCTTCCGAAATCAGAAAGAGAAAATGAGTATTAAGATTTCTCAACGACACCGTGCAAAGTGTGGTCAAGCAACCCTCGCACAAAAACAAACTCCCAAGTATTTGTACTAATGAAAAGCTGGTTAGTGATTGCGCCTATCCAGCAATCTCCGGAAGTTCCACTCGCCCATGATGCAGTAGCTTCTAACTGCTCTGCTATCCCTATCCTCAAGCAAGGAGAACTCTAATGCCTAGCAGATTATGGACCGCATATCTCACGCTCACACTCGTTGTACTTTTCACTTGGTCTGTAACCGCAAGTCCGCTCGGACAAGCTGTGATCGTCAACACCGCTTTCACTGTCAAGGCAGGTGATGCTAAGTATTGGAATTTTCATGTTGGCAGCGACGGAGCTAATGTCGTTGGTAGATTCCGCGCAGAAGGTGGAAGCGGCAACGATATTAAGTGTCTGATTCTGGACGCTGACAGTTTTGAAAATTGGCGGAATGGCCACCGAGTAAGAACCTACTACAACTCTGAAAAAATAACTGTCGCCAACATCAACGTTAATTTGCCTCAAGGCGAATACGTGTTGGTCTTTGACAACACATATTCAGTTCTCACAAATAAAGCAGTAACCGCCAATGTTGAAATGAGGTGGTAAGTGGCGAAGTCATCTTGAGCCTTCTGGTTGAATAACCGCTCTGAAGCATTCCTTAACTCGGATGGAAATTTTCCATGACCTACGACCAAGTGTCCAAGCAGCTGGAGCAACTTAGTTATCGGGACAAATTCCGATTGGCGCAGCTTTTGATTCAACTGGCTCGGAAAGAGGAAGAGGAAGCACACCCGGAGCGAAGGCAAACTACTACTATTCCAACAGCAAAGTTGGACCCAGATCTGATTCAGTACGTCGCCGACAGACTGCGGAAACTTAAGCCATCCACGAAAGAGAAACTCTTTAATTCGATGGGCGCCATGTTTCAGTTTCAAGGCGGCATCTCCGATCGTGACAAAGAGAGAATCTTTTCGGAGCTGCATAAGGCGCGGCACATCGACATTGGAAAGAACGGTCGCATCCAGTACCCGTAAGCGTTGCCATGAAAAGTAGATCGCGCACCAAATTAGGTGATCTCGCCTCTAGATGATGATCATGAGCATGGACCAATGCGGCACCGGCTGATGGGGAGCGTTATGCCGTTTCTCTCGGAGGAGCTATGAGCAAGAAAATCGTACCAGCAGCACTTCACGCTCTGAAGCAAGCGTTAACTGATGTCTATTGGTACAAGTCAGATCTCCGAAGCTTTTTAACGTCAACGCTAAGTAAGCCGGAGCTCGTAAACCAGCTAAACTGGGACGACTACAAGCGCAACATCGTCGCAGCAGTTGTGGATCGGCTCGCCCGTCACGAAGATCTCTTCCAGGCCGATCTGCTTCGCCTAATGACGGAGGTGGCACGTATCGATGACTTTGCTCATCTGCTCCGTTTGGATGACGGAAAGGCGAAAGCTAAAAAAGCGCAGGCCTCAGTGCAAGCGCTTAGGAAATATGTTGGCAATCCTACCGCCTCCGACGAAGAGGAAGAGAAGGCAGAAGAGCGAAGACGCGCGGCGTTTGAGGCGCTGGTCAAAACCACGGCAGTTCAAGAACGCCTCCAAACCTTAACCAAGGACTACTTCGAGTTGCTTTCCAGCACAGACGCACAGAAGCGTGGCTACCGACTTGAAGGCCTACTTCGTGAGCTTTTCACGCTTTTTGACTTGGACCCGAAAGCATCCTTCAAAGTTACCGGAGAGCAAATCGATGGGGCCTTTACGTTCCAATCGACCGACTATCTGCTGGAGGCCAAGTGGCAGAAAAACTTGGTCGAGGCGGCAGATCTCGATTCTCTTGCAGGAAAACTAACTCGCAAACTCGATAACACTCTTGGCCTTTATCTGGCGATCAACGGATACTCAGAAGACGGAGTTCGTCAGCATTCATCTGGGCGGCGGTTGATGATTCTGATGGATGGTAGTGATCTGATGGCGGTCCTTGAGGCCCGGATCGACCTTATTCAACTGTTGCTCAGAAAGAGACGCCACGCGTCTCAGACCGGAAACATCTACCTGCGCATTCACGAGATTCTCTGAACTCGCAGAATCATCCAACCCTAAAAACCGCACAGCATCTAGGCAACATTGAAAATTTCAGGCAGAATATCTTAGCGACTTGGGACCCTGTCCGCCCGTTCTTCCTCAATCCCAAAGCTATTGAACCCATAATTGCGAGCATGCCTCCCAGTATCCAAGAACTACTCGATCGAAGCCGTAAGGAACTTCTAGATCTATCGACGCGGAACCGCCTTCTATCGATTCCGGTTAATTCCAAGTCTGCTCGCATCATTCAAGTTCATGACGAGCTTAGCGCTGAGGTCTTTCGGCTCCTGGTAACTGAGAAAAAGACCCTGAGCTTCCTCCCTGGCAAAGCGACCAAATCGGCTGCGGTTACTTCAAGCCCTGAGCTTTTCGACGATAAGGAAATTGGACTGCCGCAGCCCGAACATGACGAGGTCGGTGTGAATGGCATAGCCAGCCGCCATTCCGATCCACGTCTTCAAACGTCGCTAACACCTGAAGGTCTTCAACGGCGATTACTGGATCTCTACACGAATGCGCGAACAATGATTGAGGAGCAAGGTGTCAATGTCCTGTATCTTGCGCTTGGTCAATTGAAGTGGTTTGAATCTGGTGATTCCGATACGGCGAGGTATGCTCCACTTATTCTGATTCCTGTCGAACTCGAACGAAAGACTGCCTCTGATCGTTTTCGGCTTCGCTGGCGTGAGGAAGACATTGAGTCCAACCTGTCGCTCGAAACCAGGTTGAAGACCGACTTCGCAATCAATCTTCCTTCATTCCCAGAACAAGATGATTTCAATCCCGAGCAATACTTTGATGGGGTTGCACTGGCCATTGATGGAGCAAAGAATTGGGAAGTCTTACCCAACTCCATCACGTTAGGGTTCTTTTCATTCGCGAAACTATTAATGTATCGCGATCTGGACTCAAAGAATTGGCCCAATGCTCAAAAGCTTTTGAGTAATGCCACAATTTCAAGTCTGCTTTCAGATGGCTTTGCGAAAGTCGAACCGGTTATTAGTGAAGATGCTCGGTTGGATGAGTTGATCCCCGCCGCCAAATTGGATCATGTTGTCGATGCTGACAGCTCGCAAACAGTCGCAATTGAAAGAGTACGTGCGGGCGAGAGCCTCGTAATTCAAGGTCCTCCCGGCACCGGCAAGAGCCAATCCATCTCAAACATAATCGCCAGCTCCGTGTTGGACGGCAAAACAGTGCTGTTTGTTGCTGAGAAGCTTGCGGCACTCGAGGTTGTCAAACATCGACTAGAGAAAGAAGGACTAGGTGCACTATGCCTGGAGCTTCATAGCAACAAGGCAAACAAGCGCGCAGTTTTAGACGAAATTGGCAGGACTTGGTTTCTAGGTCGGCCGAAGTCTTTGGATCTCGATGATCTCGTTACCAAACTGGACTCAAAGCGGGCAATCTTAAATGAGCATGTCGCTGAGCTTCACGAGCGACATCAGCCAAGCATGCTTAGTTACTTCGCGCTTATGGCGCGACTCACGGCGCTTCGAGATCGAGGACGAGAGGGCGCCGAGCTCACCTTTCCGGGCGCTGAGAGTTGGACGCCGGACGACTTCAAGATCCGACGCGATCTTCTTGAAGATTTAGCGGGGTGCGTGAAAGAGATCGGCATACCCGCCCGCAACGACTGGCGAGGTGTATGTCGTGAAGTAGTTCTGAACGTCGACTTAGAGCCACTAGGAAGAAAAATTCAAAGCTTGCGCGAAACGTTGTCGGCAGTGACGAGAGCGTCCAGCAGGTTATCTTCGCTCCTGAATCACGCAATTCCAGGAACCCTCCACGACATAGACCAACAGCTTGTGGTTGCTGAATACGTGGCGCAGGCTCCCGCAGTTGATAAAGAAGCTCTTTGTGATGGCGTATGGAATGCTGGTTTGGACGGGTTGAGTTCATTGCTGGCTGCCGGTCGAAAATTTTCAACCGCCTTTACAAGTGCGGGGTCTCAAGTAACTGAGGCAACATGGGAGCGCGACTCGTCACAGATTCGTTCGCAGATCCTGGCGCGTGGACAATCCTTTCTTCGATTCTTGTATTCAGACTATCGGCGTGCAATTCAAGAGTTCCGCAGTGATCTCACAGTCGAATTACCAAAAGGTTTTACGGATCGCTTATCACTATGCGAAACGATTATCTCGGGCCAGACCGGTTTGCGCGAGATCCGTCGCAGTGAATCCCTTGGACGAGCCGCCTTTGGAAAGTTGTGGCGAAGCGAGGAATCCGATTGGGATCAGCTTCAAGCCATTCTGCAATGGGTTGGAAGGCAGCAAGCGGTGGGCCTGGATGAGAATTTCCGAAGAACATTTTCTGCCGTAAGCGATCAGAAGCAGGTTGCAGACATGCTGGCTGAGATGTCGAGCCTGGGGAAGGAAGCCATTGCGAAGTGGAAAGAACTCAGCGCGGAGTTGCAGTTGGACTTAGAGGTCGCTTTGGGTGCCTCAGCAATTAATCAAGTACGACTGACGGCAATAGAGGAGCGTTGTTCCAAATGGTTGGGTGACATGGAAGGCCTATCACTCTGGAACAATTATTTCGTGCTGGCTAAACAAGCCAGAAGTCTCAAGTTGGATCAGTTAATAGATAGATTAGAAAGTGGAAGTATCGAACCGCAATCTGTCTCATACTGCTTTGATCGAGCTTATTACAGCCACTTAATACGTGAGATTGCTCGTCGGAAACCGGCGCTGGCTCAGTTCAAGGGCACACGTCACGACAGTCACGTTTCAGATTTTCGGGAAATCGATAAGGACCGTTTAGCGCTTGCGAAGTATCGTACTCTCGTGGCCCATTACGACCGATTTCCTCCTCGCGATTCAGGCGTTGGTGCCGCTGGAATCGTTAGGGCCGAGATGGAAAGAAAGCGTGGACATCGACCAGTTCGTCGTCTTCTGAAGGATGCGGGCTCCGTGGTCCAGGCGATTAAGCCGGTGTTTATGATGAGTCCGCTTTCGGTTGCGCAGTTTCTAGCACCAGGAGCTGTCGAATTTGATCTGTTAGTCATTGACGAAGCAAGTCAGGTCTTGCCAGTCGATGCGTTAGGCGCCATTGCGCGTTGTAAGCAGATCGTCGTTGTAGGCGACGATAAGCAATTACCACCGACTCGATTCTTTAATCGCCTTACCTCAAACGTCGATGAATCAGACGAGTTTGAAGATGGTGATGAACCTCAAGCAGCGCAAGCGCAAGACATCGAAAGTATTTTGGGCCTGTGTTCCGCTCGCGGATTATCGTCGTCGATGCTCAGGTGGCATTATAGGAGTCGTCACCACTCATTGATTGCGGTTTCGAACAATCAGTTTTATCGAGATCAGCTTTATATCGTTCCCAGTCCATTCTCGGCTTCGGGCAGTCTTGGACTCAAGTTTAATCACATTCATGACGGTGTGTACGATCGGGGCGCTTCACGAACAAATAAGATCGAAGCAAAAGCCGTGTGCCATGCCATCCTGAAACATACGCGCGAGGACAGTCAAAAGAGTTTGGGAGTGGCAACGTTTTCGCTACAGCAGCGGCAAGCGATTCAGGACGAGCTGGAATTACTGCGGCGGGAGAATCCTGACATCGAATCATTCTTTTCGGCGCATTCCCGCGAACCGTTCTTCGTAAAGAACCTGGAGAATGTTCAAGGCGATGAGCGTGATGTCATTTTCATCTCAGTAGGATATGGCAAAGATGCGAGTGGGTATATGGCAATGGGATTTGGTCCGCTCAGTTTGGAGGGTGGAGAACGTCGCCTCAATGTTCTGATTAGTAGAGCCAAGATCCGTTGTGAGATCTTTTCGTCAATAACGGCTGACGACATCGACCTTGACCGTGCTCGAAGTCGGGGAGCGGCGGCTTTCAAGACTTTTCTGTCCTTTGCTCAAACGGGTCGACTCGCCATTTCGAAGTCAACGGATGCGGAGGAACAAACACCATTCGAAGAGGCTGTGGCCGAAGCAGTTGAGTCATTGGGATACCAAGTTCATCGACAGGTCGGTATCGCAGGATTCTTTGTCGATCTGGCAGTGATAGATCCTAATCAACCCGGTCGATATGTCTTGGGAATCGAGTGTGATGGAGCCGCTTATCATAGCTCGCGCTCCGCCCGCGATCGGGATCGCTTACGTCAAGCGGTTCTCAAGGACCATGGTTGGATCATCCATCGCGTTTGGAGTACGGACTGGTTTCAGAGGCCGTCAGAGCAATTGAGTAGAGTAGGTGAGGCTATCGAGCGAGCCAGGATTGCGATCAGCGAAATGGACATCGATTTGCCAACATCTCGTTTTGAGGTGATTAGTGAATCGGAGGATGGTCTCGAGCGAGAAACGATACTTGAACTGGATAACCGAGGATTGACCCAGTTGTCAGAGCCATACAGCGAGGCGGTGTTCGTCGTTCCGACCAACCTTGAGCCGCATGAGTTGTATACGCAGGACATGGCCGCGATCGTGCTTCGTATAGTCGAACATGAAGGTCCTATTTACGATGAAGAAATCGTCACTCGTGTTCGAACGCTTTGGTCCAAAGGTCGCGCAGGCTCGCGAATTCACGACGCGGTTGCTCGTGCAATTCGAGCCCTTGAAACAAACAAGTCATGCATCAGGGTAGATCGATGTCTTATGCTGCCCAACTGTGATGTACGTGTTAGAAATCGAGCAAACGTCACGTCGCCTACATTAAGAAAGCCTGAGCACCTACCAACTGTTGAGATTCACGCGGCGATATTATCCGTACTGCAAGCCAGCCATGGAGCTGCAAGAAGTGAGATACCCACAGCAGTCGCGCGACTATTTGGTTTTCAAGCAACAAGTCCGCAACTGAAGACGCTCATTGATTCACAGGTTCAGAGATTAGTTCTGAGCGGGAGGATCCAAGAAATGAACGGCACGTTAAAAGCTGTCTGATTCCACAAGCAAAGCAAAATGATGGCGAGATTTAGCCTCAACCACTATCGCCGA
>Ga0134128_10011033_pt1 | contig 10816 bp, 7 predicted proteins | sample KB31754_FD_96462 | JGI IMG/M metagenome (GOLD analysis project Ga0134128, IMG submission 96462) | Terrestrial soil microbial communities with excess Nitrogen fertilizer from Kellogg Biological Station, Michigan, USA - KB3-175-4 | ecosystem: Environmental > Terrestrial > Soil > Unclassified ...
GCGCTGCTGCGGCGACGGGCGGGGAGGGGGCCGCTTGCGTGGCGTCGCGGCCGTATTCGCGCCGGTCCCGTTCGGGCTGTCGCCCGGACCGGGATGGCCCGGCTCGTTCGGTGACGTCACCCACAGCTCCTAACCGTGCATCCTGCCATCGCTTACGCCTCGGTGTCGGCGTCCGACTCGTCGTCGGCCTCTTCGGCGTTGCGCGCAATGGCTAACAGTGTGTCGCCCTCGCCCAAGTTCATCAACCGAACACCCTTGGTCTGGCGCCCGGCCTTGCGGACCTGCTTGGCCATCGTCCGGATCACTCCACCGCCGGAGGTGATCGCGAACACCTCGCTCTCGTCGTCGACGATCAGCGCTCCCACGAGCTTGCCACGGCGGGTGTCGTACTGAATCGTCAGAATGCCCTTACCGCCGCGGCCCTGCGCGGTGTACTCCTCGATCGCCGTCCGCTTGGCGTACCCGCCGGAGGTGGCGACCAGCAGGAAGGTGCCCTCGCGGACCACGTTCAGCGACAGCAGGTAGTCGTCGGTGTTGAACCGCATGCCCTGCACACCCGAAGTGGCCCGGCCCATCGGCCGCAGCGCCTCGTCGGTCGCCGAGAACCGGATGGATTGCCCGTTGGCCGAGACCAGCAGCAGATCCTCCTCGGCCGAGCAGAGCACCGCACCGACCAGCTCGTCGCCATCACGCAGGTTCACCGCGACGATGCCGCCCGAGCGGTTCGAGTCGAAGTCGGTCAGCTTGGTCTTCTTGACCAGGCCCTTGCGGGTGGCCAGCACCAGGTAGGGCGCGTCCTCGTAGCTCTTGATCTGGATGACCTGAGCGATCCGCTCCTCGGGTTGGAAGGCCAGCAGGTTGGCGACGTGCTGGCCGCGCGCGGTGCGGGAGGCTTCCGGCAGGTCGTAGGCCTTGGCCCGATAGACCCGGCCCTGGGTGGTGAAGAACAGGATCCAGTCGTGCGTCGAGCAGACAAAGAAGTGCCGCACGATGTCGTCCTGCTTCAGCCCCGCGCCCTGAACGCCCTTGCCGCCGCGCTTCTGGCTGCGGTACAGGTCGGTCTTCGTGCGTTTGGCGTAGCCCGTTTCGGTGATCGTGACGACCACGTCCTCGCGGGCGATCAGGTCCTCGTCGGCGACGTCACCGTCGGCGGCGATGATCCGGGTACGCCGGTCGTCGCCGTGCTTGTCGGCGAGCTCCTTGAGTTCGTCGTGCACGATCGCGCGCTGGCGTTCCGGCTTGGCCAGGATGTCCTCGAGGTCGGCGATCTCGGCCTCGATCTTCGCCAGGTCGTCGACGATGCGCTGGCGCTCCAGGGCGGCCAGCCGGCGCAGCTGCATGTCCAGGATGGCCTGGGCCTGGATTTCGTCGATGTCCAGCAGGTCGATCAGGCCGGCCCGGGCCACGTCGACAGTCTCCGACGCGCGGATCAACGCGATCACTTCGTCAAGTGCGTCAAGGGCTTTCACCAAACCGCGCAAAATGTGCGCGCGTTCGTTGGCCTTACGCAGTCGGTACGTGGTGCGCCGGATGATCACGTCGAGTTGATGCTCGACGTAGTAACGGATCATCTGGTCGAGGCGCAGCGTGCGCGGCACCCCGTCGACGATCGACAGCATGTTGGCGCCGAAGCTGGTCTGCAGCTGGGTGTGCTTGTAGAGGTTGTTCAGCACCACCTTGGCCACCGCGTCGCGCTTGATCTCCACGACGATCCGCAGGCCGACCCGGTCGCTGGACTGGTCCTCGATGTTGGAGATGCCCGCGAGCTTGCCGTCACGGACCTGCTCGGCGATCGAAGTGATGAAGTTGTCGTGGTTGACCTGATACGGCAGCTCGGTGATCACCAGACCGGTGCGGCCGCGCGAATCTTCTTCTATCTCAACGACTCCGCGCATCCGGATCGATCCGCGGCCGGTGGTGTAGGCGTCGTGGATGCCCTGCGACCCGACGATCAGACCGTGGGTCGGGAAGTCGGGGCCCTTGACCCGCTCACGGACCGCGGCCAGGGTGGCCTCCTCGTCGGCCTCGTGGTTCTCCAGGCACCAGTAGACGGCTTCGGCCAACTCGCGCAGGTTGTGCGGCGGGATGTTGGTCGCCATGCCGACCGCGATACCGCCGGAACCGTTGGCGAGCAGGTTCGGGAACCGGCTCGGCAGCACGGTCGGCTCTTGCACCCGGCCGTCGTAGTTGGGAATGAAATCGACTGTCTCCTCGTCGATTTCGCGCAGCATCTCCATGGCGAGCGGAGTGAGCCGAGCTTCGGTGTACCTCATCGCGGCTGGCGGGTCGTTACCCGGCGAACCGAAGTTTCCTTGCCCGTCGACCAGCGGGTAGCGCAGCGACCACGGCTGCGCCATCCGCACCAGCGTGTCGTAGATCGACGAATCGCCGTGCGGGTGATAGTTACCCATCGTCTCGGCAACGGAGCGGGCGGACTTCGCGTGGCCGCGGTCCGGTCGGAAGCCGGAGTCGAACATCGCGTAGAGCACCCGGCGGTGCACCGGCTTGAGGCCGTCGCGTACCTCCGGCAGCGCGCGGCCCACGATCACGCTCATCGCGTAGTCGATGTAGCTGCGCTGCATCTCGTGCTGGATGTCTACCGGTTCGATACGGTCGCCGGCTTCGCCGCCCGGCGGCAGCGTGGTGTCAGTCATGTGTTCCTTCGGTCGCTATAACTACCGGTCTCGACTTCTTAAACATCCAGGAAGCGCACGTCTTTGGCGTTGCGGGTGATGAAGCTGCGGCGCGCGTCGACGTCTTCGCCCATCAGGATGGAGAACAGCTCGTCGGCGGAGGCCGCGTCGTCGAGGGTGATCTGGCGCAGCACCCGAACAGAGGGGTCCATCGTGGTCTCCCACAGCTCCTTGGCGTCCATCTCGCCGAGACCCTTGTACCGCTGGATGCCGTCCTCGGCGTTGATCTTCCGGCCCGCCGCCCGGCCGGTCTCCAGCAAGCCGTCGCGTTCACGGTCGGAGTAGGCGAATTCGGGCTCGCTGCGCTGCCACTTCAATTTGTACAGCGGCGGCTGGGCCAGGAATACGTGCCCGTTTTCGATCAGCGGTCGCATGAACCGGAACAGCAGCGTCAGCAGCAGGGTCGAGATGTGTTGGCCGTCGACGTCCGCGTCGGCCATCAGCACGATCTTGTGATAGCGCAGCTTGGCCAGGTCGAATTCGTCGTGGATGCCGGTGCCCAGCGCGGTGATGATCGCCTGGACTTCAGTGTTTTTCAGCACCCGGTCGATGCGGGCCTTCTCGACGTTGATGATCTTGCCGCGCAACGGCAGGATCGCCTGGAACATCGAGTCGCGGCCACTCTTCGCCGAGCCGCCGGCCGAATCACCCTCCACCACATACAGTTCCGACTTGCGGGGATCGGTGGAGCGGCAATCTGCCAGCTTTCCGGGCAGCCCGCCGATGTCGGTTGCGCTCTTACGCCGCACCAACTCTCGGGCCTTGCGGGCGGCGATGCGGGCCTGCGCCGACGACACCGCTTTGTTGACGACGGTCTTGGCATCCGAGGGGTTGGCGTCGAACCAGTGTTGTAACTCTTCGTTGCAGATTTTCTGCACGAACGACTTGACCTCGGTGTTGCCCAGCTTCGTCTTGGTCTGACCTTCGAACTGCGGCTCGCTGACCTTCACCGAGATGACCGCGGCCAGGCCTTCGCGAATGTCATCGCCGGTGAGGTTGGAATCCTTCTCTTTCAGTAGCTTCTTGTCTTTGGCGTACTTGTTCACCACGGTCGTCAGCGCAGCGCGAAAGCCCTCTTCGTGGGTACCGCCCTCGTGGGTGTTGATCGTGTTGGCGAAGGTGTGCACCGACTCCGAATAGCCGGCGTTCCACTGCATCGCGATCTCGACTTCGTGGCCGGGGCCCTTTCCGGAGAAGTCGACGATGCTGGAGTGGATCGGGTTCTTAGTCCGGTTGATGTGCTTGACGTAGTCGACCAGACCACCCGGGTAGTGGAAGGTGCGGTGCTTGACCTTGTGCGGCGCAACAGCTTCCGCGACTTTCTCTTCCGCGGACTTGGGCGCCTCTGCGGTGTCGCTGACGACCTCGTCGACAACCTCGTCGCGGCTCACCCGTTCGTCGCTGAGGTTGATGGTCAGCCCCTTGTTCAGGAATGCCATCTCCTGCAGCCGGCGGGCCACGGTCTCGAAGTCGTAGTTCGTCGTCTCGAAGATGCCCGGGTCCGCCCAGAAACGGACCGTGGTGCCGGTCTTCTTGGTCTTTTCACCTTGCTTGAGTGTGCCCGGCACCGACCGGTCGTAGGTCTGGTACCACTCGAAGCCGTCCGTGGAGATCTCGACCTCGAGTCGGATGGACAACGCGTTGACCACCGACACGCCCACCCCGTGCAAACCACCGGACACCGCGTAGGCGCTGTCGTCGCCGCCGAACTTGCCGCCGGCGTGCAACTGGGTCATCACAACGTCGACGGTGGGGATTCCGCTGGCGTGCATGGCCACCGGGATGCCTCGGCCGTTGTCGGCGACCTGGACTCCGCCGTCCTCCAGGATCTTGACGTCGACGGTGTCGGCGTAGCCGGCCATGGCTTCGTCCACCGCATTGTCGACGACCTCCCAGATCAAGTGGTGTAATCCGCGCTCTCCGGTGGAGCCGATATACATGCCGGGGCGTTTGCGGACTGCTTCCAATCCCTCCAGGATCGTGATGGAGTCGGCTCCGTACTCTTTCGGACTCTTCTTCTGCGCAGCCACGGTCGGGAGGCACTCCTTGGATTTGCGCGCGGCCAGTCCGATGACTGTGCGCTGGTTCTTCGTCAGTCTACCGTCAAGCAGGCTTCGGACCGATTCTGCAAGGGCGTTTCTGCACAGCTATCCGCGCCGTGTGAGGAATTTTTCGGTCTCGCCTTCGTCCTGACGCTTGACGCGCGACTTTTCCGTGTTGTGACGGCCCTGAGCGGAACGGCCCGCCGGGGTCATCCGTAAGTGTCGCGCGGCCCCCGCCCGGCGATATGCAGCCGGCCTTTACGCCACGACGGGGCGGTCGGACCGGTGATCCGCAAGCTGGACACCACCCCGTCGCCGACCTCCGCCGCGATCTTGGCCAGCACCTGCTTCTGGATCAGCCGCAGTTGGGTGGCCCAGGCCGTCGATTCGGCCGTCACGCTGAGCACCCCGTCGCGCAATCCGGTCGGCGCGGCGTGTTCGGCGATCTGCGCCCCGACGACTTTCGCCCACTGCCCGAACACCGCGCCCTCGGCCACCCGCGACGACCAGCCGTGTTTTTTCGCCACGTCGCGGGTGGCGCTGGCGAGCGGCTGTGGGTCACGCGCGTCGGGACCCGGGCCGGACCAGCGCCGACGGCTGGAGCCGGCCACCCGGCGGGTCGGGGGCAGCCGTCGGCCACGGCCGATGTCCTTGCCCTGGGTCCGGGCGGCGCCGCGGGCTTCTTCCAAGACCCGCCGGACCAGATCCATCCCCTTCATCTCGCCGAGGTGCTCGGGCGGTTGGGTGTCGGATTCGGGTGTTTCGTCGTCGCCGTCCACTGCCTTACTCCTGTTCAGCCGCGAGTACCGCGGACACCGGGCCCGTCTCGTCCTCATTCAGCGTGATATCGATGCGGTCGGCCAGCCATTCGCGCGGAACGTCGTCGACCACCGCGGCGGTCACCAAGACCTGTTCCGCCGATGCGGCGGCGGCGGCCAGCGCCGCGCGGCGGGCGGTATCGAGTTCGGCGAACACGTCGTCGAGCAGTAACACCGGGTCGCTGCCCTCGGCGCGTAACAATTCGTAGGCCGCCAGGCGCAGGGCGAGGGCCATCGACCACGATTCCCCGTGACTGGCAAAGCCTTTCGCGGGCTGCTCGCCGAGCCGTAACTCAAGGTCGTCGCGGTGTGGGCCGACGAGGCACACGCCGCGTTCGAGTTCGGCGTCGCGCCGTATTGCCATTTTCTCCAGCAGCGCAGCCCGCAGAATCTCGACGTCTGGCCGGTCGGGCTCGATGTCGATGCTGGCGTGGTAGGCGATCGACGCGGGCCGCGACGCCGGTGCCAGCAGCTGGTAGCTCTTCTGCAGCTCCGGTGCCAGCTCGTTCACCAATGTCATGCGGGCGGCCATCAATTCGGCGCCGTGGGCGGCCAGGTGTCCGTCCCACACATCGAGGGTTTCCAGCGCGCCGCGGTCGCCGCGGAATCGCGCCCCGGACGCGGACTTCAACAGCGCGGTCCGCTGCCGCAGCACTTTGTCGTAGTCGGCCCGGATCCCCGCCACCCGTGGACGCCGCACCGCGGCCAAGTCGTCCAGGTAGCGCCGGCGATCGCCGGGGTCGCCGCGAACCAACGCCAGGTCCTCGGGCGCGAACAGCACCGCCCGCAGCACCCCCACGACCTCGCGCGGGCTGCGCACCGGGGAGCGATTCAGCCGAGCCTTGTTGGCCCGGCCCGCGGTGATCTCGAGGTCGACCGCGCATTCACGTCCTTCGTTCACCACGATGGTCGACACCACCGCCCGCTGGGCACCGACGCGTATCAGTGGCGCGTCGGTGGCGACGCGATGCGATCCCAGCGTAGACGAATACCAAAGGGCCTCAACAAGATTCGTTTTGCCGAAGCCGTTGGACCCGACGAATACCGTCCGGCCAGGTGTCAGTTCGAGTTCGACGTTCGCCCAGGACCGAAAGTCACGTAAGCCGAGGTGGCGGACGTACACCTGACGACTAACCGGGCAGGCGAACAGGCATCAGCAAGTAGACGTAATCCGTCTGAAGCGCCGGGAAGGGTCCGCCGGCGGTGGGTTGCGTGTCATCGCCGGCCGGCCGCAGCACCGCGGGGCGGCTCGGCGTGGTGAACCCGAACGACACCCGGTCGGAATGCAGTGAGCTCAGCCCATCGGTCAGATACGTCGGGTTGAACGCGATGGTCAGCGGTTCGCCGGCGAACTCCACCGGAACGTCTTCCTCGGCGCGGCCGACATCGTCGGCCCCAGCCGAGAGCCGAAGCGTGTCGTCGGAGAATTCCATCCGTACCTGGGCGCCGCGGTCGGCGACCAGTGCCACCCGCTTGATCGCCTCGCTCAACTCCGCGACTCCGACGGTGGCGACGGCCGTGTGTTCGCTGGGCAGCAACTGGCGAAACTTCGGGAACTCCGCATCCAGCAGCCGGGTGGTGCTGCGTTTGCCATTCCCGCTGATGCCGAGCAGTCCGTCTTTGCCCACCGCCGCGCCCGCGCCGAGCGACAAATGCACCTCAGAGCCGTCGGTTCCGCTCTTGGCGGCCTCGGACAGCGTCTTGGCCGGCACTAACACCGCGGCCTCGACATCGGGTGTCGCGGCCGACCAAGTCAGCTCACGAACAGCCAGCCGGAAGCGGTCCGTGGCAGCCAAAACCACTGACTGACCGGAGATTTCGACCCTGATGCCGGTCAGCATCGGCAGCGTGTCATCGCGGCCGGCGGCGACAGCCACCTGGCCGATCGCCTCGGCGAACACCTCGGCCGACAGCGCGCCGGTCTCATCCGGCAGTGTCGGCAGCGTTGGATAATCCTCCACGGCCATCGTCGGCAGCGAGAATTTTGCACTTCCGCAGGCCAGCGAAACCCTGGTGCCCTCGACCTGCACGTCCACCGGTTTGTTCGGCAGCGCCCGGGTAATATCAGACAGCAGCCGTCCCGACACCAAAGCCGTTCCGGGAGAAGCTATTTCAGCTGCGAGACGGACCTCGGCGGACACTTCGTAGTCGAATCCGGAGATCGTCAAACCCTCGTCAGAGCCGGTCAGCAGCACGCCGGCCAGCACCGGCACCGTCGGCCGGGACGGCAGCGTTCGCGCCACCCACGCCACTGCGTCAGCGAAGTCATCCCGCACCAGGCGGAATTTCAAGTCGGTCAGGCCGACGGCGGTCGTCGCCACGTCCATTGCGTCCCTTCAATCACCTCGAACAGCAAGGCTAACTTCAGCGGCTCGGCCCCTCGTGATCCCCGCTGACAGACGCCCGTGCCCGTATTCATTCCGACGACCGAACCGGCTGTCGAACCACAACCGTAGAGCGTCGGAGGCCATCTTGAAAGCTAATCGGAAGCAGTGCCACGGCGGTCTTTCGACGCAGTGATCCGGGGTGTGGAACGGCTCGTCCCCAACATCCTTTTCTGAAGAAGAAACTAGATAGAGATTTCAATAACAGTAATAAGGCCTGTGCAGATTGTGGACAGCATGGTGTCTGTGCAGCTGAGGATGCCGGCCGGGTTGTGCATGACACGAGGACGGATTGTGTGGTTCGTGTGCAGCGGTTGGGGAGCGGCCGGGGTTGTGGAGGGACCGGGCGTTCAGGGGGCAAGTATGAGCAGCTTGCGCACAGGGGTATGCACAGTCTGCTGCTGTGACTGGTGGTAGCGGCGAGGCAGAAGTTTTTTGAAATTCCACGTGACGAAATGTCGGTTGTGGGCGGCAAAACCCGAAAACGGGTGTGGTTACTGGCCACTCGGCACTGTGGTGCGGTGACGATCAGCGCTTCGAACGCTGACGAATCCGAGTGGTGAGCTCTTTGACGTGATCGAAGACTTCCCGACGCTCGGCCATCTCGGACAGGATTTTCTTCTGCGCGTACATCACTGTGGTGTGGTCACGGCCGAACGCCTGCCCGATCTTCGGCAGCGACAAGTCGGTCAGCTCACGGCACAGATACATGGCGATCTGCCGTGACTGCGCCAGCGCTCGGGTCTTGCCGGGGCCGCGCAGTTCTTCGACCGTGGTGTCGAAGTACTCGGCCGTGGCGGCCATGATCGTCGCGGCGCTGATCTGCATGGTGCTCGCGTCGGCGATCAGATCGCGTAGCACGATCTCGGCGAGGGACTTGTCGATCGGCGCCTTGTTCAGCGAGGCGAACGCGGTGACGCGAATCAGCGCGCCCTCCAGCTCACGGATGTTGCGTTCGATGCTGCTGGCGATCAGCTCGAGCACATCGTCGGGCACATTGAGCCGCTCCATCTGCGCCTTCTTGCGCAAGATGGCGATACGGGTCTCCAACTCCGGCGGCTGAACGTCGGTGATCAGGCCCCACTCGAACCGCGTTCGTAGCCGATCTTCAAGTGTCGCAAGCTGTTTCGGCGGCCGATCGGAGGAGATGACGATCTGCTTGTTGGCATTGTGCAGCGTGTTGAAGGTGTGGAAGAACTCTTCCTGGATGCCTTCCTTGCCTTCGATGAACTGGATGTCGTCGACCAGGAGCACGTCGACGTCGCGGTAGCTGCGCTTGAAGGCCACTTTGCGGTCGTCACGCAACGAGTTGATGAAGTCGTTGGTGAATTCCTCGGTGGAGACGTATTTGACCCGCATCCCGGGGAAGAGCCGCTGGGCGTAGTTGCCGGCGGCGTGCAGCAAGTGGGTCTTGCCCAGGCCGGATTCGCCCCAGATGAAGAGGGGATTGTAGGCCCGGGCCGGTGCTTCGGCGATGGCCAGCGCCGCCGCGTGGGCGAACCGGTTCGACGCACCGATGACGAAGCTGTCGAAGGTGTAGCGCCGATTCAAGCTGAGGCCCGCTGCGGCGTCGGCGGCCTGGCTGTGTGGCCGTTCGGAGAAATACGACGGCCAGCTCTGGTGTGCGCTGGCGAGCGCCTCGCCGTCTTCGTCGATCTCATCGAGGTCGTCGAGGGCATCGTCGAATGCGGTATTGGCCCGGTCGTCGGGTTCATCGGAAGCCAGGGGAGAGATGCGGACGCCGAGCTCGATCTGCTGGCCGAGCCGGCGGCTGAGTGCATCGGTGATCTGGGTGCGTAGGTGGCGTTCGATTTCGTTCTGCACAAAACTGCTCGGCACGGAGAGTAGTGCGAAACCTTCGACGATCGTCAGCGGCTGCACCAGGTTGAGCCACGCTCGTTGCTGCGGTGTCAGCGGCGAGACGTACGGTTCGCCGTTGAGGGCGCTGTCGTCGGTGGAAAGCTCACCATTGAGTTCCGAGACGACCGCGCTCCAGACCGTCGCGAAGCTTGATCCGGGGTCCTCGGTCAACGACGGGTCCCCCTGAAATGAAGTAAAAGCTCTGCTGATGGTTCCGACAACGAACTGTCCACATCGTTATCCACAGGTGTGGACAGGACAGCGACCAGCGAGCAGCCACTCACCCCTGACAGCTCGCGGGATCGGCGCTCGAGACGGCCAGTAAAACTCAGCTGGCTAGGAGGCCGATCTGCCATCCTTGCTTCGTTGTCTAGCGCCGTTTCAGTGTGAAACAGCACCGACCGAAGCTAACAGTTTTCGTCGCTCCCGGCCAACCGTTCTGCAACATTTGAATGGGTTGTGGAAGATTGCTCGCCGCCGGGGGGCGGGTGTGACGGCAGTGAAGGATCGGGCCGGGGTTCAGCGGCGGTTTCAGTGTGGTTTGACCGGGCGAACGCCGGTCAGTACCCTCATACAGTCGCCCGAAAGTAGGCGATACGGCTGCGATTCGGACAATGAGCCCGCCAGCGCGCGCCGGCTACCAGCAAGACACAAAGCCTATCGAGGCGTCGTGGGTACCTGTATGACCCACCGGCACGGGGGACCGGGTCGGGCGCGATGCCAGATGCAGCAAGGAGAGAGTCGTGGCAAAGGGCAAGCGGACCTTTCAGCCGAACAACCGGCGCCGTGCCCGTGTGCACGGTTTCCGGCTGCGCATGCGGACCCGCGCCGGCCGGGCCATCGTCTCGAGCCGGCGTAGCAAGGGCCGTCGCTCGCTGACTGCTTGATTTCTCATCCCGGTGTAACGGCGGTGCTTTCCGCGCGAAACCGCATGACGCGGTCGACCGATTTCGATGCAACGGTCAGGTGCGGAAAAAAAGCCGTCCAACCGGACATGGTCATCTACATGCGGCGTGCAA
>Ga0134128_10011035_pt1 | contig 10815 bp, 9 predicted proteins | sample KB31754_FD_96462 | JGI IMG/M metagenome (GOLD analysis project Ga0134128, IMG submission 96462) | Terrestrial soil microbial communities with excess Nitrogen fertilizer from Kellogg Biological Station, Michigan, USA - KB3-175-4 | ecosystem: Environmental > Terrestrial > Soil > Unclassified ...
ACAAATGTCGGCCGGGATGGCAGTGCATCGCCTCGGCCACGTGGGCATCGGTGTACATGCGCAACTGGGCCGAGGGAGCCCGTTGGCCCGTGTGTGCATCGACAAAGCTGTAGGTGAGTTCCAACTCCAGCGTGTACGGGTGGCATTCCTGCACAACCAGATGCACCGGAAGACCATCGTCGACGTCGGAACAATAGCTGCCCGCAGCCAGCCCGGCGGGTGCGAAAAGCCTCGCAAGCCTGTGATAGTTTTCGGCGTACAGCCCCATCAGGAACTCGAAGCGTCCCGGCAAAAGATTGTGGCGATTGTCCAGTACGGCACTCATGGGTGGCGCGCAAACTCCGGTCGGCTGTCTAGAACATCGTCCGCTCGATGCCGAAGCGGTCGAATATCTTGCTGGCGATCTCCTCGATCGACACGTGCGTGGTGTTGAGGCTGGGAATGCCGGCCTGCCGCATCAGGCGATCGGCCTGTTCCAGTTCCCATCGGCATTGTTTCAAGGTGGCATAGCGGCTGCCGGCACGTCGCTGTTCGCGAATCTGTGCCAGTCGCGTCGGATCGATGGTCAGGCCATACAGCCGATCCTTGTACGGCTGCAGTCGCGCCGGCAACTCCAGCTTCTCGAGATCGTCGTCGGTCAGCGGATAGTTGGCGGCGCTGACCCCGTAATGCAAGGCCATGTACAAACAGGTCGGGGTCTTGCCCGAGCGCGATACGCCGACAAGTATCAGATCGGCATCGGCGTAATTCACATCGATGCCGTCGTCGTGCGAGAGCGCGTAGTTGGTGGCGTTGATGCGCGCTTCGTACTTGTCGAAATCGACCATCCCGTGAGAGCGGTTGACCGCACCGGAACGACGGGTATGCAGCTCGTCCTCCAGTGGTCCGATGAAGGGTGCGAAAACGTCCAGCATCAACGCACCGCTGGTTGCCACGATGTCGCACAGCGCGCGATCGGCCATGGTGTTGACGACGATCGGCCGCTGTCCGCTCTGCGCGTAGTTGGTCTTGATCCGGAGCGCCGCGACCTCCGCTTTGTGAGCATTGTCGGTGAACGGCAGCCGATGCTTGTCGAACTGCACGCCTTCGAACTGCGCCAGGATGCTGTTTCCAATAGTTTCTGCGGTAATACCAGTGGAATCGGAGATGAAAAACACGGTTCGCTGCATACGGGATTCCGTCGGCCGAGGGGCACTCGCAGGCACCTTAGCTCAAGCATCAAACGCTGTCGCCGTTTGACCGCACGCTGACTGGTATCCGGTTGGAATGACATCGTCTGCCATTGGTCTCCTTGTGCTGTGCACCATCGGCAGCGGACAATACCAGTTCTTTGCCGGCCGCCCGGCGACTACGCAATATCTCCATATCCCCCGACTTTCCGCCATTCCGAGGAGACACCCTTGAACGATCTGGTGCTGTGGCTCGACCAACTGCGCATGACTGACCTGGGCAAGGTCGGCGGCAAGAACGCCTCGCTCGGCGAGATGATCGGCAACCTGGCCAAACTGGGCGTGTCCGTGCCGGGTGGCTTCGCGACCACGGCCGATGCATTCCAGCAATATCTGGAGAAGAGTGGCCTGGCAAGGCGCATCCAGGATCGTCTGCAACACCTCGATGTCGACGACGTCGACGCGTTGGTCGCTGGCGGCAAGGAAATCCGCGGCTGGATCGTCGACACCGCCCTGCCCGCTGATCTGGAGCAGGCGATCCGCGATGCCTACATCAAGTTGTGCAAAGACGCCGGCGCTGACGACATCGCCGTCGCAGTGCGCTCGTCGGCGACCGCCGAAGACCTGCCCGACGCCTCGTTCGCTGGGCAGCAGGAAACCTTCCTCAATGTGGTCGGCATCGACGACGTATTGCACAAGGTGAAGGAAGTCTTTGCCTCGCTGTACAACGACCGCGCCATCTCCTACCGCGTGCACCAGGGTTTCAAACACGACGACGTGTTCCTGTCCGCTGGCGTGCAATTGATGGTTCGTTCGGACGTCGGCGCTTCGGGCGTATTGTTCACGCTCGACACCGAGTCGGGTTTCCGCGACGTGGTCTTCGTCACCGGCTCGTACGGCCTGGGCGAAATGGTCGTGCAAGGCGCGGTGAATCCCGATGAGTTCTACGTGTTCAAGCCCACGTTGCGCGACGGCAAGCCAGCCGTGCTACGCCGCAATCTCGGCGCCAAGCAGCTGCGCATGATCTATTCAAGTGCGCCGGGCGAACGGGTAAAGACCGAAGACACCCCGGCCGAACTGCGCAACAGGTTCTGCATCAACGACGAAGACGTGCAGGAGCTTGCCCGCCAGTCGCTGATCATCGAGAAACACTACGACCGACCGATGGACATCGAGTGGGCAAAGGACGGCCATACCGGCAAGATCTACATCGTGCAGGCGCGCCCGGAGACGGTGAAGTCCCGTTCGCACGCCACCCAGCTCGAGCGCTTCCACCTCAGCGAGAAGGGCAAGGTGCTGGCCGAAGGCCGTTCCATCGGCCAGAAGATCGGCGCTGGCAAGGCGCGCGTGATCCGTTCCCTGAGTGACATGAACAAGGTGCAGGCCGGCGACGTACTGATCGCCGACATGACTGATCCCGACTGGGAGCCGGTGATGAAGCGCGCCTCGGCGATCGTCACCAACCGCGGTGGCCGCACCTGCCACGCGGCGATCATCGCGCGCGAGCTTGGCGTGCCGGCCGTGGTCGGCACCGGCAACGCGCTGGAGCTGATTCCCGACGGCGCCGACGTCACCGTGTCCTGCGCCGAAGGCGACACCGGCACGATCTACGAAGGCATCCTGAAGTTCGAGCGGATCACCGCGGACCTGGGCGACATGCCCGAGGCACCGCTTAAGATCATGATGAATGTGGCCAATCCCGAGCGCGCATTCGACTTCGGGCAGCTGCCCAACGCCGGCATCGGCCTGGCCCGCCTGGAAATGATCATCGCCAGCCATATCGGCGTGCACCCGAAGGCATTGCTGGAATATGCCAAACAGGACGCCGAGACCAAGGCCAAGATCGACGAGCGCATCGCCGGTTATGCCGGCCCGGTCGAGTTCTACGTCGACCGCCTCGCCGAAGGCATCGCCACCATCGCCGCCTCGGTCTACCCGAAGCCCGTGATCGTGCGCCTGTCCGACTTCAAGTCAAACGAATACGCCGGCCTGCTCGGTGGTTCGCGTTACGAGCCGCACGAAGAAAACCCGATGATCGGCTTCCGCGGCGCCAGTCGCTACGTCGATCCCAGCTTCGCCGAGGCATTCGCGCTGGAATGCACGGCGGTCAAACGCGTGCGCGAAGTGATGGGGCTGAACAACGTCTGGGTGATGATTCCGTTCGTGCGCACGCTCGGCGAAGGCCGCAAGGTGATCGAGGTGCTGGCGAAGAACGGCCTCAAGCAGGGCAAGCACGACCTGAAAGTCATCATGATGTGCGAAGTGCCCTCGAACGCCCTGCTCGCCGACGAGTTCCTCGACATCTTCGACGGCTTCTCGATCGGCTCCAACGACCTCACCCAGCTCACCCTCGGCCTGGACCGCGACTCCAGCATCGTCGCCAGCCTGTTCGACGAACGCGACCCGGCAGTGAAGAAACTGCTGGCCATGGCGATCAAGACCGCCCGCGCCAAGGGCAAGTACATCGGCATCTGCGGTCAGGGCCCCAGCGATCACCCGGATCTGGCTGAATGGCTGATGGAACAGGGCATCGAATCGGTGTCGCTGAATCCGGACACCGTGGTCGACACTTGGCTGCGCCTGGCGAAAAAAAAGGCCGGTTGATGCCGCCACCCTGAATCGGCCGCCCACTGTCCATACCGCACCGCACCAAAAGGGGCCGTATCCATCCGGCCCTTTCTTTTGCCCAGGACTTGCGTTGTCACACAGCATCACAGGCAGGGCATCAGTTCCGCCCATCGACGCACCGGCGAAAGGTCGCCGGACGGACGTCTCTCAATCTACCTTGCGCTGCAGCTTGCCCACCAGCAACGCCCCCGCTAGCGTTCATACACATGTTTCAAGTTCGTATTTGAAGCGGTCGTAAATGCATTTTCCACTCGCGCCACGGGGCAGACTTTGAGCAGGACCCAACGCACCGGCCACGGCGATACCCGCATGCGGCTGCTCGAGGCCACCGAGTGGTTGTTCATCGAGAGCGGCTACGAGGCGATGTCGCTGCGCCACATCACGGCACGCGCCAGCGCCAACCTGGCTGCCGTGAACTATCACTTCGGCAGCAAGGAAGCGCTGATGCAGGAGGTGCTTGCGCAACGCCTGGACCGACTCAACCGTGAGCGCCTGCAACTGCTCAGCGCCTGCGAGCAGGAACAGCCGGCAGGCCTGGATGCAGCGACCGTGCTCGCGATGTTGTTCATCCCCGCGTTTCGGCTCAGTCACGGGAACGCGTCCGGTCCCGCCTTCATGCGCCTGCTCGGGCGCGTCTACAGCGACCCATCCCCATTCATTCGCAGCTACCTGGAGGCACATTACCGACCGATCTCCGGGCGCTTCTTCGAGGCATTCTCGCGCGCGCTGCCCGCCTTGCCGCGAAGGGAACTTGGCCTGCGCCTGCATTTCGCACTGAAAGCGTTGTCCGGCATGCTGGCTGGCGAAGACATGCAGGCATTGATTGCCAGCATCAGTCAGGGCCAGGAGATCAACGATACCGAACTGCTTGCACGACTGGTTTCGCTGCTGGTACCCATCCTCACTGCGCCGTTCGGCGCACCGGAACAGATGCAGATGATCGAACGCGTGCTGAGGTTCGACAGCACCACCGCCAAGGCCAGTACCGAGTCGACGGCCCGGCCTGAGCACGAGCCACCCCAGCGTTCCACTGCGCTGGAGTGGCTCAAGGAAGGGAGGCTGGCCTCCTGAAAAGCAGCAAAAAAGCACGTTCCAGCCATCAAGGATTCCGGCACCGCCGATCCATGCCCCACCTCAGTCCGACTACAAGCATACGAATCGGACCTTAGTCACAGGAGAAACCACGTGAACCGTCATCATCCACAACGCCTCATCCGACTTGGAACACAAGCCAGCCTCGCCCTGGCCGTGGCGGGCGCACTGGCCCTGCCCTCGCGCGCGCAAGCCGGTTCCTTCCAGTTGCCCACCGACAACGCCGCCGGCTGGGCCCGCGCCAACGCCGGCGGTTCTTTGTTTGCCAACGATCCAACCGCGGTCTACAACAACCCGGCGGCCATGGCGTTCTTCACTGCGCCGGTACTGCAGGTCACCGGCACCGGCATCCGACCCAGCGCCAGGTTCGAAGGACAGTTCACGGATCAGCAGGGCAATCCGGTCAGCGGCGACAACCCCAACGGTTTTGGCAAGTTCATCCCGTTCCCGAACATGGCCTTTGCCGCACCCGTCAACGACCACCTGACCCTGGGTGGCAGCGTCACCGTACCCTTCGGTCTGGTCAGTGAATACAACCCCACCTGGCAGGGCCGTTACTTCGGCAGCAAGACCAGCCTGCAGTCGATCGCCGCGAGCTTCTCGGCAGGCTTCAAGGTCAATGACCAGTTCGCCATTGGCGTGGGCGTCGTCGGCCAGCGTACCAAGGCGCAACTGAACTCGATCATCGACGCCGCAGGCGCCGCCAACGCGCTTGCCGGTGCTCCGTTGTTTGTCCCGCAGAGCGCCGACGTGCAACTGAACGTGGACGTCAAGAAGAAGGTCGCGTTCGGTTATTTCGCGGGATTCGAGTGGAAGCCGACCGCGCAGGACAGCCTTGGGTTCAGCTATCACTCGCGCATCAAGCAGACGTTGACCGGCACTTACAATCTTTATGGCAGTGCAGCCGGCATCGGCCTGCTGGGACTGGCACCGTTGTTTGGTGGCCCGACACTGGATCCGGCGGGTGGTCCGGCCAGCGCCAAACTCGATACTCCGGCGTTCGCCAGTCTTGACTGGCTGCATGTGGTCAACGATCAGTTCAGCCTCGCGGCTACCGCCAAGTGGACCAACTGGTCGAGCTTCTCGAACCTGCAACTCGAATCCAACGGTGAGCAGATCATCAACCTGCCACAGGCCTACAAGAACAGCTGGATGTACGCCGTGGGTGGTGATTACAAGTTGAATGCCCAATGGACTCTGCGCGCCGGCGTCGGCTATGACGACACTCCGACGAACATCATCAGCCGCGACCCACGCATCCCGGACGGAGCACGTCGATTGCTCGGCCTTGGCGTCGGTTACCAGGCGTCCGATCACCTGGCGTTCGACTTGGGCTATCAGCATCAGTTCGTCGGCAAGACCCGTGTCCAGCTTACCAATCCACCGCTGCTGGGTGCAGGCAGCATGGATGGCAATTTCGACGATCATGGCGATGTGGTCAGCCTGACCGGCACCTACAAGTTCTGAACAGGATGCCGGGATGACGGTGACAAGGGCCGCGCAAGCGGCCTTTGTTTTGGATGCCGATTCATCCGCACCACGCTCGCCGCCAACGCAAAACGCCCCATTACGGGGCGTTTTGCGTATCTGGCGGAGAGGGTGGGATTCGAACCCACGGTACGCTTACACGTACGCCTGATTTCGAGTCAGGTACATTCGACCACTCTGCCACCTCTCCGGTGGGATGCATGGTGGCGCATGCGAGCCGGGAATCATACGCGAGCAAGGGTGCCGTGACAATAAGTCGGGCTTGCGGCATGCTGCTGCTGATCGCCCTGACTGAAGCCCCATGATCGAACTAGGACACGGAACACATGTCGGCCTGCGCCGCACGCGCAACGAGGATACCTATCACGCCGACGCCTCGCTCGGCCTGTTCCTGGTGGCTGACGGCATGGGCGGCCACCAGCACGGCGAAGTGGCGTCGGCGCTGGTGCGCGATGCCGTGGTCGAGCTGGTCGGCTCCGGGCGCGGACTGATCGAAGCGGTTAACGGAGCCGCCGATCGCCTGCTCGCGCACACCCGGCCGAGTTTCGACGCGCTGCCCATGGGTACCACGATCGCCGCACTCCGGACCATCGACGACAGCTATGAAGTCGCCTGGGTCGGCGACAGCAGGATCTATTTATGGACGCAGGCGTTGTGCCAGATCAGCCACGATCACTCGCTGGTGCAAGCTCTGGTCGAGGCGGGCCAGCTCGATCCGGCGCAAGCCTCGCGACATCCGCAACGCAATCTGCTGACCCAGGCCCTGGGCGTAACCGCGACCCAGCAACTGCATATCGGTATCGCCAGGGGTACGCTCGAGCCGGGAATGACCTTCCTGCTGTGCACCGACGGGTTGACCGAATGCGTCGACGACGCATCGATCGCGCGAATCATCGCCCGCCATGATCTGGCTGCGCAGGAATGTGCCGATCAGCTCCTGTTGTCCGCACTCGACGCTGGCGGCGACGACAATATCACTGGCATCATCGTGCGTTGTCGTTGAGGACTGTCCGGAGCCCGCGTTTCAGTCAAGCAGGCGTCGCCAGAGGCACTGACCGCCTGTGCTCTTGTCCAGAGCATCCAGACGCTGCTCATGGAGCTGCGATTCGTCGGCCGAGGCACGCAACACGCACGGGCGCACCTGCAGGGATGCCGGCTTGATCACGATTATGTCTCGTTGCTCCGCGGCAACGTCGAACCCGAGATCGAAACCGACCTGCCCTGACGTCATCGCCAGGTAGACATCGGCCAGCAATTGCGCGTCGATCAGTCCTCCGTGCAGTCCACGGCGCGAGTTGTCCACGCCGAGCCGCTTGCACAGGGCATCGAGGCTGTTGCGCTGGCCCGGGTAGCGTTCCCTGGCCATGGCAAGGGTATCCAGCACGCTGCAACGGTCGCCAATCCGGCCTCGCGCCGGGCCCAGCCTGGCCAGCTCGGCATCCAGGAAGCCGATGTCGAAGCTGGCGTTGTGGATGATCAGCTCCGCGCCGTCGATGAAGCCGAGAAACTCGTCCGCCACGTCGGGAAAACGCGGCTTGTCCAGCAGGAACTCATCCTCGATGCCAGTGACCAGGCGGGCACCTTCGTCGATCGCCCGATCCGGATTGAGATAAGTCTGGTAGTGCCGGCCGGTGAGTCTGCGCTCCACCAGTTCGACACAGGCTATTTCCACCAGCCGATGCCCCTGGCGGACTTCCAGGCCCGTGGTTTCCGTATCGAGCACAATCTGCCTCATGAGGCTTCCCTGATCAGCTCGGCCTGTTCACGCGCAGCCCGGTCGACACGTTCGTTTTCGACGTGCCCGTTGTGGCCCTTCACCCACTGCCAGCGCACCCGATGGGCACCCACGGCATCGGACAGGCGCTGCCACAGATCCTGGTTTTTCACCGGCTTCCGGTCGGCCGTGCGCCAGCCGTTCGCCCGCCATTTCGGCATCCACTGCTCGATGCCCTGCATGACATAGCGCGAGTCCGTGGTCAGCGTAACCGCACACGGTCGCTTCAAGGCCTCCAACGCACCGATCGCCGCCATCAGTTCCATGCGGTTGTTGGTGGTTGCAGCCTCGCCACCGGCCACCAGGCGTTCGCCGCCCTGTGCTCGCAGCAGCGCGGCCCAGCCTCCCGGGCCAGGATTGCCCAGGCAGGCTCCATCGGTGAAAGCCTCCACTTCGCTCATCGTTGCTCACGCCTCCCGTGATGTTCTCAGAGCCGAACTGCGCCGCGTACCCGGCGACAATCGACCGCCCGTCGGTACCGCCACCTTGGCCGGCGTGTTTCGTCTCGGCAAGGCCACGCGTCGACGCTTGCGTGCAATCAGCACATAACTGCCACCGAACACGTTGACCGCCTTTCTGTCCCGCGAGTGAAGCCCCGGCAAGCTGCGTCCGACGCGCTGCGCCAGCTCGACCTCAAGTCCCTCCTGTCGCAAGACCTGCTGCAGTCGCAAAGGCAGTTGCAGACTGAGTGGCCGCCCCTTCGCCTGCCAGCGCAACCACGGCAACCAGCCACTGAGTGGATGAATGCCGGTGAGTACAAGCAGGCCGCCGGGCGCCAGCACCCGGATCGCCTGGGCCAGCAATGCCGATGCCGCCGGAGACACTTCCAGCGCGTGCCTGAGCAGAACCAGGTCGAAGGCATCATCGCTGAAAGGCAACGGTTCACGTGTCGCGGCCAGCAAGTCGCCTCGGTAGCAATCCCCGTCCAGAAAGAGGCGGACCCAGCTGCCAAGCATCGGCAACGCCGGTGGAACGTCATCCTTCGCTGCCCCCAGCAACAAGGCATGCGTTCCGAAGCAACGTTGCAGTTCCGGCATCAGCACGCGCATCTGTGCATCAAGCAATCGGCGCAGCGGCGCGCTGACATAAATATCGTTGTCGCCGAGATGCATGTCACCGGTCCGGGGTCTCTTTGCCTGTTTCCAGTTTAACGGTTTAACGATGGTCGGCGCCGGATCGCGGACGACGCGGAACTGCCGCACACGGCTGAACGCCGCACCGCCGCTTTAACACCACCCTAACGAGCGACCGCAAGAGCCACTCTATAGTCAACCCCCTTACGCGCACCCGCCGGGGTTGTACCTGTCGTTGATCGGGGCAGCATCGGTCATTCCGCCAAGTCTGCTCGAACGCATCAGGAAATGTCTTGCACCTGATACCGCTACCGGCGTTGACCGACAACTACATCTGGCTGCTGCACGATGACGAAGGCGATGCCATCGTCGTCGACCCGGGCGATGCGCAAGTCGTCGAGCACGCGCTCGATGAGCGGCATTTGCGTCTGCGCGCGGTGCTGCTGACCCACCACCATCCCGATCACGTCGCCGGTGCATCCGCGCTGCAACAACATCATGCCGTCCCTGTCCATGCGCCGGCGGATGAACGCATCACCGGTGCCACCGAAAAAGTAGGCGATGGCGACCGGATCGAACTCGCGTTGCCAGCCGTGCAGTTCGACGTGCTGGCAATCCCCGGACATACGCTCACCCATGTCGGTTACCTGGGTGCCGGGCTGCTGTTGTGTGGCGACACGTTGTTCAGTCTCGGCTGCGGCCGGCTGTTTGAAGGCACGCCAGCCCAAATGCTCGCTTCGCTCGACCGTCTGGCGGCCCTTCCCGGGACAACGCTGGTCTGCGCTGGCCATGAATACACCGAGGCAAACGGCCGGTTCGCCAACGAGATCGAGCCGAACAATGCATCGCTGCAGCTGCGCCGCCAGCGAGTCGCCCAAATGCGTGCCATTCGGCAGCCCACACTGCCGGTGACCCTGGCCAGCGAGCTGGCGACCAACCCGTTCCTGCGGGTCGACACCGAGGCGGTTACCGCCTGGTGTCGCCGGCGCGGCGTCAGCGGCGACCGCGTCGCGCGGTTTGCCGCAGTGCGTGCAGCCAAGGACATATTCAACGGATGAACAGAGCACTGCGACGCGCCCTCCCGCTGGCCCTGTCGGCTTTCCTCGCCGCCTGCGCTGGCCTGCCCCCGCAGAGACCGCAAACACCAGCCGCGCCGGCCCCCGCGGCGACGGCGACGATGCCCCCGCCGTCCGCCACGACCCCCAGGGTTGCAACGCCCAAGCCAGCCGGGGACATCTGGGACAAATTGCGCAGCAGCTTCGCCATGTCCGATTGCAACGCGGATCCGGCGGTGCTGGGCTGGGCCAAACGCTATACGCGTGACCCGGAGCAATTCGAAGAACAGTTGCGATCGGCGCTGCCTCGCCTCACCTACGTGCAGGAAGTCGCTGCCCAGTACAACGTCGCCGGCGAATTCGTTCTGTTGCCGTGGGTCGAAAGCCGCTACCGGCCCATTCCTGCACGCAAACGACGCCCTGCCGGCATGTGGCAAATCATGCCGATCACCGCTGGCGCCATGGGTCTGCGCGTCGACCGCCACTACGATGCCCGGCTCGACATGCCCGCTGCCGCGCACGCCGTCATGAAGCTG
>Ga0134128_10011036_pt1 | contig 10815 bp, 10 predicted proteins | sample KB31754_FD_96462 | JGI IMG/M metagenome (GOLD analysis project Ga0134128, IMG submission 96462) | Terrestrial soil microbial communities with excess Nitrogen fertilizer from Kellogg Biological Station, Michigan, USA - KB3-175-4 | ecosystem: Environmental > Terrestrial > Soil > Unclassified ...
CATCTTCCGGCAAAGTTACTTTAACTTATTGGGGACTTTGGGAAGATAAAAATGTCATGAGTGGGGTTATTAGTGACTTTGAAAGAACTCATCCAAATATTACTGTAGACTACATTCAGCAAGATCCCAAGCAGTATACTGATCGTCTTTTAACTCGTATTAACAATGGCACAGGTCCTGATATTTTTCGTTTTCATAATAGCTGGGTAACTCCGTTGTCATCTGTTTTGTTGCCACTTCCCCAAAGTGTTTTGGATAAAAGTACTCTTCAGTCGGAGTATCCACCAGTTGTTGCTCAGGATCTTGTGAAGAATGGCGCACTTCTTGGATTGCCCCTTGAGGTTGATACACTTTCTCTTATCGTCAATAAAGATATTTTTACTCATGCTGGAGCAAAAGTTCCGACATCCTGGGATGATTTTGTAACCGTTTCAAAGGCACTGACAGTGAAGGATCCAAGTGGGAAAATTAAAACAGCAGGTGCAGCAATGGGAACGTACTCTAATATAGATCATGCGCCGGATATTGTTTCTCTTCTTTTATTGCAAAATGGAGCTAATTTGCAAAAATTAGATAAATCGCAAAACACAGTGGACGCGTTGTCTTTCTATACGTCTTTCGCGTCGGGAACGGATAATGTTTGGGATAGTACTCTTGATGACTCTCTTACTGCATTTCAAAGGGGAAATTTGGCAATGTATTTTGGTTATTCATGGGACGTCTTAGCAATAAAAGCTGCATCCCCAAATTTAAATATTGCAGTGTATGATGTCCCTCATCTCGCTGGACGAAACATGACAGTAGCAAGTTATTGGGCAGAGGGAATATCCAGTAAAACAACTCATCCAAAAGAAGCAGCAGAATTTTTGCAATATCTTGCCCAAAAGGATACGTCAGCCAAACTTTATTCAGATGAAGCAAAAGTTCGTTCTTTTGGAGAAATATATGCAAGACAGGATTTGGCACAAAGCCTTACCACTAATCCAGTCCTGGCACCATTTGTCGATCAGGCAAAAAATGCAGCATCATCATTCTTTATAGATCAAACAGGATATGACCAGTTCAATGGGACACTCAATACCTATTTAGGTAATGCAGTAGCCTCAATTCTGAGTAATACATCTATTGATACTGCCACAACAACTTTAGCGCAAGGAGTGACACAGGTCTTTAACAGATATGTCCCACAAACTCAGTAATACCATATGCCAAACACTTCTCTATAGTGAGCTTTTTGAATACCCTCTGACAAAAGATGAGCTATGGAAATATCTTCTGACATCACAAAAAGTTGCAAAAAAAGATTTTGAAAAATTATTAAAGCCTGTTCCTTTCTGTATGATTGCAGGAGAAAGGTTTTTTTATCTTCCAAAAAGAAAATATGTGGTAAAAAAACGTATGGATCGAAAAATGCGCTCATATGCATTGTTGGGGAGGGCAAAAAAAATTGCCAGATTTCTTTCTTTTTCCCCAACAGTTCTTATGATTGGAGTAAGCGGATCTTTAGCAATGGAGAATAGCAACAAAGATTCTGATATTGATTTTTTCTTTATTACGAAAGATTCAACACTATGGATAACACGGTTATTTGTTGTTGTAGTACTACACATATTGGGAATTCAAAGAAAAAGAAATGATACCAGTCGTGAAGGAGCCATTTGCACCAATATGTTTTTGGATGAAACTTCTCTTTGTTTGCCATCAACAAAACAAAATATCTATACTGCACATGAAGTCGTTCAGCTAAAGCCTCTTATCAATAAAAATCATACATATGAGGATTTTATGCAACAAAATAATTGGGTTAAAAAATATATGGTAAATAGTTTGGATGGGATACCTTTTTTCTCTTCAATACTTGCAAAGAAACCAATAAGAATTTTATGTATGATAGAATCGTTCTTAAGAAATTTGCAGATGTGGTATATGAGACAGCATATAACAACAGAAATTGTTGGAGAACATATTGCAGCATTTCATCCGTATGATTACGAAAAAATTATCATCAATTCATTTAAGAAAAAACAAAAAAATTATGTATAACACTGTTGTTTGCGGAGGAACATTCGATAGATTACACGTTGGGCATATGGTTTTCTTAGATGCTGCCTTTGCAGCAGGAAGATGCGTTATTATTGGGTTGACAACAGATGACTATATAAAGAAATTTAAAGCAAATACGTCAATTCTTTCTTATGAAAAAAGATTTTTAGAATTAGAAAAGTTCCTTTTAGCGAGAGGATATAGCAACAGAAGCGAAATTTTCCCAATTCATGATGTGTATGGAAAAACTTTAGACAAGTCACTTGCTCTTGATGCAATTATTGTCACAGATGCAACACAAAAAGGAGCAGAGGTTATTAATGAAAAAAGAAAAGCTCTTGGACTCTCTGCTTTATCTATTGTGACAGTCTCTTTGCAAAAAGCAGCTGACACAAGGGCTATTTCCTCGACACTTATCCGCTCTGGAATTATTGGGCGAATGGGGGAGTTTTTTCCTAATCCCCAGTGGACATCAAAAACATTGGCTTTACCCGACAATCTGCGTCATGTTTTTCATAGTCCTTTAGGTGAGTTAGTTTCCAAAGAGATTCCATTTGACTATATAGCTTTTCCTGAAAAAATTATTAGCATTGGGGACCGAACAACAACACGTTTTCATGAAATGGGAATTACACCGAAAATATGTGTTGTCGATTTTTTAGTAGAAAGAGAAAAGAAATATGGATCATTGCAGGAGTTAGGTTTTTCCAAGACTGATACAATTTTTACCGCCACCAATCCTGCTGGGTACTTAACCCAGGATGTCTGGGAAAAGATTTTACTGATGCATCAGTCTCTCCAAAAGGGGAGTACCATGGTGCTTCAGGTAGAGGGGGAAGAAGACCTGTTAGTTATTCCATTTGCTCTTCTTATGCCACTCGGATGGACCATATTTTATGGTCAACCTCACGAGGGACTTGTCCGTCTTCCTATCACTGAAAAGCTTAAGTTGACAATGTTTCATTTCTTAGAGGGATTCACTCAACAATAAATACTCCAGGTTCTTGACAAAAAAGTACAGCTCCTATATTATTCACATTAAGTTAAGAAAAGCAATGTAGCTTCCCTCCCCAAACAGAGGGAATTTTCTTTACATAAGATATGGATAAAAAAATATATTTAACAAAAGAAGGACTAGAAGAATTAAAGAAAGAATATGAAGAGCTGAGAACTGTCAAACGTCCAGAAGTTCTGGATAGGGTGACAGAAGCTCGCAATCAGGGAGATCTTTCTGAGAACGCAGAATATGTTGCAGCACGGGAAGAGCTTTCTTTTATGGATGGAAGAATTGATGAAATAGAAGATCTCTTAAAACAAGTGACTCTTATTGAACAGACAAAAGGCTCAACGGGTGGAGTTGCTCTTGGTTCACGAGTTACGCTTAAAATAAACGGAAAAGAAGAGGTCTTTATGGTGGTTGGTGAATGGGAAGCAGACCCCGCAGCCAAAAAGATTTCTCATGAATCACCCCTTGGAAAAGCTCTTCTTGGAAAAATGAAAGGTGATAAAGTTGAGGTAGAAGCTCCTGCAGGAAAAGTTATGTACACTGTTGTTGCTGTACAGTAATCTCTCAATAAATCCTCTTTTCCTTTTTCGTTTTTAATTCCCTTCTTGTTAAATTCCTAACATTTCTCACCTCTTTGTCTAAATTTCTTAAAAAATTGACTCCTTTTTGCTTTCTTGGTACTTTCTTACTATGAATATTCCTTCAAAAATGCTTGCTGTTGTGAAAGAAAAACCAGAGCCAGGAGTGGTCATTAAAGAAGTCCCTGTTCCACACCCTGGAAAAGATGAAGTCTTGGTAAAAGTAAAAGCTGCCTCTATTTGTGGCACGGATATTAATATATATGATTGGACACCCTGGGCGGAGGGCCACTTGGCTCCTCCAGCAATCATTGGCCATGAAGTAGTTGGTGAAATTATTGAGATCAATAGTGATGACCCTCAAGGTTTGCAAATAGGCGATCTTGTCTCGTCTGAAACACACATCTTTTGCGGAAAATGTTACCAATGCCGTATTGGAAATAAACACATTTGTGAGAATATGGAACTTTTTGGTATCGGTCGTGATGGGGGATTTGCTGAGTATGCAGTCATTCCGGTGAGAACAGCATGGAAAAATGATACATCAATTCCTCTTGAATGGATGAGTACGCAAGAGCCTTTGGGGAATGCAGTAAATGTTGTGCAGACAGCAGGTGTTATGGGCAAAGTGGTTGCAGTCTTTGGACTTGGCCCGACAGGCCTTTGTGCAGTTGCAGTAGCAAAGGCATACGGGGCAACAAAAGTTATTGGCATCAACAGAGGAGAATTTAGAAGGGAATTAGGGACAAAGATGGGTGCAGATGAGGTCTATGAAATGTTGCCAGATAAATATACTGACTCAGTGGATGTCGTGCTTGAAATGTCGGGTAATGCAGATGTTATTTGCGATGCATTAAAAGCAGCACGAATTGCAGGGACAATTGTTTTCTTTGGTATTCCCAAAAAAGAAGTATCTCTAGATCTAGGCAATTTTTTTATTAACAAAGAACTAACAGCAAAAAGCGTATTTGGCCGAAAAATCTGGCAAACATGGTATCAGGTAAAGGATCTGTTAGTAAATAAAAAAGTCGATTTATCAAAAATTATTACTCATAGGTTTAAGCTTTCTGAATTTGAAGAAGCTATGAAGGCAATGAAATCAGGTAAAGCAGGGAAAGTTTTACTTACACCGTAAATTCTGATTTAATACAAAATATGTCTGATGTATCCTCATTTTATACAAAAATTTCTGAAGTTGTTGCCTCAGGGAAGTGGCCTTATGTTATTGCATCAGGAGAGGGTGCATACCTAAAAATTGATGGACGGGAAAAACTTAATTTTTGTTCGAGCCATTATTTGGGTTTGGCGACAGATCCTCGTTTGGCAGAGGCTGTTTCTGATGCTTCCAAACAGTTTGGTATTGGGACAGGGTACCGGACACTTGCGGGTACTCACAAACTTCACTTAGAGCTGGAAGAAGCAATTGCTCGTTTTAAAGGTACAGAGGCAGCTGTTAGCTTCTCCAGCGCGTACATGGCAAATGCTGCTGCTATACAGACCATTATTGGGAAAGAAGATATCGTTATTTCAGATGAGCTGAATCATGCCTCCATCATTGATGCTGTAAAGCTTTCAGGAGTAAAAAATAAATTTATTTATACGCATGCTGACATGGCTTCTTTAGAGGAGAAACTGAAAGAAGCAGTAGAGCTTCGAAAAACACCAAAATCAGATGGTTCAATCCCGTTGATTCTTATCGTAACCGATGGAGTATTTTCTATGGATGGAGATTTGGCACCTCTTCCTGAAATTGTCCGCTTGGCAAAGCAATATGATGTACTCACTATGGTTGATGATGCACATGGAGAAGGGGTTTTGGGAAAAGGTGGACGTGGCATAGTAAATCATTACGGTTTGGAAGGACAAGTTGATATAGAAGTTGGCAGTCTTTCCAAAGCATTTTCTGTTATGGGTGGATTTATTGCAGGGAATAAAGATCTTATTGCCTTTTATATGCTTCGTGCACGTCAACGGCTTTTCTCGATCGCTTTGACAATTCCTGATACTGCTGCAGCACTCAAGGCAGTCGAGATCCTTCTAGAGTCTGACGAGGTAGTGAATAAGCTGTGGAGTAATGTGAAGTATCTGCAGGAGGGGTTTAAACGTCTTGGTTTTGATACGGGGAATTCTGAGACTCCTATTATTCCAGTGATGCTCGGAGATGAAGGAATTGCGCGAAAATTTAGCACAAAACTGTTTGAACTAGACGTCTTTGCAACACCTATCCTTTTCCCAATGGTTGCGAAAGGAAAAGCGAGAATTCGTGTAATCGCCAGTGCTTCTTTCTCAAAGGAAGATATGGATAAAGGGTTAGCTGCTTTTAAAAAAATTGGGAAAGAATTAAAACTCCTCAAATAGCTACTTTTGTTTGGTTTATCCTGATATACTTAAGATATGGTTATCCACCTATCTGTTTTACCTCCCGATGATTGGCAAACATATAAAGAAATCCAACTAGAAGCGCTTCGTGAAGATCCTCAAGCATTTGGCTCAAAATATGCAGATTGGGTGAATGCAACAGATGAGAAATGGAAGGAAAGACCGAATAATCCCGATACTATCATTATCCTTGCGAAAGATGGAGAAACTCCTCTTGGATTGGTTGGAGTTCATTTTGAAGAGAATGAAATGAATGGCAAGGAAGGACATGTATGGGGCATGTTTGTGAGTAAAAAATATCGTGGACAAGGATTAGGGAGAAAATTAATGGAAAAAATTATTGAAAGAGTGCAAAAAACAACACGTATAACAAACTTACAGCTGATGGTAAATCCTCATCAAGAGGTTGCTATTCAATTGTATGTAGCTTTAGGTTTTAAAACGGTTAGAACAAAAAAATTGACTTTGGGAGATGGAAATTCTTATGACCTTCTTGTGATGGAGTTACGTCTTGAGTGATATTGTCTTCTGTTATATTTCTAACATTTTTTCTTACTATTTTGAAAATTCCATAAAATTTGACCTCAATTCTTTGGTCTTGTAGCATAGTTATGCAGGAAGGAGGTGAAAAAAATGGGATTTAGAAATAGAGAGTATGGAGTATCAACGGGGCCTACTCCTGATGATCCAGATGATCCAGAAGGACAATGGGGAACAGATGGAGGGCAAAACCAATTAAGACAGAGAAGAAGAGAACCAGTGCGTTCTGTTCTTAGAGCTGCAAGATTGCGACCAAGAAGATAAATATAAAGGATAGTCTTGCTAGCAGACTATCAAAGATTCTTTATAGGGAAAAGTCCTTTAAGAATTGCGAATGCAGCATTAACGTCTTTATCCTCAAAAATAATTGAGACTTCACTTGGGGTTGAGACAATCTCCACAATATTTATCCCTTCCCATGCTAGGGATTTCAAAAAGAAATAATAAACGCCTGGTGTTTCAACATTTTCTTTCGGCAGACGAATAGTAATTGCTGATAAATTATCTTTTTCAGAAAGTATTCTCTCCCCTTTGAGTGCTTCCATAACTTGTTTTCTCAAATCATTACTCAAAATGATGGCAGTCTCAAAAACACCTTCAGTAAGAGTAAAATAATATTTATTTTCTTCAGAATAAACAGCAGACAAATCTTTATATTTTCCTCGTAAACTCTCAGAATTGGCAAGATTTAGCTCGACTAAATTAGACCTGACAATCATTTCTGGAGTTCCTTCAAAAATAGTCAGTGGGACAAATTTTGGTTTTATTTCATCAGAAATACGTTTAATTGCCATAATAATGGATGCTTCACTAACTGGTTTGAAAAGCATTTTCTCAAGCTCGGGTTTAATATACCTGGCCAATGATGAGTAGTTGATGAGGTCTTTACTCATGGCTTCAGTTAAATATCGGGAACGCTCAATAATTTGTTTTGTAGCTTCAGGAACGGTTATCATATGTTAAGAATTTAACACATGTTAAAGTATTTTGTCAAGTTTATTAAAAAAATTGACCTTTGTTTTTTAATAGGTATAATGAGGAGATCGATCACTTCGTATTGATCTCAAGCTCAAAACTAGCCCTTGATATGTGTTAAGGTATATCAGGGGCTTTTTAGAGATTTGTGATTGTCTCTCAAGGTGAAATAGGATAAAATACGCTTATGGCAAGTGAATCAAATTTAGAACAAATTAGGCTTGAAAAAATTGAAAAACTGAAAGAAGCAGGAATGAATCCTTTTCAGCATTCATTTAATAAAACTCATACTATTGCTCAGGCAATAGCGAGTGAGGGGAAGGTTGTCAAAACAGCAGGAAGAGTTTTTTCCTACCGTGAACATGGGAATATTGCTTTTGCCGATCTTGGAGATGAGACAGGAAGAATCCAAGTCTTCTTTCAGAAGAAGATTCTTGGCGACTCATTTAGGCTTCTTAAGCTTTTAGATATCGGTGATTTTATTGGAGTTGAGGGTGAAGTTGGAAAAACAATAGCTGGTGAAATTTCTATCCTTCCCTCTTCATTTACTGTTTTGACAAAATCTCTCCGGTCACTTCCAAGCGAGTGGTATGGTCTTAAAGATACAGAAACGCGGTATAGACAGAGATATTTAGATCTACTGCTCAATCCAGAAGTTCGGGAGCGGTTTAATATTCGCACCAAACTGATTAGTGGTGTTCGGGAATACCTCAACAGTCTTGGGTTTTGGGAAGTTGAAACACCAGCACTTCAAGTCATGTATGGGGGAACAAATGCCAAGCCCTTCACCACTCATTTGCATGCGCTAGATCAGGATATGTACCTTCGTATTGCTGTGGAGCTCTATATTAAAAGGCTCATTGCCGGAGGATATGAAAAAGTATATGAAATTGCAAAAGATTTTCGCAATGAGGGAATAGATAACAGCCATTTCCCAGAGTTTACTATGCTGGAATGGTATGAAGCATATGTTGATTATCACAAAATGATGGATAGGGCAGAAGAACTCCTTAAATTTTTAGCTCAAAAGCTCTATGGACATACAACACTCCAAGTAGATGATAAAAAAATTGATATTGGCAATACTTGGCCCCGCATTACGATGGTTGCTATCCTTAAGGAAAAATTACAACTGGATGTAGAAAAAGAAACAGAGGAAAGTTTGCTTGCATACCTCAAAACACATTGTCCTGATGTTCATTTAACAGGAAAGGAAACAAAAGGGCAACTTATTTTTGCGATTTTTGATCATAAAATTCCTCGCATGTTAAAGGAGCCAACATGGATTTATGACTATCCTGCTGATGTTAGTCCTTTAGCAAGGCCTCACAGAGAAAAAGAGGGCTGGGTAGAAAGGTATGAAGGATATATCGGCGGAAAAGAGATTTTTGATGGATGGACAGAAATTACCGATAGTCGGATTCAGAGAAAAGCATGGGAAAAAGATCAAACAGCTGCGCGGGCAGATAAAGAAGAAGCACAGCATGTCGATGAAGATTTTCTCGCAGCAATGGAATATGGGATGCCTCCTTATGGTGGTATTGGCGTGGGGTTAGATAGGTTAACAATGCTCTTTACCAATACTTGGACAATTAAAGAACTTATCCTTTTCCCAACGCTTAAAAGGGATAAAGGAGAAAGAGAGGAAGAGAGTCAATCTGCCATTCTGGGGAGTGAAACAACACCAGAATCTGATTCTGGACAAGCCAGAATGACAATGGAAAAAGCTGATGTTTCAAAAGTTTCTCTGACCCGAGACAAGGCATATACACTTTTGGCGAAATATATGGCGTCTCCCAACCTTATCAAACACTCCTTAGCAGCTGAAGCAGCAATGAAAGGGATTTATCGATATCTTTATGGGGATACTGCAAATGCACATGATGAAGAGAGTTGGGGCATAACAGGACTTTTGCACGATATTGATTATGAACTTGCTCAAAAAGAAGACAAATTAGAAAAACATGGTAGGCTGTTGTTTGATCGTGACCCGAGTCTCGTTGAGGAACCAATCCAGCATGCTATCAAAGCACATAATTATACAAAGACAGGCACAGATCCAGAAACCGATTTGGACTGGGCAATTGCAACTGTTGACCAATTAACAGGTTTGGTCGTCTCATCAGCACTTATCTCTCCCACAAAAAAGTTAGCGGATATTGATGCAGACTTTGTTTTGAAAAGATTTTATAAACCAGGTTTTTCAAAAGGAGTAGATAGGGAAAATGTTAAATTATGCGAAACCCAACTAGGCATTCCTCTTGAAAAATTTATTTCCATAACTCTCTCTTCAATGCAGCAGATTGCTCCTCAATTGGGGTTATAAAGTCATGCAAAAAATTCTCATTGCCACAACAAATAATGGGAAATTAGGGGAAATTAAAGAATATCTCTCAGACCTTCCTGTAGAATTCGTTTCATTAAAAGATGTGGGCATTACAAAAGAAGTTGTAGAAGATGGAAAGACCTATAAGGAAAATTCTCAGAAAAAAGCATTATTTTATGCAAAAATGTCAGGCCTTTCAGCAATCTCCGATGATGGATGCATAGAAATTGCAGCACTGCATGGAGAGCCGGGAATTAATAGTAAATATTGGGCAGGTCCGGAAGGACGGGATGAGGATTTGATTGCCAAAATGATAGAAGTTTCAAAAAATTTGCCTGAAGATAATAGAAATGCGATTTTTCGTGCAGTTGATTCATTTGCTCTGCCAACCGGTGAGGTATGGAGTACAGAGGGACATGTTGATTTAATTGTTGCAAAAGAACCACTCCTGAAACTTCTCAAGGGATTTCCTTTCCGTTCATTTCTTTTTATTCCAAAAATTGGTAAGTATTATCACGAAGCAGAATTGACCCAGGAAGAGAGGAAAGCGTATAATCATAGATATAAAGCTTTGCAAAAGTTAAAGACAATTATTCTTAAGGAGCTTTCGAAGAATGGTTAATTTCCTTCTGATCTTCGGTTATCTCTCAGCTTTTTTCTCTATTTTTTCTTACGTTCCTTATGTGAGAGATATCTTTGCAGGAAAGGCAAAACCCGAAAGGGCATCATGGTTTATCTGGACCGTACTTGTTTTTATACAATTCTTCTCTCAACTGACAAAAGGGGCCCACTACTCTTTATGGCTTAGTGGTTCACAACTTTTTGGTATCACGCTTATTTTTCTTTTGTCTCTCAAATTTGGCTATGGTCGTTTGAGACGCAATGATTATATAGCACTTGCTGTTGCAGGACTTGGGCTCATCTTTTGGTATATCACTCATGATGCAGCGCTTGCTTTATGGATAACA
>Ga0134128_10011037_pt1 | contig 10815 bp, 10 predicted proteins | sample KB31754_FD_96462 | JGI IMG/M metagenome (GOLD analysis project Ga0134128, IMG submission 96462) | Terrestrial soil microbial communities with excess Nitrogen fertilizer from Kellogg Biological Station, Michigan, USA - KB3-175-4 | ecosystem: Environmental > Terrestrial > Soil > Unclassified ...
AGCTGGACGCCGATTGGTAGCCCGGAGACGCTTCGGCCGGCCGGTATTGATAGGGCAGGTTGACCGGTCGAATTGAACGGCGCTGTATAGGCGGCAATCGTCAACTGCCTTGCAAAGTTGTCCAGGGGATCGTCCTTCGACGGGGTCAGCTCACCGATGCGAGGTGGAAGCTGTGGCATGGCAGGGGTTAGGAGGACGTCGAACCGATCCCACCAGGGAGCCTGCACGCGTCCGCTCGCTATTAGTCGCTCTCTCGCCCTAACGAGAGCGGTCGCGGCTATGGCGCGACCGCGCTCCGCGAGGGCCCACGTAGAAGGCTCCACATCCTGTTGGCCGATCTGTATGCCTTTGGCTTGACTCCAGCCTTGCAGGCTCGCGGCGGCAATCACGCACCACAGGACCATGAAATCATCCCCCAGCCCCGGGTCTGCCAGCCCTTCGGGCCAGCTGTTCTCCTCCACTTCGTGACCAAGCCCAGCCAGGAGCTTGGCGGTGCTGTCGACTGCTGCACGGCATTCCGGATCAACTTCGGGACCATCCGGGAGCCGTCCGAGAACGCCAATCCGCAGGCGACCAGGCGCCTTGCCCACGTTTGATGCAAATGAATCCGCAGGCGGCGGAGCCGAATATGGGTCGCCGGGCATCCGCCCCGCTGTTGAATCGAGGATTGCAGCCGAGTCTCGGACCGAGCGAGTGAGTACATGTTCGACCGCCACGCCGCCGACAACCTCTCCCAATCCGGGCCCGAGCGAGACTCGGGCACGAGTTGGCTTGAGCCCGACGAGGCCGCACGCCGCTGCCGGTAAGCGGATGGAACCGCCTCCGTCTGTGGCATGTGCCACCGAAGCCATGCCGGATGCGACCGCAGCTGCCGCACCGCCGCTCGAGCCGAGTGGTGTGTACTCGGGTTGCCAGGGGTTGCGCGTTGGCCCATAAGCCACTGGCTCGGTCACGACCTGGAGGCCGAGCTCCGACGTATTGGTTTTGCCGACGAAGATGAAGCCGGCGGCCCTGAACCGTGAAGCTAGGAAGCTGTCGGACGCCTCGTGGTGACCCAGCCGGCGAAGGAACTGCATCCCGAGGTGATATGGGTCGCCTGCCGTATGACACAGGATGTCCTTGACAAGAAACGGAACGCCGGCAAATGGCGCCTCGGCGTGGACCGTTGTGATCTGGTCCTGCGCCTTCTCGAACATCGGGTGGATGACGGCGTTGAGCGCGGGGTTCAGTTTTTCGATCTCCAGGATCGATGCTTCGACGAGCTCCTCCCGCGAGACCTCGCCGTTCCGGACCGCTGACGCCTGGTCGATGGCGTCCATCCCCATAAGCTCGGTCGCGGTCGCCGCATTGAGGTTCACAGCCGCGACTTCTGGTGAGGTGCTTCGTGCAACTTGGGAGGTTGTGCGTTATTGATCGCCACCTTGGCGTCCATGTCCACCGCCAGCCGATCGGCCTTGGCGGTCCAGCACCAACCTTGGAGTGTCACGATCCCACCGCTGAAGCTCGCTTTTGGTTGGAGATCACGCACCTCCCAGAGGATGTCGATGGTGTCGCCGGCATAAACCGGCGCGACAAACTTCACCCGCGTCTCCAGGAATGCCTCGACACACCATCCAAAATGCCGCCCGACGACGCCCATCATTACCCCGGCCGTAAGAAAACCAGGTGCGATCAGTCCACCGAATCGATTGTTGGCCGAGTGCTCGGGGTCCACGTGGTTGGGCCCCGCGTCGTAGAAGAGCGCCGTCGCAGTTGAAAGGTGCCAATTGGAGAGGGTCGCGCGTTCGCCGAATGTCTGCCCAGTTACGAGCGCTTCGAATTGTTGTGAGTTCACTGCGGGCTCCTCGCCGTAATTGCGTTTGCCATTTCGCGTAAGGCGGCCTTGTGGATCTTTCCGCTGGCTGTCAGTGGGAGCGTGTCTACAATGTGAATCTCGCGAGGGACTTTGTAGCCCGCGAGCTGGCGGCGACAGTGGTCGGCGACTACGTCCTCATCCACCCTTGCGGTCCGATCCAGCACAACCCAAGCGACGGGAACCTCGCCCAGACGCGGATCGTCTTTCGCAACTGCCGCCGCCATGGCTACTCCGGTGATCTCGAGGATCACGTCCTCGATCTCGCGGGCGTAGATGTTTGCGCCGCCAGAGATGATCATGTCGGTGATCCTGCCGATGGCCACCAGGTGACCCGTCGGCCTGATCTCTCCAAGGTCGCCCGTCCGAAACCATCCGTTGGACCAGCGAATCGCAGTGGCTGCATCGTCTTTGTAGTAGCCGAGCATTGTGTTGTAACCGCGGACGAGGATCTCTCCAGACGCAGTGTCTGCCGATGACCCGTCACCACTCGAGATCCTTACCTCGACATTCGACGTGGGTTTGCCGACCGTGGTGAGCTTCTCGGCACGATCGTCGTCCGGCCAACCCTGCGAGATGGTCGGTGCCTCGGTCATGCCGTAAACCGGATTGAGGTTCAGGCCAAAGGAGTCGATCGCCCGTTCCAAAGATGTTGTTGGAAAGGCCGCTCCACCCCACAGGCCGCCTCTGAGGCTGCCGAGGCTTCCGGGTTCTGTAGCCGCCATCAGATCGAGCCACACGGTCGGCACCGCAACGAGCCACGTTGCTTTCGCTTCGGTGAGCTGGTTGCGCATCAATGCAACGTCGAACACTCGATCGGTCACAAAGGAAGCCCCTGCCTCGACCGCTCCCATCAGCGCAGTCAGGCTGCCAAACAGATGGAAGAATGGCGACGGTGTGTAAACAACGTCAGGGGCTGTGAGCAACGCTTGTTCGGCTGACAACCTCGCGTTGTTTGTCCAGGTGCGATGGCTCAGCAGACAACCCTTGGGCAAACCCGTCGTGCCACTGGTGTAAATCAGCATTGCGGGGTCATCGGGCTGCGCCCTGCTCACGTGCGGGCCGGAATGGCTCGGCAAGCTTCCGTTCTCCCCGTCCACCACAACGACCGGCTTTGGTGCTTTATCCGCCTCGAGAATTCCGCGGGCTTCATCCGAATAGCGGCGGCCCAGAAATTCGGCCACGGTCACGACTGCTGCGACGTCGGCGTGGCGGAGGATGTACGCCGCTTCCCGGTTCGTGAGCCTTGTGCTGACCGGAACGCACACCGCGCCGGCGGCAGCAACTCCCAAGTGGGCCACGACCCATGCGATGCCGTTAGGCAGCCATAGGGCGACGCGGTCGGATCGTCTTACTCCTTTGTCGACCAGCCACGCCGCGAAACCTTGGGCCGCGATGGCAATCTCGTCATACGTCGCCATCACGTCACCGCAGCGGACTCCGCCGTGGCCAGCCAGGAGGTCGGGCCGGGTGAAGGATGACTCGATCGTCGTATCGAGGACTGCCTCGGTCACGATCAGCTGCCCGGCTCGAACGGGTACGCGCGATCGATGCCGGAGTAGACATCGGGCCGCCGATCTTTGAGGATGTTGTATCCGAAGAACTCCCCGGTGCGGGCTTCTAGGATTCCCTCTTTGACGTCGATGTCTGCGCACACAATGCCCTCATTGCGGCCGGTGTTCGCGAGGACTCTTCCGAGAGGATCGATGATCCGCGAGTTGCCGTAGTACTCGACGCCACCGATGTCCGCCGTCCCGACTACATTCGAAGTGACGACGTAACACTGGTTCTCCCATGCCCGAGCTCGCGGAAACATCATGAAAGGCATCAGACGAGGATCATCCTCGTCGGCATCGGGCGGGCAAGGCCATGCGTTCGGATAAACGAGGATCTCCGCCCCCTGCAAGGCTTGCATCCGAGCGATCTCCGGGAAGCACATGTCATAGCAGATGCCGATTCCAAGCTGTCCGACAGCCGTCTTTACGGGTTCTACGTGAGTCCCGGCTTCGAACAGATGCAGTTCGGAGCCTCCACGATGCACTTTTCGAAACCCTCTCACCTCGCCGTTCGGTGTGCAGAGAACAGCCGTGTCGTAGAGCACCGCACCAGCGAGTTCGACCATGCCGAAGACGAGATGGATGCCGTGGCTCGTCGCCACTGAGGCGAGGGAGCTGACCGTCGGTCCGTCAATTGGCTCTGCTGCTCGATAGTGGTAGCGCAGCTCCTCCGACGTCATCTCGTCGTTGATGCGGTACATATAGCCCTGCAGGGCCGCCTCGGGAAACACAACAAGCTCGGCACCCTGGCCGGCCGCGGCGACAGTCAGCTCGGCGATCTTCTCGGTATTGGCCTCCTTGTTGTGGACGACCTCGATCGCTGTCGTGGCGACTTTCATATGGCAGTCCCTCCCATAAGCCCGTTTATCAAGTAGTCGCTGATGACATTCGCAATCTCGTCAGGTTCATGCGATCCACCGGGGCGATACCAGACGTAGATGCGTGCGCAGACCGTGAGGATGCTGCTCTTGACCATCGGTACGTCTGCCGCCGCAAACAGCCCGTCGTCTATGCCTTGTTTGATGATGTCGGAGAAGATCGCGTCGAACTCATCGCGCAGCTTGATGATCGCCTTCAGGTTATTGCGGTTCAACGCCCGCAGCTCGGCATCCGAAACTGCCGCCTCGTGGGGATGGCCGATGTTGTACAGAATGAAAGCTCGGATGACGGCCCGTAACTGATTCACCGGAGACGAGCCCGCCTGCTGCATCGCCTCGACGGTCTGGAGCATCAGGTCCGTCATGACCTGGCTCATGAGATCGGAGAGCAATTGCTGCTTGCTCGAGATGTAGTTGTACAAACTCGGCACCTTGATGCCTACCATGCCCGCGATCTCTCTCAGGCTCGTGCCGTGGTAGCCCTTGGCGTAGAAAGCCTCCAGCGCGGCACTGCGGATCTGGTCCATGCGATCACTGCGCCGGTCAGCTACCTGTAGTGCGCTCATCAGAGTATGAAATGGCGCTCCACAGCTGCACGGGTCGCTTCCCCTGTTTGGCCCTCGTCGACGATGCGCCCTCCGCTCATGACCAGAAATCGGCTGGCAAGCTTGAGCGCAAAACCGATGTTCTGCTCCACTATCAGAAACGCCGCGCCAGACCGTTCGTTGACCTTGCGAATAACTTCGATAAACCGGTTGACAACGCTCGGCTGAACTCCCTCCACGACCTCATCCAGCACTATCAGTCGAGGCGAGCCGAGAATCGCCTCAGCGAGGACGAGCATTTTCTGTTCACCGCCGCTGAGGGATCCGGCGCGCTGCCCAAGCTTGCCCGACAGAACGGGGAAGGTGTCCAACACTGAGGCAATGGCCTTCCGGTCCACTCCCCGGCTCATGCATAGCCGTAGGTTGTCCTCAACGGTGAGCTCATGGAAGATTCCTCTTTCCTGCGGCCCGTATCCGACGCCCAGTCTCGCGATGCGATGCGCCGGCCAGTCGTCGACGTTGCGTTCGGCGATATGCACTGAGCCTTCGACGCGCTTTATCAATCCGAGCACCGACTTGAGCAACGTCGTCTTGCCCATGCCGTTGCGCCCAAGCAGACAAACGATTTCACCAGACTCGATGCGCAGCGACACGTCGTCCACGATCCGAGTGGGTCCATACCCCGCCTTGATCCCCGAAGCGTGAAGGAGCGTCATGCTGACACACCGAGGTAGACGTCCCGCACCGCTGCGGCGCTACTGACATCGTCAACGCTTCCCTCTGCGATCACTCTTCCCTGGTGAAGTACCGTCACCCGGTCCGCGACCTCCCGGACGAAGTCGAAGTCGTGCTCAATAAGAACGATCGAAAGACCTGCCGAAGCAAGGCGCCTCAGCACGCCGCCAATTGCGCGCCGCTCCTCTACAGTCAATCCCGCCGTCGGCTCGTCGAGAAGAACAACGACAGGGCTGCCCGCGAGGACCATGCACAGCTCTAGCCACTGCTTCTCGCCGTGCGACAGAGCGCCGGCCAGCTCATCCATCCGGTCCTGAAGGCCGCATTCTTGGAGCAACTCAACGACGGGCGCCGGCACTTCGATGTCTTCCGTGCGCCGAAAGAACATTGAGGGTCGGATCGGGCCCGCGGATGCCGCGAGGCGCAGGTTCTCGGCGACGGACAAATTGTCGAAGACGTCGGTGGCCTGGAACTTTCGACTCAGGCCTTCGCGAGCGACACCGTCCGGTGACCGCCTCAGGATCGAGGTGCCCAGCAGAGTAGCGTCACCTCCTGACGGGTCGACCCGGCAGGACAGAACATCGACAAGAGTCGACTTGCCCGCGCCGTTCGGCCCGATGAGGCATAGCAGTTCGCCGGCGCGGACGGCGAGGCTGACGCCGTCGAGTGCGCGAAATGCGCCGAAGTTCTGGGCGAGGTCGCTTACCTCGAGGACAGGGCCCGTGTGCGCAATCAACTGTCCACGTCGGACCTTCAACGTGAAGTGCTCTTTGGCCTCAAACCGCGCCGTCAAGCGCTGCGGGATCGAGTAAAGGCCATCCGGAAAGACGAGCACGACGGCGATGAACGCGAAGCCGAGGATCAGATGCCAATAAACCAGAAGATTTGCCGAGAGCTCTTCGGTGCCGATGTTGACGAGAAGGGCGCCGAATGCAGCCCCAACCAATGCGCCGCGGCCCCCGATGGCGACCCAGATCAGCACCTCGGTTGAGAACGCAAAACCGACCAGGTCGGGAGACGCAAGCTGTGCGTACAGGCTGTATGCGAGGCCGCCAAGGGCAGCCACGCCAGCGCTGATCCCGAAGACGATCACCTTCACTCGACTCGAGTCGTAGCCGAGAAATCGGGCTCGTTCAGGATTCTCGCGCACCGCGCGAAGAATGCGTCCGAAATCAGTAAATGCAATCGCTGTCAAAGCAAGTAGAACGGCCGTGAACAAGGCCCACATCAAGTAATAGTCCGCATTGGGATCTATCGGGAAGAGCGCCTGCGGGATAATCAGGCCGTTGAGTCCGCCTGTAACGTCGGGAAACTGACCGACGAGCTCCTGCGCCAGCGCAGACAGGACCAGAGTGAATACGGCGACGTAGAACGTCCCCACTCGGCGGTTGAAAACGAACCATCCCAACCCCGCCGCGATAAGTACCGCAATCACGACGGACGCGATGGCCGCCGCCCAACCGAAGATGGCGGGCACTTCTTTCGTCAGGGCGAAGGCCACAAGATACGCCCCAATGCCGAAGAACGCGCCTTGACCGAAAGAAAGTATCCCGCCGTATCCCCACGCGAAGCCGAGGCTCATGGCGAGGACTGCGAGAGCCAGGAAACCGGCGAACGCGCGAAGTCGAAATTCGTCAAGAACAATGGGCAGCAGAGCGACGAGAACGATTAGGACGACGGGGTCTCGCAGTGCGGCTGTGGTCATGACCCTTCGCAATCCGAAAGGCAGAGACATCAGCTTCGTAACAGGCCTCGCGGCCTGATCCGCAACATAGTGATCGCCAGAAAGAGGACCACGATGGTGCCGGTCAAAGGACTGATGAAGCGCACGGCCAGGCTTTGACTGACACCGAAGATGCCCGCCGCCGCCGCGACACCCCCAAACGAGCCGGCTCCCGCGACGACGACGGCCATGAAGGGATTGATGATGAAAGACGAACCCATCTCCGGATAAATGGACACCAGCGGCGCGACGATGGCGCCGGCTAATCCGGCCAGCCCCGCCCCCACGGCGAAAGTCACAAGGTAGGTTCTTCGAACGTTGACGCCATGCGAGGCAGCGAGATCTGGGTTCTCGATCACAGCCCTACTGATTAATCCCAGCCGTGTGTATCTAAATCCGATCACCAGGACAGCGAAGATCACGACGATCATGCCGACAACAGCCAACCGATAGGTCGGGTAGGTAACTCCTACTAACTGGACAGAGCCAGCAATCGGGGCAGGTATGGATCTGAATTGCGGGCCGAACCACAGCCGCGCGATTTCGCGAATTACGATGCTGAGGCCCCAGGTAGCCAGAATCGTTTCCAGTGGTCGGTTGTACAAACGGCGGATGAGAGTTCGCTCGACTACCAGGCCGATCGCGGCAACCAGCAGCGGAGCGACCAGCAGCGCGGTCCAGAAATTCGCCCAATGACTGGCGAAGTAGGCGACGAATGCGCCAATCATCACGAATTCTCCATGGGCGAAATTAATCACGCCCATAAGCCCGAAGATCACCGCCAGCCCGCTTGCTGTCAGCAGCAAGAGCAGGACAGTGTTAACAACGTTGAGGAGGTCGCCCATTTCAGGGCGCCTCCTCCCCGCTGTTGAGTCTTGTGTCCCTCACTTAGAAGGTGCACTGAGGGCCCGGATTGATCAGCCCAAAGTCTTGAACGAGGTGATATGTGGCGTCCGTGCCCGCCTTCACCAGGTAAACGTGCTGGGAGACGTGATGGGTCTTCGGATCGACCGTAAGTGATCCACGTGGAGCATCGGCGAAGGTGATGCCTCCCATTGCCGCACCTACCTTCTTTGGGTCAACCGAGCCGGCCTTGTCTACTGCCAGCTTCCATACCCAGATGCTGTCGTACACGGCCTCGGAAAGAGTGGTCTGGGGCGGGGCCGCTGGTCCGAACTCCGCGCTGTACGCCTGCAAGAAGGACTGGTTTTGCGCCGACTGAAGGCCGTTGAAGTATCCGAACACGCCGTATACACCGTCGGCGGCCGTTCCAAGATCCGGCAGCTGGTTATCGACCAGTGCGAGCGCGATCACGTCAGTGGAAGAGTTCATACCGAAGGACTTCCACTCTTTCACGAACGATTCGGCGTCCGAGCCGACGAGCGTGAGCAGGATGTGCTTGGCGTGGGAGGACTTGATCTTATTCAGGATCTCAGCGAACTCGTTCGTCCCAAAACCGACCAGATCCTGTCCGACTACCTGCGCGCCGTTGTCCTGCACAAAGGTCTTCGCCTGCGCGTTGGTTTTCTGCGGCCAGACGTAATCGTTGCCAACGAAGTACCAGTTGCCGCCTCCAAGGTTCTGATTGACGTATGGGAACAGTGGCTTGTAGTCGGCTGGAACCTCGCCGAGCAAATACATGTTGGAAGCGCAAGCGCCGCCCTCGTACAGCGGAGCGTAAACATAGAGCGCTCCAGTCCGGTTGACGGCCGGCACGATGGCGTCGCGGATGTTGCTGCCTTCCATGCTCACGAGCACGGCCACCTTCTCTTTGGAAATCAGACGGTCGGCGGTCACAGTCCCGGTCTTGACGTCGCCGGCGTCGTCCCCGATCTCAAGCTGGACCTGACGCCCGAGAACACCGCCCGCCGCGTTGATACGATCGATCGCGAGCTTTGCCGCGTCTTCGATCGGAGGGCCATATGCCCCACTCGGACCCGAGAGCGAGGCCATAACCCCGACCTTGATAGGCCCGGTCGGGGTGTTGCCGCTGCTCGATGAGCTCACACACGCTGCCATGGTCAGAACACCGAGCAAGCATGTCGCTAGCCATGACTTAGACCTAACCTCGCGTTTGAGTTCGGGCCCAGCCCTCCACAGCCCGCGGGTCTGGTATCGCCTCATGCTTCCCACCTCACTTTTCATGGCGCGCTGCTAAACTAACGAGCGCTCGGAAGTCAATGGGCGGGACTGTAGACCCAACCGGGTTGGCCGTCAAGGGTCAGGATGAGCGAGGGTTCGTCAAGTGATCGTTTCTGACTTTCGCGTCGACCGCATCCAGTTCGAGAAAGCTTCTGGCTGGACCATCAAACCCGAAGGCGCGTGCCGCGAGGACCAATGCGTGCCCCTGCGCGGGGCTGGGGCCGGTGAATCGTTCGATGTGCGGCCGGTGGCGCGCGTGCTCGGGATGGCGATTGTCGAGGACCCTGCAACCGGACTGTCGGCCATCGGGCCGCATACGAGCGGGCGGGCACTGTCTTCGGCCGCGCTGCCACCCATCAGGCTGCCGGAGTGGCGCGGCGGTACATTCGCCCTCGACTCACTGCGGGGCTCCAAGGTCTTGCTCCTGGCATGGGCGTCCTGGTGAGGGTGCCGGTTTGACCTGCCCGTGTGGCAGGCGAGGCGAGAGGAGCTCCACAGCGAAGGTTTCGAGATCGTTACGGTGGCGATGGACACCGGCGGATGGGATGCGGCCCGTCCGTTTCTAGAGGCGGCCCACCCAAGCCACCCGGCGCTAATCGATCAGGAGCATTCACTCGACTCGTTGCTGGGCATCGTTAACGTTCCGAGTGGCGTCTGGATCGACGAGGCGGGCACAATCGTTCGCCCGCCAGAACCTGCGTTTGCTCGACCGTTCGCCGAAACCATGCCACAGGTAGTTGCCGCGGTCGCCGACTACGTGTCGGAGGTCGCGTCGTTGCCTGGTGTTCTGGAGGCCGCGCGAAATCTTCCCATAGGTCCAGGCAGACGAGTCGATCCGGATCGTTACTACGCAGCGTTGCTCGACTGGATCAGGAAAGGACCCGCAAGCCCGTATGCGCTATCGCCTTCTGAAGTCATTGAGCGATCCCGACCGATGTCCGCTGACGTCAGCGCAGCGGCGGCGCATTTCGAGCTCGCTCAGCACCTACACCGGCACGGAATGTCTGAAACTGCGGCAGCTCACTTCGAAGAGGCGATTCGAATGCAGCCGGAGAACTGGACTTACAAATGTCAGGCTTGGGCATGCATGAACCCCGGCTCCGAACCAACCGAGGGTTACAACAGAGCATGGCTTGAAGCAGTCAACAAGATCGGAATCGAGAATTACTACGAACGTCTAGAGCTGTAGTAGGGCCGGCGCTGGATCGCAACGTCTTCCATCCAGCCTGGATGCCTCTCGTTACCGCTGGTATCACTGGCTTTTCGATGGCTGGAGCAAACCGGTTGCGATCGTCGGGATTACTACATGAAGTGCTGCAGTAAGCCGCTGGTTTCGAGATCAGAACCCCGCGTCAGCGCACGGCCCAAAACCGTGAGGCCTTCG
>Ga0134128_10011040_pt1 | contig 10814 bp, 7 predicted proteins | sample KB31754_FD_96462 | JGI IMG/M metagenome (GOLD analysis project Ga0134128, IMG submission 96462) | Terrestrial soil microbial communities with excess Nitrogen fertilizer from Kellogg Biological Station, Michigan, USA - KB3-175-4 | ecosystem: Environmental > Terrestrial > Soil > Unclassified ...
TATGACCATCTATCAATAACAACTCCGGTTTTTCGGAGAGCTGATCGACCGCTAAATGCATGGCTTTAAAAGATGCTTTCAGGATATTGATGCGATCTATTTCCTCATGATCAACCATTGCAACAGCCCACGCTATGGCTTTCTTTTCTATTTGCGGTCTTAGCTTGTTGCGGATCTCTTCATTTACCTGCTTGCTGTCATTGAGAAATGGAAGACGAAATTTTTCAGGAAGTATTACAGCAGCGGCAAATACAGGACCGGCAAGACACCCACGACCCGCTTCGTCACAACCAGCCTCTAAAATACCTTTTCTAAAAAACCGTTTCAGCACCGCATGCTTATTTACAAAAGCAAAGTAAGAGAAAATACAGATTGAAGACACTTGACGGCTATCTATTTTTTTCCACATTCATTCACATACATATTTAGAACTTTGTACAATGGCATAATTCTATTAGGTTTGAAGATTATATGAATACAGTAAAATTGCCATTCTACGCCAGGTTAGCCTTGACATTACTTGCCATTGTACTAATTCTGTTTTTGATGCTGGAGGGCAAGACCATATTTATTCCATTACTTTTTGCTCTTTTGATATCCGTACTGTTATTTCCTTTCACAAGATTGCTGGAACGTATAGGACTGTGGCGTGGGGTTGCCGCTCTGATATCTATTCTTACTTTTTTAATATGCCTGGGATTATTTTTCTATTTTATCACTATACAAATAGCAGATTTTTCAAAAGACTTTCCAAGGCTCCAAGCAAGGTTCATGCAAATGATGCAGCATATTCAATACTGGATCCAACGGAACTATCGTGTAAGCACAAAGGACCAAATGGCCTACATAAATAAAAATGCCGGTGACTGGATTACGACGGCAGCCAATTCTGTAGGCAATACTTTCCTCAGCGTGTCTGAAATAATTATCCTGGGGATTTTTGTAATTATCTACTCTTATTTCCTGCTGTTTCATCGCCGGTTACTCATGAAATTCATTTTAGGATTGTTCCCCGACACACAGCACGACCAGGTACATGAAGTAATTATTGAGACACGTTCACTGATCAATAGTTACGTATTAGGCCTGCTAACAGAAATGATAGTAATTGCCATACTAAATAGTACCACTCTTGCTATAATAGGCATTCCATACGCTTTGTTTCTCGGTGTATTAGCCGCTGTGCTTAACATTATCCCATATCTCGGTATTTATACTGCAACCGCACTTAGTATGCTTATCACCTTTGCCAATGGGAGTGGCAGCCAGGCATTAGCAGTGGGTATTGTGTTTATCATTATTCACTTTATAGATGCCAATATATTATTACCAAGAATTGTAGGTAAAAGAGTGAAAATGAATCCTTTTATCACCATTGTGGCAGTTGTAGCAGGCAATTTATTGTGGGGCATCCCCGGTATGTTCCTGTTTATCCCTCTTACTGCTATCATTAAAATAATCAGCGAACGTGTAGATGGATTAAAGCCATGGGCCATACTGATAGGTGAGGATGTAAAAGAGCCCAATACCGCTAAAAAAATTACAGGCCGGAAAAAATCCAGCCGTAATCCCTGATAGTGCTCTTTATTTTTTATTTTTTCTTGCTCTTATATTTCCCGATGAGATCTGCCACGGCTGTACGTCGCAGATATTCAGGATTTAATCCAGTAAATATTTTTGCCTTGCTAGGAGCTTCTTTCAGACCTTTTTCCAGTTGCAGCAATGCTTCTTTCGTTTTACCTGATTCAAATAATAATGCCGATTGATAATAGTAGAAATCAGGTTTATCACCGCAATGTTCACGGGCTACCTCAAGCTGTGTCATTGCTTCCTGGTAGTATCCTGCCATATACAAGCCACGAAGCAGTGCTATCCATGTAGTTTTGCTGCCTGGCTTTAGCCGTACAGCATTCAGATAGCAAACAAGCGCTTCGCTTTTCACGTCCATCTCCATCAGGCAATTGCCGATGGCCATGCAGTAAGCTGCATTATCTTTATTAAGATGCAACGCCACAGAATATGCCTTTACTGCTTTTTCCCATTGTCGCTCACGGGCGTATGTCTCACCTATTTTATAAAATATACTGTCGTCCTGCGGACTAAGCTGTGATGCCTGGCGATAATAGTATCGTGCTCTGGAAAAGTTCTTCTGTTTTTCCCAGCAATACCCCATCGCCTCAAAGATCACATCTTCCGGCTTAGCTATTTCAAGATGTTTTTCAAGCACTTCTATTGCCTTTTCGTACCATTTCAGGCGCATATAGGCATCTGCCATGTTACGGTAGGCAAATTCGAATTTCTCATCTATTGCCACACAAAATTCATAAGCATCTATTGCTTTTTCGTAAAATTTTAGCCCCTGGTAAGCTGCCCCAAGGTTGAACCAAGCAAGCGAATTGTAGGGGTCTTCATCTGCGAGCTGAGTATGTAATGTTACACTTTCCTCCAGACGCTCAGTAAATTCTGCCCAGAAACATATCTTTTGCAATGCTTCTTCATTGCGACGGTCTATTTTTATAACACGCTTCAACGTATCAAATACCGCGTCAAATTCTTCGCATTCATCATACACATCAGAAAGCTCCAGCAATATTTCGATCTGCTCTTTGTTTTCAAATTCATTCGCCTTCTGTTCCAGCCACAATGCTGCCTGGTCGTATTTAAATTGACCCAATAGTATATCGGAGCGCAACAATACTGCATCCAGATTTTTCTGGTCGTACTGTTCCATTTCATCCAGCGCTTTTAAAGCCTGACCGTATTTCTGTGCCTGTGTAAGGATTTCTGCTCTTAGTAATAGCACCGAACCTGAAAAGGGGTAATAAGTCCGGGCAATATCGCAGGCAAGTAAGGCCTGCTCTTCATTATTGTTCTGGAAATAAAACTCAATTATTCTTTCAAAATCTTCTTCTTCCATGATACTTACGGCGTCCCCGTTCTTCACCTGTTCATATCTTTGTAGCAATTCATCCAGCGAGTTCCAATCATCATCCAGATAGTCATCATCATACATAGGCCACTGTTTGTACCAAAATTAATCAAAATAGCATGCCATATTTTTACCCTATTGTTAACGCATTGTAAAAATGCACACGTTTTCAACATACAGAGTTGACATATTGCATTTTTGAAAAATGATTATTATATACAATACCAATTAGTTATTATGCATATTAACATATAGCTGTTTTATTCATTGCTATTTGTTATAGCCTTATTGCTGGGCTTGCTTTCGTTCCACAGCCTATCGAGGGCTGTCACTATATAAGTGCATTGCTGGTACTTATTAGCATTTACATCTATATATGCGGGAAGAGATTGTACACTTAATATTTTATCAGCTTTATCCAGGTTTACCGGCTCATTATTTATGAAGCGATAAACTGCAAAACGAAGCGGCTCTTTTGTAGGATTATTTACCTGCCATTGCAATAAAGTACCCTGCGAAGAAGGAATAGCCTTTAATACAGGAGCAGCAGGAGGAATGCTATCCAGCCATTTCATTGTTGGGGGCAAAGCAAAATAATTATTATAACTATAGTGCAGGCTATCGCGTAATGATGGAGATACTTTATCGAAACAGGAAGCACTATAAAATGAATATCCGGTAGCGTTATTATTCAAATGCCTGATATCTTTTATCTGCGATAATATTTCTTTTGCCCCTGCCCAGGCACCAGAATAAACTCCTTCCATTCTGTACACGCCAAGACCATAATATATATCTCTGCCATACCTATGCTCGTTCCACCAAGGGAGCAATGCATCGAAAGATGCTGCACGATTGCCATGCTCCCAATACAATTGAGGCAGCAAATAATCTACCCACCCTCTTTTACACCACAATACCACGTCCGCATACAGGTCGTCATAATCCGTCTGGCCTGCACGTGTTGCCGATCCTTCGGGGTCTTTACTCACATTACGCCATACTCCAAAAGGACTAACACCCACCTTTACATACGATTTTATATGCTTGATATTGGTATAAAGAAGCGACATAAAAAGGCTCACATTATTTCTGCGCCAATCGTCTTTCTGCATGTTTTCTCCATATTGCTTATAGCTCCTGTAATCGCCAAATTCTTCACCTGCAACCCTGTATGGATAAAAATAGTCGTCCAGATGCACTCCATCTATATCGTATCGCTTCACCACATCGGTAATTACTTTTATTACATATTCCCTCACTGCAGGGTTGCCTGGGTCTAAGTAAGATTTACCTCCATAGTTAATCACCCAGTCCGGATGCCGATGTGTAACATGCGATGGTGGATTAGGATTTTTTCTGCTATCCATTAGCGCCCTGAATGGATTGAACCATGCATGAAACTCCATATTCCGTTTATGTGTTTCATCTATCATAAATTTTAGAGGATCATAAAATGGGAATGGCGCTACACCTTGCTTCCCAGTGAGATAATGGCTCCATGGCTCAATATCCGATGGATAAAAAGCATCGCATGCCGGTCTTACCTGCACTATTACAGCATTACAGCCAATGCCCTTCAGTTTATCGAGCAGCGCTGTGAACTGTTGCTGTTGGTTTATGGAGGGCAATCCCGGTTTGGAAGGCCAGTCTATATTGGCAACCGTAGCTATCCAGGCAGCACGAAATTCCCGCTTGGGACTTTGAGCAAAAAGAAATACAGGAAAAAATAAAAAAAGAAAAAACGTGGGTAAAGCTCTCATCATAATTGCCCTTTAAGATAAAGCAACAAAATTACTCGCGCCCGGGTATTTTACATTATCATATTGGCGCACTGATAAATTATTCTGTAGCATATCATTTAATATTTTGAGCCAATGTCCTTTATCTCTTAACTTTAATATTAATGTAAAATCTCTTCTATGAAGAAGCAAAGTATTTCTGCAGAAGATAAAATAGCACTATACGAAAAAATGGTTGCCACCCATCCGAAAGCAGAACGAAAAGGTGATACAATTCCTTACACTTCTCTTAACGGCAATATGTATAGCTATTTATCTAAAGATGGTATTGTTGCACTTCGCCTTCCAGCCGAAGAAAGAACAAAATTTATTGAGAAATATGATGCTGCACTTATGACAGCTTATGGCATTGTACAAAAAGAATACGTTGCAGTACCGGATGGCCTGTTGACGAAAACGAACGAATTGAAACCTTATTTCGATATAAGCTATAAATACGCCACCTCACTTAAACCGAAGCCTACCAAAAAAGTAAAAAAGAAAGGTGGATAATAAACGTTATCCACCTAATGCATTTTATTTTTATTGACTGTTATTCCTTGACAAACTTTTCCGTTATTGTTCCAGCATTATCTTGTATGTGGATGAAATAAACTCCCGATGGTAGATCACCAACAGGTATTTGTTGCTGCTGACTTACTATCTCAGATTTTTTGACAACTTGTCCTAATTGGTTAACTATTTCTGCGGAAGTATGTCCATTTAGCTGATATGTCATTTTAACGTTCAGCATATTCTTTACTGGGTTAGGATATATCTGTACGGATTGTTGTTGTGATATTGTTCCAGGTACTGACGTGGCAATAGTTGAATCATATCTGATTATCTCTGAATCTGACAATACCCTGTTGTAAAGTTCTAAATCATCCAGTATGCCATTAAACCAGTAAGGAAAGTCTACAGAATCTCCGAAATCATTTTTACCAATAGAAATACCTTCAGTGCTTGTTTCTGTGGGTGAAGCCGAAGTAAGAGATTTTGCTTTCAATTCACCGTTAACATAAACACTAATGTATGTTCCATCAAAAGTGGTAACTACTCTGTACCATTTATTTTCTACTATATTCGGACTGTAATGAAGCGATGCATACGTGAGAGATGGATTCAGGCCAACACCACTTTCAAAACCATCTTTTGTCGTATCGATTGTAGAACAACTGCTATCGTAAGTATCATCACTAAAGTCAAAACAATAAAAACCTGGGGCATAAGTCGTACCTCTAAAAAGTATAGCATTTATCTGGCAATCACCTTGATAAAAACCTAGCACTTTTACAACTGAACAAATTGAAAAAGTAGAAACATTTAGATCGGATTGGTATGGCACAATTATATAACTATTTGCTCCGTTAAAATAATAACCAGTATGTGGAGCGCCACTTTCACCGGCAACAGATGTTAAATTATATGCCGTACCATCATGGCCTTTGCCTGTTGCGTCAAGTACATCCCCATTAAATTTCCAATGTGCAATAAGCCCGGTCGTATCCTGAGCAAAAAGTGAACAAACAATGAGAACTAATAAATTGGTAAGTAATAATTTTTTCATAAGTAAAGCATTAAATATTTGGCGCAAAAATAAAAATAAAATATCCCGGGACGAAAGGTATGTAATGAAATCCTACTTATACGGCGCCAAGTAGCTATATTATGTAACGAATGGATCAACCCTCCTCATTATTTTTTGAATCTACGGTTTTGGCAATTGTAGCAAATAGCTTCAAAAATTCATCTTTAGCCGACCGGGATACAGGTATACTCGTTTTATCAGACATTATTACATTCCCTGAACTTTCGTATCTAACAATGCAACCTAAATTGATGATATAAGACCTATGAACTTGATAAAAAGGGTGATCTTTTAATAAATTTTTAAACCGACCTATATTATATGAACTAAGCAGATTATTTTCTTTAGTCACAACTTTAGTGTATTTATTTAGAGCCTCCAGATATATAATGTCTCCTATATTTACATAATCTATTCCATTATTATTTTGAACACCAATTTTTGAATTAACAACCTGCTTTTTATTTTCGTCCTGCTTAGAATGCCTCTTATAGTTTATGCGTTCTACGGCTTTATTAATAGCCTTTGTAAGTTCACTATCTTCAACAGGCTTAAGTATATAGCCAGTCGCTGAAAACTTAAATGCTTCAAATGCAAATTCAGAATACGCTGTGGTAAAAATTATTTCACTTTGCAGATCCGGTAATAATTTCAATAAATCCATCCCTGTTTTTTCAGGCATGGAAATATCCTGGAACAGTATGTCAGGAGTTTTTATTCTTAATGCATGAAGCGCCTCTTCCCAATTATTATAATAACCCATTACTTCAATATCCTTATATAAATATCCAAGTCTTGCTATCAACAGATCAACCGCATCTTGTTCATCATCTACAATAATACAGGTATAGTTATTCATATTGATAATTTCTTATCCTTAATTCAACAATGGTTCCCGTAAGCGGGGATTCTTTATCTATATAGTTTATTTGGATGTTTGTTTTCTCATATTTATTAAAGATAGCAATTAGATCTTTAATAAGCTGATCACCGTATGACTCTTCTTTTATAGCACTCTGTTCCTTTATAAGTTTTGCCTGCTTGCGTCCTATGCCATTATCATCTATAATGCAAACTATTTCATTTTTTAATTCATCCATTCTAAACTCAATTTTTAAATGTCCCTGTTCTTTTTTATGAAATAACCCATGGTTTATGGCATTTTCAACTATAGGTTGTAATAGTAAGGTAGGGATCTTTACGTGCTTTACATTTAAGTCAGCATCTACTATTATCTCAACGTCAAATTTATCTTTAAATCGCGTCTGCTGAAGATCTGTGTATGTTCGTAAATTATTGATCTCTTCCTCTAATGTTATATACTTATTCCTTGCCGACTTTATATATGCTCTGAGTAAACGGGAAAACTTTGAAATATGGATATAAGCCCCATCCATGTTTTTCTTTTGTATCAATAGTAGCGCAGAACCCAAAGTATTAAAAATGAAATGAGGATTTATTTGTGAGTAAATCGACTTCAATTCTAATTCCAGTTGCATGCCTTTTTTCTCTGTATTCCTGGTAATCAACTTCCTGGTTATTGCAACAATGACATAAACAAATGTGATAAAGAAAATAATAATCGAGAGCCAAACTAATTTTCTACCAACAGATGTCTGCCACCAATAAGGTATAATATACAAATGAATATTTACATTATCGCTTTGCCAGGAGTTATCGCCAGCGATAATCGAGAATGCAAAATATTTATCTGCTTTTAATTCAGGAAGGGTTAATTCGTTATTACTTAATTCGTGAAATGCAGTATCAATTCCCTGTAACTTGTAAGTATATTTAACTGTACCATTGCCAACTGGGTTAATTACATCAAATTGCAATCGCCAATCTTTTTGGTCAATAAAGACTGTATCTCCAGCCTTAATATTTATTACTTTATTATCGTAGTTTAATATGAGCTGGTAAGGGGTTTTATCTTTATGAATATCATACTCATCTTCTGCAGGTATGTCTACCCAATAAACTCCTTTATTAGTTTTTACTAATGCTTTGTCAGCAGAAACCTGCATATCCTCTACATAATTATAGTTAAGGCTTTTTATATTCAAATAAGTAACAGGATCAGAAATTATAGCTGTGTCCTTTATTTTACCGAACAAAATTCCAAAATTACCGGCAATCATTAGTTTGTCATGATAAAGATCGATTACTGTCCCTGTTAAAGTGTAATTTTTGAATAACCGGGTAAACACATGATTTTTCAGGTTGAATAGGTATAATGCATTATAGTCCTTTATAAAAACATCACCATATCGATCTGTCAATATTTTCTCAATTTCTTTGATGCCAAATAGATCTAAAAGGGGTTTTGATATAGTTAACTTATGGTCGTTGGTATCAGCTATTAGTATTTTATTTCTATTATAGATCCAAAAAAATCGATTTAGAGAATCATAAGTAATTGCGAAATATCTTCCATCACTTATTGTTGTGATTTTAACTGAATCGTTATGGTAAAAAAAATGGCACACCCCCCGTCCCGCTGCTGGAATTGCTGCATAAATATTTTCACCTAATGTACTACTAGCTATTACGTCAGAAAATATCTGTCGATGAGGCATATATTTGTCTCCAAAGCCTTTTGAATCATAATTCATATATTTAATATGATCCCAAAATGGTGTAATCTTGTTATCCTTATTATTTAACCAATAAATTTCATTTCGAGCAAATAATAAAGAGCGAACACTATCATACCTTGTAATTTGCCTTATATTTTGAATAGAATCGTATCTGGAATAATGAATAGTACCATTTATTACTTTGGCTAAAGTATTTTTATAATCATTCCACCAAAAACCGATGCTATCATTAATACTACCTGCATATTTATAGTTGGCAAAATCAATTGTTGTATCTTTTCTAAACCTTGTTGCCTCAGGATAATTAATGAACAATCCATTCGCTTCTGTAGCACCAGCATTACCCCAAAATTTATCTTCCAGAATATCTATAACCTTATCCTTTTCATTACCAACCAGATCTTTTACAGGGATCATTTTAATTAACTGTAGATCATTATTATAAATGTATATGTCGTTAACTGTAAATAGCTGAAGTTCTTTTTTGTTTGTACTAACGGTAATGATTTGTTCCCCTCCATTTAGAGTATGTTTTCTATAAATGCCATCTATACCTAATGTTTCAAAATAGTTTTCTTTAGGTAAATATGAGATAAAATTATTATCGTAAATAACACCTACTTTATCCCTTTTTACGTAGTACTCAACATCATATCTATTTCTACGCCTGGCTATCGTAAAATTAAACCTGATGAAGTAAGTATACCCATCAGTGCTAATAATTTCTATCCCATTTTGTATCAGTTTAACAATATAAATATGCCGATTTGTGTTATGAAAAATATAGGGGTGAACAATATCATTATAAACGGAACAAAATACCGGACTATTCGGGTCGTAAAATATATTGGCAAACACTATAACTCCATTATATTCTGTCAGTTGACCAGGATATATTGTTTCCAACCCTCCATTTTTACATGCTATGTATTTATTATTATAGATGTACCCAATACCGTCTGAAATGCCAATCAACCAAATCCTCCCTTCATTGTCTTCAAACAAATGCCAGATATCATTCGTCGACAATCCATTTGAAATATTGTAGTTATAAAATCCATAGCCATTGTACCTTAATACACCTTTATCCGTGGCTATCCATAAATAACCATGTTGATCTTTTAGTATGTTGTAAACATGATTAGAAGGCAGACCATTATTTATATCAATATGATATTGATTTTGTATTTGCGCACCCGCAAGTATCTTCAGGAAAAACAAAGAGAAAAAAGTCAGGTATATTTTATGAGACTTCAATACACAGGTTTATAAGGCCTAAAGTAAAAATATTCTCAACAATACCCGGGAATTATTTAAGCTGATTTAGCTTATCCTGGAAACCTTGCCGTTATCCAGCTTATATTGAATGCTGCTTTCAGGACAAGTAGCAATGCCTTCATCATTAAACTTAAGGCGATGGCCATGCTCGCTCATCCAGCCGGTTTGGCGGGCAGGATTGCCTACAAGCAATGCATAAGGAGGAACATCTTTAGTAACCACTGCGCCTGCGCCAATAAATGCGTAAGCACCTATATCATGCCCGCAAACAATAGTAGCATTAGCGCCTATGGTTGCGCCTTTACCCACATGTGTGCGGGCATATTGTCCGCGACGGTTTACGCCACTACGAGGATTGGTAACATTAGTAAATACACAAGATGGCCCAAGAAATACATCATCATCGCACGTAACGCCGGTATATACAGAAACGTTATTCTGAATTTTTACATTATTGCCCAATACTACTTCAGGGGAGATCACTACATTCTGACCGATGTTGCAATTAGCTCCAATTTTGCAATGAGGCATAATATGAGAAAAATGCCACACTTTAGTATTGTCGCCTATTTCACAGCCATCATCTATAATAGCGGAAGGATGAGCGTAATAATTCATGGATCGATAATTAGTAA
>Ga0134128_10011041_pt1 | contig 10814 bp, 8 predicted proteins | sample KB31754_FD_96462 | JGI IMG/M metagenome (GOLD analysis project Ga0134128, IMG submission 96462) | Terrestrial soil microbial communities with excess Nitrogen fertilizer from Kellogg Biological Station, Michigan, USA - KB3-175-4 | ecosystem: Environmental > Terrestrial > Soil > Unclassified ...
AGAGTAGTGGTGCCGGTTAGCACATCATTGGGATAGATGGGCGCGATGTACTCATACTCTTCCTCGCCGTGGAGGATACGCCTGACATCGATGCCGATCTCCCCCAGACCGGAGCCGCGCTGCCGATTGCCCCAGAAGTTAAACGTTGTTGGGGTGGTCGGCGAGATTGGTACATCGGGAAAACCCGCTTCTTGCGCGGCCTCGCGGCTGTGGTAGACCGGATTTGTGTCGCCAATCGCTGTAGTCAGTTCGTGAATTTTGTTGCATTGCACCTCATATGTGGAGGGGGCAAAGCTCTGACCGATTTTGCTTTCGTCGAACATGCTTCTGGCTCCTTTTCCTGCAGGTGGGTATCTTGTGCCTACCCACCTGACCTGCTTGTGTCTGCTGTTTTCCTTTTGAGTGGAACAGGGGCGGCCAACGTTGTTTTCTCCCGCGTGCGGGTTTGAAACACCTAACTTTTCGGGCCGCCCGCCACATAGATAATCTGGCCAGTGACATAGCCGGATTCCTCAGACGCGAGGAAGTTGATGACGTTCGCCACATCGCGCGGCTGGCCAACACGCCTGACCGGGATCGTTTTTGAGGCCATCTCAATTACCTGGTCGGGATCGTGCCCCTGGCGGCGCGCTGTGGCACGCGTCATCTCGGTGTCGATAAAGCCTGGTGCGACTGCGTTGGCAGTGACCCCGAAAGGGCCAAGCTCGATGGCCAGGGTTTTGGTCAAACCCTGGAGACCGGCCTTCGCTGTAGAGTAGTTGATCTGACCGCGATTACCCAGCGCTGAGGTAGACGAGAGCGAGATAATGCGCCCATATTTTTGCTTGACCATGTGGGCCTGAGCCGCGCGACTACAGAGAAACGCGCCTTTGAGATGCACATTCATAACGGTTTCCCAATCATCGTCGCTCATCTTAAAGAGCAGATTGTCGCGTAGTACGCCCGCGTTATTGACCAGAATATCCAGGCGCCCAAAAGTATCGACTGCCTGCTGAACCGCCGCCGCGACAGCCGAGCCGTCCGCGACGTTGCAGGAGACGGCTAGCGCCTGCGAGCCAGCCTGCTCAATCTGAGCGGCGACCTGTTTACAGCCCTCTGGATCAATGTCAGCGAGTACAACGCGTGCTCCGTCTTCGGCCAGACGCAGCGCGGTGGCGGCGCCAATGCCTCTTCCCGCTCCTGTAACAAAGGCCACGCGGCCATCAAGTTTTCCCATAATACTAAATCCTCCAAATTGATCTCTTAAAGACTTATGCTTGCCAGCTTACCAATACATCGAGCGCTTCAATGCGCTCCCCCTTGATTAGCAATGGATTGATTTCCAGCGCGTTCAAACCTGGACCAAGCGCGAGGGCCAGGGTGCTGATGCGATAGATGACCTCGCCGAGCGCTTGCATATCAGCGCCTTCCTGACCGCGCGCGCCACGCAGCAGGGCTGCCCCACGCAGTTCGCCCAACATCGTCGCAATCTCGTCGCGCTGCACAGGCAGCACGCGCACGGACGTATCCTTAAGGATTTCGGTCCAGACACCGCCGAGACCCAGCGTGAGCACTGGTCCCCAGAGATCATCGCGCACAATGCCTACCAGCAGTTCGATGCCAGCCGGGCGCATTGGACTGACGAGAATGCCCTCGATTTCGGCATCGGGTCGCCTGGCCTGCACGCGGGTCAGCATAGCTGTGAACTCCGCGTGTATCGCTTCCGCGCTGGTCAGATTGAGCGCGACCCCGCCCACATCGCTCTTGTGCGGCAGCGCTGCCGACTGGATTTTGAGTACGACGGGCAAGCCCAGTTCGCGCGCGGCCTGAGCGGCTTCGTCTGCCGACGTGGCCAGACGAGCGGGTACTGTGGGAATACCAGCCTTCTCCAGGAGGGCGCGTGCCTGGACCTCGGACCAGTCGCCTGTGAAGGGCCGGTCTTGCGCGATTGGCGGTGGTGGTTCCGAGGAAGCTTTGCCTGGAGCAGCCTGAATATATTCAGACCACCAGAGAAAACGTCCAAGTGCGCGTAATCCATGTTCCATGCCTGCGGTAAAGTGCAGGCCAGTGCGCTCTACAACTACTCGCGCAGTGCGTGAGAGGTCCATACAGGTGTTGGAAACCAGCACAACCGGGCGCGGACTCGTGCGAATAATCTGTGCCAGGTTATCGTACGCGGGCAGCGTGGCCGCCAGCATTTCGGGCGTTGGTTCGCGCCCGCCTTCGGTGGCTGTGAGGTTGAGCACAAAATCAATCTCTGGATCTTTGACCACCGCTTCGAGTGAACGTTGTTGAATCGTCGAATCGATAACCACATAGCCGGTCACATCCAGCGGATTATGGCAAGTTGAGAAAGACGGCAGCACCGTTTGCAAGTGCTTGATCGTCTCCGGAGCGAACTCCGGGATCTCTATCCCACCCTCCTCGGCCAGATCCGAGATGATATCGCACGCGCCACCCGATGGTGTGACCACGCCCATGCGGCGTCCAGGCAGTGGGTCAGTATAGCCAGCCAGTCCGGCGGTAGTCAGGAGATCTTCCAGCGAAGAGACGCGGATAATGCCGAGTTGACGCAGCGCAGCGTCGTTGATGGCATCGTTGCCAACCAGCGCCCCAGTATGCGCGAGAGCCGCGCGAGAACTGGCAGCGCTGCGTCCAATTTTCAGTGCCACAATTGTCTTGCGACGCGCGCGTGCCTTCTCCGCCACCCGGCGCAGCTCGTCGGGATGGCGAATGCTCTCCAGGAAGAGCGCAATCGAGCGGGTGGAATCATCCTCAAGCAGATAATCCACCACATCTGTTACCGAGATCATCGTCTCATTGCCCATTGCCACCAGCAGGCTAAGTCCAATGGCGTGTCCCTGGGCAAAGGACAGCACCGCGCTGGCTAACGCACCGCTTTGCAAGACTACCCCAACCGGGCCAGCCTTGAGCGGAGGCGCGATAGGCAGACCATAAGGCGTGATCTGATCGGTAATATTAATAAAGCCATTTCCATTGGGGCCGAGCAGCGTCAAACCGTGTTCCTGTGCGAAGGTGAGCAGTTCGTGCTCAAGGCGCGCGCCCTCCTCACCCATTTCGCTAAAGCCGGAGGTCAACACCACAAAATGTGTTGTGCCCAGGCGCGCAGCTTCCTCGACAATCGCAAGTACGCGCGGGGTTGCGACCATGACAAAAGCCAGGTCAGCCGTTTCTGGCAGATCGCTAAGCGTTTTATAAGCGCGCTCGCCATGCACGATCTCGCGGTTGGGATTAACCAGATAGATCGGGCCGGAGAAGCCAAACATTTTTAAATTCTCAAAAGTAAAGATCGACCAACGTGAATTGTCAGTTGCTCCCACCAGGGCGATGCTTCGCGGGCGAAAAAAGCGGTGAAGCTGCTCTGCTGATACATGCTGGGACTGGGCCATTCGTAAGTACCTCGCATATATACACTCAAACAACATCGTAAGAGCCAGGCTTTGAGCATTTACTCAAGCAGGCGAAAATACGGCAGTGTCAGATCTTCTTCCACCTTCTCAAAAGTCACCGTAACCGCCGCACCAACCGTTACGCGTTCGCGGGGAGCATCGAGCAGGCGCGACATCATGCGCGCGCCCTCCTCTAGCTCGATGAGAGCCACGACAAACGGCACATCAGCGGCGAACGAACCGAATGCCTGGTGCGCAACCGTATACGAGTAAATTGTACCCTTGCCGCTGGCAACGATCCACGAGAGCTGATCGGAAAAACAATGCGGACAGATCGCTCGTGGGTAAAACACTGCCTTTGAGCAGGAATTACAGCGCTGGATACGCAACTCGCCCAGCGCCAGACCTTCCCAGTAGGGAAGAGAATCGCTATCCTGCGCGAGCATAGATGCAGGAAGATGTCCTGGCATAGCGCATCAGTCCTTTCCCAGAATAACGGTTGAGCCAGATGAAAGCACGCCGCCAGTTCCGTGGGCGAGCGCAATGCGCGCACCTTCTACCTGGCGTGGCCCACATTCGCCGCGTAATTGTCGCGTGGCCTCAATCAATAAGAAAATGCCGTACATACCCGGATGACAGTAGGAGAGTCCTCCACCATTGGTGTTCATGGGGAACGGGCCACCGGGAGCCGTGCGCTGGTTGCTTACGAAAGCGCCACCCTCGCCGCGTCCGCAAAAACCAAGCGCTTCCAGCGTCATAATCACCGTGATCGTGAACGAATCATAGATCTCAGCCACATCGATATCAGCGGGCGTGAGTCCAGCCATCGCGAAGGCGTCGCGTCCAGAGGCAACGGCAGCCTGGTGCGTGGCCAGATCGGGCATACTCGCAATCGTGTTGTGCGTATGCGCTTCGCCGTGACCGAGTACCCAGACCGGAGTCGCGCGCGCGTTTCTGGCTCGCTCGGCAGTTGTCACAACCACCGCGCCGCCGCCATCGGTCACGAGACAGCAGTCCAGCAGGTGCAGCGGCTCAGCCACCCAGCGCGAATTAAGCACATCCGCAATCGTAATCGGCTCGCGCATCATGGCTCTCTCGTTCATCGCGGCCCATTTACGTGTGGCCACCGCGACTTCTGCCAGTTGCTCGCTGGTCGTACCATATTCATACATATGGCGCGTCGCCGCCAGCGCGTAGGCGCCTACAGGCGTTGGCAGACCAAAAGAAGGTTCGTACTGCTCGGTGAGTTTGAACGTGTAGCCGCCGCGATTGCGCGTGCGATCAGAGCGTTGAGTGCTGCCATAGGTAATCAGCGCGACCTCAAACAGGCCAGCCTCGATGCCTGCCACCGCGTGCCCCAGATGGGCCTCGAAAGATGAGCCGCCGATATTAGTCGAGTCGGTATATTTAGGTTTGATGCCCAGATATTCCGCGAGCATCAGGTTAGGTGCCCAGGCCCAGCCACCCGCGCAAAAGAGCGCGTCCACGTCGCCAAAGCCCAGGCCCGCGTCTTTGAGGGCGGCCCTGGCGGCCTGATGTTGGAGCTGGAGCACCGTTTTGTCGGGAGTGCGGCCAAGATCGGACTCGGCCACACCCACAATTGCTGCCTGGGGACGCGTCATTAGAACGCCTCCCCCTGTTTGACATTGCCCTTAATCAGGTTGCGCGAGATGATATAGCGCTGAATTTCATCTGTACCCTCGAAAATGCGATACAGGCGTACCAGGCGATACCAGCGTTCAATTGGAAGTTCTTTGGTATAGCCCATGCCGCCATGAATCTGCATCACGCGGTCAATCACATGATTGGCCATCGTCGCGCCATGTAGCTTGGCTACCGAAGAGGCGTGGCGCGCGTCCATGCCATTCTCCGCCTGCCAGGCCGCGTAAAGTACCAGCCAGCGGGTGGATTCAATCTCTACATGGGAATCAGCGATCATCCACTGAATAGCCTGGTATTCGGAAATCGTCTTGCCCATTGAAACGCGCTGTTTGGCGTAATCGATGCCCATTTGCAGCGCGCGCTCGGCGGTTCCGATGGCGCCAGCAGGAATGCGCCAGCGGCCAGCTCCGATCCATTCCATGCCCAGATTGAAGCCCTTGTTCAGTTCGCCCAGAATATTTTTTTCGGGTACGCGCACATTTTCAAAATAGAGCGAGGCAGGCCCCCAGTCGCCCATCGTGGGGATATAGCTGGATTTCCAGCCCATCTCACGATCTACCAGGAAGCAGGTCACGCCGCCATGCCCGCCCTTGACCGGATCAGTCACAGCGAAGACCATCGCGAAATCGGCTTCGTTGCCGCCAGTGATGAAGATCTTCTCGCCGTTGAGCACCCATTCATCGCCGTCTTTGATCGCGCGCATCTTAATATTGGCCGCGTCCGAACCCGCGCCCGGCTCGGTCAACGCGAAGCAAGAACGTCTCTCGCCATTGATTGTGGGGATCAGATAGCGTTGCTTTTGGTCTTCGTTGCCAGAGTAAAGGATATTGTCAGCATAGCCGCCAAAGTTAAATGGCACAAAGGTACGAGCCATTTCCATTGTGATGATCGCGGTCATGATCGGACCAAGGTTAGCCCCGCCGTACTCTTCAGGGGTATTGATACCCCAGAAACCCATATCTTTGGCCTTCTGTTGTAGTTCGCGGACCTTCTCTCTTTCCAGGCCGGGCCGTCCTTCGCGCTCATTGATCAAAACCTGGCCCTCCAGGGGAACCAGTTCTCGATTGACGAAATCGCGTACGGTCTGCTGAACCATTTTCTGTTCGTCGTTCAGGCTAAAATCCATGATCTTGCTCCTTTGCATTGCTTATGATGTCAGGCAGGTCAGGGAAACTACAGAGTTTCCTTGCCTGGCGGGACAAAATACCGTTCAAGCTACAGATGTCCACATCTGCGGATGTCTGTTCTATCTTATACACATTCCTTACACTCTTGCTAAAAGCTTTTTAGAGGCAGGACTGCTTACGGAATTGGCGTTGGGTCAGGTGCGGCGCTGCTGGCTGGCTGGCCATCATTGCCTGGTAGCTGATTAGCTTGCGTTACAGACAAAAGCTGTGAATGAAAGTAAGCGAGTTGGGCGGCAGTGTACGTTGCTAGATCGATGCCTTCTGCTATGAAGTGCCAGGTTTTCTGTAAGGCCCAGATGTGGCCTAAATTAAGCACATTTGCCGCAAGGATGCCCGGCTCCGCGATATCTGGACGGAAGATGCCCATTCGTTGCCCTTCTTCAAAAAGCTCTAAGAAATGCTTGTCTAGATTTTTAATCATAGAAAGGATATTCTTGCGTACATCTCTTGGAAGGGTAGAACTATCCCGATACGTAATCAAAATACGTTTCGAGCTATCATCCAGATCTTTATACAGTTCGCGTACGATACAATCAAAGCGTTCGAGTGGGTGAGCGATATCGACGGTTTGAGCAAAGAGGTTGAGGTGAAGGGCAGCAGTCTCCTGACAGCAAGCAAGGAGAATATCTTCTTTGCTGGGAAAGATGTAGTAGATGAGTCCTGTGCTGATGCCAGCGGCGCGAGCGATATCAGGCACGCTCGTTCCGTGGTAGCCTTTGCGGCTAAAGAGATCTTGCGCTGCTTTAGTGATTTCCTCGCGACGTACTGCGCGAGCGAGCTTTGCACTCATGCGTATCCGTCCTTCTTTGCACGTTTACGTGATAGCGGTTGTCCGTTATTTACGGAGCCAGTGAAATCGTCTTGCTATAACCGTAACATATTCTGAATGAATATTCAATAGGGAACCAACCCAATTTGCGAGCCATGCCAGGCTCCTGGAAAAATAGTGTGGATAGTAGGAAGCTCTATAGAGGCCAGCTCAAAGTTCTCAAGAGCAGGTAAGACAAAAATCGATGTCATCGATTTTTGTCTTACCTGCTCTTGAGAACTTTGAGCTGGCCTCTATAGAGCTTTATTATTCCCTTCATCTCGCTTATAATAAGAAGCAATTCAGAAAGCTCCACAAAGAAGTGGGGAACTGGCTAAGAGAAAGGCCATGCATAATGGGGCGAAGCGGGCCGAAGGGAGCTTTTTTTCATGCAACGCATTTTTTTAACGGGTCTGTCCGGTTCGGGGAAATCGACTGTAGGCAGGCGCGTTGCTACTTTATTGAACTGGGACTTTGTTGATACTGATGATCTCCTGACCGAGCGCGCCGGGATGCCTGTTGGGCAGGCGCTGGCGGACTATGGCGAGGAGCGCTTTCGTCAGCTTGAGAGTGAGGCGTTGCGCGACGCAGCTAGCCGCGAGCGCGTGGTTATCTCCACTGGCGGCGGCATCGTTATTGGCGAAGCCAACCGCGCTTTTTTGCAAGAGCAAGGTCTGACAGTCTATCTGCAAACCAGCGTTGAGACAGCCTGGCAGCGCATTCAGGAGCATCTGAGCGCGGCGGGCGAACACGCGTATCGTCCCCTGGTCGCTGGCCCCGATGGTCAGCAGCGTTTGAGCAATTTGTTAGCCGCGCGCGCCTCCTGGTACGAGTTGGCCCCGGTGCATATCGCAACCGATAGCGCGACCCCTGAGAGCGCGGCCAGCCAGGTCATTGTGAGCGCGCTGGCACAAGGACAACTGCTCGCCTCCGACTCAGCGCGCGTCTCCTCGAATCTGCGCCTGGGGGGTATGGTCTCGCAGGCTGTAATCGAGTGGGGCAGCTTCTGCCAACTCTCTGCTGCCCTCCAGGCCAGAGGTACCCAGAGACGCGTTTTCATTGTCACCGATTCATCAGTAGGCGCGCTCTATGCCGCCGCAGTACACGCATTACTGGAACAGGCCGGGCTGGAGCCGTTTATCTTTACTGTCCCTGCTGGCGAGGGCAGCAAATCCTTCGCCTGTTTCCAGCAGATTATTGGTTGGTTGGTGGAGCAGCATGCCGAGCGTTCAGAGCCTCTGGTTGCTCTGGGTGGTGGCGTCGTTGGCGACCTGACCGGCTTTGTCGCGGCCAGCTATCGGCGCGGCGTGCCGCTGGTCCAGGTACCAACCACTCTGCTCGCGCAGATAGACTCCTCAATTGGCGGCAAAACGGGCATCAATCATCCATTGGGCAAGAATCTGATCGGCGCATTTTATCAACCCGAACTGATTTTTGCCGATCCCGCCGTTTTGTTGACTTTGCCTGAACGCGCGTACCGCGAGGGCTGGGCCGAAATAGTCAAGACTGGCGTGATTCTGGATACCGAACTCTTCGCTCTGCTGGAAGAGCGACTGCCAGATCTGGAGAGACGCGACGCTGATCTGCTCACCCAGGTTGTCGCGCGCTGTATTCGCATCAAAATGGATGTTGTGCAGGGAGACGAGCGTGACGGTGGTTTGCGCAACATTCTGAACTATGGCCACACCTTCGGGCACGCGCTGGAGACAATCACCGAATATGGCACATGGTTACACGGTGAGGCGGTCTCAATCGGTATGGAGGTTGCGGGCCGTATCGCGGTCTCGCGCGGGCTGATCACCGAGGACGACCTGGTACGCCAGCGCAAGCTGCTCCAGGCCATTGGATTGCCCGTAGAATGTCCCGGTATTGATGGTGAAGCCATCCTGGTGGCCATGCAAAACGATAAGAAAGTGCAGGCCGGGCGCACGCGTTGGATTTTGCCCACACGCATTGGGCAGGCGCAGATGTACAGCGACGTTCCGCTCGAAATCGTGCGCGAGGCCATCGCGGTGGTCTGCCAGCCTGGGAGCGCAGTTTGATGAAGTATACAGGCTTAATCGGCTACCCGGTGGCACACTCACTCTCGCCGCGTATGCAGGAGGCAGGCTTTGCCGCGTTGGGCATCGAGGCGCGCTACGAGCTGTGGAAGACGCCAGCCAGCGAGTTAGAAGCGCGAGTGCGTTCGTTACGCGCGCCGCGTATGCTCGGCGCGAACGTCACCATTCCACATAAAGAGGCAGTGCTACCCTGGTTAGACGAGATCGATCCCCAGGCGGAGCGCATTGGCGCGGTCAATACCATCGTCAATCGCGACAGTCGTCTGGTGGGATATAATACTGACGCGCCCGGCTTTCTGCGCGCTTTGCAGGAGCGCGGCGGGCCGGAATTTACTCTGCGCGGCAGACAGACTGTTGTGCTTGGCAGCGGTGGAGCCGCGCGTGGAGCTGCGGTGGCTTTGCTGGACAGCCAGGTGAGCGCGTTGACCATCCTGGGGCGCACAGGCGCGCATGTTGGGGCGCTGGTTGAGCACTTGCAGCGGCAAAGCCCTGGCTATAATGTGCGGGGGGTATTGTTGGAGACATTTGAGGCCAGGCACATTCTGGGAGAGGCGGAGGTCGTGGTCAATACCACCCCCGTTGGCCTCAAGCCGGGCGATAAGACCCAACTGATTGATGTAGGATTCTTACCTACCTCGGCCCTGGTCATGGATATGATTTTTAATCCTCCTCAGACACCTCTCTTGCAAGCGGCTGAGGAACACGGATGTCTGGCCCTTAACGGACTTTCCATGCTGCTTTACCAGGGGACGCTGGCATTAGAATTATGGACGGGCCAGAACGCGCCGGAAGAGATTATGCGCGCGACTTTGGGCTTATAAATCAGGCTTATAAATCAGGTTTATAAACCTTCATGCAAGGTGGTGGTGAATGGAGCGGCGGATTTCACATCCGTCGTCGCCGATCAACGGCTTGTGCTTTTCCACGACGGATGTGAAATCCGCCGCTCCATTCACAAACGTGTTGCGTGAAGATGCACTTATAAATCTGGTTTAAAAAGAGAGAAGGAAAGACCTATGTTGAGATTTCTTACCTCCGGCGAATCGCACGGGCCGGGGCTGACAGCCATTATTGAGGGCCTGCCTGCTGGTTTGCCGCTGAGCGCGGAAGAGATCAACGTTCATCTCGCGCGTCGCCAGGGCGGCTATGGTCGCGGTGGACGCATGAAAATTGAGAAAGACCAGGCAATCATCCGCTCAGGTGTGCGCCACGGCCTGACGCTTGGCTCGCCCGTTACATTGGAGATTAATAACCGCGACTGGGAGAACTGGCAGGTCAAAATGAGCGTTACGCCAGTTGAGGAAGAGGTTGAGCCGGTTACATTGGCGCGTCCAGGGCACGCCGACTTCACAGGGTTGATCAAATACGGGCACCAGGATATCCGCAATGTCATCGAACGTTCCAGTGCTCGTGAGACAGCCTCGCGTGTTCTGGTGGGCGCGGTGTGCCAGGCTCTACTCAAGCAATTTGGCGTCGAGATTCACAGCCATGTGCTCTCAATCGGCCCGGTAGGGAGTCGCGACGACGAGCGCAGTGCCATCCATCAGCATTTCGCGCCGGACTACTGGGAGGCGGTTGAAGCCTCGCCGGTGCGTTGTGGAGATCGTGTGCTCAGCGAGCAGATGGTAGCCTTTATCCAGGAGTGTAAAAGCAAAGCGGAAACGTGCGGTGGTGTTTTCGAGGTTGTCGCAACTGGTGTGCCGATTGG
>Ga0134128_10011044_pt1 | contig 10813 bp, 12 predicted proteins | sample KB31754_FD_96462 | JGI IMG/M metagenome (GOLD analysis project Ga0134128, IMG submission 96462) | Terrestrial soil microbial communities with excess Nitrogen fertilizer from Kellogg Biological Station, Michigan, USA - KB3-175-4 | ecosystem: Environmental > Terrestrial > Soil > Unclassified ...
GGGCTTATTCTAATCGTGTTTGGAACGTCATTTCTCAAGCCGAATATCAGCTCATTGCTGGGGATGCTGTACAAGCCGGGCGACGAGCGCCGCGATGCAGGCTTCTCGATTTTCTACATGGGCATCAACATCGGCGCGGCGATATCACCGTTTGTCTGCGGGTATCTGGCCCAGCACCCGTCGTTCAAAGCGTTCATTGCGCAATTCGGGTTCAAGCCGGAAAGCAGTTGGCACTTCGGCTTTGCTGCCGCCGGTGTCGGCATGCTGATTGGATTGGCACATTTCGTCTGGCAGGGGAAACTGCTGGGAGGCGCGGGGGAACTAAGGAAGCCCGGCAACGATCCTGTACCGGCGGGCGATTCCACTGTACCGGCGGGCGGAGGCCCGCTGAGCGAAGCCAAACCTGCCCTCAGCCGCGAAGAATGGAAACGCCTCGCCGCCATCGCCGTTCTTTTCGTCTTCAACCTCTGGTTCTGGGCGGTGTACGAGCAGGCTGGATCGAGCCTCAATCTATTCGCGGATCGTCTAACACGCGACCAAGTATTCGGCTTCCCGTTCCCTTCGAGCTGGTTCCAATCCGTGCCGGCAATCTTCGTCATCATTCTCGCGCCCCTTTTCTCCGCGCTGTGGATCAAGATGGGACACAAGCAACCAAGCAGTCCAGTGAAGTTCGCCTTCGGTTTGATCTTCCTCGGGCTCGGCATCGGGCTTGCGGTTCCGGCCACCATGCTCGCAGCCAAAGGGCTCGTCAGCCCCATGTGGTTGGTCGGCATTTATTTCCTGCAAGTCGTTGGCGAGATGTGTCTGAGCCCCGTAGGCTTGAGTACGGTGACGAAACTCGCACCGCAGCGATTCGTGAGCATGACGATGGGATTGTGGTTTGTCTCGATGGCTTTGGGGAACTTCCTCGCCGGGAAAATGGCCAGTTCCTTCGACGAGAAAAATATTCAGGCTCTCGTCAATCTCTTCGGGACGATGACCGGAATCAGCCTTGGTGCGGCCGTGCTGCTTCTGGTGCTCACGCCGTGGGTCAAGAAACTCATGAGCGGCGTGCGATAGCCGTCACTCACATGTACCGGCGGGCGTCCGCCCGCTTTTAAGCAACTGGCCACATCGCTAGGTGTGCACAAGTCGTTATGTATTTCTACGAAGGCGGTTTCCCGGGGTGTGGCCGTTCCATTGGCGGGGTCATGCTAACACCCAAAAACTCGCCCATAGTGCACTGCACGGTCCGTAGCGGCGGGCGGAAGCCCGCTTTTCGTAGGCGCCTGGAGCTTGTTTCCCTATGAGAAATTTCATTATCGTGGATCTGTCTATGTATTTCCTTTTCCCGCCACGGATATGTCCATCACCTAAAACCCGCAACCCATCGATGCCAGCGCATCTCTAATCAGCCGTAAGGCTGAGATGGTATTGCATTTGGTGCAGGACATCCATCGGTTAAAGCTGAGACATAGGGATACCTCGTGCCTGGGCTAGGCACAACCTTTGTCCCGTACTCCCGAGAGGAGTGGGCAGTAAAGGAACCAAACGATGTCCAAAGCAACCGCTATCCTCCGCAACCTGCAGCTCCGCCAGGCCCACAAGCAGGCCGTCGCCGCCGCTGCCGCTGCTGCCGCCGAGGCCGCACCTGCACCCGCACCCGTTGCCCAGACGCGCCCTCGTCCGCAGAACGACCGCCGCGTCGAGGACCGCAATCAGCACCCGAGCGCCAACCGCTCCGGCAACCAGAATCACGGTCCGTCGCGCGGGCAGACCCCGGCTCCGGGTAAGGTCGGTCGTATCGTGCGCCAGCAGTTCAGCCACGGCCGCACCAAGGCGGTGCTGGTGGTCACCCCGTCCGAGTCGTTCGCGCCCACCGTCTACACGTCCAAGTTCGTCCCCTCGCGCAACGGCGGCGTGATGGCTGCGATCAAGGACGCGCAGGGTCGGGTGATCTTCCCGGACCGGAGCGGCCCGCAGCCCAAGAACGACGGTCAGGGCTACTCGTTCTACCTCGTCGGGCCGAACGCGAAGGGCAGCGTCAACTTCGCCTACGTCCTGGTCGGCAAGCCCGAGATCAAGATCCTGCCGTCGGGCAAGATCGTCTGCACCAACCGGAAAGCGCCGAAGCTCGTCGCCTCCGGCAAGGCGCTCAAGTCGCTGCCGAAGAATCGTCAGGGTCGCCCCACTGACTCCTTCGTGCGCGAGGAGGACGACTTCGATTGGTGGCAGTACGAGATGGCCACGGGCGAGCACGAGCCGGGATGCGACGGTGTCGACTGCGAGTGCGACAGCGTCACCGACGACAACGACGGGGAGAGCCTGTTCTGGCAGACGGTGGAGGAGATCGAGCAGTGCCTGGATGGTCGTTCGCACGACCGGCCGAGCGTTCACTCGATGGATGCCACCTATTACGGCGACAATGACTACGGCATGCCGACGCACACGAAGACGTGGGCATAACGAGGCGCAGGCAAGGAGAAAAGCGATGAGCACCAACTTGTACGCTTTCGCCGTACAGCCTTACGACACCGAAAACGGGACTAGCGCCTTCGTGCGCTTGACCCACGACGGGCAGATCGGACGTGTCTCGTACGCCGGCGGATGGATGTCCCTGTACCTCTATCCGCACAACTGGAGGAATCCCACATCCGGTTCCCGGAAGGAATGGGAGAAGCGCTTCCCGCCCGCGCAACGGTTCCGGCAAAAGCACGTCGATTGCCAGACGCCCAACGCCAGAACCGCTTGCAGAGGTCTCATCACCGGGCTGCTTTCCCAGTGGATCGACGACCTCTCTCAGCAGCCTGGGCTGGAGGTGTGGCGCGACTCGACCTTCGTCGACGGGTCGATGTTCCGGCTCGATGCACGAATCGTTGCGCGCAACCAGCATCTGATTCGACACGGGGAGCTGAAGTTCCTCGTGCCGGAATTCTGCTCCCTCCTTGGGCTGCGGATGACGGCTCATCTGGTGCGCAGCGATGTCACTCGGGACGTGTCCAGCCAGCACACGCTGAACGGCACGCTCTATCGAGTGGCGATTCCGGCATGCGATCTGGAAGGTGACAACTCGCTGCGGTTCACGATCACGCTCAAGTTGCCTTGTCTCGACGAGAGCAACTCCGTGGACGAGTGGTTGAAGCAATTCCGCGAGGCGACTCCCGTTCGAGCGTGGGCCGAATGGAGACTCGGCGACGATGCGACCGGCACCAAGCGGAGTTACGAGGAGCGCATCCGCATCGATCCGTATGCGGAATATCGCTAATCGGCTGACGCAGTAGCCTGTAAACGCTGAGGCGTCCATCCTTCGGGGTGGACGCCTCGCGATTTCGCAACATCCCATGCCACTGGTGGTGGCATGCTTTTGAGGAGCGCAAGCTTATGCTTTTCAGAAAAAGACACACCACTCAAGTCGCGCAACCAGTAAACCCAATCATCGAGCCAATCATCCCAACCCCCCAACCGGCAGAGCCGATCGACCTTGTGCACGAGCAAGTCGTTGGGTTGTACGACCGTGCCGGGAGTTTGATCGAGCGCATGCACGCGTGCCGCGCGGCGCTGGCAACCGAGGACGCAGAGGCGCTCAATCCGCCCATCACGCGTGTCCTCGGCGACATGCTGTCGTCGATTCGCGAATGGCTAAGCGCTGGCTCGGCTTCTTACCGGGAAGGCAAATCCGTCGATTATCTGATGGACTCCGCCGACGAGGCGCTTCAGGTGGTCGAGGGATTGCTCGGTCGCAGCGACAAGAGCGATTTCGAAGCTCTCGGCAGCCGCATCCGTTCGGTCGCATTACGGATGAAGGAGCAGGAGGACGATGATGAGCACCTCTTGCTCGCCGGCGAGATGGTGAATCAGGCCATTGTCGCAATCGGACACGCCTTCCGCTTCCGCAAGTACGGCCGCGAGCTATTCAACTCCCGATTGCAGAACGCGAACATCGTTCTCGATAGAGCAGTCGAAGCATTGCATCCAGACAGCGCCGGCGTCCAGCTGGTCAGTCGCCTGGATGCTCTCAAAACACCTGTGCGGCTGGTCAGCGCGGCGTAACAACCCAAAGTCACACCTTGAGGCGTCGCTCGTTTTGCGATAGACGCCTCAAACGCGACGTGGTCGCAGACCACGCACGCGGCCGCTTGAGGTCAGAAGCCTCTTGAGCCGACGGTAAGAAATCGGCATGGTGCGAACCACCATTGGACAGACAGGAGACACAGAATGTCCAAGAACGATCAAGACGTCACAAGATTGCAGAATCTCGGTCGAGAGATCGCTCTCGCTCGTGAGTTGGCGCGGACCGCGACGACGGACCTCGATCGCGCCTACGAGGCATTTGCGCTCGCAGAACGGAAACTGCGGACCGAGCTTTTTCACCACTCGGACAGCGAACGGGTCGGTGTCGGTGGTGCGCGGTCCGGACGCAGGAACCTCAGCAAAGCGCTCAGGAAACTGACCAAGATTCGCGCAACGATCGAACAGGTCGGTCGCGAGTCCGGCGCTCCTCCTTACGGCGACCTCGAGACGAGAATGCCGAAGAAGGGCGAGCGCTTGCTCATTGGTGCGCGCGGCTCCGACATGAGCCCGATGAACGATCATACCGGCGGCGAAGTCGTCATCGCCGGGTGGGAGATGAGCACCTCCGCCGGCGAACAAGTGCCATTCGTCTGGTTCGAGGGATTTCCGCGGTCATACAAGCGCAACTACCGCATGCTGCTGGCAGAGCAAGTGAACCTGTCCGGGTATCGCGGGCAGGTTGCTCGTCATGACCCCGACTATGAGAGTCGTGGCCGCGACGGTTTGAAGCGCTTCTAGCATAATCAGCCTCGCCTAAGTCCGGCGAAGCAAGGAGGGTGATATGCAGGACATCGAAGGGGGCGAAGTCGCGTCTCCTCCGGCGCTGCAATGGCGGCTACGAGCCGCTTCGGCAATACCAATCGCCGCAATGGTGCTTCTGCAGATGGCGCTCCGTCATGCATAAGGCATCATTCTCCGACGAGGAGTTCGAGCAGAGGTACGGGGAGGGAAAACGGACACAACCGGATCGGCCGAATAATAAGTAGTTGATCTTCAAGGAGAGAGCCGGCTCGCGCCAGCTCTCTCCAGATTCTTCATTGCTAATCGTTTAGATACTAGAGTTTATAGAAGAAATCGATGAAGATGAAAAGAGTGGTCGTTAATGCTGTGTGGTGGCATGTCGTTCAGACGTGCCACCACACAGTTAGAACGATGGGTACCACCACTGCCTTTGTTCGACGTTAGTTGCCGCAAAAGTCGGGCGCTTTAAATAGACCGAGGATGACGCGATGCGTCATCCTCACGAGCGTTTAGTGTCGCTTTCGACATTGATTGCAGTTGCAATCTTGCCGTTCTTGACGCCGGCAGCAGACGTACCACTCCGACTTGCGTATAGCAAGCGGATAAGTAATTCCGCCGATGCCGGCGAAGCTGAAGAGGGTGGCGAGTATAATCATGAGCGCAGGCTGCAGCCACGGCTGTCCGACGCCGAAGAGGATGCCACCGAAAAAGGTGGCACCCAACACGACATTGAAACACCATTCGCTGCACCGCCACTGGCCTCCATGCACATCAAACGTCCTGAAGTGATGCAAGAGCACTGCCAGAACGCCCGCTTCCAACATGGCGGCTGTAGTGCCATGACAGAGATACCAGGCTAGAGCCACAGCTCCGAAGATGCGCAAGACCATCAGGAAACGGAACATCGAAGTTCTCCGAGTAGGGGTTTTTATCCTGTACCGACGCAACGCGTCCGGTTCAGTGACCGGTTACTGGATACATAAAGTCGTTGTACAGACCGTATGCAAACAGCATCAGAACTAGGGCGACCGAGACAGCCGCAATCACCGCCTGCACGTTTTGTGGCACGCGGCGTCCGGTTATCTTTTCGTACACGATGTAGGCGACATGCCCGCCATCGAGAATGCCGATCGGCAGGATGTTGAACACGAGCAGAGCGATGTTGAGCGCAGCCACCAGCCAGATGAAGGAGAAAACTCCCTGCTGTGCCGCCACGCCGCCCATCTGCACGATGCCGACCATTCCGTGCAGGTGCGTGTCCGCGCCTTTCGGTGCCTGGACAAGACCGAACTGCATGCCGATCCCGTCGACCGTGCCTTTCAGAATTTGTCCGGTGAAAATGACGCCTTGTTTGGCGGCCGCGGGCAGACTCATCGGCTCATAGCTCAGTTTCGCACCGATCTGGATGCCGATTTTGCCCTGTTCCGGCTGTACGGTGACAGTCATTTTCTTGCCGTCGCGCTCGATCAGGATGTACGCGCTGGTACCGTCGGCATGTTTGCCGATTATGGCGACGATATCCTCAGGGGCACGCACGCTGGTGCTGTCGACAGACAAGATCACGTCGCCGTCATGTAATCCGGCACGTGCTGCGGGAGCTGATGCGCTGAGAACGTGCGCGACGCTGGGCTGCGGCACGGGTTTGCCGATGATGGCGCAGGCGCCGACGAGCAGAACGACAGCCATGATCAGGTTCATCGTGACGCCGCCGAGCATGACCACCAAACGCTTCCACGCCGGGTGATTGACGAACTCGTCGTCGTTGGGGTTGATCTGCACATATCCGCCGAGCAGCCAGGGAGTGATTTGGAAGTCTGTTCCCCAGAGCCTACCGATGCGGATTGCAGGCGAGCCGAAGCCTATCGAGAAGGTCGGCACGTTAAAGCCGAAAAAGCGAGCAGGAAGCCAGTGTCCGAGTTCGTGACCGCAAATGATAATCATCATTGCCGCCACCATCATCCACTGCCCTGCGCTGAGGAACCAGCCCGCCAGGCCGAGTACCGCAGCGAAGAACACTAGGTTTTTCATAGTGCACCTCATTGAGAAGCAGACTGGAAGCCTGCGATCCCAGTATTGAGACCAACCAGCATCACCACTGGTGAGTTGCTGATTGTTTGAAATGGTGAGACGTCCGGTTAAGGGAGCTTTTTATTCAGTGTTCGCGAGTGCTTTAGACAAAGGGAAGATCACACTACGAAAACACCTCGCGCGAATTGAATAGCTGTTCCAAAGCGGGCGATTAAAAACTGCCACCACTTTGCAAATGCCAAAGTGACGGCACCTCCGGAACGTATTTGTTCATGCGCTTCTTGGGATATCGTGGTTGCCAATTGGTGGCGCGGCGGCGCTAACTTTCGCGAGGTGATAAGAGGGATCTTAGCGATAACCAGGCGATCTGGATCCCACTAGATTCGTAGATTTAGCTGCTTCATTTTTCCCGAAATCAAATCAAACAAAAACGACCAGCACCCTCCGTTTCACACAGCCAAACCTACCTTCAACCCGCTGCTCCGCAGTGTCAGATTTTGCCTGGTGGAACACCGTTTCTGCAGGCAGCTGATTCCGCGGCGCACACCTGCTAGGAGATACGCATGAATATCCTTGTTGACCTGGCGTATGAGACCTGGATTCAGATCGCCCGACTGTGGAACCTTCGACGGCGCAATGCGCTGATCGTCGGAATCATGGGTCGCGGAGGCTCGGGCAAAGGCACCATCGCCAAGCTGCTTAGCAAGCGCTTCGAAATCCCGACGATCTCAACGGGTGACCTCGTTCGGCGCGCAATCGCCAACGATCCCGACTTCGCCGCCCAGTGGCTTCCCGAAATGAAAATGGGCAAGCTGCTTCCTGACTGGGTCGTCTTTCACCTGCTCAGCGAAGAGCTCGGCAAGCGTGATTACGACCGCGGTGCCATTCTCGACGGCTTCCCGCGCACTCTCGATCAGGCGAAGATGCTCAGGCGCATGCTTGCTTGGCGCGGCAACAAAGTGGACATCGTCATCAACCTCGATGTCCCCAAGCCCGACTTGATTGAGCGCTTGTCCGGCCGGCGCACCTGCAGCAACACGTCTTGCGCTGCCGTCTACCACGTCAAGTTCAGCCCCTCGAAAGTCGAAGGCATCTGCGACGTTTGTGGCTCGACCACCAAGCAGCGTGAAGACGAGACTCCCGAAGCGATTGAAGTGCGCTTCCAGGAGTACGATCGCACCAACGCTGCCCTCTACCGCTACTACGAAGACAACAAATTGCTCGTTAACATTCGTTCGACCAACGAGCTCGGCATTGAGAAAGTCCTCGAAGCCGTCGTCTTCGCTGTCGAAGAGGTCGACTGACAAAGCTTTATAGGGCGACACTGCGGTGCCGCCCTCTTTCTTTACGTTCCTGGCAGCAGACGGCTAGTCCGTCTGCTGGCTTTTTCATGGAGCTACAATGCGTAGCAACGAATGCTCGACCACAACCGCGGCCAAGCGCAGGCGCAAGAAGTTGATCATCCGCCATATTCGGAAAACAGACCAAATGTGCACGGCGCAGATCGACCAAGATTGCTTCAGCAGCTATCCCGAGGATTTTAAACGCACAGAAGACGAACGAATCATCGTCGCCGTGCAGGCGAAGATGATCGTCGGCTATGTGCGCTTTTCGATTGAAGAAGAGAACATCTACATCGCCAACGTTTGCACCGCTGAGGATGCCCGCGGCGAGAAGATTTGTCAGAAGATGGTGCGCTGGCTGACGAAGAAGCTGCCGTACTACAAGCGCAACAAAATCACATTGATTGCCGCGAATGAAACGGCTGCTCGTTGCTACGAGAAAGTCGGCTTCAAGGACGACGGTGGGTCTTACATGGTGTACACGAAGTCCGTCAAGGCTCGCAAAAAGCGCAAGAAGAGCAAGAAGGCATCAAGCTAATCGCGCCTTCGACGGACTCACGTCAAAGGCTCCGATTGCACTCAATGGAGAGGGTCGTGCTTGCAGCAACCCTGCAACTGGACCTTCTCCTAGAGGCTTCGCACCGACTTTTCAAATAGAAACAGAAATCGGCCAAAGTTGTTTCTATTTGAAAAGTCCCCGGTGTATCTAAACCGTTTTTTGCGTTTCTCTGTTCAAATCTTATCTACTATAGCATGTGGCAAGAAAGCGCGAAGAAAAAATTTGAAGTACTGAGAGCATGGTAGCAGGGAGGCTTTCGCCTCCCCGCACCAATGTGGTGATGGTCGCTACGCGGCCGCGGCGGCATCGCGACCGAAGTTGGGGCTGCGCCAGCCGACGAAGTTTTCGTCGAGCCAAGCCCGTGCCGCCGACTTGCAATCGGCTTCCGCCTCGCGTGCCTGGTATTCGCGCCGATGAAGAATCGGCGTCTGGTAGATGAGGGCGCGGTTTTGATCGCGGTCATAGACGCGCCCGACAACTTCGTAATCGCCGACGTGGCTGGCGTCGACCGCATACCGGCCGAGCACTTCGGTCCAGGCGCCAACGATTTTGCCACCGACGATGCGGTGAATATGGAGCGAAGCGCGCATGCGTCCGCAGTTGTCCACCAGCGACGAGGGATAATAATCGCGCTCGCTCACGAGTGCCCAGCCGGGCGGCAGAGCGACCGGACGCAGCCACCGCTGCCAATCATCGGCGAGCCGAATGAGGCCGGCGGACTCGAGCGATGCCCAATCATCGCCTTCCATCGGAGCCATATTGACTCGCGTATAGAAATCCGGCACTTCTGCCGGTGCCTGACCGTGTTGCGGCCATTGGCGAAAGCGGGCAACCAGCCGTAGAGGCTTGCGGGGGATCAAGTTGAGTTTATTCAAAGCTAGCTCCTACCAAAGAAGTGGCAAAACAAACAGAGAACAGCCACAGGACAGGCGCCTCTGGCTATCCTTCCTGAAGCTGACGGCGAGCGTTAGCGGTAGCGGCGCGGGCCGTAGTAGGGGCGCGGGGCGTAGTAGGGGCGCGGCGCGTAGTACGGACGAGCGTACGGAGCCACGATCACGCGAGGTCCCCACCAGCCCCCGTAGCCGTAGTAGCCATAGTAGCCGACGTGCCCGAAGCCGCCGAGCAGGAACACCAGTCCGAGGACCAACAACAGCACACGCGCGCCGCCGTAGGTGGCGAATGCGGTGCAGATCAGGATGAACCCGATAATTCCACCGAAGAAAAACATGTCCGGATTTCCTTTTCAGGTTTGCGCTCGAGAGCGCGTGGCGATGACGTCAGTGCAGGCTGCCGAGGATCCAGATCAATCCGGCAAGGCAGAACAGAAGCCGCGGCCCGCCGCGGAACAGCAGCAGACCGATGATGATAAACATGAGCCCGATGATGCTCATGGCATTGCCTTTCAGTAGCGCGCTCAAAAGCGCGGTTACAACAAACGGGTTTCGACAGAGCCGCCTGGAATGAAGTCCAGTGGATGCACGGAGTCGGCGAAGTGCGCCCTTGGCCTCAGCTGACCAGAAGGTAGATGATGAACGCGACGAACAAACATCCACCCAGGCGCAGGTCTGTCAAGAGTGCCAGAGCGATGACAATGAGTAAGAACGTGGTCATGGTCGTGACCTTTCCTAGCTGTTAAGCGCTGCACTTCCGCAGCAGCAAGATGGTTAGAGTAAGCAGCCGGTGGCGGCCCCAGCAGACAAACTGCTCACTGGGATATGCCTATTGGCTTGAACGATGGTTCTGGTTGCTTAGTCTCTTAAACAAAAAAGGGGTCGGAAGATATTTCAACTAAATCAAGATCCCGCGACAACACCAAGTAGTTCTTCATGTATGCGGTGGTGTTTACCGCAAAGAACAGCCTCTAAATGTCTGGCGCTGCTATCGCTAGGATGCCAAGAAGGCGGGATCTGGCCGCAAAAGGCGCTGCAGTCCGCCGCTACCATGAGTTGAGGATTGGTTTAATGGCGGGAATATATCCTCTGTCGGCCAAGTTGGAGTTGCCCATGGTTTTAGTCGCTGAGCGTCTCGAGTCGGCTCACGGTTTTATCCCCAATCTGCGTGTGGTTTCGCCGGATCTGGTGCGCGGCGGACA
>Ga0134128_10011048_pt1 | contig 10812 bp, 10 predicted proteins | sample KB31754_FD_96462 | JGI IMG/M metagenome (GOLD analysis project Ga0134128, IMG submission 96462) | Terrestrial soil microbial communities with excess Nitrogen fertilizer from Kellogg Biological Station, Michigan, USA - KB3-175-4 | ecosystem: Environmental > Terrestrial > Soil > Unclassified ...
ATTCACCGCGACCTGCATGGCCGCGCACGCTTTGAGACCAGGCGCCCGGATGGCCGCAGAGTAGTCGGCTTCGGCCGTGGCCACGGCTTCACTGAGCGCCGTTATTATGCCCGCGGTGGACGCGTTTATTACCAGCGCACTTACGTCTATGGCGGACGCCGTTATGCTGTGGCCTATCGCTACTATCCCTATCATGGCGTCTACTACTACGGCTATGCGCCCGTTTACTACTATCATCCGGTCTTTTACGGCTGGGCCTACAATCCCTGGGCTGTTCCTGTGGTTTATCGCTGGGGCTGGTACGGCGATCCCTGGTATGGATACTACGGGCCCTATTTCACACCCTATCCGGCATATGCCACCGCCTCTCTGTGGCTGACGGATTACCTGCTTGCGGAGAACCTGCGCGCCGCCTATGAAGCGAACGCCGCTGCCGCGCAGGCCAACGCCGCAGTTGCTCAGGATGGCGCGCAAGCTCAGGGCGGCGGCCAGGTTGCGCTCTCTCCGGAAGTAAAGCAAATGATCGCCGACGAAGTGAAGCGCCAGCTTGATGCTGAGCGTGCGGCTGCCGCAACGCAAGGTCAGCAGTCCACCGGGGGATCGGACTCCGGCAATGCTGCGTCGGCCGAAGACGTTCCCGCCGCGCTCGATCCAAATCAACGAGTGTTTATCGTCGCCAGCAATCTTGATCTTGCCGGTGATTCTGGTGAGTGCATGGTGAGCGCCGGTGATGTGCTCATGCGTATGGGCACGGAGCCTGATCAGAACAACCGCATTGCTGTGAACGTTGTGAGCAGCAAGGCCGGTGATTGTCCTGCCAACACGAACTCAGATGTGGAAGTGACTGCATTGCAGGAGATGCACAACCAGTTCCGCGAAAAACTGGATGCCGGCCTCAAGAATCTGGCTGAAAACCAGGGCAAGAACGGGCTGCCCAAAGCTCCGGATACAAGCACCGTCGGAGGCGAGGTTCCTCCTCCGCAGGCTGACAACGATGCTGCCACTGAGTTGCAGGACCAGCAGAAGGATGCTGAACAGGCTGAACAGGACACGCAAAAAACCGCCCCCGGCGGCGCAGGCGGAGAAGGAGGCAGGTGAGGGAACAGGTAAGCCACCGCGATTCCCAACTTGAGGATCTGAACATGAGAACGGGATTGAAATATTCTTTCTTCGCACTTGCGCTTGCCCTGCTGTCGCAGAGCTTGCCCTTGGTGCATGCCCAGACCGCCCCGGCTGCTCCTTCCCTTCAGGAGCAGTTGGAGGCGCAATATCCCCTCGCGAAACTGACCTCTGCAGGCGGCTGCACGGTGACAAACCCGGAGACTGCCATGGCCTTGCAGCAGGGAGGCATCGGAGCTCTGCCGCAAAAGACTTCGTCAGCCGCATGCGCCGCCCACTATCGCAATGGCCGCATTACCAAGACTGGATTCAAGTGCAATTACTGGCTGGAAATGACCAAGCAAGCCCTGGTAGCTCTGCAAAAAGGCGACAAAGTTTTTCCAACGAAAATTGAAACCGCAAAGGACGACATCAAGATCTCATTTGGATATTGCTCTGGAGACCCCGGCCAGGCCGCGCTTTACACCGGCCAGGTAGTGGTCGAGTTTCCCAAGGATTCCTTGAAGGGCCTCAGCGTGACCCAGGTGGAAGACAAACTCGCGGAGGTGTTTACCCCCGATAGCGGCGACCAGCAGCAGGCCCAAGGCGGCCCCGGACCGGCGCAGCAGGCTGAAGAACAGGCCCAGCCTGCGGGCAACGGGACAGCCTCTTCCGCTTGCAATGTGCAGGTGGGGCAAACTGTTGATCAGGTGCTGGCTGCGTGCGGGCAACCCTCGAACCAGCTGAAGGGCGCCGGCGCCAAGCAGCTTTTCTTCTACAAAGATCCAAAACTTAAGGTCACCATCGTTAATGGGAAGGTGGCCGACATCGACTAGCTTGCGCAACGTACAACTGCTACTCCATGCGAAGCAGGCCAGGAGTCGCTTTCCTCAGAGATCCGTGCCGGGATGAGTCACAAGGCCCGCCGTTGTTTGTGTAAGGACAGGCACGGGCCCCACCTGTGCCTGTTTTTACTTGCATAGAAGACCAATGGTGCAATGGTGATCCGAGCAGTTATTGAATCCAACTTGTACTGCCTTGAATCGGCCTGATCAGCGTACATCAGCGCGCATCTGCGGCGAACTCCTTTGCTGTTCTACGTGTCTCCGCCATGGGTGTTCCTCTTCGATCAGGCGCGATGTCGGCGATCACGGCGATTCCGTTGGTCGCTGCTCTCCAGTTACTTTCGTCCAGATCCAGACCGGCCTTATCATGCCCCGCAGACAGTAGCCCGTGAGCACCTCAGGGCTTGAAGGTTGTAGCCATGCGCCAATCGTTGTTTCACCTCAGCCGGGATTCGGCCCGCATGTTCAGCGGGGCCGCCGGTCTCATTGCCGGATTTGCCGCCGTTTCCTTGCCGATTCTGGTTTTTCAGGATGCCGCCGCCGCGCGCATCATGCGTTCGCCCAACGTCGTCGTACCCGCTCTGATGCTCTGCCTGGCCTTACTCGCCTCCGGCCTGCTGCGGTTCTCGTTGATGCGAGACGATCCCGCTGCTGAGCTTCGTTCGCAGGGGCTTACGGGCATGCGCAGCGCGGATGCAGGCAAGGGCCGCTGAACCAGGTTCTCAGGACTTCTTCCAGTCAAAAATCTTGGCCCTTCATTTCTCACCTTATGGGAGCAAAACGACGGGCCCACGTTTCCGCGGGCCCGTAAAAGGAGAATGCAGAGAGAGGATTTACAACGGCAGTACAACCTTGTTTCCGTTCAGCATGTATTCCAATTGATACTTTGCCTTCTTCTTTTGCGGAACGGAGAAATACAGATATCCAGCCACTGGCGACATGGTATTGCCTTCAGACAGGCCCTTTTCGCGCAGCTCCAGCGTCATGGTCCTGCGGTCAGCGCGGCTGGCTTCCGGCTCAGAAGGCCGCTGCCCGCCGATGCCAACGCCAACTCCGGCGGAAGTTACAACTCCTCCTCCGCGCGGCTGGCCAGTAATGGGATCAATGCCGCCTTTTTCATAGCCGATTCCCGCTGTAGGATAAATGGCGACGTTGCGGTCTTCAGGCTGGTCGGATTTCGGCAGCGGTTGCAGGCGGGCCGCAACCACATCCGCGCTTGATGGCTTGCGGGCAATGTCCTTGCCGGTCTCGCGCAGGTCAAAATCGTTCAGAGACACCTCAATCATCCCGTCTTTGCGTGGATAGATTGCCACCTCCACCGCCACGCAGCAGGCATCAATGTCCGTTGAGAATTCCTTCTTCGCCTGCGCCGGTTTGACCAGCCTTGCGCCAATGGCAGTTCCTTCCTGCTCAAAGTGCGCGGGATATTTTTGCGCCGAATCGCGCGGAACGGTTCCGCGCGGTGCTTCGCCGGAATACGCTGCTGCCGCCAACATCAGCAGAACAGGCAGGCCTGTTCGTATGGCACGCTTGAGAACGTTTCCTGAGTTCATTTCTTCTCCTCGTTTTGCGCGGCGTTGGCGCTCATCTTGAATTCGGGAGTGATCTTCAGTGTCTTGCCGCTCAATACATAAATTCGCTGGTGGAAACTGCTGCCGTCCGCAACGGTCAGCGAGAGGTCGTAGGCCCCGGAATCAAGCCACATATGCTTGAGCTTGGCCGCCCTTCCGGCATAGGCATGGTCAATGTAAACCGAAGCGTTCTTGTTCCGGCCCAGCGACTTCAACTCCACCTCACCCTTACCCAGCCCATAGTTCAGGTCAAAGGCGTGCGGAGGGTAGAGATAAGGTCCGTAGAGCGAATCTCCCCCAAAGGGCGTGTAGAAGCCCGCGACGGAAAAAGCTCTGTAAGGATAATAGGAGTGATAAGGGTAGTAAGGAAACGGTCCAACGAACGAGCGCCCGAAGTCGGTGTAGCTGGCGCCCAGGGTGATGGCGCCCAGGTGGAAATGGGTCTTGCGTCCGGCTGGCTTGGAATCCTCATCGTCGGTGTTGTTGTCTGCTTTTTGGTCCGCGCTGGCCTCTGCTTTTTTGGCTTTGCTGCTGATTCGCGGTTTGGACCGGATTTTGTTTTGTTGCAGTGCTGCGATCCTGCTGCTGCGCGTTCTCCTGTGTTTGCGCGCGCGCTGATGGCGCCAAGCCGAGCATCAACGCCACAAGAAACAACATGACTTGCTTGCCCATAGGCAGCCTCTCTTAAACGATTCTAAAACTTCAAAGATGCACATACGTTGCCAGAAACCGATGCCGCGATTGGCGGATTTTCAAGCCTTTGGAGCCGTTCCGAACGATTGAGAGAGACCTGTGTGGCGAATTTCAACCATCTGTGCGGTGGATTTCAGCCACAGGAAAGCAGCCAATCCCAGTCCTGGGGAATTGCCTTTTGGTGGCTTCCAACGGGCGCACGTCCAACAGGTTTGCACTCGATGTAAGTACTAAAGTGATGGATTGAAGCTATTTCATGAGTCTTGCCCATAAGGCATCTGCGCCAGGGAAGCCTCCGCGAAAGGGTTCCTTTGTGCTGAGACAACGGTGACCGGTCCTCTTCCACTTTCATCGGTTACCGTCAACCGCCGAATCTGGGTTCTTGCACGACAGATGCGCGATCACTTCGGCATCGTCCTCGTACCCGTATATATAGAGATGACGCGCAGCGGTGTCCCGGGGATTGTCCGGCACAGGATAAAGAATCCACAGCCCTTTCCCTGCCAAATTAACAATGTGATTTGCTGCTTCCTCTATTGTTACATTGTGCAGAGTAAACGGCTCTATGTTTTCAGCCCTCGACGACGCCAGTATGTCACCGGCATAGCCCTCATTCGGATGAAGGTGAGCTCGTACGTAGCCAGCCAGGATGATTCCCAGTCCCTGGACCGTGGTTCTCATGGTGCCAAACTGTTCCATGTGGATATTCAGCACGTAACTGGAGCCAGCCGGAACAGTCCGAGGCATAATGACCCACACACCACCGCTGTTACCAGCAACGTAGTCCGAACCTTCGACAATGCCTTCGATTATCTGGCGTGCCTGTGCATCCTTCAGGTTCACGGATTTGGTGGTGCGGCAGAGCGGGTCGCCAGGCTGCAAGATAATTCCAAGGGGCAGATGGTTCTCGGAACCGAACTTCAACAGTGCAGGCAACAGGGGCATGTCCTTCATACTAAAGGTGAAGGCCTGCTGGGATTCTGCTTTGTCATTCTGTCCGACAGCTGCGCTCAGTCCGGCGAGGATGGCAAGCACGGCTGCCAAGAACTGAATTCGTTTCTGCAATATCATAGACGGGGCCATTGTCCATTTCCCCGCAATCTGGACCGTGCGGTTGAATTGGCACAACTTTCTGCGACAAGAAGAGCAAGGGGCTAACTCGCTCTTAAAGCTTGTAAGTTCCAGACAATTGATGCCTAGTCCCCGGTTTTGCCCGTTGGTCCAACATTGATTAGGTGGGCATTATCGCCTCCGGCCTGCTACGATTCTCCCTGATGCGAGACGATCCAGCCGCTGAAGTGCGCTCGCACGGGCTTACCGGCATGCGCAGCTTGAATTCTCGAAAGGGCCGTTGAAGTATCGCGGCTGGTTGAGGCGCACGGCAATTCGTTTGGCAACACGGCACAATTGTTGAAATTGCTTGAAAAACACCTGGCGATAATGGAATCCTCTTTGCTTGTTCTATTTTGCGTCGTTCTCATGGGCATCTATGACGCGCTGCGCCTCCTCCCTAACCAGCAAGTTAGGGTCGCTGGCAGCAACACGCTTCACCACAGCAGCGACTTCGCTCCAACTTTGTTGCCCAAGGCAGTCAACGGCAGAGAGACGGACAATCTCCGAACGAGAATGCACAGCCGCCTTGCTCAGAGGAGCTATCACTTCCTTTTCACCGATGTAGCCAAGCATCCGCACCGCCAGATGCTGCGCACGGTAGTTGGATGAATCAAGATACTCGCTCAGCGGGGCGACGGCCCGGATTCCGAAGGATTTGACCTCGTCCATGTCCTCCATCGATGCATCTGCACGCATTGGTGTAACACGTACGCCGTCCGGTGTGGTACTTGTTCCTTTCTGCAAAGCCTTGTCCATTATCTCGGCAACCCGTTTATTGATGAAAGCCTGGGTCGGCCGGGCGCTGGGACTCTGTCCTGCAAAAGCTAAGGTGAGCCAAAACAGCGTAGCGCTCAACAGCAATAAGGGACAGGATCGCAGACAGCGAATGACAGAAAAGCAAAAGTTGCCAGATAAGCAGACTATTCTCATTTGCGACCTCGCTCAATTCACGGTCCCAATACTGAAAGAGCTATTTTCGCCAACAGGATTCCCGCTGACATTCAGCGAAATCCCGTTGGCACACTGCCTGCTCGAAGAGGTAGTGCTGATTGGGTATGTAAACCCGTCGGTAAAGATAATATTGAAGGTTTGTGTGACAGATATGCAAGTATTGGTTTGTGGGATCGGCGGGCCGAAACAGGACCCCAGCGGCACATCGTCAAAAGTTCCATCGGGATTAGTATTCACGGGAGTGGAAAACGGCTGATTGCTGATATTCTCGCCAGCGGTGCTCGTAACGCTTTCGAGTGGAGTCATCCCTCCGACTGGCAACGGATTGCCGTCTTGATCCAGAACTTGGTAACGCACATCGAAGCCGGTCCCGAGCGTGTTGAAAGGACAGAATGAACTGGACAGCAGGGGGCTGGCGCTCGTGGCCTGGAAATAAGTGGGCACGGGCGGTGGCGGCGGAAGAAAGCAAGGGGGACAATACCATTCGTCGCCCCTGAAATAAATCGAGGCCTTGAAGCGCCGCGTGGAAGAGCTTGGCGGCCAGATTGAGACTGACGATCTGGACGATTACCCAGAGGAGGTGGAAGAGGCATTTTTGAATCACATCGTCGAGTACGAGGAAGCTCCGTGGACCACGAACTTCCAGCAACTTGAAAATGCAGGCGTGTCACTTCCCGAGCCGGATTCGCTCAGCGATCAGGAGCTGACAGCAAAACTCTGGGAGGTAATCCAGAAGCTCGCCTTGCTTCATGTTTTTATCGAGCAGACAGATCATCTCAGCGACCGCGAGCTCTATACACATCTCTGGACCGATTCTTTGCGGGAAGAAACCAAAGCGATGCAATTTGCCGCCAATGGCGCCTGGCACATTCAAATCCTGGGCGGCTGCAGCGAGGAAGATAACCAGCTCTACCTGAAGTATTACGCGGACGATGACTGGCGCAAGCAATGGCACAAAGACTTTCCCGAGGACCCCATTCCCGCGCACGAAGACCCGCCCTACGATCGCGACCGTCTGCTACCCAAGATGGATTACGATGCGCCCACTGGTTCGAAGCCCAACTAAAGCTTCCAATCAAAGGGCAACTGAAAAACTTGCATTTGACCTTCTTGTTTTCGCCCGACGGAAGCGTACTGTTGCGAGCTCGGCTGTCCAACCTGTATAGCCGATCCTTGCTGAAATCTGATATGTTGCACATTTTCACGTTTGAGGAGGACTCACCCCGATGGATGTGCATCCGCCACACGGTGGAATTCACAGTTGGCGCGACTTCTTTGTTCACTTAATCGTTATTACTCTGGGGCTGCTGATTGCGCTCGGTTTGGAGGGCATTGTGGAATGGGGGCACAACAGGCACCTCGTCCACACGGCGGAAGCAAACTTAATGGCCGAATTAATCGCAAATCGAAAGACTTTGGCCGGCGATTTTAGATTCTTGAACGATGCGCAAAAGCAGATGGAATCCGATTTATCGATTTTGTCAGCTTTCAAGGGAACGAATCACGCAAACGCGGAACTGGCATTCCATTGGACCTGGAACGGTCCTAACTCGGCGGCTTGGGACACTGCCCGAAATACCGGCGCAGTTGCCCTAATGAACTTTCAGACAGGCCAAAGATACGCAGACATCTATGCACAGCAGGCCACCGTGACAACACAGTCAGGCGCTTTCATTCGCGACATCTATAGAACATCAGCTCCACTGGAGGGAGGACGAACGTTGAAGGAACTAAAGCCCGCAGAGCTCGATACCATGATCGCGAACGCACAGCAAACATTGGCAGACCTGAAGTTGTTGCGCGACTTCAGCGAGAACCTTTCACGGCTCTACGCGAAGGCGCCGGAATAGGCCGGAGTTCAACCGGAACCAACACGCGACTCTATCTTGTCACGTCCAGAGCTACGCCGCGCGGGCTGTTGAATGCAGTCGATCCCCCGTTAAGATTGCGCGCAGGTGCGATGTTGCCTCCTGAAGAACTGACTCCAGTGAAGGTGGATACTGACTGGGCGGTGCTGTCTGCCACAAAAATCTCATTTGCAGAATTGGTGGGATTCAGTATGACCTGGCCGGGGGTGACCAGCCTGCTGTTGGAGCCTCCGATGATCACGATGGGCCGGACATCTCCATTGGCGTTCGCCGCACTTGGGTAAACGGTGACGGTGCCGTTGCCGCCATTCGACACTACCAAGTCACCAGAAAGGTCCAGGGTGAGCCCGCCGGGACCAGCCAGGCCCGTGTCTGTGCCGGTGATAGCTCGATCCGAGGTGACCGGGCCATTCAGCGTACTGGCGTTGTCAAAAACTCCAATCGCGTTTGCGGAGCTGTCACTGATATAGAGCCGGTCATTGGTTGTATCCAGGGCGATGCCTCCCAGATCGGCCCCGGTAATGGTGAGAGCGCGGCTAGGAAGCGCGTTGTTTCCCGCTGTTGAGGCCGGAGAGAAGACAAGCACGTCTCCCTGTGATGGGTCGGCCACGTAAAGCAGGTCACGAGTCACATCGAGAGCAACCGCCACCGGCGCAATCAATCCAGTGTTCAGCCCGGAGATGGTTCTTGTGGGTGGTGTATTGCCGTTCACCGTGCTTACCGCATCCCAGACCAGCACCGAACTGCCGCCGGGATTCGCGACGAACAGACGATCGGCCGCCGGATCGAGCGCCATGAATTGTGGCTGGTTCAAGCCTGTGCCGGACCCGATGATGGTGGCATCGGGCTGCGTGTCTCCAGTGGTCGTGAGCGCGTTGTCAAAGCGGAGAATCGAGTTGCCGTTCTGATTGCTGACATACAGCTTTCCCGTCGCCCCGGGAACGGGGGTGACCGTGGGAGTGGGTGTAGGTGAAGTCGAGTTGTCAACGGTGCGGCGCGGCGAAATGACGCAGCCGCTCATCGCAGCCAGAACGGAGACGATCAGAATAATCAGGCCTGGAAATCGAGTGCTTCCCATTGTGATGCGCGCCGCGCGGCGCTGGTGTCGTTGATTCATGGCGGTTCGATTGTCAGATTTTATCCTAGCTGTCCAAGAACGGCAGGTCACGGTCTTCTTGCAGCACGGTTGCTTCAAGAAATATTAAGGGATTGGAGTTCAAGGGGAACAACACAACTGGCTTCATGCAAAAATCAGCGCAAATTGCCTTCTATGGATGACGCGTTTTCCTTTACCGCGCATGAGCAAAAATTGGTGGGCAACACGAATCTCCATGTCCTGATGGCTGACGCCAGGAAACATCCCTCCCGAACATCATGAACTCGGCCGAGCTGCTGCGAAGAAGAGATGACGCCATTGTCCCAAACAGGTCTTTGTATCGAGGTCTTGAAGAGAGGGGTGATTGGTGGGCGGTCACAGACTCGAACTGTGGACCTCCTGCTTGTAAGGCAGGCGCTCTAACCAGCTGAGCTAACCGCCCGTCCCGGGAACCACTGCACTCATTATACAAACATCGCCTGTGCCGGACCTTGCCCCTCGAACGGCGTTCCTACTTCGGATACAGCAAAAGGCCCCGCATTGCAGGGCCTCGAGTCATAAAGTTACTTTTCACTTCTTGTGAAAATCCGTTGAAACGCAAACGCCACTCAGCGTTTGCGGAAGCGGAAGAGGCCGGCGCCCAGGGAACCCAGGCCCAGCAATCCCAGTAACGGCAGAGGAGATGCCGTCTGTGGGAGCTTCTTGGCGTTCGTCGAGGACTCGGACGAAGTCGCCGAAGTGGCATTTTGGTCAGAAGCAGATGTGCTGCTCTGATCTGAGGTTGACGGAGTTGTCGGCTGTGCGTTCTGGTCCGTGCTGGGAGTTGTAGGCTGCGCGTTCTGGTCCGTGCTGGGGGTAGTTGCGCTGCTATTGGGATTCTGGCTGGAGGATTGTGATGCACTGGGTTGTGTGGCTGGGTTGCTGCTCGGATTGCTGCCGGTCTGCGCCGCAAGGCACAGGCTGGCCAGCAGGAGCGGCGAAGCAAGCCATAGTTTTTTCATAGGGTAAGAACCTCCAATGCTTTTTGCGGATTAACTCCTTCCCATAGATGGCAGTTTGCAGTCTTAGAGCAACACGCCAAATCGCGCCAGAGCTGTTGGTTACCAAGGTCACTGTACCCTTAGTCCCTCGGGCCTAAAAGGCGGCCGTTTATGTGGTAGATTTCGTCTGCTCCGGGGAAGATGATCGATGGCCATTTTGTCTGACAAGCTTCCAACCATCCTCGTTTTGGCGGTAATGGTGGGTATTTTTGTCTCCCTCCGCCGTTACGCCAGATCGCCGCGGCTGAACTTATGGATTGCTGCTTGGGGACTGATATTCGTTCATTTCATTGCGGACTGGGCTTCTGCCGCCTATCCTGACGCTTCTCCGCTAGTCTGGATCCTGGCAGCGGGATCACTTCTGCTTTCCGCCATCTTTTTTGTCGCTTCGCTTACGTCATTCTTTGACAGCAAAAAGCTTACTGGTGCACTGATTGCGCTGTTTGCAGTTCCCATGTTGGCCTACACTGCGGCCATTGGGTATAACCGCGACTGGCGGTTTTTATATGTCAGCGCATCTGCTCTGATCTTCTTTGG
>Ga0134128_10011049_pt1 | contig 10811 bp, 7 predicted proteins | sample KB31754_FD_96462 | JGI IMG/M metagenome (GOLD analysis project Ga0134128, IMG submission 96462) | Terrestrial soil microbial communities with excess Nitrogen fertilizer from Kellogg Biological Station, Michigan, USA - KB3-175-4 | ecosystem: Environmental > Terrestrial > Soil > Unclassified ...
CCCCGCCGCAACAAGCCCTTCGTCGCCATCAACTGCAGCGCCATGGCGGAGAACCTCCTCGAGTCCGAGCTCTTCGGCCACGAGAAAGGCTCCTTCACGGGCGCCACCCGCGCCCATCGCGGCCTCTTCATGGCTGCCGACGGCGGCACGCTGATGCTCGATGAGATCGGCGACATGCCGATGCGGCTGCAGGTGAAGCTCTTGCGGGTACTTCAGGAGAACGTCATCCGCCCCGTGGGCAGCACCGACGCGCTGCCCGTCAACGTACGGGTCATCTCGGCTACGCATCGTGACCTGCAGCAGCTGATGACGGGAGGCCAGTTCCGCGAGGACCTCTACTATCGCCTCAACGTGGTGCACATCGAGATGCCCCCGTTGAACCGCCGACGCGAGGACATCCCGCTCCTCGTGGCCCATTTCCTTGCCACGATCGCCAGGGAAACCGGCCAGCGCAAGATCTACGCCCCCGAGGCGGTGGAGCTCCTCGCCACCGCCGACTGGCCCGGCAACATTCGCCAGCTGCAGAACGTGGTGCGTCAGAACGTCGCGCTGTCCCAGACGCCGATCATCCCCGTGGAGCTGGTGCAACAGTCGCTCGGCGGCTCCCCGGGGCGCCTGCCCTCCTTCGATGAGGCGCGGGATGAGTTCACCCGCAGCTATCTGTCACAGATTCTGCAGATCACCGGCGGAAATGTGAGCCAGGCGGCACGGCTGGCGAAGCGCAACAGGACGGATTTCTATAAGCTCCTGGCGCGGCATCAGCTGACGCCGGAAGAGTTCAAGCAGCGGTAAGCTCCATCCCGCGGTCGGCTCCGGCCGCAGCCAGTACAACCGGTTGACTGCCGCTCCGCGCGGAACGGTCGGCAGCCGCGCATTGCGAGCTAACGGAAGATGCTTCTCGACCTCAAAGCACTGATTGTCGTGCTCGCATTGAGCGGGCTCGTGTTTGCGCTCGGCAAACGCACCGCCCTCCACTTCATGGAGGAAAGCGATTTCAAGCGGCGGCGGAACACGTGGCTGTTCCTGAGCACGGTAGCGTTTCTGAGCCCCAATGTATGGCTCTTCTCGCTGCTGGCGGTGCCCGTGCTCTACTGGGCAGGCAGGAAGGACACCAATCCGCTGGCGTTGTTTCTGCTGCTCATGAATGTCATTCCGTCCATCCCGGTCCAGATCCCGACCAATGGCCTGCACATCAAGCAGCTTTTTCAGATCGACATCTTCCGGCTGCTTTCCCTTTTTGTCCTTCTGCCCGCAGCATGGCGGCTGTGGCGGTCGAAGGATTCGGACCGCAGGAGGGGGGTCGAAAGCACCGATCTGTTGCTGTTGGTGTACGGCGTGCTGCAGGTATTGCTCTACGTTTCACCGGACCCCACCCAGACGAACAACGTCGTTCTGCACAGCTCGTTCACCAATTCACTCAGAGAGGCGTTCCTCTTCGTCGTAGACGTCTACGTCGTGTATTACGTGGCCAGCCGCTCCTGCTCGAGCCGCCGTGTCATCGTGGACGCGATGGCGGCATTCTGCCTCGCCTGCACGATAATGGCCTCGGTGGCCGCCTTCGAGGCCCTGAAGCATTGGCGACTCTACGCGGACCTTTACACCCTGTGGGGTGGGCATGACACGGGAAAGGCATACATTTATCGAGCTGGCCTGTTGCGCGCGGAATCCTCTTCGGGTAACGCCCTGGTTCTCGGCTACCTGCTCGCGATCGCATTCGGTTTCTGGCTCTATCTGCAATCCCAACTGCCGCGACTCGCTCCAAGGGTGGGGATCAAGGTGGTCTTGTGGGCGGGTCTGATCGCCGCCATCTCCCGGGGTCCATGGCTCGGGGCCATTCTCGTCTATTTCGCATACGCGACCTTCCGGCCTGGCGGCGCATCGCGACTGATCAAAGCGGGACTCGTTTTCCTGGTCATCGGCGGGGTAGTACTGGCTACGCCGCTCGGGGAGCGAATCAGACAGGCGCTGCCGGGCACGGGCGGGAGTGAGGCTTCGAGTTCGCTTGAATACCGCGAGCGCGTGCTCGAGCGCTCGTGGGAGCTGATCCAGGCGCATCCGCTGCTTGGAGACCAGCTTGCGCTTTCTCAGCTTCAGGACCTGCGCCAGGGCCAGGGAATCATCGACCTGGTGAACACGTACGTGCAAGTCACCGTCTTTTACGGATTCTTCGGGCTGGCGATCTTTCTGGCTTTCATGCTGTCGATCCTGATCAAAGCGCGTGCCGCGGCGCGAAAGGCTCCACCGTTCTCTCCCGACGCGCCGCTCCTCGGCGCCGGCCTCGCCGCGTGCATCGTCGGAGCGCTGTTCATCCTCGCCGACTGCAGCTTCGTTCTGGCCTGTCCCATCATGTTCTACGCGCTCGCAGGCATCGCGACCGGCTACATCCGCTTGAGTGAGCTTCCGCGGACCGACGCCACCGTCGGTGCCGTGTCCGGGCCTTCACCGGAACCGACCTGAGTGTCGAGATTCAAGCTCGTCAACCTCAAGGGAGATCTGTTTGCGAGCGGCGCCAGCTTCGCCGCTCAGGGCTTCATCAAGCTCCTCAGCAGCCTGATCCTCACCCGCATCCTGGCCCCTTCCCAGTACGGCATCATCGCGCTGCTGATGTCGATCGTATTCATCGTGCTGATGCTTTCCGACATCGGCTTCACCTTCAGCATCGTGCGCGATGAATACGGAGAGCAGCAGACCTTCCTGAACACCGCATGGACGATGCGGATCGCGCGCGCAATCCTCTATGCCGTGGTCATATTCACGTGCGCTCCGCTGATCGCGAGGATCTACGGCCTGCCGATATTGACCGCGCCGCTGCGGGTGCTCGCTGTCTGGTTCCTGATAGACGGGCTCGAGTCGACATCTTTTCCGGTGGCGACCCGCCGCAAGCAGTCACGCATCGTGATGTACGCGGAAACGGCCGGCACGGCGGTATCCGCCGTGATCACCGTCGTCATCTGCTACTTCACCCGCGACTTCTGGGGAATGGTATGGGGCACGCTCGCGGCCCGCCTGACGGCGGTGGCGATCAGTCACAGTATCTATCCGGACATCAGGCCGCGCCTCGGGTGGGATCGGCAGGCGGTGAAGCGGTTGTCCAAATACACGCGGATCGTCATGCCGTCGAGCATGCTGACGCTCCTCACGCAGCAGTTCGACAAAGCGGTGTTCGTGCGCCTCTTCGACCTGCCGCTTCTGGGAGTCTACTCGCTGGCAGCCAACATCGCCGCGCCCATCCTGAGCATCATCCACCGTGTGACCCACATGGTGCTCTACCCGCGCTGCGCCCATAACTATCGCGAGGACCGGAATACCTTCTCCGTAAAGTACTACCGCGAGAACGCGCGGCTCTTTATCGCCATCCTGGCGATTCCCGCCCTCGTGGGCGGCGCCGCGCGCTTCTTGGTCTCCACCCTGTATGACCCTCGGTACGCCCAGGCAGCGGAAGTGCTCGAAGCATTCATGGTGCGGGCGGCGCTATCGTCCTTCACTCAGTCCGCGGAGGAAATGCTGTTCGCGGCCGGTGAGAATCACGTTCTGCTGATTGGCAGCATCTTGAGGACAGTCTTTACCATCGCCGGAAGCCTCGTCGGCTACGAGTTCTTCGGTTTCACCGGTTTCGTGTACGGGATCGCCCTGCACAACGTGCCCTCCCTCATCTATTTCCTTTGGCTGCAAGGCAGGAAGGGCTTGCTGATTCCGAGATACGAGCTCTACAAGGTCGGGTTTGTCTGCTGCGTCGCCGTCAGCGCGTATGCCGGAAGCCGCCTGGTCATGGCGCTGTCGGCCGGATTGCGAATCAAGCACGGAGTGTGATTCGGCCGGGCCGTCATCGCGGGCTACATTCCGGCGCGCGCCCGAAGCCAATGCGTCAAATCCCGCCGCATCATGTCCGAGAGCTCGAGAACGTCTTCGCGGAAATATGGGATCAGGGCTTCGAATTCGCGGCGACGCATCCGTCTCGCCTGGCGGGACAGCAGTCTTTTCATCTTCGACCGCAGATCCTGTGGAATTGCTTTTTGCACCAGCCGGTACGCCCGCGATTCTCTCGCACGCTGTTGCAACACCGGGAGCACTGGTCGTGGCCCGCCCGTTCCATGGCGGGTGCCGACCGAGATATCGTCCAGGGAGTGCCGCACTCCGAGGAAGGACTGAATGTCGAGCAGCGTGGAACTGACATCCGCTCTATAGTCGTCATGAAAGTAGACCTTCACCCGGTCGGCGGGAAACTGCTGCAGATATCGCCTGAGCTGCGGCACGTACAGCCCGAGCTCCACGTACAAATGCGACAACCCCCACCCCTTTTTGGAAGCGGAGATATCGCGTTCCACCGCCTTCAGAAAGTCACTCGTTCCGGCCAGCCCGAACTCCACGTCCATTTGAAAATGAGAATACGCCCGCTCGATGGGGTTGCGCAGAAAGATGAGAATTCTCGGATCAGCAATTTCCTCGGAAATCCTCCGTGGCGCGAGCTCGGAGTACAGATAACTCACGCTCGCCTCGCCAACCGCCTTCGCATCACCGGCCTCGTGAAACAACTGCTCGTAGTGCTCCGGCCGTCGCACGCACATGGTGTGCAATTTTCTGAGCGGTGGCGAGGCGAAATACTGCTCGGGTTGAACCTTCCTGGGTAGATGGCTACTATCGATATCCGAGCAGAAATAGTGCGGCTCTTTCACCGGCGACATATACACTTCCGGATGCTGCGCCAGGTATTCAGCGAACGATGTCGTACCGGCTTTGGCTGCACCCACGATGAAGAAATTCGGAAGGACTCGCTTCTTCAAGGATCAGCTCTCCTCGTGCATCGCGGCATTGCGCGATATTAACATCAAGATGTCCGATCAGGGCCAGGCCGGCCGGGTGGCGCGGACCTTGTGTTGTCCCGCGTGGCCGCTCGAGTCGTCCATGGGTATCGCAACGTGCGCGCGCTAGACATTGCAGTCGTGATCGTCAGCTACAGGAGCGCGGAGCTCGTCGTGCAGTGCCTGCGCTCCGTCCTCGCGGAGCGCTCGACGCCGGGGCTACACATTCGGGTGGCCGTGGTGGATAACGCTTCGGGAGATTTCCCTGCGATATCCGCTGCTATCGCGCACGAGCATTGGTCTTCATGGGCGACGGTGGTAGCTGCGCCGAGGAATGGCGGTTTCGCCTACGGATGCAATGTTGGGATCTCCTGCGCCTTCTCGGTGGCGACCCCTGATTACGTCTATCTGCTCAATCCGGATACTCAGGTGCGCCCCGGTGCCATCGGCGCGCTGGTCGATTTCCTCGAGGCTCATCGCAGCGTCGGCATCGCCGGCAGCGGCATCGAGCTTCCTGACGGCACCGACTGGTCCCTGGCTTTCAGGTTTCCCGGGCTGCTCAGTGAGTTGAACGACGGGCTTCAGGTCGGACTGGCCTCGAATCTGCTTCGTCGTTGGGTCGTGGCACGAGTGATGAGCAACACGCCGGAATGCGTCGACTGGGTCTGTGGGGCGTCTATGATGATTCGCACGGCAGTGCTCTATGCCATCGGCGGCCTCGACGAGAACTACTTCCTGTATTTCGAGGAAACTGACTTCTGCTACCGGGCCAAGCGCGCGGGATTTCCCACATGGTACGTGCCCGATAGTCACGTGGTACATCTGAGGGGAGGGAGTACCGACATACCCGACCTGTCGATCAGCCCGAATCGGCTGCCACCCTACTGGTTTGAGTCGCGCCGTCGCTATTTCGCGGTGACGTTCGGTGTCGGATATGCTGTCGCCACCGACCTCGTCGCCGTGGTCGCCCATTCGCTCGGCTCGGTGAAGCGCTTCCTGCTCGGCCGGAGGCGCAGTGCCATTCCTCACTTTGTTCGCGACCTCCTCCGGCACAGCGTGCTCTGGTCGCGAAACCGCCGGATCGCGCCGCCACGGTGCTTCTCACCTCAGAGCTGAGGCCACCCTGCCGCGCCCGGAAGCCGGCCCGGTGAGGAAACGGAAATACTCCGGACTTTCAACGTCTTGCAGCGAATCCCGTCCACATATCCGCCGCCGGAATGATATCCTGCCGGATGGGAGTAAAGAGCAGTAGGTGCCGCGATAAGGTCTCGCGGTTCGGCCCATGGCGGCCCATCGCGGCGGATTGTGTGACCTGCAGATGAACATCGATCTCTGTTGAGGCCTCATGGGGCAAGACTGTAACGCCTCGGGAGCCATCGGCGTGGTGGTGATCGGCCGCAATGAGGGCGAGCGGCTGAGACGCTGCCTCGAGTCCGTGCTGGGCACGGCCGAGTGCATCGTCTACGTGGATTCCGGCTCCAGCGACGACTCCGTCGGCATGAGTCGCAACCTGGGCGTCGAGGTTGTGGAGCTCGACATGCGCACGCCCTTCACCGCTGCCCGCGCCCGTAACGAGGGATTTCGCAGGCTGATCGAGATCCGGCCAGAGCTCCCATACGTATTCTTCGTGGATGGCGACTGCGAGGTCGTCCAGGGATGGCTGGATGAAGCTTCCCGTTTCCTTGGGACCCATCCAGAAGTTGCGGTGGTTTGGGGACGTCGGCGGGAGAGATACCCGGAGAGGTCCGTGTACAACTTGCTCTGCGACATCGAGTGGGACAGCTGGCCCGTGGGCGAGATCAAGGCTTGCGGGGGAGATGCCGTCATGCGAGTGAACGCAGTGCGGCAGGTGAAGGGCTACCGCCCGGATCTGATCTGTGGCGAGGAGCCGGAGCTCTGCGTCCGGCTGCGCGGTGCAGGATGGCGAATCTGGCACTTGGATGCCGACATGACCCTACACGATGCGGCCCTCTACCATTTCGGGCAATGGTGGCGACGTGTGCTGCGCGGGGGATATGGGTACGCCTTGGGAGCCGAGCTGCACGGCGCGCCGCCTGAGCGGCATTGGGTCACCGAATCCCGCAGCGTATGGCGGTGGGGACTGTGGGTTCCCGCTGCCACTTTGGTCCTGTCGATCGCCTTCGGGAGGTGGGGACTGTGCCTGCTTGCGCTGTATCCGCTGCAGGTGGTCAGGCTCGCCCTGCTCGGCAAGCGCACGCCCAGGGAGAACTGGCTGCGCGCCGTCGCGCTGGTGCTGGGCAAATTCCCGGAGATGCTCGGCCAGCTGAAATTCGTCGTCGATAAAGCCCGTCACGTGCAATCCGGCCTCATCGAATACAAGTAGTGTTGGATTGAAGATCGCATATTTCATAAACCAGTATCCCAAGGTCAGCCACAGCTTCATCCGGCGCGAGATACTGGCCCTCGAACGGCAGGGCTTCGAGATTCTGCGCATCGCCCTTCGCGGCTGGGACGGCGCACTTCCGGACGAGGAGGATCAGCTCGAGAAACGGCAGACACGTTACGTGCTGCAGGGAGGCCTATCGGCTCTCCTGCTCCCGATACTCGATCGGCTCCTCCGATCCCCCGCGCGCCTCCTCGAGGCGCTGCGCCTCGCGATTCGGATGTCGCGCGACTCCGATCGCCCGCTCGCCTATCACCTCGTCTATGTAGCCGAAGCCTGCCGGGTCGCCTCGTGGTTGCGCGATTTCGGGGCCGAGCACGTCCACGCTCATTTCGGCACCAATTCCGCGGAAGTGGCGATGCTCGCTCGTGTGCTGGGCGGACCTCCTTACAGCTTCACCGTTCACGGCCCGGACGAGTTCATCAAGCCCATGGGTGTGGAGGAGAAGATCCACCGCGCCGCCTTCGTCGTCGCGATCAGCGACTTCGGGCGCAGTCAGCTCTACATGCGGTCGCGGTATGCAGACTGGTCGAAAATCAGAGTCGTGCACTGCGGTGTGGAGAGAAAATTCTACGAGGGAGCTGAAGTACCGGTTCCCGATACGCCGCGGCTCGTCTGCGTCGGGCGACTTTGCGAGGCAAAGGGCCAGCTCCTGCTGCTCGAGGCTGCCGGACGCCTTGCCAGCCGCAACATTCCGTTCGAGCTGGTCCTGGCAGGGGATGGCCCGACGCGCAGCGCCCTCGAAGGTCTGGTCCGCAGTCTCGGCTTGAGTCGGCAGGTCCGTATCACGGGATGGATCAGCAGCGAGGAAGTCCGGCGGGAGGTCCTTGCGGCGCGCGCGCTGGTCCTGCCCAGCTTTGCCGAGGGACTGCCTGTCGTGATCATGGAAGCGATGGCTCTGCGTCGCCCGGTGCTTTCCACCTATGTTGCCGGGATCCCCGAGCTCGTGCGTCCGGGCGAGAGCGGGTGGCTCTTCCCCGCCGGGTCCCTGGACGAGCTTGCGAGCGCGATGGAGGACTGCCTCTCGAGACCTGCAGAGGCGCTCCGCAGAATGGGAGAGACGGCGCACGAGCGGGTCGTTGCCAGACACGCCATCGAGACGGAGGCCGCCAAGCTATCCGACTTGATTCGCAGGTCAGTCGAAGCGTCGACCGCAACGACGTGCGGCGATGCGCAGCCTGCCGGCCAGCCGTAGTCGCAATAGGGACTCATGTTGTTGATCGAGCTTTTGGTTGGTGCCGCGGGGCTCGTCATCCTCGCTCCGGCCCTAATCCTCTCGGTAGAAGTGCTTGCGGGCACATTCAGCGACAGGCACGAAGCGACGGCGGGTCCCGCGGGTGCCCGTCCTCGGGTTGTCATGCTCGTTCCCGCCCACGACGAAGCGCCGGGAATCGGCGACACTGTCCGGTCTCTCCTTCCGCAGCTGCATACGGGTGACAGGCTGCTCGTCGTCGCAGACAACTGCACTGACGATACGGCAGCCAAGGCTCGCGCGGCCGGGGCCGAGGTCATCGTACGCAACGAGCCAACGCGCCGTGGGAAGGGTTACGCGCTCGACTACGGAATCCGCCATCTGGAGCGCGATCCACCGGAAGTGGTCCTGATCGTTGATGCCGATTGCCGCTTCGCGGGAGACTCTTTCGACCGGCTGGCGCACGTCTGCGCTCAGATGGGTAGGCCGGTCCAGGCGCTCAACCTCTCATACGCTCCTCCTGGGGCGGACCTGAAGATGCGCATCGCGGAATTTGCGTCCCTCCTCAAGAACCTCATACGTCCGCTCGGCCTGCGTGTGCTCGGGCTACCCTGCCAACTGACGGGAACCGGAATGGCGTTTCCGTGGGTATGTATCAAAACGGCGACGCTGGCGACCGGCCATGTGGTGGAGGACCTCAAGCTCGGGCTTGATCTTACCCGTGCAGGACATCCGCCGCTTTTCTGCCCCGGTGCACGCGTGAGCAGTTATTTCCCCGCCACCGAGGAGGGCTTCAGAAGCCAGCGCACCCGGTGGGAGCATGGGTATCTGGCGGTGCTCCTGGAGGCGCCGGCGGTGCTCCTACAGGCGCTGCGCACCGTCAACGGCCCACTGCTCGCCTTGGGCCTCGACCTTTGTGTACCTCCGATTGCGCTCCTCACGCTGCTGGGAGGGGCGGTTTGGGTCGCAAGCGCCGTTCTGTATGCAACGTTGGGAAAAGAGATTCCCCTGCTAATCGCAAGCGCCGCTGCAGCGCTGCTTGCGCTCTCGGTGCTCCTCGCCTGGGCTCGCCACGGACGCGAGATCCTCTCGCTCGGCAGCCTGCTGCTCGCGCTGGCCTACGCGCTTCGCAAGATACCCTTCTATGGCCGGTTCCTGCTCACGCGGCAACTCAACTGGGTGCGAACGAAGAGGGATCCGGATCGAACGGCCTGAGCTTCGGGTGGAGGTCTACTGCGAAGCGCTGGAAGAGAGAGCCCCAATGCTCGCCTCGACATCGAAGCGCAGGCTGCCGGCCAGATGTTTCGTCAGTCGGCGCGCCGTGAATCTCGCGCCGAAGGCGAACCGGGCGAGCGGACCGAAGCTGTTCGCTGAAGCCAGCCCTACCCAGAACAAGCCGGGTACGGAGCATTCGAAGTTGCGGTTCAGGATCGGAGCCTCATCCGCCGTCAGGATCTTCGCACGAAGATCCTCAGCGAGGAAAGGGAGCCGCATGATCGCCGGCTTGTAGCCTGTCGCCGCGATGACGTGAGCCACTTCCAGAGTCGCTCTACCGGCAGACCCTCGATCGAGAGTGAGCCCCACGCGGCCGTTCTTGACCTCTACGCCGGCGATGGCCGTACCCAAATGCATCGGGAAACGCCCCATGACACGCTCCTTCATGAACCAGCCCGGAGCGGGACCGAGGTGGCGCTTCACGACCTTCAATCGGAACGATTCGGGCATCGAGTGAAACAGCAGCGGTGCATCCGTGCACAAGCGCGAGCGCCATCCGATGCCGAGGCCGGATCGAGGTGCGAGAATCCGCTTCATGAGCGGGCGCGGCTCCTGCGACGGCTCGTGAAAGTCGACGGTTTGACGCCTTGCAATCAGATGCACGTCGGCGCCGGCCTCGCTGAGTAGGGCCGCGAGGTCGATGGCTGAGGACCCTGCGCCAATCACGGCGACCGGCTTTCCTCGGAATCCCCCGAGCTCCGAATGCGCGGAGCTGTGGGAGATGAGCTCCGGCGGATAGCCCACGAGCGCCGGCGGCAGGTAGGCGAAATGGGTGATCCCGGCCGCAACGACAACGCAGCGCGCGCGCAGCGTCTCGCCGGTCGAGAGGGTGAGGCAGAAGCCCCGCTCTTCCTCGCGCACCAACGTGACCTCGTGACGCTCGAGATCCGGCACCAACCGGCGTTGGAACTCCAGGCCGTACGAGGCAAACGTCTCGAGAGACACCGGATCACCGATGTCGTTGTACGGCAGTCCCGCGCCTTTGCAGTACTGGCCGAGCGTGAAGAAGCCTTCCGGGTCGTAGATGCTCGAGGCGAATCCCTCCGACTTCAGCAACATGCCTTGCGGCATGTGCCTGCGCCAGCTCAGCATCGGCTCTCCGAAGATGCGGAACGGAATCCGGCGGCCGCGCAGGTGAGCC
>Ga0134128_10011050_pt1 | contig 10810 bp, 7 predicted proteins | sample KB31754_FD_96462 | JGI IMG/M metagenome (GOLD analysis project Ga0134128, IMG submission 96462) | Terrestrial soil microbial communities with excess Nitrogen fertilizer from Kellogg Biological Station, Michigan, USA - KB3-175-4 | ecosystem: Environmental > Terrestrial > Soil > Unclassified ...
GCATTCAGTCAAGACAAACCTGCGCTGCGTGAACTCGATCGGACGCGACTGGCCGAGGCGTTCAGGCTAGGCGATCAGTTGGGCGACCAGCTCTGGCCGGGCTGGAGTAAAGCGCCTTTCGCCGTCTTAGTTGTCACACCTGATAAAGAATTCCTGATCCGGCATCCACGACCGTCCACCGACTTCACGTCAATCGGATACGACACAAAACTCAAGTCCGAAATCTTCTACCGTGACCGGAAGTTTCAAACAAACCTCCTCGCCACCTTCCCTGCCGTCGGCGGAATCTCGACGATCGTGATCGGCCAGGCAGAAAACACCGCCAGCAAAACGTCGACACCCTGGGTCATTACGTTAATGCACGAACACTTCCACCAACTACAGGACGCGCAACCGAACTTCTTCAAAGACACCGAAGCTCTGAATCTATCACGCGGAGACCAAACGGGCATGTGGATGCTCAACTACCCGTTTCCTTATGAGAAACCGGAGGTCAGTAAACAGTTCTCTGTTCTGGTGCGATTACTTCTCGACGCAATGCAAACGAAGTCAAAGGCGAAGCTCTCAGACTACCTTTCGGCACGTGACGCACTCAGGAAGATGTTGAGCGCCGACGATTACAAGTACTTCGCATTTCAATTGTGGAAAGAAGGGATCGCGAGATACACCGAGTATAGGGTTGCAAAATGGGCGGCCACAAAATATCGCCCGACTCCCGAGTTCCGAAGGCTCGACGATTTCACAACCTTCAGCTCCACGGCAGATCAGGTTTATGACGGGATCGTGCACGATCTCTCGACGCTGAAAATCGAGGAGTACAAGAGAGTCGCGTTCTACCCGATCGGAGCTGGCGAAGGCCTGTTGCTGGACAGATCAAAACCGCAATGGCGGAACTGGTATTTTGCCGAGAAGTTCGATAACTGGACCTACTTCATGCACTAGAGTCACGAAAGGTGCTTGGATCCTATCCAAGTCACGTTCTGGTTTTGGAAGCACCAGCAACTTGCGGTATAAATTGCATACTAATCGTGATTAAGTATTCGCACGTCATTACGCTGGTATGTTTGTTGGTCCTGCCGATCGCGGCACAACAAACGCCAGTCGTCGTTCAGCCCGGTGCTCCAGGTCAGCCCACACGCACGCTACCTCCCACGACGCGCGCGACATTACCGCCACATTCGCCGGCAGACACGCAGTTCATGCAGAACATGATCATGCATCATGCTCAGGCGGTTGAGATGACTGCCCTCATCGACACCCACACAGAAAACAAAGAACTACGCTCGCTCGGCGCGCGCATCAGCAGGTCGCAATCAGACGAAATCAAGTTTATGAAACGATGGTTGACGGCGCGTGATGAGCCGACGTCGCCGCCGATGCACCACATGCCGGGCATGGACATGTCGAGCCATCAGATGCTTATGCCGGGGATGCTTACCGCAGTGCAGATGGCCGCCCTGCGAAACGCGAAGGGCCACGAGTTTGACCAACTGTTTTTGAAAGGCATGATTCAGCACCACAGTGGGGCGCTGACTATGGTCAAGGAATTATTTGACACTGCGGGCGCGGGCCAGGATGCTGAGCTGTTCAATTTCACAACGGAAGTCGACAGCGGCCAACGCGCCGAAATCAAGATTATGCAAACCATGCTGGGTGAGAACCCTTAAGAGGAGAAACCATGCATCATATAGCCCTACGTTTAATATTAGCATCTCTTATTTTGTGCTCGGGTCTGGCAGTCGGGATCGTGGCACAAACGCCAACAGCTTCGCCGCAGACACCGGCAAAAGAAAACGATAATCCATTTGCTCCTGAACCTGCTGGTCCACTACCCGCCGGCATGACGGGCTCGGACACTAATGATCCACGCGCGAAACTGTCTCCCGGAATTTACGACGCCGGCGAAGCGGCCATGGGCATCAAACACCTCTTGCTGGTTAAAAAGCCCGACGCATTTCAACTTGGCACCAACGATCCGAGTGATCCAAAGGTTGAAAAGACACTCAGTCAACTCGGCCGTGCGCGGGACTCAAAGACGCCAAAAGGGGTTCAGCTGGTTTTTGCTCAACTCGCTTTCGCAAACTCCGACATTGCATTTCAAGGCAACTATCTGTTCCAGGGAAACTTTTATGGTCTGAGTATCTACGACATTTCCAATCCCGCGAAAGCCAGCTTGCTGACCACGATGATCTGTCCCGGTGGACAGAATGACGTATCGGTTTACAAAAACCTGCTCTTCATGTCAGTGGAAATGGCAAACGGCAGACTCGATTGCGGCATACAGGGATTCCCGCCGGCGCCTCCGCAGCCGTCGCCCGCAGCCGGCGCGGAAGAAAAGTTTGTACCTCCACCGGCACAGAAAGATCGTTTCCGCGGTGTGCGAATCTTTGACATCACCGATATCAGGAATCCGAAACAAGTTGCAGCGGTGCAAAGTTGCCGTGGTTCCCACACGCACACTCTCGTCACGGATCCGAATGACAAGAACAACGTCTACATCTACATCTCAGGGACCTCTTTTGTCCGCCAGAGCGAAGAGCTCGCCGGGTGCTCGGGTGAGGAGCCGGATAAGGATCCGAATACATCACTGTTTCGCATCGACGTGATTAAAGTACCGCTAGCAAAACCGCAGGATGCGGCAATCGTCTCGAGTCCACGGATTTTCTCGAATGCCGAAACAGGCGCGTTGAATGGTCTGAGCAGCGGTGGTTCTCACGGTAAGGATGGACCAGTCAAACCGGCGGACACCAATCAGTGCCACGACATTACGGTCTACTCAGCGCTTGGTCTCGCTGCGGGTGCGTGTTCCGGAAACGGAATCCTGCTGGACATCAAAGACCCGGCCCATCCAAAGCGCATCGACGCAGTCAACGATCCAAATTATGCGTACTGGCACTCGGCATCGTTTTCGAATGACGGGAAAAAGGTCGTGTTTACCGATGAGTGGGGCGGCGGACTCGGTGCACGCTGCCGCGCGAACGATCCAAACAAGTGGGGCGCTGATGCGATTTTCCACTTGCAGGATAACAAGCTGAAATTCGCGAGTTACTACAAGATGCCGTCCGCACAGGGCGACAGCGAGAACTGTGTTGCGCACAATGGTTCACTCATCCCGGTCCCAGGTCGCGATATTGAAGTGCAGGCCTGGTATCAGGGCGGGATTTCCGTCATGGACTTCACCGACGCGGATCACCCCGTTGAGATTGCGTATTTCGATCGTGGGCCAATCGATCCGAACATACTCATACTCGGCGGCGACTGGTCGGCGTACTGGTACAACGGCCACATTTACGGCTCAGAAATCGCCCGCGGCCTCGACGTGTTTGAGTTGACGCCGACGAAGTTTCTCACGCAGAACGAAATCGATGCCGCGAAGACGGTGCGATTCACTGAGTTGAATGTGCAGAACCAGCAGAAGATCGAATGGCCGCGAAACCTCGTGGTAGCGAAGGCGTACGTCGATCAGCTCGAGCGCTCGCAAGCTCTTCCAGCAGATCGAATCGCCGCACTGCGACAAGCGATAGACAAGAAAGATCTCGCGAAACTCAAAGAGCTCGCGCCATCGTTGGCACAGAGCGCCGGCAGCGCCAGGAGCGCCGCCGACTCCACCCGCCTTAACGCGCTTGCAGACATACTACGGTGAAGCGCAGATAAGCACGGACGGGAAGAACGATCAGCGCTGATCGTTCTTCTAATCCGTCAAATCTCTGGCTTCGATGCCTTTATCCCGGACAACGGTTTGGACTGGGGAAGGGCCGTTGAGAAACAGAGCAGGACAAGCGCGACAGGAATCGGCAATCTCTACTCCACTTTCCGGTCCTTTATGAAGAAGTAGCGGACGATTACGAGACCGGTTAAGGCGGCGACACCGGCGAGCAGGTCTAACCCGGAGATTCCTTGCACGACCATCTTGCGCGCGATGACGAAGATGAGCACCTCGATCGCAGCGCTCGTGCGATGGAAGAGCAACAACAAAGCCAACTCAGCGGCAATCGCAACCAGCAAAATGTTCTGAATGATCGAATGCAGCGCTTCATACTCGCTGGCTGCACGCCAGAGCTGTGGAAAATCCCGAAGGATAATCTCCACAGTCGCGATACCGGCTGCTACCAGAATCAGGACTGCGAGCAATGTGAGAAAGAGGTGAACCACATTACCGAGATGACGATCCAGAAATCGCTCCGGCGCCGTCTCACCACCCGTACGCGCTTGTGTTTTCTCCGGCATCGTTAATCCATCTGCTTGGGCAGGGTCAGAACCACCACGCGGTAGCGGGTGGGTGCGGAGCCCTGTCCAAGGCACGGCGTTGAGCCTAAACGTAGAATTCCTCGAAATTATGCTGTTCTTTTGTTAAAAGAGTTGTCGTATGCGTAAACTAAAACTCGTTACGATCGCGATCTGCCTACAGTTGCACTTCGGTGCTGCTTACCTTCACGCCCAAACCGAACCTGTAACGCGTCAGGAAATGCTACGTGGCTCAGTGACGCCGGAGCGCGAGTGGTGGGACGTGCTGCACTATCACCTCCAGGTCGAGTTCTTACCTGAAACCAGACGCTTGAAAGGATCGAACACGATCACTTTCAAGACGGTAAAACCCGGAAACAAGATGCAGATCGACTTGCAGCCGCCCCTCGCAATCACAAAAGTCACTCACGGCAACGAGCAGCTCAAATTCGAACGCGAAGGAAATGTCTACTGGGTAATGTTCGAAAAGGAACTCGCTAAAGGAGTCGAAGACAAAATCGAAATCTCTTACGAAGGAGTTCCGGTCGTCAGTAAGAATCCACCATGGGTTGGCGGGATAACGTGGGGACGTGACGATCTTGGAAACCACTTCATCGTCACGACCTGTCAGGGGATCGGCGCGAGCATCTGGTGGCCTAACAAAGATCACGGCGCTGACGAACCCGATCGCGGCATGCAAATCAGCGTGACCGTGCCGGAGAATCTGGTTGCCGTTTCAAACGGTCGCTTAAAGAAGACAGACCATGATGTCGCTGCGAAGAAGAAAACCTATCACTGGGAAGTTGTAAATCCGATCAATAACTACGGAGTCAACGTCAATATCGGCAACTATGTGAACCTGACTGACAAATACCAGGGCAAAGGCGGTGTGTTGGATATCAACTACTGGGTGCTGCCGCATCAGAAAGAGGCAGCGCTAAGTCAATTCAAAGAAGTTCGCCGCATGTTGGAAGCCTTTGAATACTGGTTCGGAAAATATCCTTTCTATGAAGACGGCTACAAACTCGTGACGGTTTCATATCCTGGAATGGAGCACCAGAGCTCCGTCACTTATGGCAACTGGTTTCAGAATGGTTATCTAGCGCGTGACCCGTGTGCCTGCGGAGTCGGCTTTAAGTTCGACTTCATCATTGTTCACGAGTCGGCGCATGAGTGGTTTGGCAACAACATCTCGATGAAAGACGCCGCGGACATGTGGATTCACGAGGGCTTCGCAAATTACTCAGAGAACCTCTTTGTCGAATACCACTTCGGGAAAAAAGACGCGGAGGATTACGTGATCGGCACTCGTCGCAGCATCCGAAACGACCGCCCGATCATTGGTGTCTACGGATCGAACCGGCAAGGCTCGGGAGACATGTATCCCAAGGGCGGGAACATGCTTCACACCATTCGCCAGCTGATCAATGACGACGCCAGGTGGCTCTCGATCCTGCACGGCCTCAATGCTGATTTCTGGCACCAGACCGTCACCACGCAACAGATTGAGTCGTATATCAGCGCGAAGTCGGGTATCGATCTCAGCAAGGTATTCGATCAGTACCTGCGCACGACAAACATTCCGTTACTGAAATACAGAGTAAACGGAAAGACACTTTCATTTAACTACGAACGCGTCGTCAAAGGTTTTGCGATGCCGTTGCGAGTAATGATCAACGGCAAGGAAACGAAGATAACGCCGACCGAAGCACAACAGACTCTCGAATTCCCCGAACAGATCAAAACGTTCGAGGTCAATCGCAACTTCTACGTCGAGGTCAATCCACAGATTACACAGAATCCATAAACCAATGTGGGTAATCTGTGGTAAGCTACGCCCGTTTTCATCACGGATCACTTGAACTCTCACTGACCAGCAACCTCGCAAATGTGGCGCCTGCGCACGGAGCAATACCATGAAAAAATTCGCAACACACCTGGGTTGGATTTTCGGACGTTCTTTCTTTCCCTTCCTGACTCTCTTGATCCTGTTTGGAACGATGTGGTGGGGACCGTGGATCACACTCATTATCGCAGCCGTCGTCTGGTATGGGGTTGGACACGCTGTCTAGGAGTTCCGCCATGGAAGATTTAAGCAACAAAAAAAGTTCGCACGGAATTCTCAGCCACCCCGGTGACATTCACTGCATAATTTTTCACCTGGTGACGCTATTTGCTTACGGCTGTGCGTTCTGGCTTTACCAGCATCCGGAAAAGATCCACGTCACTGGGCCATGGTCACGCCTCGCCTTCATTTGCGGAGCGGCCATCATGCTGGGCTGGAGTTCGGGTATCGATCTCGGCGTCAATTTTCACAATCATACGCACCGTCGAATCTTTCGGCTGAACTGGTTGAATACCTGGTTTGGCCGGTTCTGGACGTTCTCAGCCGGATGGCCTTCCTTTTTCTGGTGGCACGCTCACATCGTGGTTCATCATTCAAACCTGCTTGGACCAACTGACTGGACTTTGCCGAGAATCAAACCGGACGGTCGCGCGGAAAATATGTTCTGGTATTGCATCGCACACTGGCCTAAACGTAGCACCATAGATCTGTGGCGCGACTTCACTTCGGGTCGCGGTCAAAAAGGTGTGGGTCGAAAAGCGATTGTCGAGCTGTGCATCTTTGCTGTTTTATGGTCGATTCCGTTCTGGATCGATTGGCGCATGGCCTTAGGTTTGTGGGTACTGCCGCAGTGGTTCGCGAACGCGTGGACCATCGGTCCCGGCATGTTCGTGCAACACGTGTCGTGTGTGCCGAAGTCGACTTTATTTCCCGTAAACCATTCGAACACATTTCGTTCGCGGTTCTTCAATCTCACGACGTTCAACATCGGCTACCATCTCGAGCACCACGACTACCCGGCAGTCCATTGGACCGACTTACCAAAACTTCACGAACAGTTGACAGACAAACTCGAGGCGGGTAAGGCGCACATTCTACCGTTTGGTTACTATCGTGGCGCCTGGTATCGCAATGAGTTGATGATGGGAGATGAGTTTGCGGGGTGCCGGAAGCAAGAGGAATTGCTCGCCACAGATATACGCGGATAAATCGTTTCCTCATCCGCGCTATCTGTGGCTACATTAAACGCGCATTACCGCAGGTGCTTTGCCTCAAAAGTTAGATTCCGCGCTTGGATCGGGTCAGTACAGGGAGCGGTAGCGACCTGGTTAATCCATAGCAGTCACGAATCATTAGGAAATGTCGCATGCTGATCACTGACCAGGTCGCTACCGCTCCCTGTACTGACCCGATCCAAGATGATTTTCCGACTTTTGAGGCAAAGCATACCGCAGGTGCTTGTTGAAAAATTCCAACGTGCGCGACCAGGCTAGTTTCGCTGACTCTTCGTCGTAGCGCGGTGTCGTGTCGTTGTGAAAGCCGTGCTGTTTACCTTCGTACATGTAAACCTGATACACCTTCTTGTTGGCCTTGAGTGCTGCCTCGTAAGCAGGGATGCCTTCGTTGATTCGCTGGTCGTTGCCGGCGTACTGCAGCAACAACGGCGCGGAGATCTTCGGCACGTCTTCCGCCCCCGCTTGCCGTCCATAAAACGCGACGCCTGCATTCAGATCCGGACCGAGTCGCACGGCTAGTTGATTGACCATGCCACCGCCGAAACAAAAACCGACCGCGCCGAGTTTACGTGTGGAATCCGATCGCGCTTTGAGCCATTTCGCCGCCGCAACAAAATCTTCGGTCATCTTCTTTCCGTCGACCTTGCGAAAAGCTTCTGCACCTTTTTCGTCACTGCCCGGATAACCGCCGACAGAGGTCAAACCATCCGGGGCAAAAGCGATGAAATTGGCAAGCGCAAGACGCCGCGCGACATCCTCGATGTAAGGGTTGAGTCCGCGGTTCTCGTGAATTACAAGCACAGCAGGCAACTTTCCACTCTTTGCGGGGCGCGCTAAGTAGCCTTTAATCGAACCGTTCCCTTCCGGCGACTGCACGGTTTCGTAACCCACCTTGATGCGTTTGTCGTCGGGTGGGACCTGCTGCGCCCAGGCGTAGTTTGGCCTCAGGCTCTCAAAGATTGCCGTGACAGTGAGGCCGCCAACCGCGAATTTTGCGGCCCGGTCCAGGAAAGTGCGGCGGCTGATGTCACCGTGCTGGTACTCGTGAAAAAGGTCCAATAACTCCTGCGGGTAATCGCTCGCAACTTTACGCTCCATGCTCCCTCCTCGTTGTTTTTGGCCAGCCATATTAACGCAAACGATATCGCGAAACGAAAAGCCGCCATCCATCATATACATTTAAGGAGGAACCCATGGCACAACAAAGATTTCGAGTCAGCAATCTCAATGGCATGTGGTTGAGGTCAGCACCCGAGGTCAGCGAAGCTACGCAAAAGGTTTTGTTGCCCAACGGTCAACTCGTGGAAAAACTTGCGGAAACGGAAAAACCGGCCTGGTGGCAAATCAGAACGACGGTGGATAACGCTGTCGTCGAGGGCTTCAGTAACAATACACTGATGGTTCCTGAAGGCGAGCCCGGTAACATGTCGACTCTCCTGGAGAAAACGGTGACCGCTATAAAGAAGATATCGCCGGGTGCGCGCAGCGTTTATCTCGATGCGATTCGTGAAGGCGGTCCCCTGTTCGAAGCTCATGGAATCACCACTCCTGTGCGGATGAGTCATTTCATAGCCCAGGCGATGCAGGAGACTGGTGGGTTCACGGTATTGCGAGAGAGCATGAATTACTCAGTGCAACGGATGTTGGAGATATTCGGTGTCGGTCAGCATTCGGCAAAGATCAAAGCCTCCGAAGCACCGAGTTTCGCGCACAAAGAGGAGGCACTTGCTGAGCGTGTGTATGGGCTCGGCAACCCGACAAAATCGCATGAGCTTGGAAACACCCAGCCCGGCGATGGATTTCGTTACCGTGGCAACGGATTTTTCCAAACGACGGGACGGGGAGCACATCGGAGGTTCGGTCTCGCGTTTGGCCTGGACTTCGAAAACAATCCGGAGCTCGTGACTGTACGCGAGCACATTCTCAAGCCGGCACTCAAAGAGTGGAGCGATAACAATTTGAATCCCCTTGCCGACCAGGGGAAGATCGTCACCATCACACAAAAGATCAACGGTGGCACAAACGGTCTCGAAGAACGGAAAGATTTTCTTGCGAAACTTCGACACCACCTGAGCTAACCACCTGACGGGCCTCACTCCCGTCATCAATGCGTCCTTGAAAGTCGGCCAATAATCCACCCGCGGAAGTTCGCGTTCAACTCTCGATGGCTTTTAATCCCGCCCACGGCAGTGGGCGGATACTTCAAGTCCTTTCTATAACACACATTTCTAACTGAGTCTCTAATCCCGCCCACGGCAGTGGGCGGATATTTCAGGTCCGTACTATTTATCGTGCTCGATGAATAGGTCGTACCTGAACAATCCGCCAACTTCCGTCGGCGGGATTTAACGCTCCTTAACAGTTTTGATATAGAAAGGACCTGAAATATCCGCCCACTGCCGTGGGCGGGATTAGAGACTCAGTTAGAAATGTGTGTTATAGAAAGGACCTGAAGGATCCGCCAACTGCCGTTGGCGGGATTGATCGCTGGAACCTGAACGTATCGGCCCAATCCAGTGGCGTGATTTCGAACCTCGACAAAGTCAATGAAAACACTGCTCCCAGTCTTCGCCCTCGCTCTCCTGTTTCTTAGCGCGCCCGCGAGCTATGCGTGTAGTTGTGGTCGCACTCCAACCGTGTGTGAGTCTTACCAGGGCGCGGATGCTGTCTTCATCGGCGTCGTGCAACGCGTCGTCACTAACAAGGCGACAGGCCCGGATGGTAGACAGTACGGAATGGGACAAGTTGCTTACATGCAGGTTGAAAAATCTTTCAAAGGCATGGCCCAACCAGAAGTCGTCTTTCGCACCAGAGGAAGTTCCTGCGACGCCCACTATGAGGAAGGCCAGCGCTGGTTGTTCTACGCTTACCACAATAAGGAGACGAACACGTGGGGCATCACTGCATGCGACCGGAGTACCCTGATCGAAAATGCGCCCGACGATCTTCTCTATTTGCAGGGGCTGCCCAAATCTGCGTCAACAACCAGGCTCTCGGGAGAGCTTAAACATTACGAGGACGAGCCCGGCAAAGGATTTACACACGTCAAAAACATCATCGGAGCAAAGATAAAGATCAAAGGGGAAGGTAAAGAATACGAAGCGTACACTGATAAGAACGGAGTCTTCGAGGTTTATGGTTTGCCATCGGGCAAATACTCGGTTGTTCCTGAGATTCCAGTGGGGCTCAAAGTTCGTTTTCCGATGCAGGCCGGAGATATTGATTATTCGGATCGTAAGAACATCAAGTTAATACTGAAAGACAAGAGCTGTGCTTCGATGTCCTGGGTTCTGAGTTCAAACAATCGCATCGCGGGTAGAGTCTTCGGAGCCGACGGCCGCGTGCTTCCCAACGTTTGTTTGGATCTCGCAACAAAAGACACACTAACCGCGAGGTCTGATATTTTTGATTGCACTGACAAAGACGGCCGTTACGAATTGAAAGAAATACCGCCCGGTGAATACCTGATTGTGTTGAATCGCGAAGGTAAGATCAGTAGCGATGA
>Ga0134128_10011051_pt1 | contig 10809 bp, 9 predicted proteins | sample KB31754_FD_96462 | JGI IMG/M metagenome (GOLD analysis project Ga0134128, IMG submission 96462) | Terrestrial soil microbial communities with excess Nitrogen fertilizer from Kellogg Biological Station, Michigan, USA - KB3-175-4 | ecosystem: Environmental > Terrestrial > Soil > Unclassified ...
ACCGCATTCGCGCAGCGGATGATCACCGACCACACCAAAGCCGGACAGGACATGGACGCGGCGCTCAAGAGCGACAACATCGCGGCGCCCGCGCCGGCGCTGACCCAGGACCAGCAGCAGCAGATGTCGCAGTTGCAGGGGCTCAAGGGCCAGGATTTCGACAAGGCGTACATCCAGGCGCAGGTGAAGGCGCATGACGACGCGGTGAACCTGTTCCAGAACTACAGCCAGTCCGGCCCCGATGGCGCGCTCAAGACCTTTGCGACCAAGACGCTGCCGGTGCTCAAGACGCACCAGCAGATGATCCACAAGCTCGCCGGCAAATAAGCTACGGCCGGCAATAAGATAAGCCCCGACCTGTGACACAGGCCGGGGCTTTCCTTGTCGCATCGTAACTCGCGAAAAGCCGGGATCCAGCATTTCGTGCGATGCTTCAGCATGGGCGGGTCATGGACTCGTCTGCCGTTTCGTTGGCCGGCGCGAGAAGCCGGAGAAATCGCGCCGTTTCCCTTTCCCGCCGCGTCCGGCTGACGCATGCTCCGAGACAATGACCGGCGGTCCCACGCGTTCCATTCGCCCCATCGGGAACGATCGAAGCGTGGCAAGATTAGGGAATAATCGGCCCCGGAGAATTCAATGCAACACTGGAAGATTGACGCCCGGCTGATTGCGGTCGAGTCGAAAAGCGGCGCGCTCTGCCCGGATTTCGGCCTTGCGACGCCGATGAGCCGTGAGGCGGGCGGCCAGCAATTCCTGTTCACGACGGCCGGCTGCCATCACTTCATGCAGACGCCGGTGGGCGATTATGTGATCGCCTACGGCATCCCGAAAGCGGGGCAGTAGGCGGGAGGCGTGCCAGGCGCGATAGCGAAAGGCGATCACAAAGTATCTTCGACTTACCCATGTTAGTGCCAGGGGGCCGGAAACAGGCCAAGCTCCCTGTCTCAATGGAGGGGTGGCCACATGTTCACTCAAGAATCCCACCGGCGGGCATCGCCGGACACAGTGCGGCGACGCCGAATCGCCAAGGACTTCGTTTCCCCGGTCAATCGCAAGATCGGTTCATGGGCGGAGCAAGCCGCCTTCCTCAAGGCGCGCATCAATGGTCAGCGTGCTGATCGTGAAGCCCAGGCATCGGCCCGGGCGGCGGCCGGCGGCCTGACGCACAACATCGTTCGCGAAATGCTGGAATTCGAGCAGAATATCCGGGACCTTCCGGCCGACATCGGCAGCAGCGCCGAGATCGATGATACCTATCGGGCGATGCAGAGCGTCATCCGCAGCCTGCGGCAATGCCTCGTCAACCATGAGCCATCGGTGCCCTGAGGCTGGAAGCCCCTCAAGGCGCGCCGGCGCGCGCCTCGGGTAGCGTCAGAACCCGCGAGCGACGCGTTCACGGCCCGATATACGGGTTGCGATTCATCATTAGATACTACTAAGCTCACGGCACGGTCGAAGACGGATCGGAGTCGGGACAATGTTGCGAAACTGGCTGATCGCGCTGGTGATTGCCATCATCGTGATCGGTGCGGTGGCCGTCGCGGTCATCTATCGGCCGGCCATCGATCCGCTGCCGGCCGGGCAGGCCCCGCATTTCGATACCGCCATGATCGCCCATGGCGCCGAGCTCGCGGCGATCGGCGATTGCGGCTCCTGCCACACGGCATCCGGCGGCAAGCCATTCGCCGGTGGCGTCGCGGTGCCGACGCCGTTCGGCACCATTTATTCGAGCAATATCACCCCGGACGAGAAGACCGGCATCGGCCGCTGGAGCGAAGCGGCGTTCGAGCGGGCAATGCAGCAGGGCGTCGCGCGGGACGGGCACCTGCTCTATCCGGCGTTCCCCTACGACCATTTCACCCACGTGACCGCCGACGACGACAAGGCGCTCTACGCGTTCCTCATGACGCGCGATCCGGCCGAGAGCCGCACGCCGGCGAATAAACTCGGCTTCCCGTTCAATGTCCGGGCGATCCTGGCGGGCTGGAACCTGCTGTTCCTGCATCCGGGACCGATTGCCGAGGATTCGAGCCAGAGCGCCGAATGGAATCGCGGCCGCTATCTCGCCGAAGGACTCGGCCACTGCGCCGCCTGCCACACGCCGCATAACGGCTTCGGCGCCGAGGACGCGAGCCAGGCCTATGCCGGCGGCTCGGTGATCGACGGCTGGTACGTCTATCCGATCGACGACAAGTCGGCGGCACCGGTCAAATGGGACGCGGCCAGCCTCGCCTCCTATCTCAAGAGCGGGTTTGCGGCGGACCACGGCGCCGCCGCCGGGCCGATGGCGCAGGTGACGGCCGCGCTGGGCGAGGCAAGCGATGCCGACGTCACGGCGCTCGCGACTTATGTCGCCTCGAAGATGCAGAACGCCAGCGGCAAGGCGCCGCCGGCCGCCGCGCCATCGCCGCCGCTGACGTCGGGCGACAGCCTTGCGGTGCCGCAGCTGGTCAAGGCCTCGGCGGACCAGGGCGAGACGATCTTCGCAACCGCCTGCTCGTCCTGCCACACCTCGGGGCGGCCCCTGCCCTATGGGGGCGTCGATTTCCACCTTTCGACCGCGATCAGCGCCGACAGTCCGCAGAACGCCATCAACATGATCCTTTTCGGCCTGCCGGCCGGGGCGACGCACGGGCCGATCATGCCGGGCTTTGCCGGGGTGCTGAACCACGACCAGGTGGTGGCGGTGCTGGGCTATCTGCGCAAGAACTTTACCGGCAAGCCTGCCTGGAGCGATGCCGACAAGCTGGTCGCCGATACGCTGTCCGGCGCGACGGCGGTCAAGACCTATAGCGCCGACGGCGTCGAAAGGATGCCGGGCGCCGGCGACCTAAGGATATTGCCATGAGCATCACACTCAACGTCAACGGTCGCGACCAGGCGATCGAGGCCGAGCCGGATACGCCGCTGCTCTATGTGCTGCGCAACGATCTCGAGCTCAACGCCGCCAAATATGGCTGCGGGCTCGGCCAGTGCGGCGCCTGCACGGTGATCGTCGACGGCAAGGCGATCTTCTCCTGCCTCACGCCGGTTGCGGTGCTGGAGGGCAAGAAAATCCGGACGGTCGAGAGCCTCGGTACCGTCGACAAGCCGGGCCCGATGCAGCAGGCCTTCATCGAAAATCAGGCGGCGCAGTGCGGCTACTGCATCGCCGGCATGATGATGCGGGCGCAGGCGCTGCTGGAGAAGAACCCCAAGGCCAGCGACACGGAAATCCGCGCGGCGCTCGAACCCAATCTCTGCCGGTGCGGCACGCATATGCGCATCCTCAAGGCGGTGAAGCGTGCCGGCGAGCTCATGCAACAGGGTCAGGCCTGATGGACGATTTCGCCGACTCCAACGCCATCAGCCGGCGCAAGCTCCTCGGCGGGGCGGGCGCTCTCGTCGTCTCCTTCGCAATCGCACCTGCAATGGCGCAAACGCCTGCGCCCGCCGCGACGGCCCCCGCTGCACCCGCAGCGCCTGCCGCAGATGCGGGCCCGACGCTGCCCGGCGCGCTGCAGCAGGACCCGATGCTCGACAGCTGGATCGGCATTACGGCGGATGGCAAGGTGACCGTCTTCACCGGCAAGGCCGAGCTCGGCCAAGGCGTCAAAACCGCCATCATCCAGTGCGCCGCCGAGGAGCTGGAGCTCGATCCGAAGTCGATCACGCTCGTCACCGCCGACACCTTCCGGACGCCGAACGAGGGCTATACCGCCGGCTCGATGTCGATGCAGAATTCCGGTACGGCGGTGCGCAACGCCGCCGCGCAGGTGCGCGAACTGCTGATCGGACAGGCGGCCAAGCAGCTCAACGTCGATCCGGCGACGCTCCATGCCGAGAACGGCCAGATCGTCGGCGGCAATGGCCAAAAGCTCGGTTATGGCGCCGTCGTCGGCAACAACATCCTCCACGTCAACGCCCAGCCGACCAGCAAGCTGACGCCGACCAAGGACTTCAAGGTCATGGGCAAGCCCATGCCGCGGGTCGACATTCCGGGCAAGGTCACCGGCGGGCAGGCCTATGTGCAGGACATGCGGCTTGCCGGCATGCTGCATGCCCGCGTGGTGCGGCCGCCAAGCTACAAGGCGGTGCTGGCCGATGCCGACACGGCAGGCGTCGGCAAGCTGCCGGGCGTGGTCAAGGTGGTGCGCGACGGCAATTACCTCGCCGTGATCGCCCAGAAGGAATGGCAGGCGATCAAGGCGATGCGGACGCTGGCCCGCTCGGCGAAGTGGACGGAAACGCCGGTCTTCCCGGAAATGGCGAAGCTTTCCGACGCGCTCAAGGCGCTGCCGATCGAGGACGGCACGGTCGCGGACAGCAAGACGACGGCGACGGGGGTGGTCAAGACCTATGAAGCGGTCTTCACCCGGCCCTACCAGATGCACGGCTCGATCGGCCCGTCCTGCGCCGTCGGCCAGCTCAAGGACGGGGTTACGACGGTCTGGACGCATACACAGGGCGTCTATCCGGATCGTGACGCCATTGCGCAGCTGCTCGGGGTCGACAAGCCGAAGGTCCATTGCATCCATACCGAGGGCTCGGGCTGCTACGGCCATAATGGCGCGGACGACCTTGCCGGCGACGCAGCGCTCCTGGCGCAGCAGGTGCCGGGCAAGCCGGTGCGCGTCCAGCACATGCGCGAGCAGGAGCATTCCTGGGAGCCTTATGGCCCGGCGATGGTCACCTACTTCAAGGGCGGCATCGACGCCAATGGCAAGATCGCCGAGTGGAACTACGAGCTCTGGAGCAACAGCCATGGCGAACGGCCGGGCAGCGCCGGGCAGCTGATCTCGGCCCGCTATCTGTCGAAGCCCTTCCCGGCCGACGTGCAGAAGCTCAAGATCACGCCGCTCGGCTCGGGCGATCGCAACGCCGATCCCGGCTACACGCTGCCGCAGAAGAAGGTCATCTGGCACTTCATGAAGGACGATATCCTTCGCCAGTCCTCGATGCGGGCGCTCGGCGCCTATTGCAACGTCTTCTCGATGGAAAGCTCGATGGACGAGCTGGCACGGCTCGCCGGCGCCGACCAGGTCGAGTTTCGGCTCAAGCATCTCGACGATCAGCGCGGGCGCGACGTCATCACGCTCGCGGCGAAGAATTTCGGCTGGACGGACTGGAAACCCTCACCCGACCGCGGCCGCGGCTTCGCCTATGCCCGCTACAAGAACCACGCCTGTTATCTTGCGATCGCCGTCGAGGTCGAGGTCGACAAAACCACCGGCCGCGTCCGGCTGGTCCGGGCCAATGCGGGAATCGATTCCGGCGAGATCATCAATCCGGACGGGATCAAGAACCAGACCGAAGGCGGCATCATCCAGTCGATGAGCTGGACGCTGTTCGAGGGCGTGACGTTCGATCAGACGCGGATCACCAGCGTCGACTGGCAGAGCTACCCCATCGCCCGTTTCGCCGACATTCCGGACAGTATCGATGTCGCCATCGTCGAGCGTCCGGGCGCGCCCTTCCTCGGCACCGGAGAAGGCGCGCAGGGCCCGACCTCGGCAGCGATCGGCAACGCCATCCGTGACTGCATCGGCAAGCGGCTCACCGACCTGCCGCTGACGCGGGACAAGGTGATGGCGGCGCTGCTCGCCTGACGGCTCGCTGAACGGCGGCCCTGACTTGCAGGGCAAAGCCGGTCCATTCGCACCGTCCTGCCCGCAATGGGCCCGCCAGACACCCCGCGTCACCGTGACGCCATTGCGGTACGCTTAATTTTGGACCGAGCCGACGATTCGTGCGTTGAGCTAGGTCCTCGCCCGGGCCAAGCCGGGACGATGGCCGTTTCCCGTCTCAAATCCGGGAGTCCGCCCATGGAAAGCACAGCTACCCCTGCTCGGGATCGCACGAGCGAGCGCGAGTTCGATCTCATCGATCAATACTGGGATGCCGCCAATTACCTGACGGTGGGCCAGATCTACCTGCTCGACAACGCGCTGCTGAAGGAGCCGCTCCGGCCCGAGCACATCAAGCCGCGGCTGCTGGGGCACTGGGGCACGACGACCGGCCTCAACTTCATCTACGCGCATCTCAACCGCGTCATCAGGCAACGCGACCTCGACATGATCTATGTCTGCGGGCCCGGCCATGGCGGGCCGGGCATGGTCGCCAATACCTGGCTCGAGGGCAGCTATTCGGAGATCTATCCGGACATTTCGGAAGACGCCGAGGGGATGCAGAAGCTGTTCAAGCAGTTCTCGTTTCCGGGCGGCATTCCGAGCCACGCGGCGGCAACCACGCCCGGCTCGATCAACGAGGGGGGCGAGCTCGGCTATGCGCTGGTGCACGCCTATGGCGCGGCGTTCGACAACCCCGAACTGGTCGTCGTCTGCGTCGTCGGCGACGGGGAAGCCGAGACCGGGCCGCTCGCCGCCTCCTGGCACTCCAACAAATTCCTCAATCCGAAGACCGACGGCGCCGTCCTGCCGATCCTCCACCTCAACGGCTACAAGATCGCCAACCCGACGATCCTCGGCCGGATGGACGACGAGGAGCTCGAGGCGCTGTTTACCGGCTATGGCTACGAGCCGGTATTCGTCGAGGGCGATGATCCCAAGCTGATGCATCCGGCGATGGCCGAGGCGCTGGACGAGGTGCTCGACCGGATCGGCGAAATCCAGGCCGCGGCGCGGCGCGAGGGGGCGCCGGCGGAGCGGCCGGCCTGGCCGATGATCGTGCTGAGGAGTCCCAAGGGCTGGACCGGCCCGAAGGAAGTCGACGGCAAGAAGGTGGAAGGCTTCTGGCGCGCCCATCAGGTGCCGGTCGACAATGTCCGCGCCAACAAGGCGCACCTCAAGATCCTCGAGGACTGGATGCGCAGCTACGAGCCGGAAAAGCTCTTCGACGCCAATGGCCGGCTGCGGGCGGAGCTGCGGGCGCTGGCGCCGACCGGCGACCGGCGGATGGGCGCCAACCCGCATGCCAATGGCGGGCTGCTGAAGCGCGAACTGAAGCTGCCGAACTTCGGCGACTATGCCGTCGAGATCGCCAGGCCGGGGACCAAGACCGCCGAGTCGACGCGGATCATGGGGGCGTATCTGCGCGACGTGATCCGGCTCAACGAGCCGACCCGCAATTTCCGGCTGATGGGACCGGACGAAACCACCTCCAATCGCCTCGATGCCGTGTTCGAGGCGACCAACCGCGTCTGGATGGAGGGCATCAAGCCCTACGACGTCAGCCTCGCCCATGAGGGCCGGGTCATGGAGGTCCTGAGCGAGCATCTCTGCGAGGGTTGGCTCGAAGGCTATCTGCTCACCGGCCGGCACGGCCTGTTCAACTGCTACGAGGCGTTCGTCCACATCGTCGATTCGATGTTCAACCAGCACGCCAAATGGCTGAAGGAGGCGCGCGAGCTCCCCTGGCGGCGGCCGATCGCTTCGCTCAACTACCTGTTGAGCTCGCATGTCTGGCGGCAGGACCATAACGGCTTCAGCCACCAGGACCCCGGCTTCATCGACCTCGTGGCCAACAAGAAGGCCGATATCGTGCGCGTCTACCTGCCGCCGGACGCCAACTCGCTGCTCTGGACGACCGACCACGTGCTGAGGACCTGGAACCGGATCAACGTCATCGTCGCCGGCAAGCAGCCCGAGCTGCAGTGGATGACGATGGCAGAGGCCATTCCGCATTGCGAATACGGCCTCGGCATCTGGGAATGGGCGTGCCAGGGCCCGGCGGACAGCGAACCGGACCTCGTCATGGCCTCGGCCGGGGACGTGCCGACGATGGAAATGCTGGCGGCGGTCGACCTGCTGCATCAGGCGCTGCCGGACCTCTCGATCCGCGTCGTCAACGTCGTCGACCTGATGACACTGATGCCCAGGAACCAGCATCCGCACGGGATTTCGGACGCGGATTTCGACGGCATCTTCACCCGGAACAAGCCCGTGGTCTTCGCCTATCACGGCTATCCCTACATGATCCACCGGCTCACCTATAAGCGGACCAACCACGACAATTTCCACGTCCACGGCTTCATCGACGAAGGCACGACGACGACGCCCTTCGACATGGTGGTGCTGAACGGGCTCGATCGCTACCACCTCGCCATGGCGGCCGTCGACCGCCTGCCGGCGCTGGGCGGCAAAGCCGCCGAGTTCAAGCAGCACCTCAACCACAAGCTGGTCGAGCACCACGCCTATGTGCGCGAGCATGGCGAAGACATGCCGGAGATTCGCGACTGGACCTGGCCACATGACCGGCCCGAGGTCGACGAGGGCTGGGACTGACGGCGTGGCCGGCCTCAAAGGCCGCCATGGCGAATAGGCCGGGGGATTCGAGGCGCTGATCTTCACCCGCGGCATCGGCGCGCACGTGGCGCCCGTCCGGCGAATGGTCTGCGGCCGGCTGGGCTGGCTCGGAGTGCAGATCGACGAGCAGGCGAACGAAGATGGCGCGAGCGCTTCGATACGCCGCAAAGTGCTGTCGAGGTCAGGATCCTGCCGACCGACGAGGAGCTGACGATCGCCCGTCACATCGCAAAGCTCGTCACGCCGTAAGCTTGTCGCGCCGGGACTGGCCGCCGGCCGGATGCCGGATGGCAATGACCTGGAATGGCCAGCATTCACCGTCTTCTTCGAAGATGTGCACCGTGCGTCCGACGACGAACCGATCCGGCGGCGAGCTGAAGCCCTGTGCGCGATTGCTTGGTCGGCCATCAAAGCTGAAAGCGAGGCGCCCGTCCGGCTCCAGCGTCACGCGGCCGGCGACTTCATCCTCCGCCGGCCGGCATCGTCTGACGTGACCGCTCGCACCGGCGGCGCGCAGGGCATCGAGATTGAGCCGATCGTCGACGCGGAGCGGCAGATAAAGATGATAGACGCGGCCACGTTCGCCGAAACGATGTTGGGGGCAGGGGGCGAGCTCGAGCTCGATATGGGATAGGGACCCGACCATTTCCGATCCTCGCGAAACTTCAGGCCGCTTTGGTGCCATCGGCGCCCTGATCCGGCGCTTCTTCGTCCGGCAGCAACACCAATTGCCCGGACATGGGCTCGACCCAGGCCAGATGGTCGATGACCCGCTTCACGCCCGGGGTATTCTCGGCCACAACCTTGAGAGCGTTGCGTTGACGGTCGTCGAAGATCGTTCCGTAGAGATCGACGAAACCGTCATTGACGGCGATGCGAACGCTGTCCATGCCCGCCCATTGCTGCCGCTCGAGCTCGGCGATAATGGCGTCGTTGATCTGTGCGTCGGTGGCAGACGGCACCTCGGCCGGCAGGGCAGCCAGCAGCGCCTTGACGATGTCGGACCGGGAAACGATGCCGATCATTTCGCCCTGTTTCGAAACAACCGGCAGGCGCTTGACGCGGTGCTTGAGCATCAGCTCCACCGCCTCGCCGAGCGCCGCGGCAGCGGCGATCGTAATCGGGTTGGGGGACATCACCTCCTCGACCTTGCGGCCATGGCTGTGGGCGTATTCGTCCGCGAGCTTGCCGGAACTGGCAAACAGCGATTGCCAGTCCGGCCGCTTGGCCTCCGTGCCGAGTTCGCTGCGCCGCAACAGGTCGCCCTCGGTGATCATGCCGAGCACATGCCGGGAGGCATCCACCACCGGCAGGCCGCTGATCCTGTGCTCGACCATGAGCTTGGCCGCCTCAGCTATGTTGCTCGACGGAATGACCCCGATCGCCGGGCTGGTCATGACCTCTTGCACGCGCATAATAACCGCCTCATCTGCAATTCCGATGCGGAGCGATGCTAACCTTGGGTAGGTGGGCCATGTTGATCTCGGTCAACTGCCGGCGGCCTCGCCATCTTGAGATCGCGCCAGAAGGCTGCTTGGGCCAATAGCCTCCGTTAAAGCAAAGCCCGGCAGATGGAACCAGAATGGAACCACGGACTTCAACCGAGCGGTTTTCGGCCATGTCCAGAAAGGCAAAGGTCCTTTGCAATCAAAGCCTTGCCGGGCCTTGATAATTGGAGCGGGCGCAGGGATTCGAACCCTCGACTCTAGCCGGGTGCCTAACGGCACGATTGGAACCGGAAAGCAGCCGAAGCCTGCTTTTTGGCCCTAAGCGGTCAGGCAGCAAGTCAAGAGCCGGCCGTTGCAGAAGTCGCCATGGCCGCCAATGCGCGACCCGCCGCCGTGATGTGGTAACGGAGTTCATACTGACTGCGCGAGCGCTGGTCGCCGCACGCCCCAACCTTGATCATCTGGCCGCTCCCGCCCGCGCATAGCGTGCCGGCGGCATGCCAACATGCCGCGTAAAGGCGGTGCTGAACGTGCTCGCAGAGCCGTATCCGACCCGCACCGCAACATGCTCGATCGCGAACTCGCGCGTACGTAACAAGCGCTTGGCGAGCGCCATGCGCCAGGCGAGCAGATATTCCATCGGCGGCATTCCGACGATCCGATTGAAGCGGGCAAAGAAGGCCGAGCGCGACATCGCCGCTTCAGTAGCGAGATCTGCGACCGTCCAGCTATGGGCAGGCTTCGCATGTATTGCCCGCAGGGCCGCAACCAGACGATCGTCGGAAAGACCACGGGCGACGCTTGGCATCGAAGCCGTGTCGGCACCGCAGCGTAGCGCCTCGATCAACAATACCTCCAACAGGCGCTCAAGCACCAGCTCACGCCCCGCCCGCGATTGGCGGGTCTCGTCGCCGACCAGCTGCATGAGTGTCGCAAGTCGCGGCTCGCCGCGCGCGACCACCATGGCTGGCAGCAGGGAGACCAGCAGTTTCGCATCAGGTGATGCGAAACTGCATAATCCAACCTGCATTCTGAGATTGATTGGCTCGTCCGATCGGCCGACACGGAAGCGCCCCTCGCCAAGCTGGACCGGCAGCATGTCGATCCCATAAGGCGGC
>Ga0134128_10011052_pt1 | contig 10809 bp, 7 predicted proteins | sample KB31754_FD_96462 | JGI IMG/M metagenome (GOLD analysis project Ga0134128, IMG submission 96462) | Terrestrial soil microbial communities with excess Nitrogen fertilizer from Kellogg Biological Station, Michigan, USA - KB3-175-4 | ecosystem: Environmental > Terrestrial > Soil > Unclassified ...
GAATATCCCCCACGTTAACGAACCCCACCGTGACACTCGCCTAACAAGCACTGTTCGGGTGTTGTCATCGGCTGCCAGCCAGACTGCCGCCATGCGCCGACCACAGAACACAGAACTACCCGCCGCCCGAGCCGCGGCTGGCGCCGCCATCACCGTCCTGGCCCTGCTCGCCGCGGCCTGCAACGGCAGCCCCGCCGCCGGCCGCCCCTCATCGGCCGGCGACTCCGCCACCTCCGGCGCGGCGACCTCCTCGGCCGTCGGCTTCTCCCGGTGCATGCGCTCGCGCGGCGTGCCCAACTACCCCGACCAAACCAGCAGCGGAGCGCTGCCCAAGACCAGCCCGGGGCAGCTCGGAGTTAGCAACTCCCAGTTCCAGTCAGCCCAGGCCGCCTGCCAGCACCTGCTCCCGGACAACACGTCGAGCCAGCAGACCCGGCAGTGCATGCTGACCGGCAACTGCCCGCAGGCCCTGGTCCAGCAGATACTCACCGCCGAGCGGAAGTTCGCCCGGTGCATGCGGGCTCACGGAGTGCCGGACTGGCCCGACCCCAGCATCGACTCCGAGGGGCGCCCGGTCTTCCTCGTCAGCCGGGCCGGCGTTGACGCCCACGCACCGCCGATCCGGGCCAAGTCCGACGTGTGCGAGCGCCTGACCGACGGCGCGCCCGTGCCGCTGCAGTGACCCGCCCTGTCCGCCGCCCGGCCGCGCGCCCCGAGCTCAGTTCGTCGTGACGACCGACGGCGGGTGCCCGTTCCAGCTGACGATCAGCGACGACACTCGCGACCCGGAGGTGAAGTCGACGCGCAGCCACCCCGGCGCCGACCATCGCTGGACGGCGAACCCGGCATCCGGCACCGCGGTCACCAGCCGCGCCGAGCGCCCGGTCAGCAGCAGCGTCACCTGCCCGCCGGCCAGCGTGTAACTGTGCGGGATCCCGGACGGCGACGCCGAAGCCGACGCCGACGGCGGGGGCGACGGCGACTGCGACGGCGACTGCGACGGCGAGGAGCTGGGCGTCGGCCTGCGGTGCGAGGACGCCGGCGGGCGGGGCCGGGCCCGCGACCGGGCCGGGCCCGGCCGTACCGGCCCCGATGAACGGGCCGGCGGCGCGATGCTGGTCACCGGCACGGCCGGGTCGGCCGGGCTGGCGGTGGTGTTCCTGACGACCAGGCCCGCGCCGAACCAGGCCAGGCAGACCGCCGCGGCGGTGCCGCCCAGCCAGGCGGCCAGGGCGGCCAGCGCGCGAGCCATGTCGGCAATAATGCCGCATGCGCGCCTTTTAGTGCGTACCGTCCGGGTAATGGCGCGGGTGCTCATTGTCGAGGACGACCCGCTGGTCCGGTCGGCAATGGTCGCTGGCCTCACCCAGCAGGCCCACGCGGTGCGGACGGCGGGCACGGCCCTGGACGGGATCCGTGAGGTCAGCCAGCATCCGCCCGAGATCATCGTGCTCGACCTCGAGCTGCCGGACCTGGACGGCCAGAACGTCCTGCGGATGATGCGCGCGGTGACCCAGACGCCGGTCATCATCGCTACCGCCCGCGACGAGGAGGCGGAGATCATCCGGCTGCTCAACGCGGGCGCCGACGACTACGTGGTGAAGCCGTTCTCCGGCCAGCACCTGGCCGCCCGGATCGCAGCGCTGCTGCGCCGCGCCGGGCCGGCCAGCCCGGAGACGGTCATCAGCGCGGCCGGGCTGCGGATCGACCTGGCCCGGCGGGAGGCGGCGCTGGACGGCACGCCGCTGGAGCTGTCGCGGCGCGAGTTCGACCTGCTGGCCTACCTGGCCGCCCGACCCGGCGTGGTGGTGTCCCGGCAGGAACTGCTGACCGAGGTATGGCGGCAGTCCTACGGCGATGACCAGACCATCGACGTGCACGTCTCCTGGCTGCGGCGCAAGCTGGGGGAGACCGCCGCCCGGCCGCGCTACCTGCGCACGGTGCGCGGTGTCGGCGTGATGCTCGACCCGCCGCGGTGAGGTCACAGTGAGCCCGCAGTGAGGAGGACGATCGCGCTGCTGTCGGCCGCCGTCACCTCGATGGTCGCGATCGCGTTCCTTATCCCGCTGGCCATCATCGTCCGAGACGTGGCCAGGGACCGCGCGCTGACCGCGGCCCAGCTGGCCGGGGCCTCGGTCGAGCCGGTACTGACCGTCACCGCGGACCGGGCGACGCTCCAGCGCGCCGTGGCCAGCACCCCGGCCGGGGCCGCCGGCCAGCTCGCCGTCTACCTCACCGGCGCTGACACGGGCGGCGCTGACACGGGCGGCGCTGACACGGGCGGCACGAGCCGGGCGCCCGCCGGCGGCACGCTGATCGGCGGCCCGCAGCACGCCAGCCGTGCGCAGCTGGCCGGGGCCGCCGCCGCGGCCCGGTCGGTCACCGCGCCGGTGCCCGGCGGCTGGGTGGTGCTGCAGCCAGTCGCGCTCGGCTCGGCCCGGCTCGCGGTCATCGAGGTGTACGTGCCCGCCGCCGCGGTCACTCGCGGCGTGGCCGCGTCCTGGACGGTCATGACCGCCGTGGCGTTAGCGCTGATCGGCGTCTCGGTCCTGGTCTCCGACCGACTGGCGGCCCGGATCACCCGGCCGGCCAAGGACCTGGCCGCTGCGGCGGCCGCGCTCGGCGAGGGCGATCTCACCGCCCGGAGCACGCTGGCCGGGCCGCCCGAGCTGATCGCCACCGGGCATGCGTTCAATCTGATGGCCGAGCGGCTGACCAGGCTGATCAGTGCCGAGCGGGCAACGGCCGCCGACCTGCCGCACCGGCTGCGCACGCCGCTGACCGTGCTGCGGATGAACGCGGCGTCGCTCGGCCCCGGCCGCGCCGCCGACGAGACCCGGCTGGCCGTGGACCGGATGGAGCGGGAGATCGACCTGATCATCCGGGCCGCCCGGCGGCCCGCGCCCGGCGAGCCGTCCGGCTGCGACGCGGCCGAGGTGATGCGGGACCGGATGGGCTTCTGGTCCGCGCTGGCCGAGGACCAGGGGCGGCCTTGCCGGCTGATTGGCGCCGACCGGCCGGTCCGGGTGCCGGTGCCGCGGTCCGAGCTGGCCGCCGCCGCCGACGCGCTGATCGGCAACGTGTTCCGGCACACCGCCGAGGGCACCGAGTTCGCCGTCACCGTGCATCCCGGCCGCGACGTGGTGCTGGTCTTCTTCGCCGACGCCGGTCCCGGCATCGGCGATCCGGGCACCGCGCTGCGGCGCGGCAGCAGCGGCGCCGGGTCCACCGGCCTCGGGCTCGACATCGCGCTTCGCGTGGCCGAGTCGACCGGCGGCACGCTCAAGATCGACCGGTCGGGGCTCGGCGGCGCCCAGGTCCAGATGTGGCTGCGGACCGGCGCCCCGCCGCCGCGCCGTGCCCGCCGGGCCACCCGGCATATCAGCACCTCAGCCGAGCCTTAACCGCTCCTTAAAGCCCTCGGCCCGGCCCTTCGCCGCGGTTAGCGTGACGCGCGTTCCCGACCGAAAGGCTCTCGCGATGTCACGCTCGCGCCGGTTCCGCCGCCGCGCCCTGTCCCCGTTCCTGCCACTGGCCGCCGGGGTGGTCGCCGTCGCCGCCGTCGGGGCGGCCGTCCTCGCGCACGGCGGCACGCCGACCTTCCAGACCGCCGCCGACTCCGCCGGCGCGCCGACCGCCAGCTATCAGAGCCTGGATAACTGGGGCACCGGTTACACCGGCCAGTACACGATCACCAACAGCGGCGCCTCGGCGGTCTCCGGCTGGACCCTGTCGTTCCGGCTGCCCCCAGGCACGTCGCTGTCCAGCCTGTGGGACGGCACGCCTACCGTCAGCGGCGGCCAGGTGACCGTGACCGCCGCCGGCTGGGACGCCAGCATCGCGCCCGGCCGCTCCCAGGCCATCGGGTTCGTGACCAGCTCCTCCGGCCGGGCCGGCGCGCCCGCCGACTGCCTGATCAACGGCGCCGCCTGCCAGGCGGGCGGGCCCGTCCCGAGCGGCAGCCCGACCGCCAGCGCCCGCCCCTCGCCGTCCACCTCCGTGTCTTCTTCGCCGTCGCCCCGGCCGACCGGCTCGCCCACCTCGACCACCTCGCCCACCCCGACCAAGTCGCCCAGCGGGACGGCCGGCTTCGCGCCGTACGTCGACACCAGCCTGTACCCGCCCTTCAGCCTGACCTCCACCGCTCAGCGAACCGGCGTCAAGCAGTTCAACCTGGCCTTCGTGGTGGCCGGAGGCAGCGGCGGCTGCACCCCCGAGTGGGGTGGTGTCACGCCGGTCGGCAGTGACCCGGTGGCGGCCCAGATCGGCGCGCTGCACGCCATGGGCGGGGACGTCCGCATCTCCTTCGGCGGTGAGGCCGGCAGCGAGCTGGCCGAGACCTGCACCAGCGTCTCCCAGCTCCAGGCCGCTTACCAGCAGGTCATCTCGGCCTACAACGCCAGCAAGCTGGATTTCGACATAGAAGGCGCGGCCATCGCTAACACCGCTGCCAACGACCGCCGCGACCAGGCCCTGGCCGCTCTGCAGCAGGCCGACCAGGGCCTGCAGGTCTCCTTCACGCTGCCTGTGCTGCCCAGCGGCCTCACCTCCGACGGCGTGGCCGTGCTAACCGGCGCCGCTCGGGCCGGCGTGCGGATCGCCGCGGTCAACGTGATGGCGATGGACTACGGCGACGGCGCCGCGCCCAGCCCGGCCGGCAATATGGGCACGTTCGCCATCGACGCGGCCACCGCCACCGACGCCCAGGTGGCCAGCGTCCTGGGGATCAGCGACAGCGCCGCCTGGTCCAGGATCGCGGTCACCCCGATGATCGGGGTCAACGACACCAGCGACGAGGTCTTCACGCTCGCCAACGCGCAGCAGCTCGTCGCGTTTGCCGCCAGTAAGCACCTGGCCTGGCTGTCCATGTGGTCGGCCGGCCGGGACCAGGAGTGCCCCGGCGGCGCCCAGCCCAGCGCCGAGCCGACCTGCAGCAGCATCGTGCAGTCCCCGGACGCCTTCATGACCGCGCTCGACGCCTACTGAAGGGCTCCTACTGAAGGGTGTCTACCGAAGGAAGGCGCTCGGCGTTCCGGTCCCGGACACGAACAGGTGGTCCCTGGCCCTGGTGCAGGCCGCGAACAGGACGCAGCGCTCCCGCTGCAGGTCCTGGGCGTGGGTGACCGCGTCCTCGCCCTCCGGGGTGATCGCGGCCGGCTCCGGGACCCGGCCCTCCTCGACCCCGATGACCGCGACCGCCTGGAACTCCAGCCCCTTCATCGCGTGCATGGTGCCGACCCGGACCGCCTGCGGGTCGCCCCGGCCCCGGAGCGGGACCGTCAGGATGCCGTCGGCCCGCAGCGAGTCGCGGGCCTGGCGGACCAGGCCGGCCGAGCGGGCGGCCACCCCGATGGCCTGCGGCTCGATGCCCGTGCTCAGCCAGGCCCGGATCCGCTCGGCCAGGGCGGCGAACTCGCCCGCCCGGCTGGCCGCCACCTTGAGCTGCGGGCGCTGGCCGCGGGTGGGGGACCGGTAGCCCAGCAGCGAGTCCACCTCGTCGTCCAGGCCGGTGACCGGCTCGGCGCCCAGCAGCGGCACGGCCCAGGCCAGGATCTCCTGCGTGGTCCGGTAGTTCAGCGACAGCCGCCGGCTGCGGCCCCGCACGCTGATCCGCAGGCTGGCCAGCGAGACCCGGTTGTCGTAGATGCGCTGATGCGGGTCGGCCGCGATGAACAAGTCGTCCGGGCCCGGCGCCACCGCCACCCGCAGCAGCCGCCACTGAGCCAGGTGCAGGTCCTGCGCCTCGTCGACCAGGATGTGCCGGTAGCGCGGCGCTCCCGCCTGCCCGAGCAGGCCCGCGGCCTCGTTGGCCAGCTGCAGGTGAGTGGACTCGCGGGCCTCGGCCAGCTCGTTGGTGACCCGCTGGGCCGCCTGCCAGATCTGTCCGCGCTGCGACCTGGTCAGCGGCCGCCCCCGGCCGGTGCGCGGGCAGCCGAGGTACTGTTCCTCGGTCCGCAGGTCCCTGGCCAGGATGACCTGCTCCCACTCGTTCTTGAGGAACGCCGGGGTGAAGGCCAGCCCGGCGTCCGCGACCGCCTTCTCCCAGCGTGTGCGCAGCACCCGCTCATCGGCGATGACCGGGGTGCCGCGGGCCTGCCTGACAACCCCGTAGGCCAGCCGGTCCACGTTGAGCACCTCGATCCTGGCCCGCACCGCCGCGTCCCGGATCAGCAGGTCAAGGTGGCCCTGCAGGGCCTCGGCCAGGTTGCCGTTGAACGTGGTGACCAGTACCGGCGCGTCGGCGTCGGCTGCCGCCTCGGGGCTGCCCGACGTCTCGGCCCGGTCGGCCAGGAACGCCGCGCGGTGCAGGACGGTCACCGTCTTGCCCGTGCCCGGCCCGCCCGTGACCTGGGCCGGGCCGGCGTAGCTGGGCCGGTAGGCGATTTCGCGCTGAGCCGGGTGCAGGAATGTGCGCCAGGCCGCGAACGGCCGCGCGAGGATCTGCGGCAATTCATTCTGATCATTAACAAAGGTGACGACGTCGGTGCTGCGTTCCATCGCGGAGACCAGGTCTTGCTCATCGACCCGTGCCCGCCGTCGGCCGCCGCCGGCCAGCCGGGCCACCTCCGCCCAGGCCTCATCGACGGTCATCCCGCCCGCCAGCGCGTACAGCGCGGCGTACTGGGCGTCCGGCAGCGCCATCTGCAGCCGCTCCAGGTCCGCCTCGCTGGCCAGCAGTCGGACCACCGGAAGGACCTGCGCGTCGACGCCCAGCCGGGCCAGGTCCTCGTCGGTGACATCGGCGAACAGCCGCCGCTCATCCGGCCCGGCGGCCGACTCCAGGGCCGGCCGGGCCTGCTCGATGGCCTGCTCGTCGCGGGTCTCCAGCAGGCCCAGCGCCTGGTTGACGCTGAACCGGTGGCCGGCCGCGTAGGCGTAGGCCTTCTCGTGCGGCAGGATCGTGACCAGGCAGTAGGTATCGCCGGCGTCGGGCGCCAGCACCACGCCGCGCCACTGGCTGTTGACCCGGAACAGCCGGATCCGGTCATCCAGGCCGTGCCGCGGCTTCTCCAGGTATCGCCAGGCATGCGGCCGCTGGGCGAACTCGGCCACCAGAGCCTCGACCGCGCTCCGCGCGTCCGTGTCGAGCTTGGCGTACTCGGCCAGGAAACTCTTCGCGATCGCCAGGCGCGCCACTGGCTGGATCCCCCCTTACCAGGTGCTCCCAGCTAACCGTCCAAAGCGGTCATCCTAGACCGCCCGGCGATGGTTGCCGAACGAGCCCGGGCGCGGGTGACGGGCCGTCACGGTCCGCCGCCGGCCGTCACGGCCCTCCGCCGGAGGAAGCCGGCCCGAGCAGCGTGACGCACGGATCGCCCGGCCGCCGGTCAGAGGGGTCGACGAGCCAGTCCGGGGTCAGCCGGGACCCCGTGCTGTCGCGGCCGCCTCTGGGGTCGTAGCGGCAGACCAGCCGGCTGGCGGCGGTGTCCCACAGTCCCCGCGACCGCAGCGGGTCGGCCACCGCGCTGGCGGGCACGCCCAGGTGGTGGGCCCACAGCGCGGTCCGCAGCCGGCCTGCCATCGAGCCCGGCCCGCTGGCGTCCTCGAACGAGGCGACGACCAGTTCGCTGTCGGTCTCCCAGCCCCGGTTGTTGCAGTTGGCCGAGCCGATGAGCATGAGCTCGTCGTCGATCACCCCCATCTTCGCGTGCACATAGGAGTGCGGCACGCCGACCCGGCGGCACGGCGGCTGGCCGGGCGTCCGGGTGTAGATGTGCAGCTTGCCCGCGTCCGGGTTGCCCGCCGTGATGCACTCGATGAAGGCCAGGCGCCGGGACCAGACCGCGGGCAGGTCGGTGATCTCGGACGGCGGGATCAGGACGGTGACGTGGTCCAGCCGGTGCAGCACGGACCTGATCGCCCTGGCCGCGCACTCGCTTTGCAGGTACTGCTCCTCTATGTAGATGTACCGGCGCGCGGCCAGGATCGAGCGCAGCCAGATGTCCTGCACGGTGATCTGTCGGCTGCGGACGTCGCCGTTGGGCAGTCGCAGCACGCCGTTGAAGGTCTCGCCGACCCGGACGAACTGGCTGCCCGTCGGGGCTGGCACCGGGTGGAGCCAGTCGCCGCGCAGCGGCGCCCGCCGGTCGATGGCCCGGTCCCCGGATCGGGCCCACCAGCGGCGCAGGAACATGCGCAGCAGCGGCAGGGCGGTCGGCCCGGTGAGCCGGGCGTGCACGTCGTGCAGCGGGTTGCCGCTGCCCGCCGGGCCGCTGCCGCTGCCGCTGGACCCGGTCCAGCCGATGGCCGGGCGGTCGGCCCGATACGATCCAGCAGGCGGCGGCAGGTCGTGGACGCGGTCGGCGTTGACGTCGACCCCGCCGCCCAGCGCCACCAGGCCGCCGCGGCCCTGGACCACGAGCAGCTTCTGGTGATGGCTCTTGGCCGTGGCCTGACCGCTGTCCTGCTGGGCGTGGCAGTTGGGCAGCCGGTTGAGGGCGTCCACCGCGGCCTCGTGGAGCCGGAGGTGCTCGCCCTCGCGAATCCGAGGGGGCTCCCACATCAGCACCCGGATCTGGACACCTCGCTCGCCCGCCCGCGCGAACAGGTCAAGCAGTGAGGTGCCGGGGCCGGTGAGGTTCACCCACGGGTCGACCCACCAGGCCAGCAGGTAGATGAAATGGCTGGCGCTGTCGGCCGACTCGATGGCGTGCTGGATGGCCTGGAAGGCGGCCGGCCCGTCGATGAGCGGCTCGACGGTGTTCCCGGCCAGCCCGTACCGCAGGTGCCTGATCCAGTAGGCCGCCGGTCCCGAGGCCGTCAAGGCCTCGGCCGCCTCGGTGGTTGCCTCGGCCGCGCCGCGCTGCTGCGGACGGGCCGGGCCGGTCAGCGTGCTCGTGGCCGGCTCTGGGCGGTGCTCCCAGTGCCACGGCTCCCTCTCGTAGGGGTGGAAGTCGAAGCGGGCGGCGTTGCGGGTCAGCCAGCGGTGCAGCCAGGTGGCGTGCCAGTGCGGGATGTCGGCGCGGCTGGCGCTGAGCACCCGCCCGCTGGCCAGGCGGCAGTACAGGTCGATGGCCCGGCCATCGTTGTGGTTGGAGAAGCCGGGCGCGGCCAGCCAGGTCCCGATCCAGCCCGCCAGCCACTGCGCGGCCTGATAGCCCAGCGGGCCTCCCGGCAGCTCGGCCCGCTGCTGCGCGGTGTCGGCCAGGTAACCGCCGAACCGGGTGTGCCACAGCCGGTACTGCCGCACCGCGGAGCGGTAGGCGCTGGAGATGCCGAACGAGTCCACGGCCAGCGCGTCCGCGTCGCCCGCCGCCTGCGCCTCCCGCAGCGCGCTGCGCGCCTCGCTCAGCATGCGGGTCGCCAGCCGCGCGGCGTCGTGCCGCAGGTACTTGTCCCTGGCCACCTCCGTGAGCTCGGCGTCCGGCACCGACGGCTCGAACGTCCGCCGGGCGCAGGAGCGGGCCACGTGGGCCTCGTAGGTGGCCCGCATGAACGGCTCAAGCTCCGGGTGCTCGGCCCAGGTCAGCAGGTCCGGCGCGTAGTGCCGGCAGGGATGGTCGATAATCTCCGGGGCAGCCGCCGGGACCTGCTCGCTCGCGGGCGGCCCGACGGCCTGCTCCATGGTGGCCTCGGTCATGACTGGTCCCCTTCCGATCCCCATACCTGCGGCAGCCGGGCGTACAGGCCCCAGTCGGCTCCGCTCCCGGTGTCCTCCGCCGCCTCTGACTCCGGCGCCCCGGCGGCCGGATCCACGCCCGGCAGGTCGGCGGCGGGGTCGGCCAGCAGCCGCCAGCCGAACCGGCGCGGGATCTCCATGTGCGGGACCCGCGTGCTCTCCACCCGCCAGCGCGGGCCCGGCTCCACGCCCGCCGACATGGCCGCCCGGTGCAGGGCGGCGGCCACGCTCAGGCTGCCCAGAGCCGTCCCCTCGCCCGGCCGGAACAGGACCCGCAGGGCGCCGTTCCCCTGGGCCATCCGGTGCTGCGCCCACCCGGTCAGCGGCGTCGGGTCGGTGTAGAGGGCGTCGAACGTGTGCACCTCGCTCGGGTTGGCGTAGCGCAGGATCCGCATCAGCGAGGCCCCGCCGCCGGAGTGGGCGGTGAGGATGATCCGCCCAACGGCAGGCTGGCCGCCGGCCTGCGCGGAGAACCGGGCCACGGCGTCGTCCACCAGGGCCTGCAGTGCCCCCGGCGGGTGCAGCGCGGGGAAGTCGTAGCCCCGTCCCGAGCGCCCGCCGAAGTAGTTGCCCCGCGGCAGCACCAGCAGCGCCGGGCTGGTCCGCCCCACGACGGACGGGTGCTCGGGATCGGCGAAGTCCAGGCCGCTCACCGGGACCATGTCGGCAGGCAGCCGCATCCACCGCCCGCGAGAGGAGAACCCGTGCAGGTGGACGACGACGTCCATGGGGCCGGGCAGCTCCACCGCGTTCCAGGTCAGCACCATGTCCGGGGGAGTGCCGGCGTGCGACCTGAGCTGCGCAACGTGGTCGACGACGAGCTGCCCGGGCGCCACCCGGACCGGGGTAACGGAATCGGCATCGCCCGATCCCTCGCCTAGCGACTCTCCGCCTGGCGGTCCCTCGCCTAGCGTGAAGGTCAGGCCCGGGTTGGCGGCGCCCAGCGCCGGCTCGGCCGGCCACGGGCCGGTCAGCTCCGCCCGCGGCCGGGGCCGCAGCAGCAGCTGGCCCATGGCCAGCCGCGGCTGCCCGGCCACCAGCATCAGGTCGGCGCCGTCCAGCGGGACGCAACGCCCGTGGCCGGCCCGGCCCAGGGTCACCTCCAGCAGCACGTCGCCGGGCTGCGGTGCCCGGCTGAGCCGCTGTCCCGGCCCGGCCACCAGCTCGAAGTGCTCGCCGATGGTGCGGGC
>Ga0134128_10011053_pt1 | contig 10809 bp, 10 predicted proteins | sample KB31754_FD_96462 | JGI IMG/M metagenome (GOLD analysis project Ga0134128, IMG submission 96462) | Terrestrial soil microbial communities with excess Nitrogen fertilizer from Kellogg Biological Station, Michigan, USA - KB3-175-4 | ecosystem: Environmental > Terrestrial > Soil > Unclassified ...
TATATTTCCAGTAAAGCGTTGAGAACACGGTCAAATCGGCATTTATTGACCGAGCGTTTAATTCAAATGTTGGCGGCCAAGGGCTGCGAAGGGAAGGCAATGATTTCGACCTGGAGTGAATGGAAGCGATATCCCCGGGCATCCCGTGGCGAATGCATTGAGGCGCCGATTTCCCCGGGCATCTACGAGGTTCGGTTTGCGGGAACCGGTGCACTGCACTCCTTCGGTGCGGTCGACAATGTGGCTCAGGCGTTGGCCATGCTGCCGATCGGTGTGAAGACGTGGTTCGGTCGCCGCGATGCGACGGCCAGCCCCGACCTCGAATACCGCACCTGTGCCGCCTCGACCAAGGCCGACGCCAAGGCCGCGGCCGAGCGCATGATCGGCCGACGCGAAGCCTATATGAGCGGCGCGGCCTGACATTGGAACGTCATTTCGGGGCGCGCGTTAAACGCGAACCCGGAATCTCGAGATTCCGGGTCTGGTGCTCACGCGCCATCCCGGAATGACGACTGCAACCTCTTGGCATTGTTTGAAGCTGCTGCGCGTCAAGCGCCCGGTGCATTGCGGGTGGTTTGAGCCTATATTTCGGGTCAACACTCCATAGGAACCGAGGAGCAACGCCATGACCCCGACCGTTGCCGCGCGCGCTTCGCAATCCTCCACTCCCTCGCTTCGTGATCGCCTGAAAGACGCTTCGCTGCTGCGCGAACATTGCTACATCGACGGCGCCTGGGTCGGCACGCCCTCGCGGCCCGTGACCAATCCGGTCAATGGCGTGGAACTGGCGAAAGTCCCGGTCATGAGCACCGCGGAGACAACGCAGGCGGTCGAAGCCGCCGAGCGCGCGTTCCCCGCCTGGGCCAAGCTCACGGCAAAGCAGCGCTCGAACATCTTGCGTAAATGGTTCGACCTGATCATCGCCAACCGCGAGGATCTTGCGCTGATCCTCACCTCCGAGCAGGGCAAGCCGCTTTCGGAGGCGCTCGGTGAAGTCGATATCGGCGGCGCCTATGTCGAGTTCTTTGCCGAAGAGGCGCGCCGCGTCTATGGCGAGACCATTCCGACTCAACGAGCCGATGCGCGGTTGCTCGCGATCAAGCAGCCGATCGGCGTCTGCGGCGCCATTACACCCTGGAACTTCCCGGCCTCGATGATCACCCGAAAGGTTTCGCCCGCGCTCGCGGCCGGCTGCACCGTGGTGCTAAAACCCGCCAACGAGACGCCGCTGACCGCGCTGGCACTGGTTGCGCTCGCCGAAAAGGCCGGCGTGCCGAAGGGCGTGTTCAACATCCTGACCGGCAATTCGTCGGCTATCGGCAAAGTCTTGTGCGAGCATCCGGCGGTGCGCTTCGTCGGTTTCACCGGCTCGACCGAGGTCGGCAAGATCCTCTATCAGCAGGCTTCCGTCGGCGTGAAGAAGCTCGGGCTCGAGCTCGGCGGCAACGCGCCCTTCGTTGTGTTCGATGACGCCGATATCGACGCCGCCGTTGACGGCGCGATCGTCTCGAAATACCGCAACATGGGTCAGACCTGCGTCTGCGCCAACCGCCTCTACGCCCAGGACAAGATCTACGACCAGTTCGTGGACAAGCTCTCCAAGAAGGTCGCGGCGATGAAGATCGGCGACGGCACCGAGCAGGGCGTGGTGCAGGGACCGCTGATCAACATGGATGCGGTGCTGAAGGTCGAGAAGCACATCGAGGACGCGGTGAAGGGCGGCGCCAAAGTCATCACGGGCGGCAAGCGCCATGCGCTCGGCGGCTCCTTCTTCGAGCCGACCGTGCTCGCCAATGTGAAGCCGGATGCGCTGGTCGCACGTGAGGAGACGTTCGGCCCGCTAGCACCGGTATTCCGCTTCAAGGACGAGGCCGAGGTGATTGCGCTCTGCAACAACTCGCCATTCGGTCTCGCCTCCTATTTCTACGCGCGCGATCTCGGCCGGGTCTGGCGCGTGGCGGAAGCGCTGGAGTCCGGCATGGTCGGCGTCAACACCGGCCTCATCACCACCGAAGTCGCGCCCTTCGGCGGCGTCAAGGAAAGCGGCCTCGGCCGCGAGGGCAGCCATCACGGCATGGAAGAATATGTCGAGATCAAATACGTGATGATGGCGGGGGTGTAACCGTTGTCAGGCGACGCCCCCGCAAAGCGGAGGCGTCGCCTGGTGCCTCAGTAGCCAATAGGCTCACGCCAGCTCGCGATCGGCGAAGGCCCAGATCGCCGTGACCAGATAGTCGGTGAGGCCCGCGCGGCGGCTGTCATATCGCGCGCGGAAATTGGGATGCTCGGCGTAGACATCAGCGAGCCGCGTAAAGGCCTCACGGCCTGGCGTGGAATTCCAGCCGCTGCCATCTCTCTATCGATAACGACATGCGTGGGTGCCAGTAGCTTTAGCAAGCTATCTCGTCTTGCGCAGCTTTTTGCCGAAGAAGTCGATGCCTGTTAGCGCCGCTATGACAATCGCAATTGCCAGCGCCGCGCCGCCAATTTCGTGGAGCGAAAATCCAAGAATGTGGTGCGCCACATATCTAGTCGCGATCGCCGCATATGCCGCGACACAGACGGCGCTGATAGTTGCTACTGCGTCCCAGCGACTTTGCATATTTGCACGCTCCGCGTTCCAACTAGGGATAACCCGGTCGCTCGTTGTTTGATGTGAGCTGGTTCACACTGCTCTGGTTTCAACCCAGCCTAGCCTATTGCTCTCTAAAGCAGCCTCGCGGGAAACGCAGAATATGCTAGTCTTCCGTCCAATAGATGCGGGGGGCGTATGCGGCGTCGAGAGTTTCTAGCGTCAGTCTTCGGTATCTCTGCGGCGTTCTCGTTTCCGGGATTGGCGCACGGCCAACCAGGGCAGAAGCGTCCGTTGATCATTTGGATCACAACTTTTCCGGTTCCGACAGGACGGGAAGACCTCAAATTTAGCAGGCACTTCCTGGAAGGAATGGCGGGGCTTGGCTATGTCCGGGATCGTGACTTTACGTTCGAAATTCGGTCTGGTCGTGGTCTGCCGGACCTTCCCGGATTGGCGGAAGAAGCCGTCGCAGCGCAGCCTTCCGTGATTATCGCTCCGGCAACGCTCGAAGCGGTCGCACTATGTAAGGCCACGTCTCACGTCCCGATAGTCTGCCCTGCGCTCGCCGACGCGGTTCATCTAGGTTTGATCCAGAGCGAGGCGCGGCCGGGACGAAACATTACCGGTATCGAGCCGTACATTTCCGGTCTGCCTGCCAAGCAAATCGAGCTCGCACGGGAAGTGGTGTCGGGAGCCAAAAAGATTGGTCTTCTCACAAACGATGTTGATCCAAAAGGTCCACCGCAGAGTCGCGAGCTTAGTGCTGCGATCACCCATCTCGGATTGACGGTCGTTCCGGCAAACGCGAATCAGCCGAGCGAGATTGGAACGGCCTTTGAGAAACTAGCAGCTGAAAAAGTGGATGTAGTGATCGTATTGCAGACCAATCTATTACTTCTCCGGAGATTTGTGATCTCAGATATTGCACTTAAGCAGAAACTGCCGACGGTCTACGGGTATCGAGAGAACGTAATCGCCGGCGGTATCGCAAGCTACGGTGTAAATCTCAGCTGGTGTTATAGTCGTGGCGCGTACTTCGTGGATCGGATACTTAAAGGTGCAGAGCCCGGCGATCTACCGATCGAATTTCCAACTTCATTCTGGCTTGCGGCCAATACTCGTGCCGCTAAATCGCTGGGGATTAGCCTGTCACCGAACTTGCTCGCTCGCGCCGACGAAGTGATCGAATAGAGTCGATGTGGTCTGTGACCCAAGGCCGACATGAGGCTATGTCGGTGTCAACGTCGCCTTTCGAAAGCAAAGCGGACACAGCCAATTTATGAGTACACGCCCTCGTTCAGGCTTTCCATGAACTGTCTGAGCCGCGGCGCCCATTTGTGGGCGTCGACGCCCGACGCCGAATGGCCGTAATCGCTGTCGAGCAGAAAATAGTCGGCGTCGACACCGGCCTCTTTGAGGCCTTTCATCACGCCGGGTGCAATCTCAGGCGGGAACAACAGGTCGGTGCGCGACAGGACAAACAACACCTTGGTCCTTGATTGAGGAAAACTTTGGCGTCACGTCAAAGCCGCGGAGCGCGTTCGCCAGGATAATCAGCGAATTGGCGTCGAAACCCCTCGCCCATTGCGCAGCCTCTTTACGGATCGCTGCATCGATCTCTTTCGGATCGGACATGCTTTGCTTCAGCCGCGCTTCAATGCCGTAAAGCTTTAGTGTAGCCATGCGGATCTCGATCATGGTGTCGAGAACACCGCCGGTGTCGTAGTAATCGCCGCCGTTCCAGTTCGGGTTCTGCGACAGCGTTGCGCGAAAATTCGTGGCGCGCGTCTCCGACCGCTCCCGCGACACGCTGGGCGCGGTCACGATCGGCGCGATCCCTCGCATCGCGGTGGGATAATCGACGGCCCATTGAAACGCCTGGTACCCGCCATAGGACGGGCCGACCACGGCGACGAATTTGTCGACGCCGAAATCGTTGAGCAGCAATCGCTGCGTGGCGACGATGTCGCTCACGGTGATGTCAGGAAATCGCGGTCCGTACGGCCGGCCTGTGGTGGGATCGATGCTCGCCGCATTGGTCGATCCATAGGACGAGCCGAGCATGTTGGGGCAGATCGCAAAGTAGCGGTTGGTATCGACCGGCTTGCCGGGGCCGACCAGCTGGCTCCAGGCGCCTTCACCCGTCACCCCGCCCGGGCTGATCATCTGCGGCCCGCTGGTAAAGCCGTGCGTGACCAGGACGACATTGTCTCGCTCGGGCGAAAGCGTACCCAGCGTCCAATAGGCGATCTTTACTTCTGGCATCACGACGCCGCTCTTGAGTCGGAAATCGCGGATGGAGAAGGCTTTCTGTTGAGCGTCGGTCATCTTGAATCTGTCTCGGCAGCAGGCATCGTTCGGTTGGGGGAAACCGCAGCTAGCTTGTTTCCTCAAAGGTGCCATGGCGTCCAGCGCCGAAGGCAAATCGGGTGGCACCCGACAGCGTCTCGCCGGAGGCAATCACCTCGAGCCCGCCGCGCATCTCGCCCGCGATCGCCTCTTCCTCCGAAAGGTCCCATTGCCGCAATGCCGACAGCCGGTCCGCGCGCAGGCAGCTCTGCGGGAAGCGGGCGATGTCGTGCGCCAGTGCGATCGCACGCGCCCGTGTCTCGCCCTTCGGCACCAGGCGATTGGCGAGCCCCATCCGCAGCGCCTCCGGCCCTGCGACCGGGCGTCCGGTCAGGATCAGGTCGATCGCCTGGGAATGGCCGATCAGACGCGGCAGGCGGACGGTGCCGAGATCGATCAGCGGCACGCCGAAGCGGCGGCAGAAGATGCCGAACGTTGCATCTTCCGCGACGACGCGCATGTCAGCCCACAGGGCGAGCTCCATGCCGCCCGCGACCGCAAAGCCCTCGACTGCAGCGATCACCGGTTTTGACAGACGCAGCCGGCTCGGGCCCATCGGCGCGATCGTGTTGTGGCCACCGACCTCGCGCCTCTTCTCGCGGTCGCCCTTGGCGACGGCCTTCAGATCCGCGCCGGCGCAGAACGTGCCGTCCGTGCCGGTGAACACCGCAACCGAGGCGTCCGCGTCGGCATCGAAGGCGAGGAACGCATCGTACAGCTTGCGCGCGGTCGCACCGTCGACGGCGTTGCGACAATGCGGCCGGTTGATGGAGACGATGGTGACGGCGCCATCGCGCTCGATCAATACGGCATCTGGTTCGGACATGGTGGGCCTCCCTCGCTGTCGTCATTGCGAGCGAAAGCGAAGCAATCCAGATCTTTTCCGCGGAGATAGTCTGGATTGCTTCGTCGCTTCGCTCCTCGCAATGAAGGTGATTAGATTTTCAGCTCTTTCCCCGTCACGCGCCGATACGCTTCGAGATATCGCTTGCTTGTGGCATCCACCACGCTTGCCGGCAGCGGCGGTGCGGGCGCATCGCCGTTCCAGCGGCCGGCGTGGCGCTCGGCGTCGAGATAATCGCGCAAGGGCTGCTTGTCGAAGCTCGGCTGCGGCTGGCCCGGCTTATAGGCATCGACGGCCCAGAAGCGGGAAGAGTCCGGCGTCATCACCTCGTCGATCAGGATGATCTGACCGTCCTGGTCGCGGCCGAATTCGAACTTGGTGTCGGCAATGATGATGCCCTGCTCGCGCGAAAGCCTCTCGCCCAGTGCATAGACCGTGCGCGTCATGCTTTCGAGCGTGCTTGTGACGTCCGCACCGATCACCTCGCGCATGCGGGCAATGGTGATGTTCTCGTCATGCCCGCTCTCGGCCTTGGTCGCCGGACTGAAGATCGCGGGCTCGAGCTTGGCGCTTTCAACGAGGCCCGCGGCAAGCTTCTCACCCGCGAGCGTACCGCCCGCCGCATATTCTTTCCAGGCGGAGCCGGAAATATAACCGCGGATCACGCATTCGATCGGAAACACGGTGGTGCGCTTGCACAGCATCGCGCGGCCGAGCAGATCGGCACGATGGTTCTTCAGCGCGGGCACCTTATGGATGATCTCGTCGGCATCGGCCGTGATCATGTGATGCGGCACGGTGCCGGCAAGCTTGCCGAACCAGAACGCGCTGATCTGGGTCAGCACCGCGCCCTTCATCGGAATGGTCTCGGCCATCACCACGTCGAACGCGCTGATGCGATCGGTGGTCAGCAACAGCACGCGGTCCTCGCCGACGGCATAGATGTCGCGCACCTTGCCGCGTCCGATTTTGGGCAAAGGCAGCTCACTGGCGCGCATCGTGGTCATCGGCAGATCTATCGAAACGAGGCCGCGCGCGCGTAAGGCGAGCGGCAGGGAGGGGGACAAGCCGAGATAGCCTACTCCGGCAGCGGAATGAACTCATGCTCCTGCGGAACCGGGTCAAAACGCCCGGTTTTCCAGTCCTGTTTGGCCTGCTCGATCCGCTCCTTGCTGGAGGAGACGAAATTCCACCAGATGTGGCGCGGGCCTTCCAGCGCGTTGCCACCCAGAAACATCATCCGCGTCGGCTGCGACGTCTTCACGGTGATCCGGTCGCCGGGCCGGAAGATCAGGAGTTTCGGACCCTCGTAACGCTCGCCTGCAATCTCGACCTCGCCGTCGACGAGATAGATCGCCCGCTCCTCGTGATCGGGATCGAGCGGCACGCTGACGCCGGCCTCCGCCGTCACCTCGGTATAGAACCAGGGCGAGACCATCGCGACCGGCGAGGAGATGCCGAACGAGGAGCCGGCGATCACGCGCGCGGTGAAGCCGCGCTCCGAGATCATCGGCAGATCGCCCGCGGCGTAGTGCTGGAACGACGGCGCGATCTCTTCCTTGCCGGCGGGCAGCGCGATCCAGCTTTGCAGGCCGAGCATCTTCTGCCCGTTCTTGCGCTGCAGGTCCGGTGTGCGCTCGGAATGCGCGATGCCGCGGCCCGCGGTCATCAGATTCATCGCGCCGGGCGTGATCTCCTGGATGTTGCCCTCGCTATCGCGGTGCATGATGCTGCCGTCGAACAGATAGGTGACGGTGGCAAGCCCGATATGCGGATGCGGCCGCACATCCATGCCTTTGCCGGACACGAACTGCACCGGACCAAAATGATCGAAGAAGATGAAGGGACCGACCATCTGCCGTTGGCCATGCGGCAGCGCACGGCGCACGGCAAAGCCGTCGCCGAGGTCGCGGGTGCGCGGTACGATCACCAGATCCATCGCGTCGCACGTTTTGGGATCGCCGAGAATGGGGTCTTCGGAAGGTTGCCAGCTCATGTGAGCCTCCTTTGTTTTGCGGCGAGCCTAGCAGGAAACTCGCCTGTCGTCCCGGCCAAGCGAAGCGCGAGCCGGGACCCATAGCCACTGGCGGAAGTTGTTTGACCACATTGTCTGATATAGGGGCAAACCAAATGCCTGTGGTTATGGATCCCTGCTTTCGCAGGGACGACATCGAGGATGACGAGCCAATGATTGTCCCCTTGCGAAAAGGTGCCGCGCTGCCGCAACCGAACTGGCCCGGGATCGAGACCGAGCGTCTGATCCTGCGGCAATGGCGCGGATCCGATGTCGCGGCGAACACGGCGATGTTGTCCGACCCGCTCAGCGGGCGCTATATCACCGGCGATGGCAAGCCGATCACCGAGCCGTTCAACGGCTGGCGCAATTCCGCGATCATGGCCGGACACTGGGTGCTGCACGGTATTGGCATGTTCGTGGTCGAGGAGAAATCGTCGGAAACGTTCGTCGGTCGCGTCGGTCCGTTCTTTCCGCCGGGCTGGCCCGGCTTCGAGATCGGCTGGGGGATCGCGAAGGAGTTTCGCGGCAAGGGGTATGCGGTCGAAGCTGCGCGGGCAACGATCAACTGGTCGTTTGCGACCTTCGAGCTGGACAAGATCATCCACTGCATCGACCGCACCAATGCGCCATCGCAGGCCGTGGCGCGGCGGCTCGGCGCTGCCATCGAGGGCGAAACCACTTTGCTGGGTCGTCCTTCCGATATCTGGGTGACGCACCGGGGCAAATGGGCCGGCTAGTTCACCGAATTTGAACCGGTCGGTGATCTCAATTAGAATCGGTGCGGTGAACCCGAACGGATCGATTGGATGTCGCTCGCTGCTGTCGAACTCGCGTTGCGTGCGGCCACCGTGGGCTTGCTCCTGGTGCTGGCCGCCGCGCTGGTCCGCGATTTCAGGCATTCGACGGCCGGCCGGCTGGCCATCGCGCTGGCGCTCGGCACGGCTGTGCAGGCGGCGGTTTGCACGATCGGCGCGCCGGCGGCGATTTCCGCCTGGCATGCGCCGCTAATCGCGCTTTCGACCGGCAATGTCGTGGTGTTCTGGCTGTTTTGCCGCGCGCTGTTCGACGATGCCTTTGCGCTGCGCGCGTGGCACGGACTGGTCTGGCTCATCGTCGCCGCGTTCAGCTTCGCCAATTGTCTTTGGCTCGCACCTGCCGGCTATGCCCACTTCTCGATGGCCGCGATCAATGGCATCGCGCTCGGCTTCATACTCCTTGCGGTCGCGCAGACCGTTTCCTCCTGGTCTGCCGATCTCGTGGAGGGCCGCCGGCGTTTGCGTGTCTTCATCGTCTCGGCGTCGGCGCTGTATGGCGGCCTCAATGCGGTCCTGCAATTGCTGTCGTTGCAGGGCGAGGCCGCTGAAATCGCCAGCGTCGTGAATATCTCGGTGCTCGCGGCCATCGTCGCAGTGATCACCGTCGCGATGATGCAGGTCACCGCGCGCGATCTGTTTGCCGCGCTGGAGCAAGCCCCGGCCGCCACGGCGCCATCGCCATTGGCGTCAGCCGATCAAAAGCTGATCGATGCCTTGATGCGTCTGATGGCGGACGAGCGCATCTATCGTCGCGACAACGTCACCATCGGCACGCTGGCGACAAAGCTCTCCATCCCCGAATACAAATTGCGCCGGCTGATCAACCAGCGGCTCGGCTATCGCAATTTCAATGTCTTCCTCAACGAGCACCGGATTGCGGAAGCCAAGGCCGCGCTCGCCGATCCCACGCAGGCCGAAGTGCCCGTGATCACGATCGCAATGGATGCCGGCTTCCAGTCGCTCGGACCGTTCAATCGCGCCTTCAAGGCCACGACCGGCGTCACGCCGAGCGAATATCGCAAGCTGAAGGCTCAAGCCGTCTAGCTCTCAATCAATTGTAATTTCAGCGTATTTTTGAAATCGGCAAGCCGGCTGGATAGTTCGGCGAGGGCGATTTCCAAATCCGGCGAGCGGGTTCGCATGGCTCGTGGCTCTGTCGGGCGAAAGCCAACCGGAGCCTGCCATGACCCGCCTAAAGATCATTCTCGTTGTCACCGCCACGACTGCACTTGCCGCAGTCGCGGCGACTGCCGTGCGCGTCCGCGACGTGCCGAAGGTTGCGACCGGCTTTCTTGCCAATGTGCTGTGCTCGGAAACCTTCATCTCCGGCCTTGACCCCGAGAAGAATGTGGCCGAGACGCTCGCCGCCATGCCCGGCACCGGCCTGATCAGTTGGGCGATGGAGTATCACATCGATCACGTGCGCAAGGACGTCACCGTCAGTCTGCTCGGTCTCGGCCGCAGCCATGCGGTCTATCGCGGCGAGCTTGGCTGCTTCCTTGATCACGGCGAGGCGGCCGCATTCGCGCCGCCGCCCGCGGTGAAGCCGACGGCACCGTTGCAGTCCGAGATCGCCGGGCCATCGGTCGTCGCGCCGCAGAGCGAAGCACTTGCTGCCGCGCTCGATCGTGCTTTCGCCGAGCCGGCGTCACCACCATTCAAGCGTACGCGGGCGATTGTCGTGGTGAAGGACGGCCGCGTCATTGCCGAGCGCTATGCCGACGGCATTGGCATCGACACGCCGCTGCTCGGCTTCTCCGCGACCAAGTCGGTGATATCAGCGCTCGCCGGAATCCTGGTGCGGCAGGGCAAGCTCAAGCTCGACCAACCCGCGCCCGTTGCGGCCTGGCAGAATCCGGACGATCCGCGCCACGCCGTCACCGTTGATCAACTGTTGCGGCATACTGCGGGCCTTGCACTTGGAAGTTCGTTGCAGGCGTCACTCGGCGCGGCGTTCGAGCCGGTCAACCAGATGAAATTCATGGAAGCCGACATGGCGGCCTTTGCCGAAGCCGCGCCGCTCGAAACGTCTCCGGGCAACGCCTGGAATTACCACGATGGAAACTATCTCATCCTCTCGAAACTCATCCTCGATGCGACCGGCGGCAAGGTGGCCGACGTGCTGCGCTTTGCGCGGACTGAATTGTTCGCGCCCCTCGGCATGCGCAATGTCACGATTGAATTCGACGGCGCCGGCACGCCGGAAGGA
>Ga0134128_10011054_pt1 | contig 10807 bp, 7 predicted proteins | sample KB31754_FD_96462 | JGI IMG/M metagenome (GOLD analysis project Ga0134128, IMG submission 96462) | Terrestrial soil microbial communities with excess Nitrogen fertilizer from Kellogg Biological Station, Michigan, USA - KB3-175-4 | ecosystem: Environmental > Terrestrial > Soil > Unclassified ...
GGTCGTTCTCCTGAAAGGCCGAATAGGAGTCGATCTCCCGGTTGAACCCTTTGCGCAGGAGTAATTGCGCATGCGCGATGCGCAAGTCGGGCCGCAAGCGCGCACCTTCAGTATCCTGCACGCAATGATCGGGCCAGAGGATTTGCGTACCATACGAAAGCTCCACCATCTCGTAGGGCCGGCGACCCGCATGGCTCGAGGCGAATGACAGATGACCCGGCGGGTGCCAGTCTTGCGTGAGCACCACGTGTGCGAAGCGTGATGCCACGCGATTGATCAGCGGCACGACTTTGTCGCCGCTAGGAACCGGGAGCTGGCCCCCGGGACAGAAATCATTTTGCACATCAACAACGAGGAGCAGATCGCGGGGAGCAATGGAAATTTTGCCGCTCATCGCGTTGTCTGCTGGCCGGACAGCCGGGTGTCTACCTCGTCCGCAAGACGAAGCAGGCGAGCGCCGATCTGCACCGGATAGCCCGCACCGGGATCGAGCCGACGCAAGGGTTCGGGAAGCCGCGCCAGATCGCAAGCGGCGCGCTCGCGTATGGCTGCAAGGGGAGGGGATGGAGTAACGCGGCGACCGCCTTGCATCACCAATTCGATGAGCGGCTCGCCATTGTGCTCGTCGTTCTCAACCGAGAGCACATCGGCCGCCATGCGTCCGTCCACCGCGTAGCTGCGCCAGACCTGTTTTCGGCCTGGCCAGGTCGCCTTTCCGGTCGACCGTTTCCTGCGCGAGAGCCCTGCGTATTCCTGGAGCTTGTAGACGCAGTCCAGCGAGGCAACGTCCGAGGAAGTCGTCAGGCTCGTGCCCATGCCGAATCCATCGATGGGCGCGCCGGCGCGCAGGAACTCGGCGGCGCTGTCCTCCGTGAGGCCTCCGCTTGCAAAAATGCGCACCTCGCGCAGTCCGCCGTCGTCGAGGATGCGCCGCACGCTTTTGGACAGCGCAATCAAATCGCCGCTGTCGAGGCGCACGGCGCGGATGCTGATCCCGCGCGCGCGCAGCCGCGGAGCAAGTGCAACGACCTTGTGCGCACACGCCTCTGTGTCATAGCTGTCGATGAGTAACGTCAGATTTTCCGGACGCGAGCGGGCGAACGCCTCGAATGCCTCCATCTCGTCGTCGAATGACTGGATGAAGGAGTGTGCCATGGTTCCATAGATCGGAATGCCGAAAAGGTTGTCCGCCAGCACCGTGGCCGTGCCTGCGAATCCCGCAATGTAGCTCGCGCGGGCGGCGAAAAGGCCCGCTTCAGCTCCATGCGCACGCCGCAGCCCGAAGTCCACCATCAGCTTGCCGGGAGCCGCAAGCACCATGCGCGCCGCTTTCGAAGCAACGAGCGTCTGGAAGTGCAACAGATTGATAAGCCGGGTCTCGATCAATTGCGCCTGCGGCAGCGGCGCCGTAACGCGTACGAGCGGTTCATCCGCGAAGAAGACCGTGCCCTCCGGGATGGCATGCACGTCGCCGGTAAAGCGCAGCTCGGCGAGATAATCGAGCAGGTTTTGCCTGAAGCGGCCGGTGCGGGCCAGCCACTCAATCTCGTTTGCAGAAAAACGCAGTGTCTCCAGGTAATCGAGCAGCTGTTCGAGGCCTGCCGCAACGAGAAAGCGCCGGCGTGCAGGAAGGTTGCGCATGAAGAACTCGAATACCGCGCTGCCGCTGTGCCCCTCGTCGAGGTACGCCTGCAACATATTCAGCTGATAGAGGTCGGTCAGAAGCGGGCTGATTGCAGCGGGCATTGCCGTTCTTCCCCGGCAAAAATTACCCCTCACCGCCTCGCCGCTCGCACCCTCTCCGCAAGGCGGGGAAAAGGCAGGCGCGAGCGCAGCGAGGGCCGGGTGAGGGGCCAATTCCGCGGATCAGAGTACTAGAGGTCGTCCAAGCGCGCCAGCTTGCGGCGAGCTGCGACAGCCGAGGTGGTCAGCTCTCCGCGAAGGTGACGAGCTTGCGGGACAGCTGCGGCTTGCGCAGTTTCTCCAGCGCCTTGGCCTCGATCTGGCGAATGCGCTCCCGCGTGACGCCAAAGACCTTGCCGACTTCCTCGAGCGTGTGATCCTGCGCCTCGCCGATGCCGAAGCGCATGCGCAGGATGCGTTGCTCGCGGGGCGTGAGCTGGGCGAGCGCCTCGCTCATGCAATTCGCCAGTGCACCCGCCTCGACGGCCGCCTGCGGGTCGATGCCGTCGGTTGCGGCGATGAGGTCGCCCAGCGTGGCATCTCCATCCTCGCCGATGGGTAGGTCGAGCGATGTCGGCTCCTGCACCATGGAAAGCACCTGCTCGACCCGCCCGATGGCAATGCCGGCGCGGGCGGAAATCTCGGCTGCGCCTGCTTCGCGGCCCTGCTGCTGATAGAACTTCCGCCGCTCGCGCAGCACCTTGCTCGCGGTCTCCGTCATGTGCACGGGGATACGAATGGTGCGACCCTGATCGGCAATGGCGCGCGCCATGGACTGGCGGATCCACCAGACCGCATAGGTCGATACCTTCACGCCGCGCCGATAGTTGAATTTCTCGACCGCATGCATGAGGCCCATATTGCCTTCCTGGATGAGGTCGAGCAGATCGAGCGAGCTGTTGCGCCGGTATTTCTTCGCAATAGCAACGACCAGCCGCAAATGCGCCTTGACCATCTCCTCGCGGGCTCCGCGCAGCATCCGGCGTGCGCGCTCGAGCGCAGTGGCCGCAGCGCGGAGCTCGGCAATCGGCAAGCCGACGCGCTGGGCGGCGGCGAGCAAGTCGGTGCGAATAGCCTGAAGGCGCGCGCCATGCTCCTTGGCAAGGACCTTCCATCCCGGAACCGTGCGGGAATTCACGCGGAACCACTCGGCATCAAGCTCATGCCCGTGGTAGCGCTGCATGAGATCACGGCGGGGAATGCCGCACCGGCGGGCGCGGTCGAGAATTTCGTGCTCAAGCGCCGCGACCGCCTTCTGCTCGCGCTCGAAGTCGGCCATGAGATTGGCGATGCGCTCGGGGTGCAGCCACACCGCCTGCATCTCCCGGCTAACGCGGCCGAAAAGGTTCTGCAGGGTGGTGCGATCCTTTTTCGAAATGTCCCGGCCGCGCGCCACCAGCGTAACGCGCTTGCGGCTGAGCGGGCCCAGCTCGCGCGAGCGGTTTGCAACGGCCCGAAGGCTTGCAGCCACTTTGGACCGCATGCCGGATTCAATCACCGCCATGCGCTGGGCGCTCGCTTCCTCCTCGGCGGGTGACCGGGGAACACCCGGCTCGAACGATTCGGGCTCGTCCTGGCTCATCGACAAGTCGATCAGCTCGGAGAGGCGCAGTTTTTCCACCTTCAGTTCGCCACCCCAGCCGGCGATGCGCTCGATGAGCATCGGAACGGCACAAAGGCTCTCCTGCACGGCAACTTGAGCCGCCTCGATGCGCTTCGCGAGGGCGATTTCCTGCTCGCGCGAGAGAAGCGCGCCATCGCCCATCTGGCGGAAATAGGTATCGATCAAATCGCGGGAGAAACTCGGCTCGGCGCGCGGCGCTGCCGCGCCTGGAGCGATGGGTTCCTTGGCCTGCGGGGGCGCCCCCGCCTCGTTTGCGCGCGCGGAAGCCCGCGGCGCCTCAGCTGGGGTTTCGGCATCGTCAAAAGTGCGAACCTCGAAATCAAAAATCTCGCCAACGTTATCCTTGTCGAGGGTCTCACCTTCGCGACGAAGATCCATTCCATGCGCCATGGGCAGGCACTTTCCTACTTACGCGCTAAATCCGCCTGCCAAGTGCAAGGGATAGGCTGCTTTGTGGTTGCCGGACTCCGCGAAAATGGCTGGGCTCGCTCAAGGATAGAGTGAGCGCCGGTGGGCCGATCAGGAATTCCAGCGTGCCGGGCTGCGCGGGGGCTGCCAGCGCCGGCTGGTGCGGGCCAAAATGGTGCGCAGCAAAAGAAAATGCAAGCCATTTTTTGGTCCGGCAAAAGCCCCCGACCAGCCCAGTTCAGCGACGACGCCATAAATCTGCAATGGAAAAAATTCGTTTATATCCAAAGTATTGTTCAAATTTGTTGATGTAGCAGACTTAGAGGAACACAGGCGCCAAACCCGGCGTTGCTCCCATAAACTTGACCATCAGACGACCGCTCCATGTCATCTCGTCCGCTCGCTTTCGCCCTTCTCATTTGCGCCCTCTTGGGCAGTTCGGGTACCGCCGCACCTTTGATCGGTGGAACGCGCGAGCTTGCCTCGCGAGCAAGCCCTGAAATGCAGGGCGTTCGTTGGCGTCATCGTTGGAGCGAATGGAGCGGCCGAGCCAGCCGGGCGGGCGATGACACTGGCGTATTCACCGGCGAAAATCCTTTCAGCCTGCTCGAGAGCCGCAACCGGCACATGCGGCGCCATCGAGGGTGGGTGAACCCTCCCCCGGCCCAATAGGGTTTCGGATGGGGTCACACGCCAACTTGCTCCCATTGTCCTCGCCACAGTCGCGCCGCGATGCAAGGACGGCTCGCCGTCGCAAGCACGCCGGTCTCATTCGCTCTAACCGCGACTGGCTGCTGGTGAGCTGGAGCAGGGAACGGTTTGGCATTCTGGCCGCTCAGGGGTTGCAGCACGGAATGGACCGTTCGAAACAGCTGGTCGTGCTCCTGTCCAAGGGGATGCGTAATTTTGCGCGCGCGCTTCCCGGCAATATCAATGAATTCCGATTCAGCGCCGCTCACTTTTTGCGGCGTGCCGCCCTTCTGAGTGCCTCTTTCGCGGCGAAATCAGCTCGCGGCCTCATCGCGCGTCCGGGCACGTTTTCCATGCTGGCTCTCGTCGCCATTCCGATCGGCTATGTCGGCTATTGTATTCTCAGTCTGCCGGCAGGCGGCGGACTGGTAGCGGAGCCGACCCCAAGCGCGCTTGGCGTGCAGGCGCGCGATGGCCTGCTGTTTGCCACGCGCGGCGTCTTCAAGGGCGACAAACTCTCCCCGCAGGATGTGCCGTCCGTTCTCGAGAAGGCCATCGTCGCCATCGAGGACCGACACTTTTATGAGCACGAGGGCTTCTACCTGCCGTCCGTGCTGCGCGCGGCCTATCGCAACATCCTCTCTGGAGCCACGCGCGAGGGCGGCAGCACCATCACTCAGCAGCTTGCGCGTATGACCTATCTGACACCCGAGCGCACGTTTAAACGGAAGGTGCAGGAGGCCATTCTGACTATCTGGCTGGAGCAGAAACTCTCAAAGCAGGAGATTCTCGCGCGCTATCTGAACACGGCGTATTTCGGAGCTGGTGTCTATGGGGTAGATGCGGCGGCAAAGCGCTATTTTGGCAAGCCTGCCAAGGAAGTATCAGCTGCCGAGGCGGCGATGCTTGCCGGATTGGTGCGTGCGCCTTCCGCGCTCTCGCCCAGCCGAAACCTCGACGGCGCGCGCCAGCGTGCGAACCTCGTGCTCGACGCGATGGTGGACACCGGGGCGTTGTCGCGCGAAGAAGCGGATGCGGCGCGGCAGGTGCCCACAACCCTTCGCATTCCGCCGGAGAACCCGCCGGGAACGAATTACTTCGTAGACGTGCTCAGCACCGACGTGAAGCGGTTGGTCGGCTCTTTCTCAGCGGACATGACGGTCCGCGGCACGCTCGATCTGAACCTCCAGTCCATTGCTGAAAATGTAATTGCTCGCCGGTTGTCGGCGGAGGGCGCCAAAAAAAACGTCAGCCAGGCGGCTCTCGTGGCGATGGCTCCGGACGGCGCAATTCTCGCCATGGTCGGCGGTCGCGAATACACAGAAAGTCAGTTCAATCGGGTCACGCAGGCAAAACGTCAGCCCGGCTCTCTTTTCAAGCTGTTCGTCTATCTTGCAGCCTTCGAGAAGGGGTTTAGCCCCGAGACGATCGCGCTCGATGCCCCCGTCGAGATAGGCAATTGGGAGCCTTCGAACTACGGTGGCCGTTACCATGGCCAGGTGACGCTGCGCACCGCCTTTGCCAATTCCCTCAACTCCGTTGCGGTTCAGCTTTCCCAGGCGGTGGGCATCGAGGCAGTCATCAACACGGCCAGACAACTTGGCGTGCAATCGGAATTGCCGACCGTGCCCAGCCTCGCCCTTGGCTCGGCTGAAGTAAGCTTGCTGGAAATGACCCGCGCCTTCGCGGCCATTGCGGCAAATGCGGAAAGCGTCGAGCCCTACGTCGTGCAAACCATCCAGAGAGGCGACGAAATCGCGTTCAACCATGATCGCTCGTCGCTGCAGCCGGCGCGCAACCAGGCAGCGCGAGCGGCCATTCGAGGTCTTCTCGCGAGTGTTGTGCGGGAAGGAACTGGCAGGGCGGCGAGACTGACGGTCCCCAGCGCAGGGAAAACGGGCACTACACAGGAAAACAGGGACGCATGGTTCATCGGTTTCACTTCCGATCTGGTCGTGGGCGTCTGGGTGGGGAATGATGACAACAGTTCCATGCGCAACGTGGTCGGCGGAGACTTGCCGGCGCGCATCTGGAATGACTTTGTCACTCAAGCAATTGCAATGCGCGCCAAGCTCGTACGCGAGGAAGCGCAGACGGTCGGCGTGGGAAGAAGCAACGAACAGCGTCTGGCGCCAGACGCGAGCAGCGGGATCGTTCGAGGCATTGCGAGGGTACAGAATACCGGCGCGCTCGAGATACAGGGGCGTACGCTCCGCCTTGTCGGCGTCGATGGCACCGGCGGCCGATCAGCGAAGGAATTCAGACGCTATCTTGGCCGGAGAGAGGTCGCGTGCGAGCCTGTCGGCAACGCCGAGGTATATCAGTGTCGGGCCGGTGATCAGGACCTGTCACGCGTCGTGCTGTTCAACGGTGGCGGTCGCGCCAGCGCCAATGCTTCGGCGGAGTTGCGTCGCATGGAGGAGCTGGCCCGCTCGATGCATACAGGGATCTGGGGCGGCAGGGATGACGATGACGACGATTGAGATCCCGTAACGGCAAATTACGATTTCGCTCCTACATATCCCGCAGCGGCCGATCCGTGCCATAATCCGGCTCTGCTGCGCGAGGGCTTCAATGGCCGTCCCCGGTGAAATTTCCCAAAAGAAGGACGAGTTTGGCGCCGGTCCTGAAGACGCGTTCCTTATTCCGTTAGTGACGGCTGCCCTGGCGCTCAAGGTTCTGGGCAAGCTCCTCGTTTCCATGCTTATCAATGTTCTGGATTTCACGTTCCCGCTGGTGATCCAGCTGGTGAGGTTTCCGCTGTTCACGGCGCGTATCCTGGGCGACACGGCCGTTGCTGTCGGCAAGCTGGCTGTGAGCGTGCTGCCAATCCCCGAGCAAGCCCGAATCGATTGGCGGCGAGGCATCAGCGAGAAATGGTCCGCGCTACGCCCCCGCATCAGCTATGGCGCGTTCGAGGAGGCGGTTCATCACCTGTTCGATGACGGAATGGCGTGGGTTTTCAGGAAATGCCGCAAGCTTTCTCCTCGCCAGGCGGTCTGGCTCATTGCGGCCGCCGCGCTCTGGCTGCCCGTCTCGTTCGGTATCGCCACGGCCATGCACGCATCCCTCCTTCTCTATGCGGCCGTGCTGCCTGCCTGGATGCAGTTGTTGCATCCTGTTGCGACATTCTTTGCCAAGAGCAAGCTTCTGGTGCTGCCTGTCTACCCCGCTGCCTGGCCGCAGGCGAAGCAGGATCCGTTCGTGCAGAGTTTGAGCAGAGGCTATGGAAGGTTCAGGAGCTTTCATCTGATCAGAAAGACCGGTTACCGCTACAGGCAAATGGAACTGGTCAGGCAGGAGATCAACGATGCCTTCGTGCGTGCATGTGCGCGGGCCGGAGTAACGCACGCTTCCGGAAAGATGTGGAACGCAACCGTCAACGCGCTCGCCTGGCCGGTGAAGATTTTTCATTCGTGTTTGCGCGCTGCCTTCTCCAACTTGTCCCAGGCGCTCTTGATCGGGCCTGTGCTGAGAAGCTACGCGGCCCATTACGCCGCGGTCGAGCAGTGCAAGGCACAAAGGACGAGCGAAAGGGTCAGCGGGCTCTTTCAGGAAAGGTCGATAAAGTTCTCGGCCGAGTACTACGAGCGTAAGGAGCGCCAGTTGGAGCTCCGAGCCGAGGCCGAGCCGGCCGTATCCACCGCTCCAGGTGCTCCAGGTCAAATCGCATCCAACGCAGGGTGAAGTCGAAGGGCCGGTAAGTCGCCTCTTTTGTGACGCCTGTCACATCCCTTGGTGGCCAGGTCCTCTAGGCTCTGTGGCGGATCGGGGACCGGACAGGAGAGACCGATGCTGCTGATGCTGAAGCCGCTGATTGTGATCCTTGCGTACGTGCTGCTTACAGCAGCCCCGCTGCGCTCAGCGAAGGAGCCATGAGGGTTATCCATCCTTCGAAGCTGCCGCCGCACTGGTATGCTAGATTATCGCCGTGGCGGCTGCGGGTTGTGCGCGGGATCCGTGTCGTATCTGAACATTTTCGCGACAATGGGACCTCCGACGAGCGGCTTCAACTCAGCCTCCAAGGGGTCCGCCTTCCCCTTCGCATACACCTCCTCGCCTTGCACATAGATCGTGAAGGACTTCAGATATTTGGCCTCCTTCGCCGGGTTTTCGATCGTGTCCTTGGTCCATTGGTAGAGCGGATAGGCCGCGATGCCGTTCCTCTCGGCCTCGTGCACGTAATCCGAGAACGCATCGAACTGGCATTTGAGCGCCGCATTATGCCTGCTCAATATGCTGGTGAGGGGCGATAGCGATGGGTCCGCCGAACGCTTCCGCGCCACCGGCGCATACTCATCGCGCAACGTGAGGCGGAGCTGGAATTTCAATTCGCCGTTCATGCGAGGCGTCCTTCAGATAGGCGTACTAAATATAAGGTGCACCGGTAAGAGGGTCCCAGGAGCGCAACGGTGTTTTTTTACCGCATTCGGCAGCGGGGGCGTTAACCACGCGGCAACCACCCTCGTGCCACGCTGCGCACCAACGCAAACGCAGCGAGACGCAGTACCATGTACACACTTGCAGAGGCCGCAACGGCCACGGGCTTGAACAAAACTTCCGTTCTGCGAGCCATCAAAAGCGGTCGTATTTCAGGATCGAAGGATGAGGCAGGCCAATGGCACGTCGACCCGGCTGAACTCCACCGCGTCTATCCACCCGCTGGAGAGCAACGCTGCGCGCCTGATGCGGCGCAGCGAGATGCAGCGGCTATGGCAGCAGAGGCGAATGCACGCGTAATACTCGCCGAGGAGCGTTTGGCTTTTCTGAAAAATACGCTGGAGGACGTGCGCACTGACCGAGACGCTTGGCGCGAGCAGGCGCAACGGCTCGCGCTGCCCAAGCCGGAACCCAAGATGCCGTGGAGGCGATGGCTACGCCCGACGGGGTGAACGCTGCGGCAAGAGTCCGCGTGCCCGAGCAACACGACGTATTTGTATTTCAAATGAGATTTGGCTGGGGGACTAGGATTCGAACCTAGATTAACGGAGTCAGAGTCCGCTGTTCTACCGTTGAACTATCCCCCAAAGCATCATCTCGGAAGCATGCTGGCCGGCACGAGATGTAGGCCGTTTGGCTTGTGTTTCCAAGGCGAAAACGCCGCCGATCACGTCACTGAGAAAATGAAAGTCGGCGCCGACCAGTCGGACCGGCGACCGCCGAATTCGGCAGACACGCCGTGAGCACTCGCGCCGGAGGGGACGCACTTTCCGTGCGCCTATAGCAAATTTGTCACAGCCCTCCCGGCAGTCATCGGGTAGTTATGGCGGACGCGTGTGCTGCCGAGTCGGCGGCAAGCACGAAGCATTTTCGGCGGGGGATCACATGCGGAATTTCGTTGCATCCGGTGTGGCGCTTGCATTCTTCGCGACCTCTGCTGCAGCGATTGCGGCCGATCTTCCCATGCGTGGGGCTCCCCAGGCCGTCGTTCCGCCCTACCAGTGGACCGGAATATTTTTCGGTGCCTCGGTCGGGGTCGGCACCGGCTCCAGCATCCATAGTGCCGCAACCGGCGATCTGACACCCCGGTTCGATGTGACCGGCGCCACATTCGGGTTAGCACTGGGCTACAACTGGGAGGCGGGACCGCTCGTTTATGGATTGGACAGCGACATTTCGCTTTCAACCCTCAAAGGCAGCTCCGGGTATCTGGGCGCTTTTCCCGGCTTCACCGCCGAGACATCCGAGCGGTGGCTTGCGACCTACCGCGGCCGGCTCGGCTTGAAGTTCGGCGAGGCTCAGACCTGGATGGCCTATGTGACGGGCGGCGGAGCGAGCGCTGCAATCAAAATCACCGCGACTGAGCCGGGCGCCGGCATTGCCTCAGAGAGTCAGGTGCGCTCCGGCTGGGTAGCGGGAGCGGGCATCGAGGCTGCGCGCCTCCATTCCTTCACCATGAAGGCCGAATACCTCTATGTCGATTTGGGCAATCCGTCCTTCTTCAACCCACCGCCTCCGGGCTTTTTCAATCGTGCCGGGGGCGTGCGGCTGCATGAGAACATCTTCCGCATCGGAATGAATCACAAGTTCCAGGGATTCTGACCAAGACAGTACGGCAACACACTGATGCCGAATTGCGGCTCCGACCGGCACAGCGGAATACGCCGACGTTATTTCGCCTTACGGTTTGGCGCACACTGTTCCGGGCCGGCATGAGCACTGCGGTGCGGCCATTGCCTAGCTTGGTGCAGATGTTTAACTACCGGCGCGATGGGGGGAGTGTCCCGAGCGGCAAAGGGGGCGGACTGTAAATCCGCTGGCTGACGCCTTCGTAGGTTCGAGTCCTACCTCCCCCACCATCAGGTGTCAGCTATCAGTGATCAGCAATCAGATTCGCGTTTCGTCTGATTACTGACTACTGATTACGCATCCCTGATGCGGGTGTAGCTCAATGGTAGAGCA
>Ga0134128_10011056_pt1 | contig 10807 bp, 9 predicted proteins | sample KB31754_FD_96462 | JGI IMG/M metagenome (GOLD analysis project Ga0134128, IMG submission 96462) | Terrestrial soil microbial communities with excess Nitrogen fertilizer from Kellogg Biological Station, Michigan, USA - KB3-175-4 | ecosystem: Environmental > Terrestrial > Soil > Unclassified ...
TCTGCGCGCCCAGTTCCACCGAGCCGACGTCGCGTACCCGCGTCACGTCGCCATTGGTGCCGGTCTTGAGGATGATGTTCTCGAACTGGCCGGGATCGTCGAGCCGGCCGTTGACGTTGAGCGTGATCTGAAAGGCCTGGCCGGACGGCGTCGGCGGCATGCCGACCTGGCCCGCGGTGACCTGCTGGCTCTGCTGCTGGATCGACTGCACAACGTCCTGCGGCATCAGCCCGCGCGCTTGGAGCTTGTTCGGGTCGAGCCAGACGCGCATGGAATACTGCCCGGCACCGAACACGGTGACGTTGCCGACGCCCGGCAGCCGCGACAGCTCGTCCTTCAGATTGAGCGTGGCGTAGTTCGAAAGGTAGAGGCTGTCATACTTCGAGTCGGGCGAGGTCAGCGTCACGAACAGCAGGATCGAGGTCGATTTCTTCTGGACCGTGACGCCCTGGTTCTGCACCGCCTGCGGCAGTTGCGCGAGCGCGCTCGAGACGCGGTTCTGAACCAGCACCTGCGCGAAGTTGAGGTCGGTGCCGATCTTGAAAGTGACGGTGAGGTTATAGGTGCCGTCGGCGCCGCTGTAGGACTGCATGTACAGCATGCCCTCGACGCCGTTGACCTGCTGCTCGATCGGCAGCGCCACGGTGTCGATCACGGTCTTGGCGCTGGCGCCGGGATAGCGCGTGGTGACCTGCACCGTCGGCGGCACCACGTCCGGATACTGCGCGATCGCCAGGTTGAACAGCGCCACGCCACCGATCAGGATCATCAACAGCGCGATGACATTGGAAAGGACTGGGCGTTCGATGAAGAATTTGGAGATCATGGGCGGCTCCTATTTGGCCGCTGCCTGGGTCTGCTCTATCTTCTGCGCTTGGGGATCGACTTTCTGTCCGGGAATTGCGCGCAACAGCCCCGCGATGATGACGCGGTCGTCCGGCTTCAGTCCCTCCTCGATCACGCGCAAGCCGCCGTCGATCTGGCCGATCTGCACCTTGCGCTGCTCGACCGTGTTCTCGGTGGTTACTACCAGAACGTAGCGTCCGCCCTGGTCGCTGCCGAGCGCGGTGTCGGGCACCAGCAGCGCGTTCTGTTGCTGCTCGAAGGGCACGCGGACGCGCACGAAATAGCCGGGCAGCAACACCCGGTCGGGATTTGGGATGACGCCGCGAACCGCCACCGTTCCGGTCGATTGATTGACGGTAGGGTTCGCGTAATCGAGGTTGCCCTGATGCGGATAACCCTCCTCGGTCTGCAAGCCGACTTGCACCGGAAGACTCGTCAGCTCACCCGGCGTCATGCCGCGGCGCCGCGCTTCGGCGCGAACCCGCAGCACGTCCTGCTCGTTGACGTTGAAGTTCACATAGATCGGATCGAGCGCCACGATCGTGGCAAGCTGGGTCGGCGAGGTGGTTGCACCAACCAGCTCTCCGACGGAGACCAGATGCGCGGAGACAATGCCGTCAAATGGCGCCGTCACCTTGGTGTAGCCGTAGTTGACTGCGGCGATCTTGGTGTTGACCTGTGCTTGCTGCAGACCGGCCTGCGCATTGTCTCGCGTGGACGTGGAGGTTTCGAGGGTTGCCTGCGAGACCGCCTGCCGTGCCACCAAATCGGTTTGCCGCTTGAAATCGGCTTCGGCCTGCTTGACTGTGGCCTGGGCGCCGACTTCCGCCGCTTGCGCCTGCTCGAGCTTCAGCTTGTAGGTCTCGGGCTCGATCGTGAACAGAGTTGTGCCTGCCTTCACGAAGGTACCATCCTTGTATTCGATCGATTCGAGAAAGCCCTGCACTCGCGCCACCAGGTCGACCGACTTGATCGCCGTGGTGTTGCCGGTCGCTTCGAGATAGCGCGTGATCGGCCGCTGCAAGGGATTGGCGACATCGACCTTGGGCGGTGGTGGCGGTACGTAGGCGTTCTGCTCGCAGCCTGCGAGCGTAACGCATGCCAGCGCCGCAAGCGCCGCCCGCATCAAATGCCGCCTATCGTCAATCAGCCCGGGGTAAATCCGACGTGCAGGCTTCATGGTGCGGCCCCATCGTTTCGATACCTGCGAACAGGCTTCCCACAGATTCAATACCAATAATCTGCTCGGAGTGGAACCCGAGCGCGGCATGAGGATAAGCGCGGCGATTGCGGCGCGAAATACCATAAATATGGGTGTGACAATTTTATTGGCCGAGCCGGAGTTTGCGCTTTCAAGGCCTGTCGCGATCGACCACAATGTGATGAAAGGCTCGGTGGAAACGGGCCTTGAGGCAAGAAAATGCGGGGAAGGAAATGAAATGTCGTACCGGTCTCTACCGTGGCTTGCGGGCTTGGCGCTTGGTGTCGCGATGATGACCCAGGCGAGCGCCGAAGATTTGAAGGCCGAGATCGCGCCGACCGGAAAACTGCGCGTGGCGATCGGGATCAGCGCCGCCGGTGGCGCTTTTTGGTCGAATAAGACCGGATCCGGCGCCTATATCGGCGTGCCCGTCGATCTGGGGAAGGAGATGGCGGCGCAACTCGGCGTGCCCGTGGAATATGTCGCCTTTCCCAACTCCGGCCAGATCACGGATGCGGCATCGAATGGCGCATGGGACGTCACCTTCCTGCCGCAGGACCCGGAACGCGAGACCAAGATGTCGTTCGGGCCGATCTATGAGGTCGCGGACGCGACCTATATCGTGAAGGCAGGTTCGCCGATCAAGGATTTTGCGTCGCTCGACCAGGCGGGCGTCAAGGTTGCGGCCGTCAACAACACCACGACCATGCGCGGCGCCCAGGCGCATTTGAAAAACGCCAAGGTCACGGGCTATCAGACCTATGACGAGATCTTCAACCTGCTGAAGAACGGCGAGATCGATGCGTTTGCATTGTCGCGCGATCAGCTCAATGCCATGTCGAAGAAGATCCCGGGCACCAAGGTGCTGGACGAGACCTTCAAGAAGACGGTCACTGCGGTGGCCGTTCCGCTCAATCATCCGCAGTCGTTCGCCTTCGTCAGGAAATTCATGGCGGATGCCCTGACCAACGGAACGGTGCGCAAGGCCTATGACAATAATGGGCTGAAGGAGCATCAGATCCGGACGCAGTAGTGACGAGCCGGCGCCGGGGATGCGGGGCGAGGGAGGCGCCGCATCCGCTGTCCAATCAAATTGGGCATCCGGTGCCCACAGGATGTTTCCGGGTCATCCTGAACGCAGCACCGTGTGAGCTCCGGAGGAATTAACCCCTGCCCTCGGCGGCGGTCTTGCCTCAATCAGATTTCTGCTGGATGTGGTGCGCCGCCCGGCGGGGGCGCCGACATCTAGCCGTGAACAGATCAGTACGAAGCCCAACAACTGATTCGGGCGCGCTTTGTTCGCACCGTGTTCCGATTCCTAAAAGCCGGCTCTTCGCCGTCGCATTTTGATACAGACTGCATCATCAATGGCGCGGCAGGCGCCAACCGACCACAGTTGCCTCGAGCGTGCCGCCGGACTCGTGATTGTGCCAGCGTCCATCGACGTAGTAGCAGGCGAACGGCAGCTGATAGGTGCCGCTGTGGTCTTCACAAAGTACCTGGACCGGCTGGCCAACCGGCGGGATTCCCGCGCCATCGAACTCGGCCAGTCGTCGTTCGCGTGTTGCCATTTGCTATTCCCCTAAATGTCGCGGCGCGCCCACGCCGCATTTTCAAAAAAGCCCCGCCCGATTTTTACTCACCTGCAAATCACAACGCCTGAATACGGTATCAATGTGATATCTCTCGGCCTGTGCGCTCGCTCAATTTGGTGTGAGCCTTCCGTCAGGCGAGGATGTGATGAGATTGCGGATTTTGGTGGCGCCGGCTCTGGCGCTCCTGATCACGATACCGGCGGAACTTCGCGCGCAGGATATACCGGGCATCGAAATTTGCACGGTCGAGAAGGCGATGGACCGCCGGACCTCCTGCCTGCAGAGCAATATCGACTTCCTGCAGAAGACGATCAACAGGCTGACGGCGGATCATCAGCTCAAGCTCGACGCCGCGAATCGGCAGATCGAGGCGTTGAAGGTGAGCGTGGCGGGTTTACAGAAGGCGCTTGCGGACTTGCAGGCCGCGCAAAAGCAAATGGCGGACGATCTGAAGAAAGCCGAGCCCGCCAAAGGCGCGACCGCGCCGGCGAAGGAAGGCGCGAAGTAGTAGGTGTATTTACCCGTCGAGCCAACGGGACGCGCGAACGCGCGCCCGATGACAGGCTCAGCGAGGCAATCCATTCCGTCGCGCGCACAGATGGATTGCTTCGTCGCAGTCGCTCCTCGCGACGGTGGAGGAAGCCAGCCTCCTCACGCTACCCGATACTGCTCCATCACCTTGAGGTCCGGATCGTAGCCGAGGCCGGGGCCCTGCGGCACCGGGACATAGCCATTGGTATCGGCATCGACGCGGCCGCGCCACAGGCAGGCGGCGCGTTTCATGTAGAAGACCTCGATCAGACCTTCGCTGCGGATCGACATCAGGTGCAGCGTGGCGAGGAAGCCGGGCCCGAAATAGGGCGAGTGCGGAATGATCTTGACCCCGAGTTCGTCGCCGGCCGCGGCGACCTTCAGGAATTCGGTGATGCCGCCGACCTTGATCACCGATGGCTGCGCATGGCTCACGGCGCCCGCGTTCATCATCTGGCGAAACTGATACTCGGTGCAGGCATTCTCGCCGGCGGCGATATCGAGCCCACCTTGCTTGCGCACTTCCGCCAGTGTCGCAAAATCCTCCGGCGGCCACACCGGCTCCTCCAGGAACATCGGTGCTGCGTCGCGGCAGGCTTGGGCGAAGGCGATCGCGTCCTTCGCGTTCAGCGGGCAATTCATGTCGACCATCAGCGGCACGCCGTCGCCGATCACCTTGCGCGCGGCAAACACCGCCGGCGTCGTTGTCTCGTGCAGCTTGATCGCTGAGTAGCCGAGTTTTTGCGCGGCTGCGCATTCGCGGGCGATATCGTCTGATTTGCCGATGCGCAGCAGGCTCGCATAGGCCGGAATCTTGGTGCGCTTCGCACCCCCGAGCAGTTGGTGCAGCGGCGCACCCTTGACCTTGCCGGCGAGGTCCCACAGCGCGATGTCGAGCGCGGAGATCGCGAACATGGTGATCCCGTAACGGCCGAACAGATGCAGATTGCGCTGGATCTGCTCCATAAAGGCGGGAATTTTCTCCGGGCTTGGCACCTCCTGGCCGCGCGCCTGCGGCGCAATCATCTCCTCGACTGCCGTTCGGTTGGTGCGTGGGCTGACATAGGCAAAGGCATCGCCCCAACCGGTGATGCCATCGTCGGTGATGACCTCGACCAGGATCATCTCGAGCGCGGAAATGGCGGATGCGCCCTGGCGAAAACTCGCCGGCCCCGCGTCATAGGGAATCCGGATGTGATGTGCGCGGACGTTGATGATTTTCATTTTGATTCTCGGTTGCTCTTGACGGTCACTATGACCATCGTGATTGCGAGGAGCGCAAGCGACGAAGCAATCCAGACTTTTGCCTGGCTCTGGATTGCTTCGCTTCGCTCGCAATGACGTGCGAGGAACCTTACGAACTCTTTTCGCCCGACATGATGGGCCCGAACCGCTCCCATGCTTCGCCCTTGAAGCGCACCATCTGCAATTGTTCCAGCGGCGCGAAATCGGTCGGGCTGGTCTTGATCTTCGTGCCGGGCAGATAGATGCCGATCTCGAAGTTCAGGTTGGCGGCCTGTTTCATGACGTTCTCGCGGGTGAGATCGTCGCCGCACTGCCTCAGGACCTGCTCGAGCCCCTTGGCGACGCCATAAGCGAACACGGTGGCGGCATCGTCCTGGTCGCCTTCCGGGTACCATTTATGCATGAACGCCCGCCATTCGCCCATGGAAGGATCGTCCTCCCACTCGGGATCCTTGGGGTCTTTCAGGTAGGCCGTGGAGAGAATGCCCTGGACGTTATTGTAGCCGGCCGGCTTCATCACGCTGCCGATCGAGCCCGACACATTGGTCAGGAAGTGGACCGGGTGCCAGTTCAGCTCCGCAATCTTCCTGATCGCCTGTGCAGCGAATTTCGGCATTGCGATATCGATGAAAATGTCCGGATTGCTGCCCCTGATCTGCACCACCTGCGAATCCACCGTCGGCGACGAGGCCTCGTAGGAAGACTCGATCAGAATTAGTTTGCTCACCTGAGCGCCAAGGCCCTCGCGAAGGCCGATCAGGTAATCCTTGCCGAAATCATCGTTCTGGTAGAGCACCCCGATGGTCTTGCCCGGATAGTTCTTGAGAATATAGGCAGCATAGATGCGTGCCTCGGTCTGGTAGTTCGGCTGCCAGCCCATGGTCCACGGGAAGTTCTTCGGGTCGTTCCATTTTGCCGCACCCGTCGAGACAAAGAGCTGCGGCACCTTCCTGGCGTTCATGTATTTCTGAATCGCGCTGTTGGAGGGCGTGCCCAGTGAGTTGAAGATCAACAGCACCTCATCGCTTTCCACGAGCCTGCGCGCCTGCTCAACCGCCTTCTGCGGGTTGTAACCGTCGTCATAGGAGATGAAATCGATCTTGCGGCCGTTGATGCCGCCTTCGGCATTGAGCTTGTTGAAATAGGCGGCTTCGGTCTTGCCGATCGTCGCGTAGGCGGATGCTGGTCCCGAATAAGGCATGATGTTGCCGATCTTGACCTCGGTATCGGTAGCGCCCGGTTCGTATCTCTTCTGCGCCTGCGCGGTTCCGGCGACGGCCGACGCGAGCAGCGCGGCAAGCGCGATCCTCGCCAGCTTCTTCATGGCGTTCCCAACGACACCGTCGCGCATTTGCTGTCCTCCCCGACGTGCCGGGCCGATGGCTCGTGCAGTCATGTCTTGTCGGGCTGCTTGGCGAGCCGTCGGATCGAATGCGTATCCAGTATGCACACGATTGGTGACCTGTGGCCAGCAAGGCGTTGCTGCTATTTTCGCACGGCGGAAGGGTGGGTTCCTGGCCGGGCAGCGCAACAACTGTCAAACGAGGTGGTTGCAAAACGAGCATGATCGGCACGCTTTGAAGGGTCTTGTTTCATGAATCCCGCGCAAAAGGCGCTGTGGTACATCGAAAGCCATCTCGCGGGCCGGCTTACGCTCGACGAGATCTCCGAGGTCGCCGGCGTCTCGCGCTTTCATCTGGTGCGGGCTTTCGCGGCTGCGACCGGCTTTCCGGTGATGCGCTACGTGCGTGTCCGCCGTCTCAGCGAGGCGGCGCGCGCGCTCGCGGCCGGGGCGCCCGACATCCTGGAAGTCGCGCTGGATGCGGAATACGGCTCTCACGAAGCGTTCACCCGCGCGTTCCGCGAGCATTTCGGCATGACACCCGAAACCGTTCGCGCCCGGACGTGCGTCGATAAACTCAGGCTACAGGAGCCCATCCTCATGGATTCCACCGCACTCGAAAACATCGTGCCGGTCCGTTTTGAGACCGGCAAGGCGATGCTCGTCGCCGGCGTCGGCGAGCGCATCATCCAGCATAACGGGGCCGGCATTCCCAGCCTGTGGCAGCGTTTTCATCAATATGTCCAGAATTTTCCCGGCCGGATCGGGGAGGTCGCGTTTGGCGTTTGCTGCAACAGCGACGATGCCGGAAACTTCGACTACATCGCCGGCGTCGAAGTGGCCGACTTCTCCGACCTGCCGCGCGAACTCGCCCGCGTGCGCATCCCCGAGCAGCGCTACGCGGTATTTGCGCATGGCGACCATATCTCGACCATTCGCCGCACCGTCAACACCATCTGGAATCACTGGCTGCCGTCGTCCGGCTTCAAGGCTGCCGACGCGCCCAACTTCGAGCGCTATGACGAGGAGTTCGATCCTGTGACTGGCGATGGCGGCCTCGAGATCTGGGTGCCGATCAAGGCGTAGCGTTTTCAAGCGCAGCCTGCCCGCACTTGATGCGGGGCGGGTACCGGTTCGCGTAAAGAAAACGCGTCGAATCGAAAGCTGATCGCACTGCAACGCAGCCCTGCACTCGTCCGCGGTTGCTTGGCAAGCGTAGGTGACTTTGCCATAACAACAGGCAACATTATCGTTGCGTGCGCGGGGGGCTTGTCCGTGATTCCGCCTGCAGCCAGAAACAAGCGGGAGGATTCTCATGGCCAATGTTCGCGTTCTCGCCACCGATCTTAAATTTCCGGAAGGTCCGGTCGTTTTGCCCGACGGCTCGGTGGTGCTGTTCGAAATCCGCGGGCAAAGGCTGACGCGGGTTTATCCTGACGGCCGCAAGGAAACGGTGGCGCAAATCCCGGGCGGCCCGAACGGCGCGGCGCTCGGCCCCGACGGCAAGATGTATGTCTGCAACAATGGCGGCTTCAGCTGGATCCCGACGCGCAACATGATCATGCCGGGACCGCAGCCGGATGATTATCGCGGTGGCTCGATCCAGCGCATCGATTTGCAATCGGGCAAGGTCGAGACCGTGGTCGACAAATGCGGGGAGCACGGCCTTCGCGGGCCGAATGACCTCGTGTTCGACAGGCACGGCGGGCTGTTGTTCTCGGATCTCGGCAAGCGGCGCCATCGCGAGATGGACGCTGCCGGGGTCTATTATCTCAAGCCTGGCATGAAGGAGATCGTCGAGCTTGTGTTCGGCGTGCTGCCCGCGAACGGCATCGGGCTCTCGCCCGACGAGAACACTTTCTATGTCGCGGAGACGCCGACCGCGCGGCTGTGGGCCTATGACCTTTCCGCGCCGGGCACGCTCAAGCCGCGCGACGTGATCTATCGGGGCGAGCGGGGCAAGCCGATCGCGGGGCTGGGCGGCTACCAGATGTTCGACTCGCTCGCGGTCGAGGCGAACGGGAATGTCTGCGTTGCCACGCTGATCTCCGGCTGCATCTCGGTGATCGCGCCTGATGGCACGCTGGTTGAGCAGATACCGACCGGCGACCGCGTCACCACCAATATCGCTTTCGGCGGGCCCGAGCTGAAGACCGCCTACATCACGCTGTCGGGCAAGGGCGAACTGATCGCGATGGACTGGCCACGGCCCGGTTTGCCGCTGAACTTTTTGAACAAGTGACGATTGCGTAAAGCGCAATCGTCATTCCGGGGCGATGCGAAAGCATCGAACCATGGTGCGCAATTGCGCACCTGAGAATCTCGAGATTCCCCGATGCGCAATTGCGCATCTGAGGTCTGGTGCTAGCGCACCATCCCGGAATGACGAAGGAGAGATAGATGCCCTGGCCCGATCCCGTCACCTTGCGCGGCGAGCATGCGCGGCTCGAGCCGCTGTCGCACGACCATCACGCGGGCCTGGTCGAGGCCGTCAAGGATGGCGAGCTCTGGAAGCTCTGGTACACCTTCGTGCCGAAACCGGAGGACATGACCAAGGAGATCGACCGCAGGCTCGGCCTGCGAGAGGCGGGGTCGATGCTGCCGTTCACGGTCTTCGACGCCGCAGGTCAGATCGCCGGAATGACCACGTACATGAATGTCGATGCGGCCAACCGCCGCGTCGAGATCGGCTCGACCTGGTATGCCAGGCGCGTGCAGCGCACGCCGCTGAACACCCAGTGCAAATTGCTGCTGCTGGCGCACGCTTTCGAAGCGATCAATTGCATCGCGGTCGAGTTCCGCACCCATTTCTTCAATCATCAGAGCCGCCGCGCCATCGAGCGCCTCGGCGCCAGGCAGGACGGCATTTTGCGCAATCATCAGGTTGCGCCGAATGGCACGCTGCGCGACACTGTGGTCTTCAGTATCATCGCGTCGGAATGGCCGACGGTGAAGACGCATTTGACTTACCAGCTCAATGACAAGCCGCGGCAATAGCCGCGGAAAATTACAAGAGTGCAGGGATGGAAACGTTCGATTATGTGATCATCGGCTCCGGCTCGGCCGGCAGCGTGCTCACCAACCGTCTGAGCGAAGATGCGGGAACCACGGTCTGCGTGCTCGAAGCCGGGCCGCGCGACTGGCATCCTTACATCCATTTGCCGGCGGGCTTCATCAAGACCTTCCACATGAAGAGCATCAACTGGGCCTACCAGCAGGAGCCTGGTCCCTACACCGGCGGTCGCAGCATCTATGCGCCGCGCGGCAAGACGCTCGGCGGTTCGTCCTCGATCAACGGCCACATCTACAACCGCGGCCAGCGCCAGGATTTCAACACATGGGCGCAGATGGGCAATCGCGGCTGGGGCTATGCGGATATCCTGCCTTACTTCAGGCGGATGGAGCGGCGGGTCGGCGAAGGAGAAGACACCTACCGCGGCCGCGACGGCAGCCTCACCGTCACCACCATGGACTGGAAGGACCCGCTGTGCGAGGCCTTCATGGAAGGCGCCGTCAGCCTCGGCATTCCCAAGAACCCTGATTACAACGGTGCGATCCAGGAAGGCGTCTCCTATTGCCAGCGCACCATTGAAAAGGGCCTGCGCATGAGCGCGGCGAAGGCGTTCCTGCATCCCGCGCGCAAGCGGCCGAATGTGCATGTGCGCACGCACGCGCATGCGACCAACATCATCTTCGAGGGCAAGCGCGCGGTCGGCGTGCGCTATCTCAAGGGTGGACGCGGCGGCACGCCGGTCGAGGTGCGCGCCAGCAAGGAAGTCATTCTCTCCGGCGGCACCTACAATTCGCCGCAGCTTCTGCAATTGTCGGGCGTGGGTTCGCCTGAACTGTTGAAGTCGCACGGCATCGAGGTGCGCCACGCGCTGCCGGGGGTCGGTGAGGGGCTGCAGGACCACTACGCGCCGCGTTCGGTCGCGCGGGTGAAGAACATCAGGACCATCAACGAGCTTCGCCAGGGCTGGCATCTCTGGGTCGAGGCTCTGAAATGGGCGACAACGCGTCGCGGCCTGCTCTCGCTGTCGCCGACCA